>ODAI012679994.1_pt1 | contig 20968 bp, 33 predicted proteins | sample 1539321 | NCBI WGS metagenome assembly ODAI01 (sample SAMN02144231, study PRJEB22623) | gut metagenome | biome: sheep rumen | host: Ovis aries | place: New Zealand
AGCGAGTGTTTTTCTGTGTCTCTCGCCGAGATAGCAGCCGATTTCCATCAGTCTCTTGATGTTTATGCTTACTTCGCTCTTGAGTTCGCCTTCAACTTTCAGGTTGTGTTCTATATACTCCCTGAGTTTCGCTACGTCGTCTTCGGTGAGGTCCTTCACTCTCGTGTCGGGATCAACACCGGTTTCTTTCAATATTTTCTTCGCCGTGGGAAGTCCTATTCCGTATATATAGGTTATTCCGATCTCCACGCGCTTCTCTCTTGGTAAATCTACACCGGCAATACGAGCCATTTTTTATTTCTCCTTAAAATGATTTTTTGTTTTTTGGTTTAAAAGTAATTAACCTTGTCTTTGTTTATGATTTTTGTTCTTCGAGCAAATAACCATAACCTTACCTTCTCTTTTAATGACTCTGCACTTGTCGCACATAGGTTTTACTGATGGTCTTACTTTCATTTTTAATCCTCCGATTTTGTTTTTTTAAACGTCAGTTCTTGCTACGCCAGACTATCCGACCTTTCGTAAGGTCGTAAGGGCTCATTTCGATCTTTACGGAATCCCCAGGAATTATCTTTATATAATTCATACGCAGTTTCCCCGAAATGTAGGCGGTTATAACGTAGCCGTTGGATAACTTCACTTTGAAAGTCGCGTTAGGCAACGCCTCTTCGATAACGCCTTCAGCCTCTATTACGTCGTCTTTTGACACTAGTTAGTTCCTCCATTTTATTTATCGCTTAACGCCCTTTAACGCGCCCGTCGCTTCATCCTTTTGCAAACAAACAGTTTACACTAACCATCAGATTTGCGACGCGTTGGAGCGCTTTTGCCTTTATAACGTGAGTATCTCTACTCCGTTGTCGCCGATAAGCACCGTGTTTTCATAATGCGCCGACGGTTTCCCGTCACGCGTTACGCACTTCCACCCGTCTATATCCACTTCGTAGCCGCCCATGTTTATCATAGGCTCTATCGCGATCGTCATGTTTCGCTTTAAGCGTATGCCCGTTCCGCGCTTGCCGAAGTTCGGTACGGACGGGTCCTCGTGCAAGTTTTTGCCGACGCCGTGTCCGACCATGTCGCGCACGACGCCGTATCCGTTCGCCTCGGCGTGGGTCTGCACTCTGTAACCGATATCGCCTACCGTGCTACCGATACACAGACCTTCTATTCCCTTGAAAAAACACTCGCGAGTTACCTCTATCAAACGTTTCTTCTCGGGCGATATTTTTCCGACGTAAAAACTCCTCGCCGCGTCGCCGTGAAAGCCGTTATAATACGCGCCGACGTCCACGCTTACGATCTGATCTTCTTCTATTATCCTGTCCGACGGAAAGCCGTGTACGACTTCTTCGTCTATGGATATGCACGTCGTTGCCGGAAACCCGTATAAGCCCAAAAACGAGGGCTTCGCTCCGCAAGACGTAATGTAATCGTATGCGATTTTATCGAGTTCTTTCGTCGTCATACCCGCTTTGATCTTGTCCCCGACGAGACTAAGCACGTCGCGGACGATCGCGCAGGGTTTTCGCATTAGTTCTATTTCTTCGTCCGATTTAATGTATATCATTTCAGCCAAGTTTAGCGACTATATCCGTAAATACCTTTTCTATGTCCGCGTCGCCGTCTACCGTTATCAGTACGCCCGCGTTCTCGTAATACTCTACGAGCGGAGCCGTCTGCTTTTCGTAAACTTCAAGCCTGTTCGCAACCGTCGCTTCGTTGTCGTCGGCACGCTGAATCAGTTCGCCGCCGCATTTTGAGCATTCGGTCTTTCCGGATAACGTATCGATATGATACGACGCTCCGCACTTACCGCAAAGCCTTCTGCCGGTTATGCGCCGCAATAGTTTCGTAAGCGGTACGTCGATGTTTATTACGGCGTCCACTTTTGAAAACTCAGCCAAAGCCTCGGCTTGCGATACCGTGCGCGGAAACCCGTCCAACAAATATCCGACCTTGCAGTCGTCTTGAGCCAAACGCTCTTTTACTATCTGTACGGTTACTTCGTCCGGTACTAACTGACCCTTATCGATATACGACTTCGCGACTTTCCCGATCGGCGTTTCGCCTTTTATGTTCGCTCGGAATATGTCGCCCGTCGATATATGAGGTAACGAATACTTCGCCGCAAGCCTTATCGCCTGCGTTCCTTTTCCCGCGCCGGGCGCGCCTAATAATATTACGTTCATCGCTTATTTCAAAAATCCCTTGTAGTTTTTCATCATTATCTGAGATTCGAGCGCGGTGTTGAACTCAATCGCCACGGAAACCACTATCAGCATTCCCGTTGCGCTGAACGCCCCGCTCGCTCCCGAGCCTTGAAGTACCGCGTTTAACACGAGCGACGGTATAAGCGCCAAAAGCGCTAAGAATATCGCGCCGAAAAGCGTAAGCCTGTTGGATATCTTCTTGAGATATTCCGCCGTCGGCTTGCCCCGGCTTATTCCGGGGATGAATCCGCCGTTTTGCTGTATCGTCTTGGATATGTCTTCGGGATTGAACTGTATCTGCGAATAGAAAAACGCAAAGAATACTATCAATAAGCAAAGCACTATCGAATAGAAAGGATACCTCGACGACGCACCGAGCCATGTACTCCACCAAGTGAGCGCACCCCTCCAGTTAAACAGCGTCATGATAAGTTCCGGGAAGGTCATTATCGAGAACGCGAATATCAAGGGCATTACGCCGTTCGCGTTGATCTTGATCGGGATAACGGTGTTTTGTCCGCCGTACATCTTTCTTCCCTTTACTTGCTTGGCGTACTGAACGGGAATCTTTCTCTCCGCAAGGTCTACCCATACTATCGCGCCGAAGATCACTACTACCAACAATATATATAATAGCGTCTGCCAGAGTGCCGTTCTGTTGAGCGAGCCTTGTAAGAATATCGTGTTGAACTGACCTACCGCAAATAACGCCGCGCTGGCGATGATACCTGCGAAAATCAAAAGCGATATACCGTTAGAAATGCCGTAGTCGGTTATTCTTTCGCCTATCCATACGGTAAGGCAGGTGCCTGCCGCATAGAAGAGAATTATGATAGCATACGAAAGGAAATTCGTAAAGCCCGTGCCTTTACCTCTTCCGCCGGCAAGCATATCCGAAAGGGTCGCTATATTGCCGGTCTCGGAACTCGGAAGGAAACTTACGAGTATTCCTATCGATTGAACCACCGCTAACACCAATGTCAAATATCTCGTGTAAGCGGCTATTCTCTTTCTGCCTTCCTCGCCTTGTTTGGACAACCTTTCGAGAGCGGGGATCGCTACAGCCAGAAGTTGAATAATTATCGACGCGTTGATATACGGTCCTATACCCATCGCAAAGAGCGTTCCGTTCTGAAGTGAACCGCCCGTCATCATACTCATTATGTTGAGATACGACGTCGTGCCGTTTTCAAGAGACTCGAACAGCCCCGTGCCTATACCCGGAACGGGTATATAACAGCCTATACGATAGAGTATAAGAAATAAAACCGTCCAGTATATCTTGTGTCTTATCTCTTTTACTTTCCAAGCATTTGCCAATGTCTTAAACATTTTCCACCTCGCTTAGCCGAGCGTTACGCTTCGACTTCTGCTGTGCCGCCGGCTTTTTCGATCGCCTCTTTCGCCTTTGCAGAGAACTTTGCCGCTTTTACAGTTAAAGCGACGTTTATCTCGCCGTCTCCGAGAACCTTTAAGCCTACCGCGTTCTTTACTTCCTTTATGAGGCCGCAAGCGTAGAGAAGTTCGTAGTCTACTACCGTTCCCGCTTCAAAGCCCGCAAGTTGTTCGAGATTTACTATGGCGTATTCTTTCTTGAATTTGTTGTTGAATCCGCGTTTCGGCGCTCTACGCGTGAGCGGCATCTGACCGCCTTCAAAGCCGGGTCTTACTCCGCCGCCGCTTCTCGCCCATTGTCCTTTGTGACCCTTGCCGCTCGTCTTGCCGAGTCCCGAGCCTATGCCCCTGCCGAGCCTTTTCTTGCTCGTCTTTGAGCCTTCCGCCGGATGCAAATTATCAAGTCTCATTTTAACCTTCCTTCTCGACTTTCAGCATGTGCGAAACAAGGGCAATCTGACCCTGCAACGCCGCGTTGTCGACAAATACCTTTGATTGATGTAATTTCCTTAAACCTAAAGCCTCAAGTACCGCTTTTTGTTTAGGTAAACTGCTTATAGGGCTTTTTATAAGAGTGAGTTTTAATTTGTTTTCCATTTCCGCTCCCTCCTTACGCCTTTATCTCTTCTACGCTCTTGCCGCGAAGAAGGGCTACTTCTTCCGCAGTCTTGAGTTCGTTTAAGCCGGATATGACCGCTTTTACCATGTTAATGGGGTTGTTTGAACCGTGAGACTTAGTCCTTATGTTCTTGATACCCGCGGCTTCCATTACCGCACGAACGGGTCCGCCTGCGATAACTCCGGTACCTTCTTCAGCCGGCATCATAAGCACCGAGCCTCTGCCGAACTTGCCGATTACCGTGTGAGGAATAGTCGTTCCTACCATCGAAACCGGACGCATCGCCTTTCTCGCTTGCGCCGACGCCTTTTCGATCGCCTCGGGAACTTCGTTCGCCTTGCCGCTGCCGCAGCCGACTTTGCCGTTCTCGTCGCCGATTACTACGAGCGCGGAGAAACGCATTTTACGTCCGCCCTTTACGACTTTCGTTATGCGGTTTACGGCTATGAGTTTTTTGCAAAGCCCGTCGTCGCGGTCTTGCTTTCTTTGAGGTCTGTTATTTTCTCTTGCCATTTTATCTTCCTCCTCTTAAAACTTTAAGCCGCCTTCTCTGGCGCCCTCGGCAAGACTTTGTACTCTGCCGATGTAAAGATATCCGCCACGGTCGAAAACTACGTTCTCGATTCCCTTGGCTAACGCTTTCTTGGCAAGTTCCGCGCCTACGATCTTCGCGCTTTCGCTCTTGCTCTTGCCGTCTATAAGCGCCTTAACGTCTTTCTCCATAGTCGAGCAAGCCGCTAAAGTGTTGCCTTTTACGTCGTCTATTATCTGAGCGTAAATGTGGTTAAGACTTCTGTAAACGCAGAGTCTCGGACATTCGGCAGTCCCGGATATTTTGTTTCTTACCCTTTGATGCCTCTTTCTTCTGTCCGCATTTTTATCCATTTTTAATATCATATCGCTTTACTCCTTATTTACCGGCGGTCTTGCCTTCCTTACGTTCGATTACTTCGCCCTTGTATGCGATTCCGTAACCGTGGTACGGCTCCGGCTCTCTTATAGACCTTATCGTCGCCGCGGTCTGTCCGACGGCTACTTTGTCTATGCCTTTTACGGTTATCTCCGTCGGAGATACCACCGTCAAAGTGATGCCTTCTTTCGCCTTGAATATTACGGGATGACTGAACCCGACCGACAAGTTGATGTCCTTGCCTTGCTGAGTTACTTTCCAACCTACGCCGTTTACCGTAAGACCTTTTTCATAGCCCTTGGTTACGCCTTCGACCATGTTGTGAAGGAGCGCTCTGTAAAGACCGTGTTTCGCCCTTATCGGCGCTTCGTCGTTTACTCTCGTGACGTGCGCTACGCCCGCTTCTACCGTTATCCCGATATTTGCCGCGTCGTAGTCCTGCGTTAATGTTCCCAACGGACCTTTTACGGTTATTACACCGTTATCCGCCGTTATCGTTACGTTTGCCGGTACGGTAACCGGCGCTCTGCCTATTCTCGACATTTTCGCGCCCTCCTTACCATACATAAGCAAGAACTTCGCCGCCGTGGTTGGTCTTTCTTGCTTCCTTATCCGTCATTACGCCCTTCGGGGTGGATATTATCGCGATTCCGAGTCCGCCCAAAACCTTGGGAAGTTCTTCGCATCCGGAATAGATACGAAGTCCGGGTTTGGATATTCTCTTTAATCCGCTGATAACTCTTTCGCCTTTCGGTCCGTACTTGAGCGTGATGACTATCTTGCCCTGTACTCCGTCGTCAACGACGTCGTACTTTGCTATATATCCCTCGTCTAAGAGTATCTTCGCTATCGATTTCTTCATGTTCGAAGCGGGTATCTCTACCGTTTCGTGTTTTACAGTGAGCGCATTTCTGATACGCGTAAGCATATCTGCAATAGGATCTGTCATAGTTTAGATACCTCCTTACCAACTCGCCTTTTTTACTCCGGGAATCTGACCTTTATAGGCAAGTTCCCTAAAGCATATACGGCATATGCCGTATTTACGAAGAACCGCGTGCGGTCTGCCGCAAATAGAGCATCTCGTATATCCCCTCGTGGAGTACTTAGGCGTTTTTTTCTGTTTGTTTATCATTGCTACTTTTGCCATGATTCTATCTCCTTAATTCGCCTTAAACGGCATTCCCATTGCCTTGAGAAGTTCCAAAGCCTCTTCGTCGGTGTTCGCCGTAGTTACGATACATACGTCGAAACCTCTTATCTTTTCCACTTGATCGTATTGGATCTCGGGGAAAATAAGTTGCTCTTTTACTCCCATTGCATAGTTGCCCCTGCCGTCGAAAGACTTCGTCGGTACGCCTCTGAAGTCCCTGACTCTCGGAAGAGCGATGGATACGAGTTTATCGAAAAATTCGTACATTCTGTCGCCTCTTAAAGTCACTTTTATGCCGACGTTCATGCCCTCTCTCACCTTGAAACTCGCTACCGACTTCTTGGCTTTCGTGAGGACGGGCTTTTGTCCCGTTATCATTGCGATTTCCTGTTGCGCGATCTGAACGCTCTTCGCGTTGTCCTTGCTGTCGCCGAGTCCGTTGTTTACGGTTATCTTGACGAGTTTCGGACATTGGTTGACGTTCTTGTATCCAAAACGTTTCATAAGATACGGAACGACTTCTTCTTCGTACAACTTTCTCTTTCTGGATACGTACTTGGAATCGGTTGCAGTTTCTTTAGCAACCTGAATCTTTTTTGTTGCCATTTTTATTCTCCTTGTTCGGTTTTATCCGTCTTTTTTGCCCTTGTGGCACGTTTTTTGGGTGCGGTTTCCTTGGCTTCGGTCGCCGCTTTCGCTTTCTTTACCGCTTTCTTTGCCTCGGGCGCAACGTCAAGGCTCGCTCCGCATTTCTTGCAGACTCTTACCTTTTTGCCGTCGATCACGGTGTGGCCTACGCGCGTCGCTTTGTTGCACGCCGGGCATACCACCATTACGTTCGACGCGTCGATAGCGCCTACTTGAGATACGATTTCGCTCGTCTCGTTCGCCTTTCTCGCCTTGCGGCTCTTTTTCTGTACGTTTATTCCGTCTACTTTTACTTTATTCGCTTTCGGATCCGAGCCTATTACCTTTCCGGTCTTGCCCGCGTCCTTTCCGGTAAGTACGAGTACGGTATCGTTTTTCTTTACTTTCATATTTCCTTCTCCTTAAAGCACTTCGGGCGCAAGAGAGATTATCTTCATATACTCTTTCTCTCTTAATTCCCTCGCTACAGGTCCGAAAATACGAGTGCCTCTCGGCTGCTTTTGATTGTCTATTATTACAGCCGCGTTTTCGTCGAACCTTATATGCGTTCCGTCCGGTCTTCTGAGTCCTTTTGACGATCTTACTATTACCGCCTTGACGACGTCGCCTTTCTTTACCGCTCCGCCCGGAGTCGCGGTCTTGACGCTAGCAACTATCACGTCGCCGATATTGCCCGTCCTTCTGAACGAACCGCCGAGTACTCTTATGCACATTATCTCTTTCGCACCCGAGTTGTCGGCTACTTTTAATCTGGTCTGTGGTTGTATCATCTCGCTCCTCCTATCTTACTTCGCCTTTTCGATAATTTCGGCTACTCTCCAGTTCTTGCCCTTGGAAAGTTTTCTCGTCTCGACTATTCTTACTTTGTCGCCTATGCCGCATTCGTTGTTTTCGTCGTGCGCCTTGTATTTTTTAGACGTGCTTATCGTCTTTTTGTAAAGAGGATGCAACGCTCTCTGCGCTACGGTTACGACTACGGTCTTATCCATCTTGTCGGACGTTACGAGTCCGACTCTCTCTTTTCTTAAATTTCTTTCCATCTTCTTTCCTCCGCTTAAATGCTCGCCTTGATCTCTCTGGCACGCATTTCGGTCTTTATTCTCGCTATATCCTTCTTCGTAACGCTTATTACGTTCGGATTTTCAAGTTGACCGGTAGCGTGGCGGAAATGAAGGTTAAAGAGTTCTTCTTTTAAATCGGCGAGTTTCGTTGCCAATTCGTCATCGGTCATTCCGTGAATTTCCTGCGCTTTCATAATTAACCTTCAACTCCTTCAGTGTTATTTTCTTTCTTTATAAACTTCGTCTTTACGGGAAGTTTGTATCCGGCAAGCCTCATCGCTTCCCTGGCTACGTCTTCGGTTACTCCCGCCATCTCGAACAGTACTCTGCCCGGCTTTACTACCGCTACCCAGTACTCTACCGAGCCTTTTCCGGAGCCCATTCTCGTTTCCGCGGGTTTCTTCGTTATCGGCTTGTGCGGGAATATGTCTATCCAGACCTTTCCGCCACGACGGATAAATCTCGTCATCGCTATTCTCGCAGCCTCGATCTGGTTGGACGTTACCCATGCGGAACTTTCCGCTACCAAACCGTACTCGCCGTATGCAATCTTATTGCCTTTGGTGACCTTTCCGGTCATTCTGCCGCGATGCTGCTTTCTTCTCTTAACTCTTTTAGGCATCAACATAATTACGCTTCGCCTCCTTCAAATCTCTTGGCTTCGCCGAGTATCTCGCCTTTATACAGCCATACTTTTATTCCGATTATACCAAACGTCGTGTGCGCCTCGGCAAAACCGTAATCTATGTCGGCTCTGAGCGTCTGAAGAGGAATAGAACCGTCGTGGTATTGTTCGGATCTCGCTATTTCAGCGCCGTCCAAACGTCCGCTTACCATTACTTTTATTCCCTTTACGCCCATACGCATAGAACGGGATATCGCCTGTTTCATGCTACGTCTGAAAGACGCCCTCTTTTCAAGTTGCGCCGCTATCGACTCGGCAATGAGTTGCGCGTCTGCGTCGGGTTTCTTGACTTCTACGATATTTACGGCAACCTGCTTTCCGCCGGTGATGCGCGCGAGGTTCTTCTTCATTACCTCGATCTCCGCTCCCGCTTTTCCGATCAAAACGCCCGGACGCGCGGTATGGATGGTTATCGCGATCTTGCCCGCCGCTCTCTCGATGTATACTCTCGATATAGCCGCCGCAAAATAAGTCTTTTTAACGTATTCTCTCAAATCGTGGTCTTCTTTGATGAACGCCCCGAATTGTTTCTTGTCGGCATACCACTGAGTATCCCAACCTTTGATTATTCCTACTCTTAAACCGTGCGGATTAACTTTCTGTCCCATACCAGCCTCCTTAATTTCTCGCGTCGAGAACTACCGTTATGTGGCTAGTTCTCTTTAAGATCCTGTAGCCTCTGCCTTTGCTCATCGGCTGCATTCTCTTTAAGGTCGGACCTTGGTCGGCGTAGCACTCCGCAACGAACAAATCGTGCGGATTCATGCTGAGGTTATGTTCCGCGTTCGCCGCTGCCGATTGCACCGCTTTCTTTATAGGCTCCGCTCCGGCTTTGTTTACGTTCTCGAGTATCGCTATCGCCTCGTCTACTTTTTTACCCCTGATTACGTCGAGTACTACTCTTACTTTGTAGGGAGATATTCTTATATACTTAGCGACCGCTCTCGGTCTTTTGTCTTTATTTTCCTCAATTCTCTGAGTCTTTAACTTCATATTCTTAGCCATCGTTTATTACCTCCGTCAGCCCGTAGTCTTGGATCCGGCATGACCTTTGAACGTTCTCGTCGGCGCAAACTCTCCGAGTTTTGAACCAACCATATCTTCGGTTATATATACGGGAACGTGCTTTCTGCCGTCGTGTACGGCTATCGTATGACCGACCATCTGAGGGAATATAGTCGAACTTCTCGACCAAGTCTTTAAGACCGTCTTTTTGTTCTCGGCGTTGAGCGCTTCAACTCTTTGAAGTAATCTCGCCTGAACGTAAGGTCCTTTCTTTACGCTTCTTGACATATTCTTCTATCCTCCTCAATTAACTCTCTTGATAATGAATTTATCGGTCTTGTTCTTCTTCTTTCTCGTCTTGTAGCCGAGTGCGGGCTTGCCCCACGGAGTGAGCGGACCTGCATGACCTATCGGCGAGCGTCCTTCACCGCCGCCGTGCGGGTGATCGTTCGGGTTCATTACCGAACCTCTTACCGTCGGTCTTATGCCCATGTGTCTCGTCTTTCCCGCTTTACCTACTCTTACGATTTCGTGGTCCAAGTTTCCGACCTGTCCGATCGTAGCCTTGCACTTTACCGAAACGTATCTCATTTCGCCGCTCGGCATTTTTAAAGTAGCCATCCCGTTCTCTTTAGCCATAAGTTGAGCGGCCATGCCCGCAGCCCTTGCGATCTGTCCGCCTTTGCCCGGCTGAAGTTCGATGTTGTGGATCGTGCTACCTACGGGTATGTTCTCGATCGGAAGCGCGTTACCCGTCTTGATGTCCGCGTTTTCGCCGGACTCAATTTTGTCGCCCACCGAAAGCCCGAACGGTGCGAGGATATATCTCTTCTCGCCGTCCGCATACACCAAAAGCGCGATGTTCGCGGATCTGTTCGGATCGTACTCGATACTCTTTACTACCGCAATGATACCGTCTTTATTTCTTCTGTAATCGATAATGCGGTATTTTCTCTTGTTTCCGCCGCCTCTGTGACGAACGGTTATTCTGCCTTGCGCGTTTCTACCCGCCGTGTGTCTTTGATCTTCCAAAAGCGATCTCTCGGGAGTAGTCGTAGTTATCTCTTCAAACGTGCTTACCGTCATGAAACGGCGAGCCGATGAAGTCGGTTTATATCTCTTTATACCCATTTGTTATTCCTCCCAATTACTGCAACGAATCGAAGAAAGCAATTCCCTTGCTGTCTTTCTTTAAGGTTACTATCGCTTTTTTGTAGTCTGACGTATAACCCTGACTTCTGCCCATTCTCTTTAATTTGCCGTGGCAGTTAGCCGTGTTTACTTTTTCAACCTGCACGTCGAATCTCTTTTCTACTTCGAGTTTGATTTCCGTCTTGTTGGCGTCTTTCGCTACGACAAAGGTGTACTTCTTATCCTTTATCATAGAATAACTCTTTTCGGAAAGAATCGGTCTAAGTATTACTTCTCTTTCCATTATTCTCCGTCAGCCTCCTTTTCCTCTTCTTCGTCGCCTTCTACTATATATGCGTCTTGCAATTTAAGCACGGCGTCTTTCGCTATTACGACCACTGCGTTTTTAACTACTTCGTAAGTGCTGAGTTCATCTATCGGCATAGTGCTTAAACCGTAAATATTTCTCGCAGCCCTTATCACCAACGCGTCGTTGTCGTTCATTACCATAAGAACGGTCGAATCGAAGTTGAACGCCTTTAAAAACGCCATCATCTCTTTAGTCTTACCGTCTTTTACCGCTATCTCGTCGATAACGTAAAACTCGTTATCCGCAATCTTTTTGGAAAGCGCCGAGAAAAGCGCGGTACGCTTGGCGGTCTTGTTCATCTTCTTGGAGAAGTCTCTCGACTTCGGCGCAAACACTACTCCGCCCTTTATCCACTGCGGCGCCCTCGTCGAACCTTGACGAGCGTTGCCCGTGCCTTTTTGTCTCCAAGGCTTTCTGCCGCCGCCGCGAACTTCGGTCCTCGTCAACGTACCTTTCGTTCCCTGACGATCGTTCGCAAGCCTCGTTACGACCGCTTGATGAATAAGCGGCTCGTTGTATTCTATCTCGAACAAGTCCGCGGAAAGTTCTATCGTTCCCGTTTCCTTACCGTTCATATTATATACTTTAACGTTTGCCATTTTCTCTTCCTCACTTCACCGTATCGGTAACCGTTATTATTCCGCCTTTCGGTCCGGGGATAGCGCCTTTTATCAAGAGTACGTTTCTCGCCGCGTCTACCTTTACCACTTCAAGATTTTGTATCGTTACCCTTTCGTTACCGTACTGACCGGGCATATGCTTATTCTTGAATACCCTCGACGGCGAACTGTTCGCACCCATAGAACCCACTTCTCTGTGTACGGGGCCTACGCCGTGCGTCATCTTGAGTCTGTGTTGATTCCATCTCTTTATAACGCCAGAAAATCCGTGACCTTTCGTCATACCCACTACGTCTACCTTGTCGCCCTCGGCGAAAGTTTCGACCGTAAGCACTTGTCCTACCGTATACGCGGATATATCGTCGAGCCTGAACTCTTTAAGCACCTTATGCGGCGCTACGCCGGCTTTTTTGAACTGACCCGCTTCGGGTTTGTTGAGCGCTTTCTCTTCTACAGCGCCGAACGCTACTTTCAAGGCTTCGTATCCGTCTTTTTCCTTAGTCTTTATCTGGACTACCGGACAGGGACCTGCCTCTACTACGGTGACGGGGATTACTTTTCCGTCTTGGGAAAAGATCTGCGTCATACCAAGTTTCTTTGCAATGATTGCTTTATTCATAGATAAAGTTCACCTCCGTATATTGTTTTTGTTTTTACAGTTTGATTTTTACGTCTACGCCTGCGGGAAGATGGATGCTGTCGAGTATTTTGGCGTTCGTGGAATATATGTCGATAAGTCTTTTGTGAGTTCTTATCTCGAACTGCTCTCTGCTATCCTTGTACTTGTGGGGCGAACGAAGAATTGTCACCACTTCTTTTTCGGTGGGAAGGGGTATAGGACCGCTCACTTTCGCGCCGGCTTTCTTCATCGTCTCAACGATTCTTTCCGTTGCCTGGTCTACCATCTTGTGGTCGTAAGCCGCAAGTTTGATTCTGATTTTCTGACCTGCCATTTTTCTACCTCCGTTTTATACTAACGTTTTATCAACTTTGCCGTGTGTGTCGAGCATATCCGCATAAAAAAATCACTCGCCGCTGTGTATTTCATGCAAGTGAAATCCTTCTGCTTTATCCTCGCAGTTAGTCGCAAGAGTTAAACTCTCACATTTGTCAACGAAAATTATCTTCCCTACCTTACGTTTGGGGTATATCCCCACAAAAAGGCGAGGTTTAAAGTAACTTTTCGTCTCAACCCATATAACACAGCGTATCAATTTTACTAAATCAAGGAAATATTGTCAAGCGTTTTTATAGACTTTTTAAAACTTTTTTAAAAATTTTTTATCCGCCGTGAATTTTGGTATATATTATATATTGATTATATGCGTAAGCCCTATCGTCGCCGACGGGCTTACGCGCATTTTCGTTTTGTTCGTATTTTTAAGCGTCAATCTTTCTGAAAGCCGCAAGCCAGGCGTCCGCTATGAGTTTCCCGCCCGCTACGTCCGGATGAACGCCGTCGTATAAGTAATACGCCGCACCGTGTTTCGCCGCCGCCTCGTCCAACTTCTCCTGGAGCGGCACGAATTCCGCGCCGTATTCTCTCGCGAGTTTTTCGACAACTCTCGCGTATTTCTTGACTTCGCAAAATTCTTCGTAGCGCTCTTCCGTTGCACTACCTTTTAACACGAACGGCTCTAACAAAATAAACTTTGCGTTCGGCAACCTTTCCTTAGTGTCCTCTATAAGCATACGGTAAACTTTTTCGTAGCGCTTTATGTCTACGCCGTTTTCGGCGAATATTTCGTGCCAAACGTCGTTTATACCTATAAGAATACTTATAACGTCCGGCTCTAAATTCCACAAATCGCATTTTATGCGCGCGTATAAATCCACAACTCTGTTGCCGCTTATTCCGCGATTGATAATATCGTACTTCTCGGGATTTTCACCCATAAGCGTACTCGACGCGTAATTAACGTAGCCCACGCCGTAGCTGAACGCGTTTTTGTCAACTTCGCGACTTCTGCCCATATCGGTTATTGAGTCGCCGTAAAAGAGTATTTTCATAAACTATCTCCTATTAATAAATTTTTTCAGTTGTCGGTTATAAGACTTTCGTCGTCCAAAAGCCGTATAAATTCCTTGACCGCAAACGTGCGGATCGAAACGTCTTTATTGAGTATTACGCCCGTGGCTCTTAGCGGCAACGACGGCGATACCTTTATTTCGTGAAGTTCCTTTTTGGCGAGCGGGTCCAAGATAAATCTTCTCGGAATACACGCTATCCCAAGCCCGTTTTTCGCCATTTCGATCAGTAGTTCGACAGACCCCGCCTCAAATTCGGGAACAATCGTGATATTGAGCGATTCAAGAAAGTTTATTATCTCTTTCGTAGTCGTGGTGGAACTGTCGAGCATAAGTATCGGATAGTTCGGAATATCTTTTAAGTCGATAGTCTTATCGAAGAGATTAGCGTACTTATCCGACGCAACGAATATGTCTTCGAGCATACCCGTTTGTCCGGTAAGCATTACGTCCTTATCGTATATGGGAAGATTTACGAACCCAACGTCCGCCTTTCCCGACTTTACGAAATCGAGCGCCTCTTTCGTCGTGCTGTCTTTAAAGGAGATATTTACGTTCGGATACAGATCGTGATACTTCTTAATGTACGGCATCAAAAAGTGCGTGACCGTCGTCGACGCCGCGCTTATCGTAAGCGAGCCGGTTGCGATGTTTTTGAGTTCTTTGAACTTGTCCTCCGCTCCGTCAAGCATCTTTATCGCCTTTTCGACTATATCGAAAATCTGCTTGCCGCCCGAATCGGTAAGTTCCATGCCGCGGCTTACGCGGTTGAAGAGTTTTCCGCCGAGTTGGGTTTCGAGTTGCTTTATCGCCTGCGATACGGCGGGCTGAGATATGTACAACTCTTCCGCGGCTTTCGTCAGACTTCCCACTTTCGCTACGGTATAAAACACTCTGTATAAATCGAGATCTACCATATCTGCCTCCTATTTCCCTACGCAAAATTTGCTGAATATTTCGTCTATTATACTCTCGGACGCGGTTTCGCCGCTCACTTCGCCGAGTTGGTCCCACGCGGTCTTTATATCCGACGCTATGAGTTCGAGCGCCGCCGCCGAAAAGTTCTTCTCCGCCGCCTCGAGCGTTTCTTTGGCGGATTTTAAAGCGATATAATGCCGTTCCTCCGTCAAAAAGTCTCCGCCGAGGTCGATTTTCCCTCCGACCGCCCGCTGAAACAGCATTTCTTTGAGTTCGTCTATACCCTCGCCCGTAAGCGCCGACACGCGTATATCCGCCGCGAAACGCCCTTCGTCTTTATCGCATTTGTTCGCCACGATTATTCTGTTTTCGTTCTCGGTTTCTTTGAGTACGTTCTCGTCCTCTTCGGTAAGATCGGAAGAACCGTCTAAAACCACGACGCAAATATCGCTGCCCTTTATTATCTTTTTGGCGCGCTCTACGCCTACGCTTTCGATTTTATCGTCGCTGTCTCTTATTCCGGCGGTATCGCTTAAGAAAAATCGCACTCCGCCGATATGTATTTCGCCCTCGACAACGTCCCTCGTAGTTCCCGCCACCGGCGAAACTATCGCCTTGTCGTAGTCCAAAAGCCTGTTTAAAAGCGAACTTTTTCCCGTGTTCGGTTTGCCGAGGAGCGCAGTTTTAACGCCCGACTTTATCGCTCTGCCGCTGCGGTAACGCGAAATTATTTCTTCCACTTCGCCTTTTACTTTTGCCACCGTCTTTTTTATCTCGTCGTAGTTATCCTCGACAACGCCCTCTTCGGGGTAGTCTATCCCCGCGTCGATAAACGCGAGCGCATAAGTCAACTCCGACTGCAACGACTTTATCTTTTCCGTAAGTTTTTCGCGGTATAAATAATACCCCGCCTTTACCTCGCCGACGCTCTCGCTGTTTATCATATCGATAAGCCCTTCGCACGATGCGAGACTCATCTTCCCGTTTAAAAACGCGCGCTTAGTGTACTCGCCTTTCGTCGCCGGGCGAACGCCGAGCGAATATATCTTTGAAAGTATGCCCGTAGTTATCGCTATTCCGCCGTGAGAGTGGAACTCCACCACGTCCTCGCCCGTAAACGATTTCGGCGCTTTGAAATACACGCACATTCCGAAGTCCGTAAACCCCTCGCCGCATATCTCGCCGACGTACATTTTATACGGCTCGAAGTCCTTTACTTTCACGCCGCCGAGAGGCTTGAATATCTTCTCCGCAACGGCTATCGCCCCGTCGCCGCTTACGCGTATCACGGCAACCCCGCCCACGCCTATCGCCGTGGAAAGCGCCGCTATAGTATCGTTAATCATGAAAACAAGTCGTCGCCGTTATCGTTCGGGCGATTTCTCTCCGCAGTATTATCTTCGCCTAACGGCGCGCCGCTATCGTCAGTAAACGGATCGTCGTCGCTCGAGTCGAATTCCTCGAACGGCTCTTCGCCTTTTCTCTCCTCGCGTCGTTTACCGCCGTCGTATCCCCCGCCGTAATTCCCGTAAGGATTGCGGTAATTGCCGTAAGAACCGCGGTAGTAATTCGCTCTCGACGCGGCGTAACGCGCGTACCCGACCTTTTCTCGGTCTCTGAGCATAAACAGGAATATCGCGTAGAAAAGCGGAGTATCGAACAAAATATCCACCGCCACGCTTATTATCGAATACTTCATAGCCTTTTCGGGCGCGTAGGCTCTGAATACGTTCATATAAAGCATTATCGACGAAATCAAAAACGCAAGCGAGAACAATCCGCTTAAAAGATTAAACAGGCGCGTGGTATTGTTTATCACAAGCACGTCTGCCGTAACGGGGTCCGCATCCGCAAGCGCCAGAATATTGAGAAGAGTCGGAACCGTTCCGAAACCGTCTACAAGCGCCGACGTAACTACCCAGAGCGACGAAGAAATTATCGCCGTATACAGCCAACCGATATTTCGTCTTGCCGACGGCGTAGTATCGTCCTGCAAAAGACCTATCAGGTAAAAACAAGCGCACGGAATGAACGCGAGCCATAAGTGATTAAGGTTTTGCCGCTTTGCCATTTTGTAGATAGCCGCGCTCCTCAACCCGTAGAACACCGCGTATTCCACAAGCCTTAAACCGATCGTCGTCGACACGGTAAAAATAAAACCGAATTTAGTCAAATACCCGTCGAATACGTCGTAAATAACCGAACTGTTAATAATTAATTCGTAAAACAATGAATAAAACATATTTTCTCCGTTTAGTCAAATATTCCGTCAAAGCGGTTTCCGTTATAAAAACCGTCTTGACTATATAAACATAATCAATATCGCCTTTGTCGAGTTTTGCTTTCAAGCGGCTCCGATATTAAAACCGTCTTGACTATATAAACATAAGCGCTATCGCAATCACTCCGCCAGTCGCCAAAAGCAACGAGGAGATAACGGCGTTGGATTTACAGTTCATTTTGCGTAATTTCCCGCAGATATAATATCTTTTGCCGTCGTCAAAGTTTTTATCTCCGAGTTCGACGACGTCGTAGCAGGATTTAAACTCCGCAACTCCGTCCAAAAACACGACGTAGCGTTTCGCGTTTTTATCCGAACAGTTCGGCGAATCGCCGTTTTTAACCTTTAAAGCGAGTTTGTAAAAATAAAGCGAACCCACGATAAGACAGGTTATACCTATTACTATGCACGCCGCGTCGGTTACATACGGGACGTAGAGAAAAATCGGCTCGGTTATAAGTTCCGTCGAAATCAAAACGGTAAAGGCGGTTGAGAACAGATTATTGAAAAAGTGCATCGCGCTGCCGACGAGTTGATTTTTGGTGAGTATTACCGCCGTGCCTATCGCGATCCCGCCGAAAAACTGGAGTATCAACTGACTGAAATTGCCGTGCATGAGCGAAAACGCCATAGACGATATTATCACGGCGGCGAACGCGCCGAAACTCTCGAGTCCGCGCATTATTATTCCGCGGAACATCATTTCCTCTATGATTGCGGGAAGGACGGATATAAGCGCGAGATAGACGACGAAGAAAAGCGGAGTGAAATCGCTTTGATTTATTTTGCTCGGAAAATACGAGCCGACGATTTTTTCCGCGTCCTCGCCGAAACGAAGATGAACGTAGTAAAACGTGAGCATAACTCCCATTATAAGAACTATTCCCATAAGTATCGCCACGCCGTCGAATTTTGCCCTGTACCCTCCGCCGTCGAACGGATTTACCCGCCGCAATTTAGCGAAAACCGCCGCCGAAAGCAGTATTATCGACTGCGAAACTATCGCGTTTACCGACGCGTAAGCGTAGTAATCGAACTCGTAAAGCGCATTAAACGCGCTCTTAAACATCCACGAAAGGGCGAGCGGAATAAAGTAAAACGCCGATAAAACGAGTATATACGCAAGCGCGCTGTCGGTAGTATTAAACCTGTTTGGATTATACGCCCTGCCGTAAGGATTTCTATCTTTTAAACTCAATTATACGCCTCTAAAAGTTGTTCAATTCTGTCTTTTATGTCTTTGGCGGCTGAAGCTATCTCCACTTCGCCCTTATACGACTTGTCCCTGTAAGACAACTCCACAACGCCCTTATCGAAGTTTTTACGGCTTACAACCGCGCGAACGGGTATCCCGAACAGATCGGCGTCGGCGAACATAGCCCCGGCGCGTATATCTCTGTCGTCGTACAACACCTCGACTCCGCTTGCGGTTAAATCTTCGTAAAGTTTATCGGCAGCCGCCTTTATCTCCGCGTCCTCTGATTGCAAACAGCAGATCTCGACCTGCCACGGCGCTATGGAGATAGGCCAGATAGGACCGTAATCGTCGTGTTGCTCCTCGCATATCGACGCGGCAAGTCTGCCCACGCCTATACCGTAACAACCCATTATCGGGTTTTTTCTGCCGCCGTCGCTGTCGACGTAAGTCATATCCATCGCTTTGGTGTATTTCGTTCCGAGTTGGAAAATATTGCCCACTTCTATGCCGCGGCGGACTTTTATCGTAGGCTTGCCGCAACACGGACATATCCCGCCGTCGAAAGCCTTCGCTACGTCCACATATTCGACTTCGCCTACGTCACGGGCGATATTGACGTTCTTTAAATGATAATCTTTTTTATTCGCGCCGGTAAAGAGCGAATTTATTCCCTTTAAAGATCTGTCGTATACGACTTTCGCTTTGCCTTTAAAGTCCTTTAAACCGATAAAGCCCGCGACTATGCCGCTCTCCTCGGTAATCGTCCCCGCGTGGACTTCTCCGCCGAGGCAGTTCCTCAGTTTGGTTTCGTTTACCTCGAGATCTCCCCTTAAAAACACCACGACGTATTCGTCCGTCAGATTCATTTGATACACTACCGCTTTCGCGCTCGCTTTAAGGTCTACGCCGAGTTTTTTGACGAGGGTATCCATATCCTTCATATGCGGGGTATAAACTTCTTCGATTTCGCCTATCGCATTTTCGTCGTTTTTGACTATGCAATCGGCAACTTCCACGTTCGCCCTGTATCCGCAATCGTCGCAAATTGCGAGCGAATCCTCGCCGATGTCGGTCAAAAGCATAAATTCGTGCGAGACGTTTCCGCCCATCATTCCGCTGTCGCTTTTTACCGCAATCACGTTCTTCGCGCCCGCGCGGCGGAAGATATTTTCGTATGCGACGTAGCATTTTTCGTAGTACTCTTCGAGGTCTTTTTGCGAGGTATGGAAAGAATACGCGTCTTTCATCGTAAACTCTCTAACGCGTATAAGCCCGCCCCTCGCGCGAGGCTCGTCGCGGAATTTTGTCTGGATTTGGTATATCATAAACGGGTAATCGGTATACGACTTAGCGGTATCGCGCGCCATATGCACAGCCGCCTCTTCGTGGGTCATTCCGAGTACCATTTTCGTGTTGTTGCGGTCGGTAAACCGAGCCATTTCGCTGCCGATAGAGGTGTATCTGCCCGATTCCTCCCATAAAGACGCCGGCATTACCACGGGAAAAAGAACTTCCTGACCATCGATTTTATCCATTTCTTCCCTTATTATCTTTTCGATTTTTGCGGTTATACGCTTTGCGGGATTGAAAAGCGAATAACTTCCCGTGCACATAAACTTCATATAGCCGCCTTTCATCATAAGCGCGTGGCTCGCTATAACGCAGTCTTTAGGCGTTTCTTTAAATCTGTTTCCGAGCAATTTTCTTACAAGCATATTCTACTCCGTATAATTCTTTCATTATATATACATTATTATACATTTTATTTTAGAAATTGTAAAGTGATTGATGACTTTTTCTTGACGTTGAAATCGTTTTTTATGGATTTTTTACTTGAAATAATCGACTGTAAGTGGTATAATGTAATTGAAACTTTTTAAGGAGATTTTTATGAATACAGACGCATTGGCAATCAGCACCGTAAGAGTATTATCCGCAGAGGCTATCGAAAAGGCAAAATCCGGACACCCCGGGCTACCGCTCGGCAGCGCTCCGATAGCGTACACGCTTTATAAGCGATTTTTGAAATTCAACCCGAAAAACCCGAAATTCTGCGACAGAGACAGATTTATCCTCTCCGCCGGACACGGGAGTATGCTGCAATATTCGCTACTTCACATCTTCGGCTACGATATTTCGATGGAGGACATCGAAAACTTCCGCCAACTCGGTTCTAAAGCCGCGGGACACCCCGAATACGGGCTTTGCCCCGGAGTAGAAATCTCCACAGGACCTTTAGGTCAAGGCATAGCAAACGCCGTCGGCATGGCGATGGCGGAATCCCGACTTGCCGCGGAGTTTAACCGCGACGGTTACGATATCGTAGACCATTATACCTACGCGCTATGCGGCGACGGTTGCTTAATGGAGGGAATTTCCGGCGAGGCGGCGTCGCTTGCAGGCACGTTAAAACTCGGAAAACTTATCGTTATCTACGATAAAAACAATATATCGATAGAGGGAAACACCGACATCGCGTTTACCGAGGACGTAGGGCTTCGCCACGAGGCTTACGGTTGGCAAGTCCTTAAGGTGGACGACGGTAACGATACCGACGCCTTTGCGGCGGCTGTTGAAAAAGCGAAGGCGGAAAAGGATAAGCCCTCGCTTATAATCGTAAAGACCGTGATAGGTTACGGCTCGCCGAAAGCGGGTACGGCGGGAGTACACGGCGCTCCGCTGGGCGCGGAAGGCATAGCCGCTTTGAGAAAAAATCTCGGGTACGACTATCCG
>ODAI010415049.1_pt1 | contig 20967 bp, 23 predicted proteins | sample 1539321 | NCBI WGS metagenome assembly ODAI01 (sample SAMN02144231, study PRJEB22623) | gut metagenome | biome: sheep rumen | host: Ovis aries | place: New Zealand
CCGTGTGACCTGTTCGATCGCATAGATTTCCCGGTTGACGAATTCTTCCCACCGGAGCGGTGCGAGTTCCTCGAGGACGGCGAAGATGACCCGTCAGTCGAGTCGGAAAGCGACGACAAACACTGCGGCTGCAGATAAAATTGAGCAATAACCAACAGCACTTCTCTGCCAAGGCAGAGAAGTGTTATTTTTCATATCCTCGCCACCTTTCCCCAAGGCGGGGTTACGTCTTCATTATTTATCATCCACAAAACCGGTATGCCGTTTGCATCAGATTTCTTCGGAAATGGCGAGTAGCCGTCTGTGAGTATAATTATACTGGCCGGCGTTTCATCAGCCATATTTTTATTTACATAATCAAATATAACATCAAAGCTTGTTCCGCCGCCGCCAACGGGGTGAATAACTCTGAACTCCTCCTCGTTTGCAAACGGCTTAGGCTCAACCACCGCGGCATCAAAGAAACCGAGCATACCCTGCAGCTTACCGTTATACTGGTCAATCGCGCCCTTTATCTCCGAGTATGCGTCTGTTATCATCTCATCAGACATAGAGCCGGAGGTGTCTATCATAAACAGCACATTCTTTATGACCTCGTCCTTCTCGTTAAAGTCCGGAAGAAAAAACGTGCTGTCACCAAATCGTCTGTCGGGCGGGGCAAAGGAATAGTCGTTTATTTCCTCCTGAACAAAGTCATTTAAAATTGTGCGCCAGTCTGACTTGCTACTCTCAAACTCCAAACGCATTCTTTCTTTTAAAATTGCCGCCAAACCCGATGACCCGCTGTCAAGTAAACCCATTATACCGAAAACAGCAGAGCCTATATCATCGTCCGAATATCTTGCATTTTCTGTTTCATCATCAGGTGGTAATATTGTTATATAATCATATTGATAAATAATCTTTTTATCCCAAAATTTATCTGTGTCTATCATAAAACGGCTTACTGTCCGTTCATCGAATACTGATAAATCATAGATAAGTGAATTATATATATCTTCAGTCGTAAATGACTCATTCCGAAGATGCTTTGGTATTTTTTTGTATATTTGTCCGAGATGAGGGTATCTGCCACTGTCAAATCCACACTTTTCAAGTATAGAATTGTTGAAGATATCGCATGCGTGATGGTATGTATCACCAGCGTATCCGGAATGTCTTTTTATATCGCCGAATACTATATGCAAAACCTGATGGCATAAAAGAAGATCCAGTTCGGTGTTATACAACTTGTCTAAATAGTCTGCGGAGAATAATATATATCTGCCGTTGGTGGATATTGTTTTGACATCGCGGATTGCGGCAAATCCCAGACGCATAAGCACAAGAGCAATAAACGGTTCAGTCTGCATAAGTCTTGTGCGTGATGCGCGTATTTTGTTTCTGAGACGATTTATTCTTAATCTTGTCATCCTCATAATGTTACCACTCCAAACCGCTTCTCATCATCCAATCATCAAAATCCGGATTTTTCATAAGTATAGGTCGTATAGCTTCTATCTTCATATAGTCCGAAAATAGCTTTGACTTAAACTCCTGCGGCATTTTTTTTGCGTAGGCTATTGAATTTTTTATCTTTTCCTTCTGTGGGTTGTTTTTTGCATACATGACCATATTCGGAATAAGGGCAAACAGTATTTCCGCCTTATTGGGAATATCAGTTTCCATTCCGTCAAAAATGCTCTCTGTATTAGGTATTCTGCTGTAAATCTCATACCACGCGCGGAAAGCATAAGCCGCGTCGTTTCCGATACAACCGATTATAAGAGGATAAATCATTGACATATCTTCTGATACGCAATTTAATATATTGCTGACCATTTCCCATGTACGAGGGGTTGGGAAAGCGTGCGTATCTGTTTGTGCATCAAATGCCATGAGCATTGACGGGTTGTAGTCAATAAAGCCTGTAACTATGCTGTTTATTCCGGAACTGACTGCCCAGTTATGCCAGCTGTCCACATCACACTTAATCTCTATGTGGCATAAACGATTTGCGAGCGCCTTGGGCATTTTGAATGCAACAGATTTGTCGGTAACTCTGTTTCCGGCGGCTATGACAATACAGTTTTCCGGCAGCTTATGCTCGCCTACAACTCTGTCAAGCGTAATCTGGTATGCCGCCGCCTGAACCGACTGCGGCGCGGCACTGATTTCGTCGAGGAACAGAATGTTTATCACATCATTGCTCTCGTCCATTTGGAATATCTGCGGCTTTAACCATATAGCAAGCGTTTTGTCGGCGTTTGCAGTGGGTATGCCGCGCAGGTCAATGGGGTTAAATAACAGCAGACGCACATCGGTTACATTTGTCCGCTTGCCCGTGCTCTTTTCGATTTCTGCAGCAAGCTGCCTTACAGCCTGCGATTTTCCGACGCCGGGCGGACCCCACAGCATAACGGAGGGGAATGTTTTTACGGGAAGTCCGTTGTTTATCACCGCGCAGTATGCGTTTGTAAGCGTGCTTGTCAGCTTTTCTACAGTAAGGCAAGGTATGTTTGACATTTTTATATCGCTCATTTTTGTTCACTCCTAACTTTTTATCTATTTTTTCAAGCGGCACATTTCCGGCGTTCCTTCTGATATAATTAAGCCAGTCCTCCGAACTCAGGCGCTGTTTGTCACTCATGATCTCACCTCTTCATCCTTTGTTTGCTTGGGGTATAAAGCTATTGTATCAAAAGTACAGTCCCCAAAAACCGGACTGAATAAGCCTAATGCAGCCTATGACTGTATTGTATATCATACTGTGAGAAAAAATTGGTACATCTATACAAAAACAATGTACTGTTTTTGCCGCACAAGTGAATTGACGGAAATATTTGTGTGTGGTAAAATTTATTTATAAATTTTATTGGAGGAGATTGACATGGGACGGCCAAATATTTTTAAGTACGCAACAAGGGAATTATCACAGGATGCGATGATATGCTGGTTTTTAGAGTGCCTTAGAAGTGAAAATAAGATTTATAAGGACATAGGCGTGGAATTTATAAAGTTTATATTAGAGAGGGAAGATATTACTGAGAATGATATTGTTCTCTATGTTGACAGTCTCAAGGCACAGTATTACCACATGGACGTATACGCTGTCGTATGCGTTAATAACGAAGCTATACCGCTTATCTTTGAGGATAAAACAAATACTTATCTTCATGGCGACCAAATGGAAAGATACAGCAAAATGGTTGTCAATTGGGAAGATGGAGAATACTTGAAAGAGATAGAAACAGATATAAAATCACTTCAACTGAACTGGGGTGCTGTGCGCTATATTTATTTCAAGACAGGATATGTTTTTGAATGGCAGAAGAGAGATTTTGAAATTAGGAAGAAAAAGCTTGAAACAGAGTGTAATGGTAAACTGATAGTCAGAAATCCCATATATGTTTATGAATTAGAGAAATTCTTAAAAAGGCTGCCGGATGAGCCTTTGCTTAACGATTACAAGGAGCATATAAGCAAGGTACGAGAGAAAAATGAATACTCAAACGCCGCCAAGTGGGATAGAATAATAACGCAAGTTTTTGACAGCACTGTAAAATTCAATTACAGTTATCAAGGCTGGTCATCCAAGGATATAGTGCATATTGATAAGGGGAATTCGCTGCATAACATATACTATACCATCAGATGCGGCCATTGGAAGAAGGGCGATGCAATAGCGTTGCAGCAGTACAGAAATGAAAAGAATATACAGGGCAATAAGGATGCGCTCCAAGCTGAAAGGATGCAAAATGCTGAAGAAATAAAGGATATTTGCCGAGATGTTTTTAAGGAACTGGGAGTTTATAGTTTTGATGACTGCGTAGAAAATCCCGAATCGCTTCACAGCCAAAATAATATATTTAAGATATTCTTTTCAGAGGATGAAGAAGAGAAGGTCTGCAAATTTTTCAGACAATTCATTCCGAAATTTGCAGAAAGAGTTACTGACCAATATAATGCAGTAGATAACAGGTGATTATTATGTACACAAAACAACCGAAAAAACTGCTCATAATAAACATACTCGAAATCTTAAAGCGTTACACGGACGAAAACCACCGTTTGTCACAGAAGGAGATAGTCGAGCTTTTAGAAAGTGAGTATGACATGAAAGCCGACCGAAAATCAGTCAAGCGCAATCTTATGAACCTTATTGACTTCGGCTACGACATTGAGTTCAGCGAAAGCATACGCATAAACAAAAACGGCGAGGAGGAAACGATATACTCCGACTGGTACTTAAACCGTGACTTTTCCGATGCCGAGTTGCGGCTTCTTATCGACAGTCTTCTGTTTTCAAAGCACATTCCGTACAGCCAGTGCAAGGAGTTGATCGGAAAATTAAGCAACCTATCAAACATATATTTCGATGCGAAGGTAAAGCATATACGCACAATGCGCGAGAGTATGCCGAAAAACAAAGAGCTGTTCTATACGATAGAAATTCTTGACGAGGCTATGAGCAAAAACAGAAAGGTTGCGTTTACTTATAATTTTTACGACACCGACAAGAAATTGCATCCCCGCCGTGAGGAAAAGTACATTGTAAATCCATACCAGATTGCGGCGACAAACGGACGGTACTATCTTATCTGCAACTACGACAAATACGATGATATTTCCAATTACCGTGTTGACCGTATAACTAATATTGAACTGCTCGACGAAAGGGCAAAACCCAAGCCGTCTGACTGGACGCTTCCAAAGCACATGGCAGAGCATATCTATATGTTTGCGGGCGACAGCGAAAGAGTGGTGTTCCGTGCTAAGCGGTATATCGTTTCGGAAATAATTGACTGGTTCGGTACGGATGTGACATTTACGGATGTTACCGATGATGAGGTTACAGCGAGAGTGAATGTCAACTTGAATGCAATGCGGCTCTGGGCGGTTCAGTACGCAAAACATATCCGCGTTACCCACCCTGAAACGCTTGCGGAGGATATTAAGAACGATTTAAAAGAAGCGATAGAGAATTACAAGTAAGAGGTGCAGCGAAATGCCGCGTCTTTTTTTACAATGTAATTGTAAAATATACTTAGGGAGTGGGTACAAATGCAACATAGGATAGATTTGTGTGAAGAATACTACACTATACAAGATCTGAATGCGGATATTATGATTGATAACATAGAATTTGAAAAAGGACAGGTTTATTCGGTTATAGGACGCCGCGGTATGGGAAATTATATTATTGATTGTTTAAGGCTACTCAATGGAAGAAAGAAAAGCTCAGATGTTATTAAATATTGCGAGAATAAAAAAATTCCTATTATTGTATTTTCGCATATTTCAAGAAGAGCCGATTGCAGAAGTGACAAAATCCCTCGTCCGAGCGATACGACAAAAACAATGTGCGGCGATTTGAGAAATGTGTCAAAAAAGATAATAGCTTTGTACCGTGAATGCTATTATTGTAAATCGGAAGACAAATCAATACATTTTTATATCTATGAAAGATAATTTTCCGATAGACGAGTTCTTCCCGCCGGATAGGTGTGAGTTCCTCGAAGACGCGGAAGATGACCCGTCTGTGGAAGGTGACAGCGGTGACAATCACTGCGGTTGCAGATAAAACTGAATAATAACTCACAGCACTTCTCTAAAACCATTTTTTGTAAGTCGCAAAGTGGTGTTTACAATATATCTCACTAATGATATAATATTAAAGAAAATGAGTTTATGTATATAAGGAGTAAAAAACATCGATGAAAAATGCAACTGTATTGTTCTGTTTAATGAGGATAGAACAAAAATACTGTTTTGTAAGCGTATGAAAGATCCGTTCAAAGGATTATACAATTTTGTCGGCGGCAAAGTCGAGAAGGGTGAGAATGACACGGATGCCGCGTATCGTGAGTTGTACGAGGAAACGGGAATTTCCGCAGATCAGGTGCGATTGTTTCGTCTTATGGACATTACATATTACCATATTGATTTTGTGCTTGAAATATATGTGGGTAAACTGAATGAAAAAGTGAATTTGCTTGAAGAAGTAAACCCGCTGATATGGCTGCCGCTTACAGAAGATTTTGCAAATTCAAACAGATTTGCCGGACAGCAAAACATAGCGCATATCGTAAATATCGCACTGCAATTTCCGTTGGATCAGCAGAGCCTGCTTCATGAAACAAGCCGGTGTATTGGTGTGGACGGCTGTCGCGGAGGGTGGATTGCTGCAGTAATCGAAAATGGCAGACTGAAAATAGAGAAGTACAGCACAATAGGTGATATTACGGAAAAGTACCCGTCTTTTGACGAGTTTCTCTTGGATATGCCGATAGGCTTGCCAAGTAGTAAAAACGATATAAGACCTGATGACATTGCAAGAAGACTAATCGCACCCAGAACATCAACGATTTTCCCTGTACCGTGCAGAAAGGCGGTTTATGCTGATACCTATGACGAACGGATAAGAGCAAATAAGCAGGCGATGGGGAAAAGCATCACTCCGCTGACAAACGCCATTATTCCGAAAATGCGTGAGGTGGATGAATTTCTATGCAGCCATATACAGTATAAAAATAAAATCAGAGAATGTCATCCAGAGGTGTGTTTTGCAGGATTAAACGGTTCGGTTGTGATGAGCAGGAAATCAACAGCCAAGGGCTTGACGGAAAGATTGCAGATACTCAGAAAATATCTGCCGGAGCTGTCTGAAACGGAAATAAAGGATAAGGCGAGAGAACATAGGTGCAACGAGGATGATATAGTAGACGCAATTTGTCTTGCTGTTACAGCAAACCTCAGTGTACAAGGTAAGACTTCAGTAATTCCCGACAACCCGTCCGAGGATACATCAGGACTTAAAATGCAACTTATAGTTCCGAAAAATTTATTGGAGGATAATTGAAATACATTGACATATTCATAAAATTATCGTATAATGAGTATGATAAATGTTGATTACACATTATGCGGGTGTTTCGCAGCCCTTAAATGTGAGCGATGTTATTAGTGTTTCACAGCTATAAATGTGAACGATGTTATTGGCGTTTCGCCGCCATAAGCGCGAATATTATGTAATCAGGCGAAGCGGGATTTTATATCCCGCTTTTGCTTTTGAGGTGTAAATATGAAAATTGCATTTTACTTTGTGAATGAAAGATATATTGACTTTCTTAAGGAAACAGAAATAAAAAGCAGAGGATTTACAACGGTACCTAATGTTGTATATGCCAACAGAAACAAATTTCTTTATGGTGCAGTTTTAAATATTGATGGTATGAATTATCTTGTGCCGGTTTCTTCATACACTAAAAAGCAGCAAGATAATATTCTTATAAAAATATCAGACCATCATAAAGAAAAAGTAGTTGGTTCATTGAGATTTAACTATATGATACCGGTACCCGATAAATGCCTAGTAGCTTTTGATTTCAAACACGATATTTCTTCCGAGCAACGCAGGGTGTTTATAGAGAAAGAATACCGCTTTTGTAAAAGCAAATTGTCAGCTATACAAAAGGCAGCAAAGAAAACATATCAGCGTGTTGTAAATGCAACAGATGAAAATCTTATTAAAAATAGCTGCGATTTTAAACTTTTGGAGCGTGCATATACAGAATACATAAACAAGTATTTAAAATTATAAATTTAAACAGACCGCATAACCCAGCCATTTCTGACAAATATATGATTATGGTCTATATGGGGTATCGGCAACTGATGACAATCCGTGCGATTTGTTCGACCGCATAGATTTTCCGGTAGACGAATTCTTCCCGCCCGAGCGCTGTGAGTTCCTCGAGGACGGCGAAGATGACCCGTCGGTGGAAAGCGATAGCGACGATAAGCACTGCGGCTGCAGATAAACTAAATAACTTTTATGCGCTTCTCTTGGATTTAGAGAAGTGCATTTCTTTTTGCAAATAGACCGGTCAAACCGGTCACTGAAAAAATTTCTTTAAGTGCTATATTGACATTCCCTATTGAATAGGGTATAATAGTATTAAAGAAAGGTGATACTATTGAGAAGAAAATTTGTTATGATGCCAATCTTTGATAAACAATGGGAAGCTATGGGACTTAATGACGATGATTTAAAGGAGCTTCAAGAGCAACTGCTTAAGAATCCACAACTGGGTAGCGTTGTAAAAGGAACAGGTGGTCTTAGAAAAGTAAGATTTGCTCTTCCGAGACAAGGTAAAAGCGGCAGTGCTCGTGTAGTATATGTTGATTTTGTTATGGCTGAAACATTGTATTTGATTTATGCATATCCTAAAAATGAAAAGGATAATTTAACAAAAGAGGAATGTAATAGTATTAAGAAGTTGATTCAAGAAATAGAACGCACCTTGTAGTAGGAGGGATTATTTATGAATGTTTATGACGGAATAATGCAGGGGTTACAGGAAGCAGTTGATTATAATAATGCGAAAATCAAAGCGAGATCGAGAACAATGTCTGTTGATCCTGTGCCTAAATTTGAAGCGTCTGAAATTAAAACTATAAGAACAGAGCTTGGTATGACACAGTATTTATTTGCAGGATTGATGGGCGTTTCCACAAAAACTGTTGAAGCATGGGAGTCGGGTAGGAATATACCTAATGGACCGGCAAGCAGAATATTGTCAATGCTGCAAGCAGATCCGAATTTGCCGGAAAGATATCATATAGTTACAAAGTGACTACAAATCGCACAACCACGCCATTTTCAGCAAACACACTCATATGGTCTATATGGGGTATCGGCAACGGATGATAATCCGTGTGACCTGTTCGATCGCATAGATTTCCCGGTTGACGAATTCTTCCCACCGGAGCGGTGCGAGTTCCTCGAGGACGGCGAAGATGACCCGTCAGTCGAGTCGGAAAGCGACGACAAGCACTGCGGCTGCAGATAAAATAGAATAACAACTTACGACACTTCTCTGCTCGGCAGGGAAGTGTTTTTCTGTACAGATACATATAAAATGTTTCTTTTGATATACGGGTTGAAATAGTAAAAAAATATGATATAATTATAGTATCAAGTGAAGGGAGATTAGAAATGCTTACTAATGACTCTCAGTATTTATCTGTAATTGAAAATATAAAAAAGGAAATCTCATCAGCACAGTATAAGGCAGCGGTTTCGGTAAATCGCGAACTAATTATGCTGTATCATAATATTGGCACAATTATAAATGAGAACAAAGCATGGGGTAATAAATTTATAGAAAATCTTGCTCATGATATAAAGCTTGCATTCCCCAATGCAAAGGGATATTCGGTAAGAAATCTCAAATATATGGCTAAATTTGCAGATGAATATCCGGATAAGATATTTGTGCAGACAGTGTCTGCACAAATTCCGTGGTCGCATAATACGGCTATAATGGATAAGGTTAAGGAACATGATGAGCGTGTATGGTATATAAAGAAAACCATTGAAAATGGATGGTCACACAGCGTTCTTGTCCATCAGATAGAGAGCAATCTCTATGAAAGACAGGTCATTGCCGAGAAAATATCGAACTTTGAAAACCGCTTGCCGGCTGTTCAGAGTGAGCTCGCAATGCAGACCATGAAAGACCCTTATATATTTGATTTTATTCCCTTCAAGGAAGATATGGTCGAGCGTGATATTGAAAACGCGCTTGTAAAGGATGTTACGAAGCTCCTGCTTGAACTTGGTACAGGCTTTGCATTTCTTGGTAATCAGTATCATTTGAATGTGGGCGGTGATGATTTTTATATTGACCTGCTGTTCTATAACCTAAATTTGAGATGTTATGTGGTAGTGGAATTAAAGACGGGTGACTTCAAGCCCGAGTATGCAGGGCAGCTAAACTTCTATCTTTCCGCAGTAGACGGGATTCTGAAAAAGGAAACTGATAATCCATCAATAGGACTGCTACTTTGTAAGAGTAAAAATAATCTTGTAGCGGAGTATTCACTGAAGGATATGAGCAAGCCTATTGGTATAAGCGAATACAAAATCACAAGCAGTCTGCCAAAAGAGTTTGAAAATCAGCTACCGTCTGTTGAAGATATACAGAACCGTATTAAGGATTGATAATGGTAGACAAAAGCGCACAACCAAGCCATTTCTTTGCAAAAAACCAATATGGTCTATATGGGGTATCGGCAACGGATGACAATCCGTGCGACCTGTTTGACCGCATAGATTTCCCAGTAGATGAATTCTTCCCACCCGAACGCTGCGAGTTCCTTGAGGACGGTGAAGATGACCCGTCAGTCGAGGCGGACAGCGACAGAAACTGCGGTTGCAGATAAAATTAAATAAACATTTCACAACACTTCTCTGTTTCGGCAGGGAAGTGTTGTACTTTTGTAATATAATTGCACTTGAATAATTGCTGCATTTAAGATATAATAGTATTAAGGCAAAATTTTTTAAGGAGATAGGCAATGTCAAAAAATTATTCAGTATCCGGTACAACGCGTGTTCAGCGTGAGAAAATAGCAAATGACGCAATGGCTATTTCTATTTTGGATGCACCGATGCCAACGACGGAAACATTAAAGCTTGTTGATGAGTATGTCAAGGGCAATATGGAAATAGATGATATTTTGAGTAGGACCATTGAAAAATACAGGGTATCAGTATGAAAAATATAGTGAGAGATCCATATTTTTATGAGGATGCTAATGTGCTTAAAAATTTGCTTAACATCAAGGATGCAAAGCTTCTTGAAGAAGCAGAAAGCAACATCACATATATCAAATTGCTTGATGTTGATAAGTTGATAGAGAACAGCGATTTTAGTATTGATTATATAAAGCATTTACACAAGTATATTTTTGGTGACATATATGAATGGGCAGGTCAGTTTCGTACCATACCGATGGTCAAAGGTGAGCGTGTGCTTGGCGGGGATACGATAAGATACAGCTTGCCGGATAATATAGAAAACGATTTGATAGCCACAGTCGGAGAATTAAAATCTGTCAAGTGGTCAGAATTAAGCATTGATGAAACAGCTGATATGTTTGCAAGGAAGATAGCGGCGGTTTGGCAGGTTCATCCATTTAGAGAGGGTAACACACGAACTATTATAACCTATGCAACGCAGTTTGCTATGACATACGGCTTTAAAATGGATAAGCAATTACTCAAGGAATCGGCTGGATATGTGCGTGATGCTCTTGTTAAGGCTTCGGATGGTGAATATGCTGAATATCATTATTTAATAAGAATTTTTAAAGATGCAATATTGAATGGTTAGATTTATAAATCAAATAATCACACTATTGGTTCGCAATGTGAAATCATGGTCTATATGGGGTAGGTGCAACTGATGACAACCCCTGCGACCTCTTTGACCGCATAGATTTCCCGGTTGACGAATTCTTCCCGCCGGAACGTTGCGAATTCCTCGAGGACGGCGAAGATGACCCGTCTGTGGAAGGCGACAGCGACGACAAACACTGCGGTTGCAGATGAATTGAATAACAACTCAACAGCACATCTCTGGTTTTCGGAGAGGTGCTGTTTTATTAATTTACAAATTAAAAAAGCTGTAAAATTTATTGTTGTATTTTACGAAATATTATGATATACTTTTTGTAGCAATAATATTATTAAAAGGAGGAATTCGCCATGCCAAATATAAAGCCCGTATCGGATTTAAGAAATTATAATGAGGTCTTAAAAGATATAACCGCAGGAGATCCGGTGTACCTCACAAAGAACGGAAGAGGTAGATATGTTATTATGGATATGGATGATTATGAAAAAACACAGTCAATAATAAAATTACTCGGCAAGCTGTCGGAAGCGGAACAATCTGTAGCTCAAAATGGTTGGATTTCTGCAGATGAGGCGAGAAAGATACTGGGGGTCTGATATGGCAATAGTAAAGTTATCTCCAAGTGCGATAAAGGACTTGCAGGAAATAAAAACATATATTTCAGATGATTTATCAAATCCTATTGCAGCGGAAAGAACCGTGAAGCAGATTATGGACGACTATATGCTGCTTGAAGTTTCTCCATATATGGGACCATCATTATCGGTTATAATTCATATAGAAACAGATTTCAGATATTTGGTGAGCGGCAGTCATATAGACGAATTCTTCCCACCCGAGCGCTGCGCATTTCTGGAGGACGGGGAAGACGACCCATCGGTAGAAAGTGCAAATGAAAGTAACTGTGGATGTAAGTAAAACTGAATAATAAACCAAAACACTTCTCTGCATGGCAGGGAAGTGTTCTTTATATAATGGTTGACTTATTGTATCACTTGAGCGATGCCAAAACCTCCAAAAGATAATCCCAAGTGCGCTTTACACTGTCAACGCTCATAGTTTCGTTTGGCGTATGAATATCCTTCATATCCGGTCCAAAGGAAATCGCGTCAAGCCCGTCAAGCTTGCCTGCAAAAAGACCACATTCTACACCTGCGTGAAGCGCCTGAACCACAGGCTTTCTGCCGTACTGCTTTTCAAACACCTCTACGAATAAATCACGAAGCGGTGAATTTGCGCGGTACTCCCACGCGGGGTATGCGCCGTTATTTTCCACATGACCGCCCAAAATCTCCGTAAGGCATGTAATCTTTTCCACAAGCGCGTTCTTTTCGCTTTCTACACTGCTGCGCACGGCAAACGAGAAGGTCACATCCTTTTCGTTCGTTTCAAGTATACCGAGATTTAGCGAGGTCTGAACCAAGCCCTCAATATCAAAGCTCATTCGTTCTATGCCGCAAGGAAGATTTACAAGCGCCGCAATAACTTTTTCTGTAGAGGTCTTATCCATCGGCATAAATGAACCTTCGCACTTATCAGCCGAAACAGTTATGTCGGGGTCGGTCACTCTGTACTCGTGTGAAAACATTTCGGAGTATTTCTTTATTACACCTAAAAGCTTTTCAGCGTCCTTATCGGTTTTTGTGGCTATTACCGCTTCGCTGCTTCTCGGTATGGCGTTGTCTTTAAGTCCGCCTTTAACGCTTTCTATAACAAAATCCACTGATTTTGATGCGCCGAAAAGCATTCTTCCGAGAAGTGTATTCGCATTTGCGCGTCCCTTATCAATTTCTATTCCGGAATGACCGCCAATAAGTCCCGAAATCTGCAGCTTAATTCTCATTCCGTCAAACGGAGCGCGCTGTACGGGAACAACGGCCTTTGTTGTAACACCGCCGGCGCAGCTTACCAAGAGGTAACCCTCATCCTCCGAATCAATATTTATGAGCTTTCTGCCCTTTATTGGCGACATATCCATTGCAGTCGCGCCGAGCATACCTATTTCTTCGTCGGTCGTCAGCACGACCTCAAGCGGCGGATGGGGAATATCATCCGAGTCAAGTATAGCAAGGCAGTATGCAACGGCAATTCCGTCGTCACCGCCGAGCGTTGTGCCGTCGGCGGAAATTATACCGTTCTCCGCGCGGAGCTTAAGACCGTCTTTTTCAAAGTCAAAGTCCAGTCCCTCCTCCTTTTCACAAACCATATCAATATGTCCCTGCAAAATTACGGTACCGGAGTTCTCATAACCATCGGTTCCGTTCTTCCAAATGATTAAGTTGTCATGCTCGTCCTGCATATATTTTAAGCCGCGCTCCTTGGCAAAGGAAGCGATATAATCGCTTATTTGCTTAGTATTTCCGGAGCCGTGGGGGATAGAGCAGAGCGTTTCAAAATAATCAAATACCTTTTGAGGTTCAATTCCTGTCAATACACCCAATTTTTACACTTCCTCTTTCTTTACCTTCTTAATATAATCGTTAACCGCCAATATTCGCAAAAAATGCACTGTTCTGTCAAGCATTCTGTCTGCTTCCTCCGGAAAGGTGGCTTTCATCTTCTCTATAATATCGTTTACGCTGTTTTTGCCGTCAAAGCATTTCCATACAACCGTACCGTATTTGTCAAGCGATATATGGCTGAAACGCGGTTTATGAAAAAACTTCTGCGCAATTGTGTTAAAAAAACCTCGGTTTTCAACTTTTAAGACAACACAGCCTTCTTCATTTTCATCAAATGTCAGCTTTTCGGACGGTACATAAACAATGTCCATATAGTTGGCGGGTATTCTGTATTTTCTCTGCTTTTTCATTATTTTTTCAACTCTTTTTTCTTTTTAACCGAGAAGCAGTAAATTAACGCGAGCATTATCAGGAAGAACACAACTCCGCCGATATTGCCGAGCGGTGCGCCGAGATTTATTATTTCGCCCAAACTCTTGTCACCGACCTTAATGATTGCAAATATAGCAAGCGCAATGCCGATAAGTCCCTCGCCCGCGATAAGACCGGAGCTGAAGAGTACACCGTTTTCGCCTGCTGTCTTATTCTTTTTACGCTCAAAGAATTCTCTTAAAAGTCCGCCCGCGAAAATAGGCACGGAAAGATGTATCGGCAGATAAAGTCCGATTGCGATAGGCAGTATCGGGAGTCCCAAAATTTCTACGACAATCGCGACAGCCGCGCCTGCAATAACAAGTCCCCACGGGAGTGTACCGCCCATAACGCCCTCAACGACAAGCTTCATAAGCGTTGCCTGCGGCGCGGGAAGCTCGCTTCCGCCAAAGCCCCAAGCCGCATCCAAAAGATACATAACACCGCCGATTGCAACAGCCGCGATAAGCGCGCCGCCCAATTCTCCTATCTGCTGCTTTATAGGCGTTGCACCGACAATATATCCTGTTTTAAGGTCCTGTGAGGTATCTCCCGCCATTGCCGCTATGATACATATAATAGTACCAACGCTGATTGCCGATGCCATGCCGGCGTAACCGGTGTTGCCGGTCGCCTTGAAGATTGCGGCCGTGATAAGAAGCGTTGCGATAGCCATACCGGAAACAGGGTTGTTTGATGAGCCTACCAGACCAACCATACGGCTTGAAACGGTTGCGAAGAAGAAACCGAACACAACTATTATAAGAGCGCCGATAAGACTGACGGGTACGGACGGAACAAGCCATATAACAAGAACAACCGCAAGAGCTAAAATAAGAAGAATGTGCATAGGCATATCCTTATTTGTGCGGACCGAAGCGCTCTCCTTATGTCCGAAGCCCTGCATTGCTTTTGAGAAGGTTTTTACGATTGTGGGAAGTGTCTTTATAAGACTGATAATACCTCCCGCAGCAACCGCGCCCGCGCCTATGTAACGGATATAACTGCTCCATATACCGAAGGAGTCAAGCGTGGAAATAGCAGCAGTCTGCGGCGCGATAACCTGATCCAGACCGAATATGCTTATGAGCGGTATGAGAACAAACCAACCCAAAAATCCGCCTGCCATAAGATATGAGGAAATCTTTTTTCCGCATATAAACCCAACGCCTGCAAGCGCCGGCAGCGCGTCAAAGCCGAAACCGGTTTTAAGCGCGGGTATTTCCCAGTGTACCTCGGAAGGGAACAGGCAAAGTCCGTCGGCAATGAATTTGTAGACAGCCGAAAGTCCCAGACCTGAGAAAACGAGTTTCGATTTTTCTCCGCCTTCCTCACCCGCAAGCAGTACCTCCGCGCAGGCGGTTCCCTCCGGAAACGGCAAAGTACCGTGTTCCTCAACGATAAGCGCCGTTCTCAAAGGCACCATAAACAATACGCCCAAAACACCGCCGCAAAGCGCGATGATCATAATGGTCATAATGCCGGGAGACCGGTCAAGATGTCCCTCGTGCGCCCACATAAACAGCGCCGGCAGTGTGAATATTGCGCCTGCCGCGAGTGATTCACCCGCCGAGCCTATCGTCTGAACCATATTGTTTTCGAGGATGGAATTGCGTTTCATTATCATTCGTATAATTCCCATCGACAGTACCGCCGCAGGTATAGAGGCGGAGACGGTCATTCCCACTCTCAGTCCCAGATAGGCGTTTGCCGCACCGAACACAACTGCTAAAATCAGTCCAATGATAACAGATACCACTGTCATCTCAGGTACGACCTGGTCTGCCGGAATAAACGGCTTAAAATCGTCCTTGTTCTTTTTGCCCATTTTTCTTTTCTCCTGTGTTTACTCGTATGTATATATTTTAGCAAATTTTTCCTTAATATGCAATATAAAAAAGCAGAAATTACATAAATCATCATAAGTGATGTAAGGTCAACATTAAACGCCTCGGAAACCGAAATTGTGTTAGGGTTTGGCGATATAATATTATGAACGTATCGCTTATTGAACAGCAGGTGGAGAGGTGCATTTGCCGGACGAATATGAGAATAAATAACTAATCGCTAAAACCCGTATAACCAAGCCATTTTCTGCTAGTGAACCAATATGGTCTACTTATACACAGCAGTGTATAACGGGTAGGTGCAACAGGCGACAATCCGTGCGACCTCTTTGACCGCATAGATTTTCCGGCCCAAGAATTCTTCCCGCCGGAGCGCTGCGCATTTCTGGAGGACGGCGAAGACGACCCGTCAGTTGAGGCGGAAAGCAACCATAACTGTGGCTGCAGATAAATTGAATAACAACCCAAAGCACTTCCCTGCTATCAAGCGGGGAAGTGTTTTTTAGAAAATTATAAATGACGTTAATATTTACAAAAAAACTCTTTCATGGTAGAATTAAGTAGAATATAAATACCGGAGGAATACAATTACAATGAAGCTTGAATTATACAAATTTGACACCTGTCCTTATTGCGTGAGGGTATTTGATTACATCAAGAAAAGCGGCAGAACAGATATTGAAATTCACGATATAATGAAAAATGAAGCTGATTACAAGCGCCTTTTAGAGGTTGGCGGATAAAGTATTATGAAAAGCAGAAATCACATAAATAGAGTGATTTCTGCTTTTTAGTATGCTTTTAACCGATTATAAGGTAAACCGCAACTGCCGCGAGTGTGCTTGTAAGACCTATAAGAGCCTCATATGGTATAAGCTTCATTCTTTCGCTTATCGACATATTCACGCTGCCGCCGGTTGCGTGGAAGAACGAGCCGTGGGGGAGTGAGTCTATAACCGTTGCGCCCGCGTGAATCATCGCACCTGCCGCGACTGCCGATACACCTGCTGATATAAGCGGCTCGGAGAAGGTTTGCGCCGCAATTGTCGCGCCTGCGGTTGTTGAAGCCGTTGCGCCTGCCATAAGTATGCCAGAAACAGGGGCAAGAATAAACGCCGGCATATTCATCATATTGAGCAGTGTTATAATATCCGTCTGCAAGGAAGAAGCCTTGATAATTCCCGCTATCGTACCTGTGCCTATAAGCAGTACCGATACGCCTATAACCTTGCTTAAACCGAAGCTTGAATAATCAATAAGCGACTTTGCCTGTCCAGTCGCAATCGTGCACACAATACCGCCCAAGGGAAGCGCGATAAGCGGGTCAACGGAAATACCGAATATAGGTCTTAATGCAAGTAATACGATAACCACAATCGGACCGCAAAGAGCCGCCCATATGTTCGGGAGTTTTTTATTTTCGCTCTTTTCCAAATCCTCATCCGTTATCGCAATACCGTTCTTTTTCTTTGACAGAAGAGTTGCGATAATTATTGTAACCACCAAGGCCAAAATAGCAGGAATGATGTTCTTCATCATAAGCGAGGTAAGGTCAACATTAAACGCCTCCGAAACCGAAATCGTGTTGGGGTTGGGTGAAATAATGTTGCCCGCCTTGCCGCCGCCGATCATAGCGATAAGCACCGCGCCCTTGTTGTAGCCTGCCTTCTGACCGATTGCAAGCGCGATAGGCGCGACTGTTATAACAGAAATGTCAACGAACACGCCAACCGCGCATATAATCATAGTCGCAATCGAAACTGCCGCGAGCGCGCGTTTCTGTCCAAGCTTTTTAACAATCACTTCGGAAATCTTTTCCGCTGAGCCTGTTTTGATTAAAACACCCGCCAGAATACCCGAGGTCATAATGCGAAGCACCGAGGAAATCATACCTTGTGAGCCTGTGACCATTGTGTTGACCGTACCGACCAGTCCGCCTCCGCCTATAAGACCGCCAACAAGCGCACCTATTATAAGGCTGTACGCAGGCTGAACCTTTTTGATTATAAGAAATATCGCGAGCGCCAATCCAATCAATGCGCCCCATGTTGTAAATGTTATGTCCACTTTGAATACCTCCTTCAATTAGTTACAGACTGAGAGAAAATCGTTCAGAGTGCCGCTTTGCAGCCGACGGTGCCGTACATGTGTACTGCCCCCGGCAAAAAGTGGTGCTATGGGCGATTTTATCCAGTCTTTTATTTAAATGCCTTTATTGTCCTAAATACCTGTTCAACAGTATCTGTCATATTCGCTCTTGCATTATCCGAGTTCATTGCCTCGTCAAGCGTGCATATTCCGCGCAGAATGGGAAAGAACGCGTCAATGCCGTTTCTGTTACACTCCGTCGCGTCCTTTGTAACGCTGCCGGCAAACGCGATAACCGGAATATCATATTTTTTTGCCAATTTTGCAACGCCAACGGGAGCCTTACCCATAGCTGTCTGGAGATCAAGCCGTCCCTCGCCTGTAATAACAACATCCGCACCTTTTATGTATTCCTCAAGTCTTGTTTCCTTTAATATGAGGTCAATACCGGGTTCAAGCGACGCGTTAGTGTATGAGAGAAATGCAAAGCCCAAACCGCCTGCCGCGCCTGTTCCGGGGAACTTGGGGTCAGCGTGAGGGTACTTTTCGCGCGTAAGCGCGGCAAAGTATGAAAGCCACTTATCCATATTCATAATCATCGAAGCGTCCGCACCCTTTTGCGGCCCGTACACCGCGCTGCAGCCGTTATCACCGCACAGCGGATTTGTGACATCGCAGGCAATATGGAAACGGCAGCCCTTAAGCTCGGGAATTACATTTGTATCGGTTATCGTTTCCAAATCCTTAAGCCCCTTTGCGCCGAATGCAACCTGATTACCCGATTTGTCAAGCATACCAAATCCCAAAGCCTGAAGCATACCCACACCGCCGTCATTTGTCGCGCTGCCGCCTATGCCGACGATAAACTCACGGCAACCCTTTCCGATAGCGTCCTTAATCATTTCGCCAACGCCGTAGGTAGTGGTATTCAGGGGATTTCGCTCACTGTCCGTAACAAGCGTAATACCCGCAGCGGCAGACATTTCGATTATAGCGGTTTTGCTGCTTTCGATTATGCCGTACTTTGCGCTTACGGGTCTTCCCAACGGGTCATTTACCGTGATTTCCTGCATACTTCCCATCATACCCTCAACAAGCGCGTCTACCGTTCCCTCGCCGCCGTCCGCAAGAGGTCTTACAATAGTTTCCGCATCGGGGTAAGCCTTGCGTATTCCGTCCGCTATCGCGTGACCTGCCTCCATTGATGTGAGAGAACCCTTTAAAGAGTCGATTGCAATTACTGCTTTCATTTCACATACCTTCTTTCTTTTTGATTTATTTGTTGATTATATTTTAGCATACACCGGACATATAAACAATGGTACATATAATAAACAATAAGTAAATTACAAATAGATTTTGTTATATATAATAAATAATTATTGACTGCGTACTGCTAAAATGTTATACTAAAAATTAAGAGGTGACAGATATGCGGAATATAGACAAAACGCTTGCAAAGCAGATAATAAACACGGTCGAGGAGGTATGCGGACACGGCATAAACTTTATCGACAGAAAAGGCATAATATTTGCAAGTACAGACAAAAACAGAGTCGGGGATTTTCACGAAATCGGTTTTGAAGCCGCAAAAACGGGAGAGGTTATTGAGGTCCACGATGACGAAGCCTACGGCGGCACAAGGAAGGGCGTTAATATTCCTATATTCCACAGAAATGAAATAATTGCAGTAATAGGTATCAGCGGCGAACCGGAGGAGGTGCGCCAATATACAAAGCTGGCGGTCAGAATAGCAATGCTCTTGATCCGTGAGCAGGAAATCGGGGAAAGGAACCGCAGCATTCAGGAAAAGCACAGCTATATTATCCGTTCAATGATAAGCGGCAGTATAGAAAACCGTGATTATTTTAACAGCTGCATAAAGGAGCTTAAAATTGACAGCAAGCAGAATATGAAGCTTGTTGTTATAAAGTTAAATCCTCGATATAATATTATGAATGTTTCGCTTATTGAACAGCAGGTGGAGAAGGTATTGTCAAATGAACAGGTAATAGTAAGCTCGTACATTTATCCTAATGAATATGTTGCTCTTATTTCTGAAGCCTCGCATAAACGCTTAACCAAAACGCTTATGGATTTTGCCGAGGAAAACAAGCCGATATTTAAAATCGGCGTTGGCTCACCGCAGAAAATAGGCAGACTGCATATTTCATACGAGCACGCAAAGACGGCTATAAAAGGCATAGAGCAGGGTGACGAGTATTTTTCCGATTTTGACAGCCTTGATTTAGAAATACTGCTCGGCTCAATCCCCGAAAATACACAGCGCGCGTACATTCAAAAAATCGCCAAAGCATTATCGGAGGAGGATAAAAGAATACTAAGCGTTTATTACAAAAACCAAATGTCACTTGGCAAAGCAAGCGAGGAGTTGTTTATTCATAAAAACACCCTGCAGTACAGGCTTGATAAAATTGCAGCTAAGTCGGGTTATAATCCGAGAAGCTTTAGTGACGCGGTAATTTTGTATCTTGCGCTTAAGATAACTGACAGTAACACGGGCTACTTGTACACAGTAGTGTATAATGGGTAGATGCAACAACGAATCTTCCGCCCGAACGCTGCGAGTTTCCCGAGGACGGCGGAGACGATCCGTCCGTGGAAAGCGATAGCGACAACAAGCACTGCGGTTGCAGATAAAACTGAATAATAACCAAACAGCACTTCTCTGCCAAGGCAGGGAAGTGTTTTTTAAATTCTTTTAAAAAAGATATTGACAAATAAAAACAACAGGAGTATACTGTTTATAAACAACAGATGTTGCATAACATAAGTTGCAAAATGAAGGGAGATGCTTTTATGCCACCCAAAACGAAATTTACTATGGAGGAAATAGTGGAGGCAGCCGTTAAAATCACAAGGGAAAACGGAATAGGCGCCGTTACCGCGCGTGAGGTCGGTGCGACGCTCGGCGTATCGTCAAGACCGCTGTTTACCTATTTTGAAACCGTA
>ODAI011251841.1_pt1 | contig 20965 bp, 22 predicted proteins | sample 1539321 | NCBI WGS metagenome assembly ODAI01 (sample SAMN02144231, study PRJEB22623) | gut metagenome | biome: sheep rumen | host: Ovis aries | place: New Zealand
CTTTTTAATTACTGCTCTTTTTTATTGATGTCTACCAAACAGGGTTCACATCAAAACAAAGCTTTTTTTTAATCACATCCATATGAGAAATAGTGTGAAAGAGTTAAGTTTTCTGAAGTATGTCCTTTTTTCATTGAATTACCTGGATTTATTACTAAGTAATTATTTTTATATTTATTTGTAAAATTATTGTTATTAGTAACAATAGTTACATTATTAAATCCATTTTGAATAAATTCATTAATCATTTTATCAGTACCAATCCAAGAATCATCTTGGGCAGTATATATAACTATTTCTGTATTAGCTAGATTACTTTTGCTAGCTACTTGATAAAAAGAAGTATTAATAAGCATAATTTTATCATATTTGCCATTTGTAGCTGCAACTCCAGCTACTGGTCCACCATTAGAATATCCACCAACTATATTTCTAGCATATTGGTTTTGATTAATAATACTTTTAACAAAATTTGTTGCTTCAGCAACATTTTCTCCTTTATGCTGAATACTAGAACCATTTGCTATTAGAATAATAATTCCACTGCTTTTAATAATATCGTTATGGTTATCTATTTTATAAAAATAATTCTTAAAGTTTTCTTCCCCAACACCTCCAATAAAGGTAAAAGTATTAAGGGTACTTAAATCTTTATTTGGTGGATAATACATCCTCATTAAAATCTTTCGATCTTTATTAATTTGTAATACACTGTTTTTAATATCATAGATATAATTTTGATAAATATATATATTATTACTAATTGTTCCCTTTCCATTTTGAGCTAGATTAGTAAAAAAGTTAATATCTGCTTTTTGTGGAATTGCATCTTCTTCTTTTTCAAAAGCCCATATTGTTTTATCAGTGTATAATGCTCCTTGTTTTGGCACAACCGTAAAAGGAATATTCTTAGAAATTTTTCCAGTTATATCTTTAACTGTGACGATTGCATCACCATTTCCATTGGCAGTAACGTTACCATTTGAATCAACAGATATAATATTATTATTACTACTTTTATATGTTAAAGCGCTATTAGAAATAGTGCTTGGTATGATAGTTGGATGTAAAGTTATAACCTCACCAATTTTCAATATTTTTTTGGGATTATAATTAAATACAATATCAGTAATACCTTGTTTTACATTAACTTTTATTGTCTTTTGAATATTATTGTTAACTGTTAAAGTTATAATAGTATTACCAGTACTTACTCCAGTTATTGTCCCATCATCACTAACTTTTGCAATACCATTATCAAAACTTGTCCAACTTGTATTGAATATAGTACTATTATTTGGTTCAATAGTATAATTAATTTTTTTATTTTCATTAATACTTATTTCTATTTCATTGCTTTCTAAGTTGACATTATTTACAGGTTGCATGATTTGTGATGTGACATTTTCTTTAGTAACATTGACAGTTATTCTTTTTGTAATTGAATTATTAATGGTTATTGAAACTATAGTAGAACCTTCTTTTATTGCACTTATTATTCCATCATTAATAGCTATGTTGTCATTATTAACTGTATATTCAATTTTTTCCACATATCCGTTATATGGAATATATGAAATAGGAATAGTATATGTTTGCCCTTTGGTAATTAAAATCTCCCCATTTGGTAGGGTGAAATCCTGAAGATGAACATCATAATTATCCGCAACAACATTGATGATACATTGTATAGTTTCAACTTGATTATTTCTATTAGCTTCTCCAATAATTGTTGTTGTTCCTAAACTATTGCCATGAACAATGCCATTTTGATCAACTGAAGCTACATTTTCATTATTACTTTTCCAATTTATAGAGATTGATTTATCACTAATTTGATAGTCAATTTTTTTATAATCATTAATTTTGATACTAATATTTGTCATATTAGTTGTAAAGGTAAATGGTTCATTTTTTTTCATTATGAATAAAACTATTACTATAGTTATAACTAAACCAATAATTATATAGTCTACAATTCTTTTTTTCATTTACACCTCATTCTATATTTATTATACATATAATGTCTTTAAAATTCAACGAAAATAGATTTAATTATTTTTGACAATTTTTTAAAAAATATTTTTGTAAAATATACTTGGTGATTATATGAAAGTAAAAATATTTGATTTAGAAGATGAAAAAGACTTAGAAGATGAGATAAATCAATTTTTAGATAATGATATAGAAGTAGTTGATATTAAATATTCAGTATCATCGGCTATTTATAGTGAAGAACAAATATTTTGTTTTTCAGCCATGATAATTTATTATTAAATCATATACATGTCAGTAGGTTCATCATTTTTTATTGTTTTAGGTTCTTTGTTTTCTAAAATATTAACACGGTTCTCTAAAATACGAATACTTTTTTCCAGTCTTTCTATCTTGCTTAAAAGCCTATCATAATTAATAGGATTATTATCAATGTTTTGAAATCCGTGAAAAGGATTAAATACTAGACCATTGTTATTCATAATTCGCCTCATAATTATTATATGTATTATAAAAAAATATGTTATAATGTAGTAGGTGTTTTATGAGACAAAGAAATGTAAAAAATAAAAAAGAAATAATTAATAATTCTAGTTATATTATCTTAAATCCCAAGGAGTATAAAGGAAAGTGGCATGAGGTATTTAAAAACAATAATCCTTTATTTATTGAAATTGGCATGGGAAAAGGTGATTTTATTTTAGAGAATGCTAAGAGATATCCAGATATTAATTTTATTGGCATTGAAAAATTTGATAGTATTATGGCTTTAGCTATAAAAAAAATAGAACAAGAGGAAGTTCATAATTTAAAATTAATTAGAATGGATGCTTTAAATATTGACGAAGTTTTTGATAGAGAAGTTGACAAGATATATTTGAATTTTTCAGATCCATGGCCTAAACCAAGACATAGTAAACGTCGATTATCTAGTGAATTGTTTTTGGATAAATATGATTTTGTCTTCAAAGAAGATGCATTAATAGAGATGAAAACAGATAATCAAGGATTATTCGAATATAGTATAATTTCGCTTAGTACACATGGTTATATTATTAAAGAGATTAGTTTAGATTTACATAACAGTAATATTGAAAATAACATAATGACTGAATATGAGAAGAAGTTTAGTGCGTTAAATAATCGTATATATTATGTAAAGGCTGTAAAATTAAGATAAACTTTGTAAAAATATATTCTTTATAATAATAAATTATGATATAATATAGGAAGAGTAGGTGATAAAGTGAAAAAACTATGGATTACTTTACTCATATCGTTGTTTTTTGTTTCAGGTTGTACGGTTACAAGAGTATCAGGGGAAAGTGTTAATAGTATATTTGAAACAATACTTTATGTTGATAATAATTTAATGAATACGTACATGGATGGCTATAGTTTATATTTACCTAAAGGCGTAACTATTGTTGATAAAAGTGATTATAATTTAAGAATAAAAGATAATAAGAAATATTATTATTTGTATATTGATACAATAGCTTATCATTATAAAGTACAAAACGCCTATGTTGAACAGCCTAATCATTTTTTCTCACAAAGAATTGATAATAATGGTAAAATTGGATATATTGATATTGTTGATAAAGAAGATAAATATTTTGTTGTTGTTATGTATAACTATGCCAAGTTAGAGGCATATATTCCAAAAAATGAATTTAATAATTCGATGATGCATATATGTTCGATTCTCTCATCAATAAAGTATAATGATAGTGTAATCTCAGGTTATGCTAGTAATAATAAGAATATAACGCAAGAAGAGAGATTTAATATATTTGATTCTAATATTGAAAATGATAATTTCTTAAAGTATGAAAGTGAATATGGTACATATAAAGAAAAGGTAGATATTGGTAAAGATAATGAAATTATTAATGTTGACGAAACTATAGAATAGGAAGGTGTCAAAATGAAATTAATTGAAAAATTAAAAAATGTGTTTTTTGAGGAAGTTCCAGATGACGAGGATGAAGAGGAATTGCCACAAACTTTTGCTAAGAAAATAGAAGTACCTAAAAAAACAGTTGAACCTGTTAAGGTAAAAGAAGAGGCAAAACCTGTTAATTTGGTAAAAAAGGATATTCCAAAAGTTGAACCTGTAAAAGAATTCTTCCCAGATCCTAAAGAAGAAAAGAAGGTTAAAGAAGAACTAGTTTTTCCAATGATGTTTGATGATGATGATTTCTTGGAAGATAACAAAATGAAAGAGATGGATGATAGCCTATCTCGTCCAACAACGGTTAAGAAAGAAGATAATTCTGAGTTATATCATGGAAAAAAAGAGGTATCGTATATTGAATCAGTACGTAAACCAAATTATACATATACAAAAAGTTATTATGAAGAAAAGCAAACTAAAGAATTCAAACCTTCACCAATTATATCTCCAGTTTATGGTATTTTAGATAAAAACTATCGTAAAGAGGAAGTTGTTACTAAAAAAACAACCAGAATTACAACGGGTAGAACTAATTTTGATTTAGATTCAATTCGAAACAAAGCTTTTGGTAGTGATGATGAGGAGATATCTGATAAAAAAACAAGGGAAGCTAAAGTACGTGAGGAAGAAAATCCAAAGAAAATATATGATGTTAATAATAATAAACCGCAGGTTAACAGAGTTACTTTAGCCGATGCCGATGAATATTATAACGATTTAGGACTTGCTTATAATGTTGATTATAGTGATGCATCAAGAACGAATGAAACGCGTGCAAGTAAATATAGAGATAAGAAAAAAGAAAAAAACGTAGATGAAAATTTGTTTGATTTAATTGATTCTATGTATAGTAAGGAGGATTAGTAATGGATGTTAGTTATTTACAATTTTTGCTTTACATATTAGGTGCTATTCTTTTAGGAGCATTGATTATTTTGGTTGTTAAACTTGTTGATTCAGTTAACCGAGTTAACAGTATATTAGAAAATTTTGAGAGAAAGATGAAGACTGTTGATAAGGCCTTTGGTGCTGTCGATCGTCTTGTTGATTCGTTTTCAGCTGTTACTGATAAGATGGTTGATGGGGCTGCAGGTTTAATAAGTAAAGTATTCAACCACAAAAAGAAAAGGAATAAAATAAGAGAAGAGGAGGATTATTAATATGAGTAAAAAAGGATGGGGAAAGTTCCTTGTTGGAGCTGGAATTGGAGCAGGTTTAGGTATTTTATTTGCACCAAAAAAAGGTAGTGAAACAAGACATGATTTAAAAGTTAAAGCTGATGAATTAATTGCCAAAGCAAAAGATTTAAATATGGAAGATATTTCCAAGAGTATTGAAAAAAAGATTAATGAATTAAAAAAAGAAATTAAAGATTTAGATCGTGAAAAAGTTCTAAAAATTGCTAAAGAGAAGAGTGAAGTAGTAAAAAATAAAGCATCTGAATTAGTTGAACTAGCTAAAGAAAAAGGAACACCAGTATTAAAAGATGCAGCAGATGATGTACGTGAAAAAGCACTAGCTGTTGCTAAAGAAGTTGTGGCAAGATTAGAAAAAGAAACTAAATAATATAAGCATCTTTTGATGCTTTTTTTGGAGTTATATGGAAAATTTTAAATTTAAGAAATCATTTGGACAAAATTTTTTACAAGATAATAATATTATAGAAAATATTGTAAAAAAAACAGATATTAAGGATAATAGTTTAGTAATTGAGGTTGGACCTGGTAGTGGGGCATTAACGAAGGAATTGGCTAAAGTAGCTAAGAATGTATTATCATATGAAATTGATACTAGATTAGAGGAAACGCTGGATGAAAATTTAAAAGATTATCATAATATTGAGATTATTTATGATGATTTTCTAAATCGTGATATACAAAGTGATATCATAAATTATGAATATGATAATATTTATTTTGTTGCAAATATTCCTTATTATATTACCACTCCAATAATTCAAAAACTTATTGAATCAAAGATTAGTTTTAAAGCAATTACTATTATGATACAAAAAGAAGTTGCTGATAGATTTTCTGCACATGTTAAAACTAAAGATTATGGATCAATTACAGTATTTTTGAACTATTATTATGATATTGAAAAGTTAATGTTTGTTAGTCGAAATGCTTTTATTCCAAAACCTAATGTGGATAGTGTGGTTATTGCACTAAGAGAAAAAAAAGATAAATTAAATGTTAATAATGAGGAGTTGTTTTTTAAATTAATTCGTGATTCATTTCGATTTAAAAGGAAAAATATTCGAAATAACTTAAAAAATTATGATTTAAAAGTGATTGAAGAGGTATTAAAAAAACATAATCATGATTTAACTAGTCGTGCTGAAGAGTTAGAACTTGATGTTTTTGTTGATTTAGCAAATAGTTTAAGTAAATAGATTTTTATTGAAAAAAAATCTATTTTTTTATATAATCATAATTGAGGTTAATATATGGAAAGTAGTAAGAGAATATTGTTATCAACAATTGGTATTGCAGTAATGATAGTCGTATTATCAGGAATAACATTTGCCTTCTTTAATTATACAAGGACAGGTGCAAGTAATGTAGTTAGAGTAGGAAGAATATATTTTAATACAAGTCAAAATGGTCGAATAAATTTAGAAAATGTCTTTCCCATAACCAGTGAAGAATTAGCAAATGATGTCGGAAATCATGATAGTGTAACTATAAGTATTACAGGAGATACAACATATGATGGAGGAATAGAATAATTAGTAACACTAATTGATGTAAATGATCGAATAAATGGAAAGAGAATACCAGTAAGATTTAATATTGAAGGAAGTAATATAGGAACGAGTAGTAATGATTATTGGACGGAAAGAGGGGGAAATTCGTCCGTATATGAACTATATGATGATGGAATAGTTAAAGAAGAAAAATATTTATTAGTTGGATATATTACAAGTGGAGCAACAGGAATAAATGGAAGTATTGAGATAACTGCATTTATCGATAAAGATAGAATAGTAGTAAGTGATACATATGATGGGCTAGAGTCAGATAACAATGGAACAACTAATTCATTTGTAAATGGAAGAACAGTATTTACAACGGAAGAATGGAATAGTTTTCAAGGAGCAGGCAATGAATTATCATTCAAAGTCAAAGTAGAAGCAAATGAAGGAGTATGGGTAAGAAACTTAAGTGATGATACCCCATCACAATGCTTTACTCCTAGTGAATTAGAAGGGCATTATGTATATAATAGTAATAGAACTACAGAAGATATCAATGATTGTGCCACATATTTTGAAAATGAAGGATGGTCAGTAGATACAGATAATGGAGAATCATTACAGTCGTTTTGCGATGGCACAGGTACTAGGTGGGGAGATACATTTGCCCAAAGTCTAGAATATGAATATTTTTCATCATCCATGTTAGAATACTTTGAAGAACACAATATTATAACTAATTCAGGATATACAGTAAATATTAATGATTATGATGAAAATTGTGGAAGGAATGTAGTAATACCAGAAACAATCAATGTTGCAAAAAAGACCTATACCCAAAATCGTAATATGACAGAAGAAGAAATAGAAGATTGTGTAAACTACATTGGCGGAGAGTTAGAATGGTCAGTAAATACTAATAATGGTGAAACAATGGAAAAATTTTGTGATGGAACTGGAACAGCGTGGGGAGAAACACTCGAATATTGCGTTAATAATGGAAGGTTTTCACAAGATAATTTGGATACATTAGAAGAAGAAAATGTATTAATATCAACATCTACATCAATACCAGCTACAGTTGTAGGAATTGGATATGAAGCATTTATAGATAAAGGAATACAAAGCGTTACACTACCAAATAGTGTAGAGGGTATTGGGTCATATGCATTTAGAGATAATGAAATAGACGAAGTAATAATACCAGATAGTGTACTTGATGATATGTGTCAAAGTCATGTTTTTGATTTAAGCGTTCAAATTACACAAAATAATAATTCATTTAAATGTGGTTGTTTTGTAACACAAATAGAAAACAATGAAATAGAAATTATTGATTATGATGATTCGTGTCCAAAAGATGTTGTTATACCTAGTCAGATAGGTGGAAAAAGAGTAACATCTATTGGCAATGGTGCATTTTCATATTGTAACATCACTAGTGTTGAAATTCCTAACTCGGTTAAAAGAATAGGAAATTCTGCTTTTTATCATAATAATTTGACGAATGTAACAATTCCTAATTCAATTACGAGAATAGAAGACTGGGTGTTTTCTTACAATTCATTGACAAGTGTAACAATTCCAGATAGTGTAACATCTATTGGTTATACTGCTTTTTATAATAATTTGATTACGGAATTAGTTATACCAAATAGTGTTACAAGCATTAACGATTCTGCTTTTGCGCATAATAAAATCTCAAATCTTTCGATTGGATCAGGTTTAACGTCATTGCCAAGTCATTCATTTGAACATAATGAGTTAACTAGTGTTGAAATCCCTAATAACATATCTACGTTAGGATATAGTGCTTTCGCTGATAATAAAATAACTACTCTTGTAATTGGAGTTAGTGAGATAAGTCAAAACGCTTTTAAAAATAATAGAATAAGTAATCTATCATTAGGAGATCATGTAACTACTATAGGGGCAAATGCTTTTGAAAATAATTTATTGACAAGTGTTATCATTCCTGATAGTGTCACTAGAATAGATCCACAAGCTTTCCATGATAATGCTATCACTTCCTTGACAATAGGAAGTGGGATTAATAGTAGTGATTCTATGCCTATAAATGCTTTTGATTTGGAAAATGTAACATATATTGATAAAGTATCTATTGATGGACTATTTTCTTGCGGTAGAGGTTATTGTAACGCTAGTAGACTAAGAGGAAATCTAACATTGGGAGAACATGTAACTACAATTGGAAGTGCTGCTTTTTTAGGTCAGGACATAACAGGAATATCTTTGCCAGATGGATTGACAACGATTGGGGCTGATGCTTTTCGTGATTGTAAATTAACTAGTGTGACAATTCCAAGTTCTGTTACAAGAATAACTATGGGTGCATTTTATAATAATGAACTGACATCGGTATCTATTTTGGGTGATACAGATGTTGGAGATAATTCTTTTCGAGATAATCCAAATAAAATGACATTATATATTAATAAAGAGAGGATTTTAAGTTCGTTTGCAGAAGAAGTTGGTTTTACCAATATTACTAATTTAACATTAGGAAATAATGTGAAATTAGTAGCTAATAATTCTTTTAATGATTGTCAAATTGAAAATTTAACCCTTGGTAATAGTATAGAAGAAATTGGAAGTGCTGCTTTTTATGATAATAAAATTTCACAAGTGAATTTCCCAGATACACTTCAAAGAATTGATAATGGCGCTTTTTATAATAATCTACTAACAAGTGTTGATATACCTAATAGCGTAACTTCAATAGGTAGGAATGCATTTGCATTAAATAATTTACTGAGCGTTACAATAGGAAATGGAATTACAAGTATAGTCTCTTCAGCATTCTTGAAAGATAGCTCGAGTAATCAAAACTTATCAAGCATCTCGATTAATAAGTCATGTTCTGACATTAAAGCAATGAATTATTATCCATGGATAGGTGATAATTATAGAGCGGGCACAACCATATATGGTTCTAACAATGAAGTATGTGATTCATGGTAAAAAATACTTATAAAGAATTCTATGAGATATTTAGAATTCTTTTTTTAATATTATTAGACAAATCATTTACTTTTTTTTAATATTTGATATAATTAAATTATACTAGGAAGAATAGGGAGGAAATATGGGTAGTATACATGTTACAAGTGAAATAGGAAAATTAAGAAAAGTATTGTTACATCGTCCTGGAAAGGAATTATTAAACTTAACACCTGATACATTAAGTAGTTTATTATTTGATGATATTCCGTATTTACCAGATGCACAAAAAGAACATGATGCATTTGCTAAAGCATTAACTGAAAATGGTGTTGAAGTAGTTTATCTAGAGGACTTGATGGCTGATGTAATTGCATCAAGTGATAGTGTAAGAGCTAAATTTATTAAGCAATTTATGGAAGAGGCTGGAATTAATACTATGAAATATAAACAATTAGTTGGTAAATATTTAAATAGTATTACAGATCCAAAGGCTTTGGTTTTAAAAACAATGGAAGGTATTCAAGTATCTGAAATATATGATGAAAAGAAAGATTTTGAAAAAACATTAGTTGATTTAATTCAAACACCGGATAAATTTATTGCTGAGCCTATGCCAAATTTATACTTTACAAGAGATAATTTTGCTAGTGTTGGTGAGGGAATTGACTTACATAGAATGTATTCTGTTACACGTAATCGTGAAACAATCTTTGCTGAATACATTTTCAAATATCATCCAAAATATAAGAATGTCCCAAGATATTACAATCGTGAATATGCTTGGCATACTGAGGGTGGTGATTTATTAAATATTAATGATCACGTTGTGGCTATTGGTATTTCGCAAAGAACTCAACCTGAGGCAATAGACCAACTTGCTAAAAATTATTTTAGAGATGTTGATTGTAAGATTGATACTATACTTGCATTTAATATTCCATCAAGTCGTGCGTTTATGCATTTAGATACCGTATTTACTCAAATAGATAAATATACTTTTACATATCATCCTGGAATAATGGGAACACTACAGGTATTTGAGATTACAGAAGGTTTTGATCCTACAACATTTGAAGATTTAGTTGTTAAGGAAATAAATGCTCCACTTGATAAAATTCTTGAGAAGTATTTAAATCATCCAGTTAAATTAATACCATGTGCTGGTGGTGATAAAGTAGGAGCTGAAAGGGAACAATGGAATGATGGATCTAATACACTTTGTATAGAGCCAGGTGTTGTTGTAGTATATGATCGAAATAACGTAACTAATGAAGTACTTCGTAAATCAGGCATAAAAGTAATTGAAATACATGGTGCTGAATTATCTCGTGGTCGAGGTGGTCCAAGATGTATGAGTATGCCTTTAATTAGGGAGGATATTGAATGGTAGATTTAAGAGGAAGAGATTTTCTAAAATTATTAGATTTCACTACGGAAGAAATTGAATATTTATTAGATTCTGCTGCAAGACTTAAAGAGATGAAAAGAAATGGTATTCCTCATCCATACTTAAAAGGAAAACAAGTTGCTTTAATATTTGAAAAAGATTCAACTAGAACAAGATGTTCATTTGAAGTTGCAGCAAAGGATTTAGGAATGCATGCAACATATCTAGGTCCAACTGGTTCCCAACTTGGGAAAAAGGAAACTATTGCTGATACTGCAAGAGTTCTTGCAAGTATGTATGAGGGAATCGAGTATCGAGGATGGGGACAAGATATTGTGCAAAGTCTTGCTGATTATTCAAAAGTTCCTGTATGGAATGGACTTACTAATGAATTTCATCCAACACAAATGCTTGCAGATGTAATGACAATTAAAGAAGAATTTGGTTCACTTAAAGGAAAAAAATTAGTGTTCTGTGGAGATGCACGAAATAATGTTGGTAATTCATTAATGGTAGTTTGCGCTAAACTTGGTATGAATTTTACATGTTGTGCTCCACGTGAATTATTTCCAACTGAAGAACTAGTTAATACTTGTAAACAAATTGCTAATGAAACTGGTGCAACAATAACTCTAACGGAAGATATTATGGAAGGAACTAAAGATGCTGATGCATTATATACAGATGTATGGGTATCAATGGGAGAACCTGATGAGGTATGGCAAAAAAGAATTGCTTTACTTAGTCCATATCAAGTAAATATGCAAGTCATGAATAATGCCAAACCAAATGCTATTTTCTTACATTGTTTACCATCATTTCATAATATTGATACTACAATTGGCAAAGATATTTTTGATAAATATGGTATCAAGGAAATGGAAGTTACAGATGAGGTATTTGAATCTAGTCATTCTCGTGTATTCGAGGAAGCTGAAAATAGAATGCATACCATTAAAGCTGTAATGTATGAGACGTTAAGAAATGAGTAGAATAGTCGTTGCATTAGGTGGAAATGCTTTAGGAAAAACACCTGATGAGCAATTAAGAATTGTTAGAGAAACCGTTAAAAATATTGTTGATTTAGTTGAATTAGGACATGAGGTAATTATTACACATGGCAATGGTCCACAAGTAGGTATGATATTTAATGCTATGGCAAATGTTGATCCAACAACAACTCTTGATGATATGCCTTTCCCAGAATGTGGGGCAATGAGTCAAGGATATATTGGATATCATTTGCAACAAGCAATGCAAAGAGAATTTGAACAAAGAAATATGCGTCGTAGAGTAGTTACGATTGTATCACAAGTAGAAGTTGATCCAGTTGATCCGGCTTTTAAAGATCCAACAAAGCCAATTGGTTCATTCTATAGTGAAGAAGAAGCTAAAAAACTTGCTCAAGAAAGTGGATGTATTTATAAAGAAGATGCTGGTCGTGGTTATCGTAAAGTAGTTGCTTCACCAATTCCAAGAAAAATATGTGAACTTGGAACAATAAAAAAATTAATTGAAGACCATAATGTAGTTATTACTTGTGGTGGTGGTGGAATACCAGTTGTTTACACTAAAGATGGTTATCAAGGGGTAGATGCTGTTATCGATAAAGATCGCACTAGTGCACTTTTAGCAAGTAAAATTAATGCTGATATGTTATTAATACTAACAGCAGTTGATGAAGTAAAAATACATTTTAATAAAGAGAATGAAGAGGGATTAAGAAAGATAACATTAGAGGAAGCAAAAAAATATATTGATGATGGTGAATTTGCCAAAGGATCAATGTTACCTAAAATTGAAGCTTGTATATATTTTCTTCTTCATACTAAAAATACTAAGGCTATAATAGCGTCTTTAGAAAATGCGAAAGATGCTATTAAAGGTAAATCTGGTACAACCATAATAAAAGGAGGAGTGGAAAGTGGAAAGTACTAAGGAAAATGCTAAGAAAAAGAAAACAAGATTATCTCTTTCGGCATTTACCATTATAATTATTATGATCTACATTCTTGCTATTGTTTCACATTTACTTCCTAGTGCAGAATTTGTTGGGGAAGAAATTGTTGATGGTAGTGGAGTTGTAGGTGCAACATTGTCTCAAACATTAATGGCACCGGTATATGGATTTGTTGGTGCAGATGGAATTGAAGGCGCAATTCAAATATGCTTTTTCGTTTTAATACTTGGAGCGTTCTTGAAAATGGTCAATTCTACAAATGCCATTGAGGATGGTATTAAAGTATTAATTAGAAAACTAAAAGGTAAAGAATTAGTTCTAATCCCTATTTTAATGATTATTTTCTCAATTGGTGGTACAACATATGGTATGTTAGAGGAAACTGTTGGTTTCTATGCGTTACTTGCTGTTGTTATGGTAGCTGCAGGAATGGATACAATTGTATCAAGTGGTGTAGTATTACTTGGTGCAGGTAGTGGTGTTTTAGGTTCAACAGTAAATCCATTTGCTGTAGGAGCAGCAGTTGATGCAGCAACAGATGTATTACCAGAAGGATATGCTATTAATCAAGGTACAATTATTGGTTTAGGTACACTTCTTTGGTTATCAACACTTGCAATTTCAATCTTCTTTGTAATGCGCTATGCAAAGAAGGTAATTAAAAAGAAAGGTTCTACATTCTTATCACTTCAAGAACAAAAAGATATGAATGCTACTTATGCTGATCAAGATAAGAACCAAAAAACAGTTAAATTAACTGGAAAACAAAAATTAACATTATGGTTATTTGCCTTTACCTTTGTAGTAATGATTATTGGATTTATTCCATGGGAAGATTTAGCACCTGGTGTATTTGAATTCTTCTCTAAGTTTACTGGTAAAATTACTGGTGCACCTCTTGGATGGTGGTACTTTAATGAGGCATCACTTTGGTTCTTAATTATGACAATTGTTATTGGTATTGTAAATGGATATCATGAAAATAAAATTGTAGATATCTTCATTGATGGTGCTGATGATATGGTAAGTGTTGTTTTAGTAATTGCCGTTGCTCGTGGAGCATCAATATTAATGCAACAAACACATTTAGATAATTATATTATCTTTAATGCATCAAATGCATTACAAAATGTACCAAAAGCAGTATTTGCACCACTTAACTACATTTTACATGTTGGATTATCTGTATTAATTCCATCAAGTAGTGGACTTGCAACATTATCTTCACCAATTATGGCACCTCTTGCATATCAAGTTGGCTATAATGTAGAAGTTACACTAATGGAAATGGTTGCTGCTAATGGATTAGTTAATCTATTTACTCCAACATGTGGAGCTATAATGGGTGGACTTGCTCTTGCTAAAGTACAATATACTACTTGGTTAAAATGGGTTATGAAAGTAATAGTAACAATTGCTATTGCTAATATAATTATTCTAACTGTAGCAATGATGATTTTATAAAGAATGGCACAATTGTGCTTTTCTTTTTTTTTGTTTTGTTATATTATTATATTATAAGGATAGTAAGATGAAAAAAAAATTAATTGTTTCTTTAATTATATGTTTAATTTTATTAACAGGATGTAATAAGCAAAGAGAAAAACTAATTCTTGCAACAGAAGCTGCTTTTCCACCATTTGAATATTATGATAATGGTCATATTGTTGGTGTAGATATTGATATTGTTCAAGAAATAGCTAATGAACTTGACATGGAATTAGTTATAAAAGATGTATATTTTGATTCTATTATTAATGAAGTTAAAACAGAGAAAAGTGATATTGGAGCTGCAGGTATTAGTTATACAGAAGAAAGAGCTAGGGAAGTTGATTTTTCAATTGATTATATGGAATCAAAACAAGTGGTTATTGTAAGGGATGATAGTTTAATATCTGATCCTCATCAATTAACCAACGAGAAAATAGCTGTTCAGTTGGGAAGTGTTGCTGATAGTTATATTACATCTGATTTACCAGGAATAACATTAGTACGTGAAAAAAAATTCTTAGCAGCAATACAAGACTTGGAAGATCATAAAGTAGATTGTGTTGTTATGGATGAAATACCTGCTAAAGAGTTAATTAAACCACATATGGTTATTTTAGATAATGCTTTAGTTACAGATCACTATGGAATGATAGTAAAGAAGGGAAATAAAGAACTTCTTAATAAAATTAACGAAATAATAGAACGCTTAAAAGATAGTGGTAAAATAGATGAATTTATGCTATTTCATACTGGAATTAGTGAATATGAAACAGAAGCTAAAGTATCTAGTATCGATTTAGTAAATAAATTCTATTATAGTGTTATTTATGATGCAAGATATAAATATATTTTAGAAGGTCTTGGAAACACATTAATTATTGCTGTAGGTGCTGTATGCCTAGGTATTATCCTTGGTACAGGAATGGCTATAATACGTAATATTCATGATAGTAAAGGGAAACTAAAAATACTTAATTCACTTGCTAAAGCATATATTACAATTATTCGTGGAACACCATCTATTTTACAATTAATGATTATCTATTATGTTATTTTTAAAACAACTGATATTAATATTGTTTTTATTGGTATACTTGCTTTTGGTATTAATAGTTCAGCATATGTTGCTGAGATAATTCGTGCAGGTATTAATTCTGTTCCAGTTGGACAAAAAGAAGCAGGTTATGCCTTAGGTCTTCATTATGGACAAGTTATGAAAGAGATTGTTATTCCAAGTGCAATAAAAAATATTTTACCTGCATTAGGAAATGAATTTATAACTCTAGTTAAAGAGACATCAGTAGGTGCTTATATTGGAATTGTTGAACTAACCAAAGCTTCAGACATAATTGCATCACGTACATATGATTACTTCTTTCCATTAATAATTATTGCTTTAATATATTTATCAATTACAATGCTTCTTACTAAATTATTTAGCATATTAGAGAGGAAGATGAATCATGTTAGAGATTAAAAATTTAAAAAAGAATTATGGAAATAAAAAAGTTTTAAAAGGAATTAATTTAACTGTTTCAAAAGGGGAAATAGTAGGAATAATTGGACCATCTGGATGTGGTAAATCAACACTATTACGATGTATTAATTTTTTAGAAACACCAACCAGTGGAAAAATATTTTTTGAAAACGAATTAATTGATGATGATAAAGAGATAACTTTTTTAAGAAGAAAAGTTGGTATGGTTTTTCAACAATTTAATTTATTTGATAATATGAATGTCCTAGATAATCTTATACTAGCCCCTATTAAATTAAATATTATGAAAAAAGACGAGGCAATTAAAGAAGCTAAAGAATTATTAAAGAAAATAAATTTATTGGACAAAGCTAATTTTTATCCTAGTGAATTATCAGGAGGACAAAAACAACGTGTTGCTATTATTCGAACCCTTTTGATGAAACCAGAATTAATACTATTTGATGAACCAACAAGTGCTCTTGATCCAGAAATGATTGGTGAAGTTACTAATCTAATGCGTAATATAGCTAAAGAAGGTATGACAATGATAATTGTTTCACATGAGATGAACTTTGTAAAGAATTTTTCCACTAGAGTTATTTATATGGAGGATGGTAAAATATTAGAAGATGGCACAAGTAAAGATATTTTTTATCATCCTAAGCATCCAGAATTAGTTAGCTTTTTATCTCGAATAAATAATATTTAAAATATAATAGTGAGGCGAACTATGAAAAAAAGACAAGATATTATTATAATAATTGTAGTAATCATTTTGATATTAGGTGGATTATTTCTTTATTTAAATTTTTCTAAAAAAGATGAAATTGAAAGTATTCAATTAAAAATACATAATATTAAATTAGAAGTTGGTGCCAAAGAAAAATTAATAGCTTCTATTACTCCTAATAAAGCAAATAATGCAAAAGTTACATGGAGTAGTAGTAATGATAATATTGTATCTGTAGATAGTAATGGAATGATTATTGCTAATAGTCCAGGTATTGCAATTATAGATGCACAAGTAAATAATTTAACTGATTCATGTATTGTTGAAGTTATCCACAATAATGTGGAAAAAATAGAATTAAATTTTTATTCTAAAACTATGCAAGTGGGTGATGAGACGAGACTTGTTGCAACTATTACACCAAGTAATGCAAATGTTGATGTGTTATGGGAAAGTAGCAATAAATCAGTCGCTACAGTAGATAATAATGGTAATGTTAAAGCCATATCTAAAGGAAATGCAGTAATTAAAGCTTATGTCAATAATAAGGAAATTACTTGTCAAATAAATGTTAATGAAAAAAATATTCCTGTCAAAAATATAGTCTTAGATAATGATAGTTTAGTAATGAATATTGGAGATGTTAAAACAATAAATGCAGTTGTTATTCCAAATGATGCTACGGATAAAGAATTATCTTGGTCTAGTAGTGATACTAATATTATTAGTGTTAATCAAAAAGGTCAAGTCGAAGCTAAGTCTGTTGGAGATGCTAATGTAGTAGTTACATCTAAAGATGGAAATGTTAAAGTTAAATGTAAAGTTTCTGTTAATAAGAAAAAAAGTAATTATGTCATAGTTGATGATTCAAAATATAAAATATATAGTACTATAGCATCATATAGTAGTAATACACTTAAATATCGTATTGTAAATGTTGATAAAACTGATTTTGTTCTCATATGGGTAGATGATGCAAATAAACAAATAAATAATGTTTTAGCTTATTCTAATACTTATGGTGAAAAAACTGCTGAAGAAATATTAGATAATGAAATTAAATCATCTGGTTTAACAAATAAAGGTGCAATTGCCATTAATTCATGTTTTACATGGGATAATACTCCAGGAATACCTTTAGTAATGAGTAAAGGTATTATTGCTAGAGATGTTGAAAACAAAACATATCCACGTAATATGATGTATACTATTTTAGGAATAGATAGAGACGGATTAATGAAAACATATATTATGAAATATAATGATTATAATTATAATATGTCAATTAGAAAACAAATATTGGATGATGGCATAAAAAATACTTTTGCAATATATGGTCTTGTAAATAATTCAAAAGGATCAGATGTTGCTAATAGAACTCAATTATGTCAATACGATCAAAATAATTTTGTAATTCTTTCTGGTGAAGGAACAATTAATGAATCAGCCAAAAAAATAGATAAATATTTTAATTGTAAAAATACATATAATTTAGATGGTGGTGGAAGTAGAAAATTATATTATAAAACTAATATGCATACATCAATGATAGAGAGATTTGGTGGTGAACGCCTAAGACCTAATATGTTAGTTATTTCAGAATAATTATTATAAATAAAGCATATAATTACTTGGTGGTGATTATATGCTTTTTAATATTGGTGAATTAGTATCAAGAAATTCTTATAATAATGATGTTATATTTAGAATTGTAGAGATTGATAATGATATTGCTATCTTAGAAGGTGTTAATATTCGTTTATCGGCTGATAGTAAATTAGATGATTTAAGAAAGGAAGATAAAGTATTCAATGATGATGAGGAAATCATGGATCGATTTAATGATAGAGAATTAAATCGAAATGAATTTTTTTATTTACCAGGTAAAGTATTACACATTGATAGTGATAAAGATTATTTAAAAAGATGTATGAAGTTTTATGATAAAGTTAATATTAAAGCCAAAGGAATTAGATTAAAAGAAAGTGAAATAAAAGACAATATTTCTAGTCTTTTAGACGAATATAAACCGGACATTTTAGTTATAACTGGACATGATGCTTATTATAAAAGAATGGGTAGTGAAGTTGATAATAATAATTATAAAAATACTATTAATTTTATTAATGCTGTAAGAGAAGCTAGAAAAAAATCTAACCACGAAAATTTAATAATTATTGCTGGTGCATGTCAATCTAATTATGAAGAATTGATAAAAGCAGGAGCTAATTTTGCTAGTAGTCCAAAGAGAATTAATATTCATGCATTAGATCCTGCTATTATAGCCTGTAGTATAGCTTTGTCAGATAGAAATAAAACTATTGATCTATTAAGCATTTTAGATAAAACGAAATATGGTAAAGATGGAATGGGGGGAATAATTACTAATGGAACAATGTATGTGGGGTATCCTAGATGATTAGCAAAATAAGAATGGATATTATTGAAAAAAAAGGGAAGATATTAAATTTTAGACATAATGGTTCTAGAAATCAAATAGAGGAGTTTAAAGGAATTATTTTAGATGCTTATAATTATATTTTTACAATTAGAGTAATTGGTGATAAGGAAGAGCTAAAGTCTTTTACTTATAGTGATATTTTAATTGATAACTTAGAAATATATAATTAAAAGAAGCTTATATTATATAATAGCTTCTTTTTCGTTCATTAAAAAATTGTTTTTAGAATTTATACTTAATTTATTTAGAAAATTAGGAATACCTTTTTCATTCTTTACGCTCTTAAGTATGTGATATAGTGTTCTGTCCAATTCTTGTTTATCCTTTCTTTTGTATATATTTTTTACTACCATGTTCCTACAAAGGATGCGCAAGGGGTATTTTGGCCATTGTATAGTAGGCCATATGGAGAAAAGATATCAATTCCAGCTATAGTAGTATCATAATAGCTATAAATAACTGTTGGATTAACATAACTTGTAGCGTGTGCGTAGTCACCACAAGTATTTAAGGTGGTAATCGTTCCAACTCCTGTTTGTTTTCTAACATTAAAATATAAGTAAGAATCTAGTTGTTGCAGTGAGCCGGAAGGTAACTGTATTTGTGCCGATCCACCTGATGTTTCTGTTTTAGGGTATCCTGTTGAGTCATATCCAATCGTTCCACCACTTGTTAACCATTTTTGTTTAAAAACAATTGTTGATCCCATTTGAACTTTATTTGATTCGAATCCAACACCTAAAATATCATGATATCTATCTGATGGCATTGTTAGCCATTCAGCATCAACTTTATATCGCATATAGGTGGCATTAACACCAATAATTTTGTTCATTACTTTTATTGAAAATGCCTGTATAACTCCATCATAATAGTTTCCTACTGCAGGTCCTCTATAAGAATTCTGTGATTGCTGCTCTTTAAATTCTAATGCTTCTTCTTCAGTTATTTCCTTTGTTATTTGATGTTTGACACCATTACGCATAACGGTAGCATATAAAAGATACTTTTCATTTTCTGCAAGAACAGTTCCTGTAATATCTTTATTAGCAAGATATTCATTTTCATCCATATCTTTAATTTGGTCTTCAGTGAAGCCTAATCCTAATAAATTATTATATTCATTCTCCGTCATGTCGATGTTGTTTCTATTAGTATAATACACTTCATTTGCCGCTTTTACTACTGTTGTGCTCATTAATATCAATGATGCAATCACAATTTTGTAAAGATATTTTTTCATTCATCGCCTCCTTTATTTCAAAAATCTCTTTACTAGTTCAGTATAGATTTTTGAGTCAAAAAGAACAATACCAATTTTTGAGAATTAACCAAAAAATAGTCTCACTTTTTGAGAGACTATTGGTATTACTTGCTATTTAAAAAATACTATTACTATATTTTTTCTCTAAATGAAAAGTATAATCTTTTTTAATTTCCTCTTTTTGATTATTGTTACATTTTAATGTCAGTATAAAACTATTATTTGAGTTGAGTTCTAATTCTTTATTATCTTTAATATAGAGGATAGATGTAGTTATTTTATTTTTATTAACATCATACCATTGAATAACTCGTTTTTTATTTGTGTATATTTCGTATAAACAATCGCCTTGCATAGTAGATATTTCATTGCTTTTATTAGTTATGCTTGTTACATTAAATATTACGTGTTCTGGGTATTTTACTACATAACCACTGATATTATATTCATCACTATTACTTTTTAATTCGTATACGATAACGTTACCACAATTCTTTATTGTATATACTATTGCTACTAGTGAAATGAGGATAAATATTACTTTAAGTATAACGATTATTTTATTTTTTAGAACA
>ODAI010626127.1_pt1 | contig 20963 bp, 14 predicted proteins | sample 1539321 | NCBI WGS metagenome assembly ODAI01 (sample SAMN02144231, study PRJEB22623) | gut metagenome | biome: sheep rumen | host: Ovis aries | place: New Zealand
ATCTGGTTCTATAATGATAAGCGGAAGTGTTGGGTACTGTAATGCAAACTGAATGGGTGCATAACCTAAACCAAATGAACAAAAAACAGCAACTGTTTTGTCTTTAGGAAATTGAGCAATTAATTGCTGAGCTTCTTTTAGCGGATTGTATTTTGAATGAAGAGGAAGTGTGCCTTCAATTGCAGTCATAGCCTCTGACTTAGATGCACAAACAGTAAAGGGTTTTTGTTCTGAGGTAAGTGGTTTGTCAAATAAAAAAGCTAAATGCGGAAAACGTTTTTTAAACAGAGCGACATTGTTATTCCAAATAGAGTTCAATGGTCGTGTTCTCCGTAAGAGGTGTTCCTGGTTGCGGTGTCTGACGAACAACCCAACCTGAACCATGAATAATAACTGTTACTTCGTTTTGTGACAGTAAGTTTACTAAATCTCTTTTGGGTCTTCCTATAAGGTTTGGAACTACACCTGCTTCAAGAGAGGGCTGTTCGTTTTCACTTATGGAAATAACACCAGAGTGTGAAACGGTTGCTGCTGTGTCGCGAGTCATTCCTAAATGATCAATAATTTCATCTGCTGCCTGACGAATAACAGGAGCTGCAATCTGTCCACCCAAGTTTCGTTCAATTTTAGATTTTACAATGACGGTGTACAAAACAATTTGAGGATCTTCAATAGGAAAGATTCCCATACAACTTGAAAGATACTGGTCTTCAAGATAGCGTCCGTTTTCAAAAATCTGAGCAGTACCTGTTTTATCTCCAATAGAAATATCGTCAAGACCAGCTCTCCAACCTGTTCCTTCAAGAACAGTAGTGCGCATACAACTTATGATGTAATCTGCTGTTGAAGTTTTTAAAACTCTGTCTCTATACTGAGGTGTGTGTTCGTAAGAGTCAACGCCATCTTTGTCGCTGATTCTTTTTATAACGGTAAGTTGTGCAGGAACTCCTTTGTTTGCAATAGCCATTGCCGCTTGAAGCATTTGTAATGCTGTAACACTTACTTCCTGACCAATTGAAATGGTTGCTTTTGTTCGTCCAGACCAAGTTGCATCACCCGGAGATTTTACTTTTCCTGATTCTTCGCGAGGAAGTTCGACACCTGTTTTTTCGCCAAAGCCAAAGTTCTTCATGTAGGTAAGGAAAGTTCCTGTGTCTAGGCGTTCGCTCATCTGTGCAAATGCATCATTACAAGATCGTGCCAGCGCTTCTCGTACCGTAACAAGTCCGTGTTCATGTGGATCGTGACAACTAATGGTAAAGGTTTCGCCTTTGTTGGTTGTAAATTTATAAGAGCCAGTTGTTCGTAAATATGTTGCTGGTGTCATTGCGCCAGAATCTATGTAGGCAGCAGCAGTAAAAATTTTAAATACACTTCCAGGTTCGTAAGAATTAATTGCGGGACTATCGCGTTTTGCATCAGGTGCATCAATGTTTGCATAGTCATTTAAATTGATTGACGGTAAACTGATGTACGAAAGAATTTCTCCAGTCTTTGCATCTGCTGCAAGAAGCATCATGCTTTCTGCTTCGGTGTCTATAAGTGTTTGTTTTGCAATTTTTTCAAGTTTGTATTGCAAGTTTGCATCAATGGTTAAATATACATCCTGACCAAAGACAGTTTGCTGATCTGCTGTTACAAGAGGTGAAAGAATAAGTTGCTGAGAATATTCAATTCCACTCAAACCTTCGCCATCGTCTCCCATGTAACCAATGAGTTGACTTGCAAGATCATTTTCCGGATACACGCGTCCTGGAATGCGATCAAAGCGTACTGCAGGAAATGAATTTTCTTCAACAATAGATTTTACTTCTTCATATTGATCCTGAGTTAACTTTTTCTTGATGTACAAAAACGAAAGATTTTTTGCAGCTCGAATTCGTGCAGAAATATCTGTGTCTGCCATTTCAAGTACAGGTGCAAGTTTTTGTGCAAAGTCATCAATCATTGCATCAGAAAATTTGTTGGGCGAAATTCCAAAGTGGTAGAAACTTGTTTGTACTGCAAGAGGTTTTCCGTTGCGGTCACGAATCGAACCTCGTTCAACAGAAGGTTTGGAAGCAATGCTTTGTGGTTGTTCAGAAAGAGAAAGTTTAAAATAACAGACGGTGACATATCCTAAAAATAAGACGAAAAGAATTCCAATGAACCAAACACGCGGCTTTTTGAAAAAATCATTTACTTCCATATCACTTTTCCTAATACATCGCGTTCTGGAATAAAGCCGTAGTTTCGAGAATCAATTGATACTTGGTAGTTGTCGCCTACAGCAAAGACGCATCCTTCCGGAACTGACTCAATGCCATTAAGCAAACGAAACTGTTCGTATGTCAAAGGAATTTTTTCTCCACCCACATTCAGAGTATACTGACTATCGCTCGAAAAATCCAGTAGCATACCTGAGTACGCAATGCAGCGTTTAACCACCATATCCCCGTCATGCATATAGACAATAATGTCGCCCTTTTGGGGATGAGCCCATGTTGTCATGCGTGTACTTGCAAAAGGTTTGACCAATCCGTAAGCCAGTTTGTTTACAAGAACATGTTCTTGATTATGAAGTGTTGGTTCCATGGAATTACCAACAATGCAGGGAATATCAATAACAAAGAGTTTTAGAACGAGTCCCAAAAAAATACCTATAAGAATATAGTGTAAAGCCTTTCGCATATGCAGTTTATTCTAATATGACGGCGCTTTTATGTCGATACTTTTTGTATGGAAATCATCAACTACTATACATCTGAAAGAGAAGCTTCGTGGCCTCGTTTGCGTAATCGTGAACGGTCGCATGTAAAAGTTAAAGCACTTACTCTTCCGCGCAAGTCTCGCTCTTTTTCAATTAAGGAAATGTTTTTCACTGTGCGTGCTGCTTTGTTTAGTTTTGCAGTTACTGCACGCAGTTTAATTCGCTATGCATGGATGATTCCTGCAGTTTGTGCAGCTGTTATAATTCCTGTGTTGATTTCTCATCTGATTGATTACTCAATGTCTTTTGCAAAAGTAGTTGATTTTGAAAATGGCAATGCTTTTGCAGATGAGTATTTGAACGCTGCTATGTCATCGTTTGCTCTTGATTCTGTGTTCTATGACCGTGACGGAAATATACTTTCTTCAGACGGAACTCTTACCGTTTCTTCTCTTGTTATAAAAGAACCTGTTACTTATCAAACCTATACTGTTCGTTCTGGCGATACCATTAGCGGTATAAGCAAAAAATTTGGTTTGTCAAACATTTCAACTCTTATTGCAGTAAACAATATAAGCAATGTTCGTTCACTTCGTTCTGGTCAAAAACTGAGTATTCCTTCGTATGACGGTTTGGTTCATGTTGTTGCAGCTGGAGAAACACTTAGTTCTATTGCAACAAAGTACAATGCAACGGTAGAAGATATTCTTGATGTGAACAATCTTGCATCAGAAACACTGCAAAAAGGTATGTCTCTTTTTATTCCTGGTGCTCGTCTTGATAGCGAAAGTTTGCAGCGTGCAATGGGCGAACTTTTTATGTATCCTATAAAAGCAACTTGGCGTTTGTCTTCTCGCTTTGGTTACCGTATTGATCCTATCAAAAATACTCCGTCTAGTCATACAGGAATAGATTTAGCATGTCCTGAGGGAACATCAATCTATGCTGCCATGAGCGGAACAGTTGCATATACTGGTTTTTCAAGTGTGTATGGAAATTATGTAATTATAAAACATCATGATGGATATCAGACTTTGTATGCACACATGAGTAAAATAATTGCAAAGAAGAATGACAAAGTTTCGCAAGGTACTGTCATTGGGCTGGTTGGTTCTACGGGATACTCTACTGGACCACACCTGCATTTCTCTGTGTATAAAAACGGAAAATTAGTTGATCCGCTTACGGTTTTAAAATAGAAAAGGAATTTGACAGATGGAAAAGTTGTGCGTGTGTAAAGAGTGTGGTAGAATAATTGACAGAGAATTTATTTACTGTCCCTGGTGTGGAGAGGCACGGCTCAATATACGAGAACGCAATTCTATGGAAGCGGTATTTGATCGACTTATTGAGTCGCAGAATCAGTGCCGCGATAAACAAGTTGAAACTTTGAAGGACCGGCTTGATGAACTGGACCGTGAACTTTCAACGCTGGCGCTAAGCGTGGAGATGCATCGATGAACCGATTTGTGTGTACGGCAGCTGTCTTGCTTATGACGGCTGCTTTTCCTGTTTTTGGAAAGGTTTCGTTTAATTCAGTTTCTGTAAATGAATCTGATGAAATTTTGTTTACAGTGTCGCAAACAGTTCCTGGTACGCATGAGTACAACACTTTGTTTACCGCAAAATTAGGAAAGAATGCGCTTGCTTCATCTCCTCGTTTGTTAACTTGTTTCCCAGAAAAAATGGAATTGGTTCAGAACGGAAGTGTTTTACAAATTCGAAACCGCTACGGAAGTGCATGGTATTCTCCTTCTCAGAAAAAACTTTCTTGGGTTTCTTCTTCAGATTCTCTTCCTGTTGCTTATTCTCGTACCAGTCCTCAGAGTGTAAGTCCCGATGGAAATTATGCTTGCTTTGTTCGACAAAGTAAAAGCGGAAGCGGCCAACTGATATTGCAAAATATGCGCACTCAAGCACAAGTTATTCTTGCTGAATCTGTGTCATTTAGTTTTGATTCGGTTGCAGTAAAATGGTCTCCCGATTCTGATATCTTACTGTATGAAAAAAATGGAGCAGTCTATTTTATTTCTGCATCAACTTCTTTCGGACCGCTACAAATATCAGAACGTTTACGCAGAATTGGTGAAGGAACAATTGCAAGTGTTTCTTGGACTCAGGAAAGAAGTCTTTTGTATATAGATGGAGACATCATCTACCGTATCAATCAAAATGAATTGTATACTCGTGGATTATATTCTTCTCTCGCAGGAACAGGAACTATTGTTGGTCGTCTTCCTTATACATTCGATTCAAGTCGCGATGTGTTTTGGAGCGATGCTTCGGGTTTACAGATTGTTGTAGTAAGTCAAAATAATTTGGTGAGTTACTATTCTCTTTCTGCTCAGAGTTATGATTTTGTTCAGTCCAAAGGAATCTTTACGTTAACAGGTGCACGAGGAGCTGTGTTGGGTTGTCAGGTTTTCTGGAATCAAAAACAACAGCCTCTTCTGTGGGTCGATTTTTTATTGTATGAAGATGGTAAGCGTTCTTCTCGCATGTACGCATTGTCTTCTTCAATGGATGTTATTTTCGAAGTAAAAGATTCAGTAACTCCTGTTGCATCTCCAGACAGTTCACTTATTGCTTTTACCGGTGGCGAATCTGTTTATGTGTTTGACATAAATGCTGCTCAGGTGCGGGGCAGATTAAGGGGAGAACCTGTTGTTTCTTTTGTGTGGGGAAGCAATACTCTTTTGTATGTTGGCGGAACAAAAACAGTTCGCTCTTGGAATTTACGTTCAGAAGAAGTTTCTCTTTTATTCCTTTCGTCAGTTGATGAAGCTGTTTGGAGTGGAAGCCTTGTGTATGGTTCGTTTAAAGACGAAACAACTGTTTACGCTTACAATTCAAATTTAAATACATGGACAGCATCTTCACTTAAAAATGTTTCTTTTACCAGTGTAGAAAAAAATGCACGCTATCGTGTGTTTATAGGAAACTCTCAAAACAAGATGTTTGAAAATGCAGCATTTGTTCGTTCTCTGCAAGGTGCGGTGGTAACATATCCTGTTTTTGCAGAATCAGATGTGTGCGACACAAGTGTTAAAAGAGTTGCTTTGGTTTTTGATGCTCTTGATCGTGCAGACGGTCTTCCTCAAGTTTTGTGTGCGTTGAATCAGTTTAAAATTCCAGCAACATTTTTCATTAACGGAGAGTTTGTTCGTCGCTATCCTTCTGAAACAAGACAGATTGTTGCATCTGGTTATGAATGTGCTTCTGGATTTTTTACTTTAACAGATTTAACTTCGGCACAAGATTTTGTTATTGATGATTCATTTATTAAGCGAGGTCTTGCGCGTAACGAAGATGAGTTTTATGACACAACCGGAACAGAACTGTCGCTTTTGTGGCATGCTCCTTTATATAAAGCAAATGCTTCTATTCTTTCAGCGGGAGAAGCTGCTGGTTACCGTTATGTAGATGCCGTTGTTGCTTCTGACAATGTTGAAACACTTATAGAAAAAATTGTTCCTGCAACTTACGATGGAATGATAATTCCTGTGGGTGTAGGAACAGATACTCAGAAAATTGATTTGCTTATTTCGTCTTTGTTAGATAGTGGTTGCACAATTGTTGATGTTCGTGAATTTATTGAGTAAGTCTATTGCTTACAAAAAGAGCAGCTTTGTCCCACACTTGTTTTAGTGCAGAAGCTTTTGTAACAGAACGATCAGCAACTAAGGGAACAGTGCGTAGAACAATTCCGTTTAACGAATAGGTAATTTTTCCGTATTCTTTTGCACAAAGAACTTCACCGTAAATTGCTTTTGGTGCCTGAATGTCTATTTCAACTAAGTTTGCTGCTTCTTGAGGTGTTGCTCCTGTAATGAAGGGAACAGTAAAAGTTTCGTCATAGGCAGGAACAAGACGCACACTCTTTTCTTTTGCACCAGCAAGATTAACCGTAACACAATGTGCATTTGGATCTTTTGGCGCATGATAATCTGCAAACGAATCAAAGGCATAATTCATAAGCGTAAATCCGTCTGCAATGCGATATTGATTTCCTTGTACAGAACCTTTTCCTGGACCACCCATTGTTACAGAAAGAAAACGCATGTTGTTACGCTGAGCCGTAAGTGCAAGATTGTATCCGCTTTCATCAATGTAGCCTGTTTTAAGACCATCGCAACCTTGCAGTTTACCCAAAAGTTTGTTGGTGTTGTACTGTGTTACTGCCTGACTGTCGCCTTGGTTTTGCTGGTTTGGTGCAAGATTGTGTTGTAATGGATAGCGCAAAACATTTTGTGAATGATACTTTTCTAATGCAAAGCCAAACCGATTTATGTATGCGCGTGAAAAAGATGCAAACTCTCGGGCAGTGGTTACATTTAATTCACTGTAGCCGCTTGATTCAACAAAGTGAGTGTGAGTAAGACCTAAATCTTCTACAACAAGATTCATTCGTTTAACAAAATCTTCCATGCTACCGCAAATGTAATTTGCAACTGCTATTGAAGCATCGTTACCACTTGCAATGGCAAGACCTAAAAGTAATTCGTTGAGTGTTACTTGTTGACCTTCTGCCAAAAACATTATGGATGCATCTCTTGGTAAGTTTATAGCCCATGACTGAGGAGGAAGCGGAACTATATCATCAAGTGAAACTTCACCTTTTTCTACTGCTTCAAACACAACATACATTTCTACAAGTTTTGTCATAGACGCTGGCGGAATCTGCATGTCTGCATTTTTTTCAAACAAGATGCTTCCTGTTTGTGTGTCAATAAGAATTGCGCTCTTTGCATTTATAAATAAATTAGCATCAATGGTTTTGTAAGGAAGCGCATGAACTAAAGCAAGTCTTTCTGGAAAGTTTTTGTCGAGTTGTTCTTGTAAAAAAGCATTTTGTATTCGTGATAGTTCAGCTACTTCTTGAGGATGAGAAAATTGCTTTACCCGAAGACAGAAGAGTGTTGAAAGAACAAGTAAAGAAAGTGCCGCTACACTTCCAGCAATTACAGCGATAAGAGTTTTCTTTTTCATGCTTTTGTTGCCCTGTTGCGTAAGAGTAAGTCGGTAATAGTAATGGCAGCCATTGCTTCAATAACAGGCACAATACGGGGGCAAAGACAAATGTCGTGTCTTCCTTCAATAAGTAAGTCACATTCATTGCCATGTATGTCGACTGTTTGTTGACTTTGGTAAATGCTAGGAACTGGCTTAACCGCACATCGAAAGAAAATCTGATCTGAGTTAGTTATGCCACCTAAAATTCCGCCAGCGTTATTTGTTTTAAAACATACTGATTTGTCACTGTTTGCTCGCATAACATCATTGTTTTGTGAGCCAGTCATATCTGCGCAATTAAATCCGCAACCAAACTCTATTCCCTTGATAGCACCTATAGAAAGCATAGCCTGAGCAAGAAGTGCATCTGCTTTTTCAAAAACAGGTTCTCCTAACCCCGAAGGAACACCGTCTATTCTGCAAGCAATAATTCCGCCTGTTGAATCTCCTGCTTTTCTAATTTCTGCAATTTTTTCTTCCATGAGTTTTGCAGCATCTGCGTCAGGAGCACGCATCGTGTTCTGTTCAATTTGAGAAGCATCAAACTTAGTGCAAGAAATTCCTGCTGCTCTTTCTGTGTAAGCAGTTATGGAAATGCCTTGTTCTTTTAGAAAAAGTTTTGCTATAGCTCCAGCGGCAACTCTTGCGCATGTTTCGCGACCGCTTGCTCTTCCACCACCGCGATAATCACGAATGCCGTATTTTTGAGTGTAGGTAAAATCTGCGTGGCCAGGTCTGAATACATTTTTTATGTTGCTGTAATCGCCAGAATGTTGATTTGTATTTTGAATTATAATAGCGAGAGGGGTTCCTGTTGTAAGGCCTTCAAATACTCCGCTTTGAATAATTGCAGTATCTGCTTCTGAACGTGCAGTTACTGAAGCTCCTTTTGCTCCAGGTCTGCGTCTTGCCATTTCATTTTGTAAAAACGTTTCGTCTATATGAACGCCTGCGGGACAACCGTCTATAATGCAACCCAAAGACAATCCGTGACTTTCTCCAAATGTGGTAACCTTAAAAACTTGACCAAATGTATTTCCTGACATATAGACTTATTCTAGCGAATTTTGCTCATTAATTCCACCCTGCTGTGAATGTTCATTTTTTTGAAAATCTTTTTGTTGTGTGTTGAAACAGTCTGTGCTGAAATGTTAAGCAAGAGAGCAATGTCTTTATCGCTTTTTCCGTCTGCAATCAATCGTGCAATTTCCCATTCTCTTGCAGAAAGTCCATAGTCGTTTTCGGGAATTGATTTTGTTTCTGTTTGTGTAGTGGGAATATTCATTGCTGTTTGTAAATGAGAAATAACTGATTCCCGAGCTATTTGTGTAGTGTTCAAAATTGCATGAATGGTGTTTGTGAGTTCGTTTATGTGGAAGGGGCGAACAATACAAGCAGTTGCTCCGTTTTTTAGAATCATTCCTTTTTGGCGTGCATCTTGGGCATCTATTAATACAATGACTGGAACTGTTTTTATAAGCGGATGAGCTTTGCATTTTGTAAGCAGTTCGACTCCGTTTTTTGCAGGAAGATTGTATTCCATAATGATAATGTCTGGAAGAACTTCTGTTTTATTTTGTAGATTGTCCCAAGCTTCAGTTCTGTTTGAAATAGAAAAAATGTTTGCTTCTTTTCGTAAAATGTTTTCAAGAAGACGGCGACTCTCTATGTTCTGTTCGATAATAAATATGTTTGCTTTTCTGTTAATAGGTTCGCTTTCAATTTCTATTTTTTGTTCAGCCTTTAATGTTTTGTTAAGGCGAGACATAATTTCTTCTTCGTTACTTGAAACACGCACTGAAGGATACTTTATACCTGTTTCTGTTGATTCATCGAGTGTAAGCGAAAGTGTGTGTCGCCGCGCAGAACTAAGTTGTTCTGTAAGAATGCTTCCACCGTAAATGTGTGCCGCTGCTTCTATTAGTTCTACATTTTGTGGTTGCGGTTCTATGCGTTCGTTGTTTATGAAGTTGGGTGTTTTGAGAATACATAAAAGAGTGTTTTCGTGTTCAGTTAGGTGAACATCATAGGGATAAATCCGAGGAGAATTATTTACTACATTAAGCATGAAGTTTTTGATTATAAATTCAAGTAATTGTTCATTCGCAAATACCAGTTTCGATTCTGGAATGTTTGTTCTAAATGTTAGTATGTCTTGTTTTCCCTCAAAATATGTATTGAATGCCTTTATACAACTTTTGAAAAATGAAGCGATTAAAATAGGATGTGCTGGTGGAATAAGATTGTCTCGCACTATGGCAATTGCATTGAGTATATCTGTGGAATGAAGGGCTGCAGATTCAATGAGTGTTTTGTTTCGTTCAAGTAAAGATCTGTCTTGTGGCAGTGGAAGACGAATTGTGTTTAAGATAACATTGCTTAAATTAAGAAGATCTCGTGTTGCGTTTCGATACAGCGCTTGTGAATGAGTAAGCGATTTGTTTTCTGTATCCATGTTTCGTATGTTCTTTGAAAGCTTGGTTATAAGGTTTAGTCCCACTGGAATTGTAATCAGTAAGAAAACAATGTCTAAAACTGCAAAGCGGTCTCGGTCAAAAAGAGTGAAGGGCAGTACATCAAAAAATACGCGCAAAAATCTAAACAATTGACAGATGAATAATACCACTAAGGCAATGGTCCAACAGATTGCTGTTTTTATGTAATTAGCGGGAACCGATTCTTTGTGATGCGTAAGAATGTAAATGAGTCCTGTGCTTGCAGCTGCTGTCATGCTAAGTGTAAGAATGGTAAATATAGTAAAGACGACAACAGGTGACTGAATGATTATGCACATGGTAAAGAAGACTAATAATATAATCAGCATTAAGGGAATGAATCTGTTGGGAACAGAAAGAGCAGTGTGTTCTGCGGAAAATAACACAAAGCCTATAAAGTTAAGTGTAAATGTTATTGTTCCCAAGTAATAAATTAATCGCGGACTGTGAGGAAGTGAAGATAACGCATTCCATAAATACACAGGCCCAAATCCTTTTTGCTGAAGAATAAGTAAAATTAAACTGAGTGCACCGCAACCAAGTATGATTGCAACTAAACTTTTAGAGCGTATTCCGTAGAATAAAATAAAGAGTGCAATTGCAATGTAAAAACCAATAAGTAAAAATTGAGTAATCAGCATGATGTAGGTTTGAGAAAAAAAGTATCTGCTTGGTTCTATGCGTATGTCTATGGGAGAACCAATGTATGCTTGTGTTCGAATAAAAATATGTTCAAATCCATCTTCATCAAGAGTGTCTTTTGTGAATGATGTGTCAAAGGGAATACAGAGCCGCCATGATTGTAATGTCATTTGTGTTTTTAAAATCATGCGTCCTGTTCTTCCAAAGAATTTCCACTTTCCGTTTTGGTCGGGAATGTACAGTTCTGCAAAGTCAAGTGGCTCTTCTCCCAGGTAAACAATAAATTCTTCTCCTTGCTTTGGTTCGGGATGACGGAATGTTATTTCTATGTACAAAATGCCTTTGTAAAATCCAGGATTGAATTTTGGCTTTGTTGGTTTGAAGTTTTGTTGTGCAACTTCTTCTAAAGACATTTCTGTTGTTTCGTCTATAAAGTAACTTACTTGTATGGGTAGAGGTGTTTTTTGTTGTGCAGGAATTTTTTCCGGATACAGGTGATCCTGAGGATTAAGTCCATATTGCCTGTTTTGTTGGGCAAAAACAAGAGTGTTTAGCATACAAAAAAGCAAGGTAAATGCAAGTGACTTAGATTTCATATATACATTATAACTTAGGTTATAGCTGTTGAAAAGGGGAAAATACCATGTTTTTGGTGAAAATATACCATGTTTATGGTATTTTTTAGGGCTTGCGGTATGGTATGTGTGACAGTATTATTGCTGTATACCCAACGGGAGATGGTATTATATAGATTGAGGAGAGAGAGAAACGGAGTCTGTGGGAGACTCCGTTTTTTATTTTGTTTTAATTGAGTTTTATATAGAAAAATGGTATACTGCAGGCATTACGAGGAGCTAAATATGATTAGTTTACATGGTGCCTACACCGCAATGATTACCCCTATGAATTCAGACGGATCCGTAGACTTTGACGGATTTAAGAAGAATGTTCTCTTTCAGCTTGAACAGGGAATTGATGGACTTTTGCCTCTTGGAACAAGTGGTGAAACTCCAACTCTGACAGAAGAGGAAGAAGAAAAACTCATTGACATTGTTATGCCACTCGTAAAAGAATGGAATGCATCTCACAAAACTGATGTGAAAATTATAATCGGTGCTGGTTCTAACTGTACGCGTGATGCAGTGCGCTATGTTGAGCGTGCAAAGCAGAAGGGTGTAGACTATGCGCTGGTGGTTACGCCTTACTACAATAAGCCCAGTGATGAAGGTATTTATCAGCACTTTAAGGCTGTTAGTTCTGTTGGTATTCCAATTATTGTGTATAACATTGCAGGTCGTACTGGTAAGAACATACCGACAGCACTTCTTGAACGCATTGCAGACTTACCCAACATTGCTGGCGTAAAAGAGGCAAGCGGTAACATTAACCAGATGATGGAAGTAATTGAAAAAGTTCAGTCTAAACATCCTGATTTTTCTGTGATGAGTGGAGACGATGGACTTACACTTCCTCTTATGGCCGCTGGTGGAAACGGAATTATTTCTGTAGTAACAAACCTTATTCCAGCTCTTATGACAGAACTGGTTCACGATTGTGAAAAAGGAGATTTCGCTTCTGCTCGCAAAATTCATTACCGCCTGCAACCCTTCTTTAGAGCTGCATTCTGTGATGGAAATCCCTCTTGCATTAAGTATGCAATGAATCTTAAGGGCCTGCCTGCTGGTTCAGTTCGTTTGCCTTTAGTTGAACCTAAGCCAGAAGCACAGGAAATAATTAAGAAGGCGCTCAAAGATTGTAATCTGTAGCAATTGAGCGAGTAGAGTTTGCTTACGAGTTTTGCAGACAAAACTCGCGGGATTTGTACTAAATAAGAGATGACGCGGCCTCCTTGCCGCTGCAATGTAGGAGATATTTATGGAAAAGATAAGAGTTGGTGTTTTGGGCGCAACGGGAATGGTTGGTCAGCGATATATTAAGCTTATGGAAAATCATCCTTGGTTTGAAGTAACCTATGTTGCTGCTTCTCCTCGCAGTGCTGGAAAAAAGTATTGTGAGGCAGTTGCAAACCGTTGGCTTATTGGTTCTGATATTCCTGCCGCAGTTGCAAATCTTGTTGTTCAAGATGCAAACGATGCAAAACTTGCTTTAGGAAAATGTAAGTTTGTCTTCAGTGCTCTGGAAATGGGCAAAGAAGAAATTAAAGCTTTGGAAGAAGCCTATGCAGCAGAGGGAATTCCTGTTGTGTCAAATGCAAGTGCTAACCGTTGGACAAGTGATGTTCCTATGTTAGTTCCAGAAATCAACTACAGTCATCTAGACATAATCAAAAAGCAGCAAGAACATCATGGTTGGAAAAAAGGTTTTATTGCTGTTAAACCCAACTGTTCTTTGCAGACATACATGATGCCTCTTCATGCACTCATTATGGCAGGTTATCCTGTTAAGCGCATGATTGTAACAACTTTGCAGGCAACTAGTGGTGCCGGTTATCCTGGTGTTGCAAGCTTTGACATGATAGACAACATTGTTCCCTTTATTAGTGGAGAAGAAGAGAAGACAGAAAAAGAATGTCTTAAGATTTTGGGAACTGTTGACGGAGACAGCATCAAGAACGCATCACTTCCTGTGGTAAGTTCAACCTGTACTCGTGTTCCCGTTGTTGATGGACATACTGCTTGTGTGAGCCTTGAGTTTGATTTGCCAGAAGACAAAAAGCCTTCTCTCGAAGAAATTGAACGAGTTTGGACAAGTTACTCAAGTCTTCCTCAGCAACTGAATCTTCCGTCAGCACCAGAACATCCTATTGTTGTTCGCCACGAAGAAAACAGACCTCAGCCTCGTCGTGACCGCGAAACCGAAAAAGGTATGGCTTGTGTCATTGGTCGTCTGCGCAAGTGTAATGTCTTTGATGTAAAGTTTGTTGCACTGAGTCATAACACAAAGCGTGGTGCTGCTTTAGGTGGAATCTTAAATGCTGAACTGCTTAAAGCAAAAGGATTCTTTGACAATCTGTAGAATTGGGTTATAATTAAATTAAGCCGGCGGGCTCTTGTGCAGCCTGTCGGTTTTTTTATGCACTTTTTCTTGTGGAGGAATTATGAAACGTGTTGGCTTATTTTTATTGTGCGCTCTTTTTTTGCTAGTAACATCTTGTGGTAAAAAAATGCAATCTGCAGAGCGTGTGTCTGATTCTGCAAAAGCGCAGATTTCTGTAGAACCCGTACAGGGTTTGAGTGAAGATTTTATGCGCGGTGTTGATATAAGCATGGTTGCAGAAATAGAAAAGTTAGGCGGTGCCTACTATGACGAAAACGGTAAAAGTGCAGATGTCTTTCAAATTTTAAAAAAGCATGGAGTCAACTGGGTTCGACTTCGTTTGTGGAACAATCCGGTAAACGACTACAATGTAGTTGAGAACGGAGTTACAATTAGCAAAAAAGGTGATCCTGTTGGCGGAGGAAACAACAGCATTGATGTCGATATTGCTCTTGCAAAACGTGCAAAGAAAGCAGGATTAAAAATTCTTTTAGATTTTCATTACAGTGACTTTTGGGCAGATCCAGAAAAACAGAAAAAACCTCAAGAGTGGAAAAATCTTTCGGGCGATGCTTTGTGTGAAGCGGTTGAACTTTTTACAAAAACAACATTGCAAAAATTCTACAAGGCTGGCGTTTGTCCAGACATGGTTCAGATTGGAAATGAAACAAATAACGGCATGCTTTGGCCAGATGGAAAAATTAATCCAGTAACAAAAACAGATGTTGACATTGGTGGCATGGACGGATTTATAAAACTGCTTAAGAGTGCTTCTCGTGGAGTTCGTACCGCAGGAACTTGGGGAACCGATATTAAAATTATTATTCACCTTGCAGATGGTGGAAAGAATGCTCTCTATCGAACCATTTTTGATGCAGTAACTGCTGCTCAGGTTGATTTTAATATAATCGGACTTTCGTTTTACCCGTACTGGCATGGAGCCTTTGATGACCTTACTGCTAACATGAAAGATTTGCGCTCTCGTTACGGAAAAGACATGGTGGTTGTAGAAAATGCTTATGCTTACACTTGGGATGACGGCGACAATACTGGAAATATGTTTTCTCTTTATTCGGATGAAGCACATGGATATATTCCTTCAGTGCAAGGTCAAGCAACAGAAGTTCGTGATTGTATAGCAGCTGTTTCTTCTGTAGACGGAGGCTTGGGAATGTTCTATTGGGAACCCGCATGGATTCCTGTTGATGGAGCAGGTTGGCGTACAGGAGAGAATAGCGCGTGGGACAATCAGGCAATGTTTGATTTTTACGGAAATGTTCTTCCATCGCTTTCTGTCTTTAACCTTGTGTACGGACGCGGACAGGTTCAGAATGTGTGGGGTGGTTCAGCAAGCTCTGTTCAATCTTTTGAACCTTATAAATCATCAGAAAGTGTAAAACTTCTTGTAATGCCAGGACAAGTTCCGCCATTGCCGCAAAAAGCAAAAGTAGTTTTTACCGATGACTCAGAACGGCTTGTTCCCGTAACATGGGATGAACACGATTGGAAATCAGAAACAGAAGATAAAACGGTAACTATTTATGGAACAACACAAGAAGGTTTCCGCGTAACCTGCGAAGTAGAACTTTCAAGCATTGTAAATCTTTTAAAAGATCCTTCGTTTGAAAGTGGAACACTAGATGAATGGACTCTTGATGGTTCACCGGTTTTATTCTATGCGTGTGAAGATAAAGGTAATGCTCATTCAGGAACCTGGGCTTATCACTACTGGGACAATGGGGCATTTAATGGAACACTGAGCAAAACCTTCACTGGTCTAGAAAATGGCATGTACACTTTTAGCGCATGGTCAGAAGGCGGTGGTGGAGAAAATGCACTGTATCTTTTTGCAAAAAATTACGGTGCTTCAGAAGTTCTTACTGTCGATGTTGTTGACACCGGCTGGCAAGTTTGGAAAAAATACGAACTGCATATTCCCGTTACCAATGGACAAGCAACAGTTGGATTTGTGGTAGATGGCATTGCAGGTAACTGGGGCAACTTCGATGATGTAATGTTCTACAAAGAAAAGTAGAAAGTTTTTATACTGAACAGAAGTGGCCTTACTGCCAGTTTTGTTCAGTATATTTTTTTATCTGATATTTCTGTACCCAAAGTCTAGACATTTATCCTTACTCTTGAAACCACATCGCAACCCATTGTATAATATCGTATTATGGAACAGACACTGCCAAAAATGATTCAGAGTATTGCAGAAAAATACCCTGAAGTAATTGCACAGTTTTCACGCACAAAGACGGGCGATTTTATTCCTACAAACTATCATGATTTTTTTCAGCGCAGTTTGGATTTTGCCGGCAGTCTTCTTGAGTTAGGAATGAAACGTGGTGACCGCATTGGTCTTATTAGCGATGACCGTAAAGAATGGCAACAGTCAGATATAGGTCTTCTTGCCATTGGTGCTATCGATACTCCTCGTGGATGTGATGCTTCGGAAAAAGATCTTTCATACATTCTTTCTTTTGCTGAGTGTGAAACAGTTATTGCCGAAAACAATTCGCAAGTAAAGAAAATTCTTAATGTCAAAGAAAGTCTTCCTCTCCTTAAAAAATTGATTGCTTTTGATGCTGTTGATGTTCAAGAAAAAGAGCGTGCTCAGTCTTGTGGCGTTGAAGTGCTTTCGTTTGATACTTTGTGTGAAAGAGGTCATGAGTGGCGTAAAAATAATCCTGATGTTGTAGAGAATGAACTTAACAAAGGTCAGTGGGATGATCTTGCAACCATAATCTTTACAAGTGGAACAACAGGAACTCCGAAAGGTGTTATGCTTACTCACGGAAATTTTCTTGCTCAGCTTGATGAACTTAAAGAACGCATCTTCCTTAATCCAGGCGAAAGAGCTTTGTGTGTTCTTCCTATATGGCATGTTTTCCAGCGTGAATGTGAATATGTTATTATGAGTCAGGCTGCATCGGTGTGTTACAGTAAACCTATTGGAAGTATTCTTCTTGCAGATTTCCAAAAAATTAATCCTCATCTTATGCCTGCTGTTCCTCGTGTCTTTGAAGCAATTTACGATGGCGTGTGGCGTAAAATGCGAAAGGCTGGCGGTATAACGCTTGCCATGTTTAAGTTCTTTGTTAACGAATCAATTTTGTGGTGTCAGATTGACCGCAAGTTGCGTCGTAAAACTGCTCGCTTTGAAAGTGATCACTTGCAGTTCTGGTGGCCAGTGCTTGTGCTTCCTTGGCTCTTGTTGTATCCCTTGCGTCTTTTGGGAAAAGTTTTAGTCTTTAAAAAACTAAAAGCGGTTGTTGGTAAAAACTTCCGTGCTGGTATTGCTGGTGGCGGTGCGTACCCTGCATACATTGATGAATTCTTCTGGGCAGTTGGTATTGAAGTTGTTGAAGGTTATGGTCTTACCGAAACTGCTCCTGTTGTAAGTGTTCGTCCTATTGCTGATCCTATTTTCCGTACTGTTGGAACTCCAATTCGTCATGTTGAAGTTCGAGTTGTTGATGATAACGGTCTTATTTTAGGTCGCGGTAGAAAAGGTAACTTGCAGGTTCGCGGTGCAACCGTTATGAAGGGTTATTACAAACGCGATGACCTTACACAAAAAGTAATGACTGTTGACGGTTGGTTTGACACAGGTGACATTGCAATTCTTACTGTTGATAACGAGATTCAGCTTCGTGGCCGTAAGAAAGACACTATTGTTCTTATGGGTGGCGAAAACATTGAACCTATTCCTATTGAACAGAAGCTTAACACTTCTCGTTATATCGACGGTTCTATGGTAGTGGGAACAAACGAAAAAGGCGAAGACCAGCGCTACTTAGTTGCACTTATTATTCCCAACAAAGAAGAAATTGAATCTTACGCAAAAGAAAATAAACTGCCCTTTGACAGTTACGAAGAACTGGTGCAGAATGAAGCAATTAGAAAACTACTTTCAGATCAGATTGCCGATTTAATTAGTGCTAAAAACGGTTTTAAATCTTTTGAAAAAATTTCTGCCTTTGATGTTATTACAAAACCATTTGAAGTTGGTGTAGAACTGAGTGCAAAGCAAGATATGATGCGTTATCGTATTATAGAAATCTACAAAGATAAAATTGCTAAACTGTATTCAGCAAAATAATAACTGTTAATCTAAGTTAAGGATGTAAGCTCCCGATTTTGCATCAGTGCGTAAAGGTTTGTTCGTGTTGAGTGTAAGTCGGTAGCTTTCTCCTGAAGCAAGTTGAGTTTGTGTTACTACAAGCAATAAACCTAATGGACTACATGCGTAATAGCCCTGTCTGTTTCCCGGAAGTCGTATACTGTCGCTTGCAATTCTAAAAGTTAAATCTTCTGTTTTTTCTTCTGTAACTTTATTCTGAACTGCAATAAAAGAAAGTACTGCTCGCTCTTTTTGCAAATGTGCTGAATCAGAAAGATGTTTTAATGCTTTGGGTGCGTCTGTTGTTGATGAAACATAATTGCACCACTTTCCACCACGCTTACCGTCCATGGGACAAGCTTCACAGTGTGTGCAAGGACTTACTGGTATAAAATCTTTTCGTAAAAATGCATCTCGTATTAAACTTATAAATCGTGCGCAAGAAGGAACTCCTGGTTCTATAACGAGAATTCGTGCGTCAGTTTTTTGTGCATACGAAATTAAATTTTGACATTGTTTTTTTGCAAGATAGTCAGGAGGCATAGTTTGTTTTTGCAGAACTTCATTGAATACATTTGCGCTCGTGACCAAGTGTGCTTTCTGTTTTATTGTGCAACCTAATTCCCCTTTTACACGGATAATGTTCCACGGTTGGCAACCTAAGCGAGAAGCAACAGTATAAAAAATGTTTTCGCCAACAGTAAGTGCTTGTTGCGAAATGTCCATGCAGTACCAGGTTAGTTTTTTTTGTCTTAATTCTTTTCTTGCCATAAAGAGAGCAGTTACAAGCGTAAGCGGACCGCTACCTATGTCTAAACAAATGTCTCCGTCGTTAAGTGAAAAAAAACGGTCGCTCATGTTAACAAAGAGTTTTGTAAGACGAACTAAGTTCCACCACATAAAATAGTGAGTGTATGCGCTTAGTGTTTCTGTTCTGTTCATGTAGCCTAAGTGCCGTTTGTCGCGTTCATCAGTAAGTGAATGACTTAATTCTCGTATAACTTGAGGAAGTTGTGCCCGCTGTTTTGAATTAAGTGGATGAGTTGAAGCAATTACTTTGTCAAATTCTGCAAGGAGTGCCTTTGCGTCAGAAGGAATAGAACGCTGTGTAAAAAGTGAATCTACGCTGGTAACAACAGGACTTTCGCGTTCACTGGGCATTAGCGGCTTCCTCTTCTGCTTCTTGTGACTGTTTATGATTTTGTCCGCTCTTTTTTAGCATGAGATACATCTGTCCTAATTCTGCTCGTATTTCATGCAAGGCTTGTAGTGCACTGGCGTTTGCATCTGCAACTGCGGTTTCTTGAATTATCTGCTGTCGTGCTCCGTCAATGGTGTATCGCTTGGTGTAAATTAAAAACTTGAGCCGTAAGATAATATCTATTTCACGCTGAGTGTATGTTCGTCTACCTGCTGCATCTTTTTTTGGCGAAAAGCAGGGAATTACTTCTTCCCAGTAGCGTAGAACATAGGGTTTAATTCCAGTAAGCTGTTCAACTTCACCAATTGAATACTGGGCCATTACTGTTCCTCTCTGTCCTGCCATTTTTGACGGCTCGCTTTCATTTCAATTTGAACAGGAATCTGATCAAATCCTAAGTCTTCGCGCAAACGATTTTTAAGATATGCGACATAACTTGCGGGAACATTGTCAGGTCTTGTTGCAAAAATTAAGAAAGTTACCGGGTTAACGCTTGTCTGTGTAATGTAGCGTACCTTAAAGTGTATTGCTTTTGTTGCTGGCGGTGGATACTGTGTAAGCCAGTCGCGCAGTGCAAGATTTAATGCTGAAGTTTCAATTTTTCGATTAAGCTGTTCGTAAAGAGTCAGGGCTGTGTTCATTAAGTTTTTAATTCCATCTGCATTGAGTGCACTTATAGGAACAATGGGTGCCCACTTCATCTGACCGAACATGTCGTTGATGTATTCTTTTGTTTCGCGGAATGCACGGTTGCTTTGATCTTCTACCGTGTCCCATTTGTTTAACACAAAGATAATGCCTCGTCCGCGTTCGAATGCAAGTGAAGTAATTTTTTTGTCTTGTTCAGCAAGACCTTCTTTTGCATCTATCATAATGAATACAATATCACATTCATCAAGTGTTTTTATTGCTCGATTGACTGAATAGTATTCAACATTTTCATGAACTTTTGCTTTGCGTCGAATTCCTGCTGTGTCTAGAATTTGAATGTCGCGCCCATTGTAGCGGAAGCTTCCTTCAACGACATCTCTTGTTGTTCCTGCATAGTCACTCACAATTGAAGCTTGCGTATGAGTAAGTGCATTGCTAAGTGTTGATTTGCCTGTGTTTGGTTTTCCTAAAATGGCAATTCGTATGGGACGGTCTTCTGCTTCTGCTTCGGTTACACGACTAAAATCTAAACCTTCTGTCAGTTTCTTTTGTAAAAGATCAAGATTGTCTCCCCGTGCTGCAGAAATAAAGAGCATGTCTTTAAATCCAAACTTGCTGTGTTGCCAAGCAAGCAGTTCGTTTTTGCCACCTTCTGTTTTGTTTACCGCAGCAATAACTTTGTCTCCGTACTGGCGCAGTGTTAAAACAAACTCTTCGTCTTCTGGCGTAATTTCTGTTGCATCAAGTAAGAGTAATATGCGGTCTGCTTTTTTTAACATTTCGACAGTTTTAGCAACAACAAGATCATCCATTTCAGATTCGCGCGATGTCATGTCGCGAGTTAACTTGTAGCCACCTGTATCCATAAGATGAACTGGTTTTCCATCAAGAAATGCGGTTCCTTCAACTGGGTCGCGAGTAACACCTGGTGTTGGGTCTGTTATAGCTCTGCGTGTTTTTGTAAGTGCATTAAAGAGTGTAGACTTTCCTACATTAGGGCGACCTGCAATAACTATAAGCGGCAGATTGTAATATGATTTTTCTGAATAGAATTGTTGCGTCTTTTTGCGATGAGATTCTAAAGTGTCTTTTTCTTTTTGTTCTTTTTTGATTTCTTCAACGACTGCTTCTTCAAGGTCTATTTTCTGA
>ODAI014226654.1_pt1 | contig 20958 bp, 19 predicted proteins | sample 1539321 | NCBI WGS metagenome assembly ODAI01 (sample SAMN02144231, study PRJEB22623) | gut metagenome | biome: sheep rumen | host: Ovis aries | place: New Zealand
CGGCCGCCGGGCAGGACTGCCGGCGCCTCGGTCTTGGGCGCATCGGTCTTGGGAGAATCCGCCTTGGGCGCGGCTTCGCCCTGGCGCGGCCCGAAGGGGCTGGGACGGCCGCCGGGCAGGACTGCCGGCGCCTCGGTCTTGGGTGCCTCGGTCTTGGGGGCCTCGGTCTTGGGCGCATCGGCCGGCTTGGCGCCCCTGGGGCCGAAGGGACTCGGCGCCTGGAACTGCGGCGCCGGCTCTGCGGGTTCGGGGTTTTCCGGCGGCAGCTCCTGCTGGAGCATGGCTTCGCGCAAGAGGCGGGCGCGCTGCTGGCGGTACTGCTCGTAGCGGGCCTGCTGCTGGCGCATCATGGCGCGACGCTGCTGCTCGTAGGCCTTGCGGCGCTCCTCCATGACCTGGCGCTCGTATTCCTTGCGCTCGGCTTCCTGGCGGGCAAGTTCCTGCTCTTCCTGCGGCGAGGGCTGCTGCTCCTCTGCGCCGAGCCCCGCACCTTCGGGACGCTTGCGGGTGCGCTCCTTCTGCGGCGGCGGAGGCAGCTGCTCGCGCTTGGGGAAGAAGGCAAGGCCCTGGGCGGCGCCGCCCTTGCCGTCGGGGAAGGAGCCCGAATCCACGACGCCAAAGACGATGGGCATGTTGCCGAAATAGCGGATCTGATAGGCGAAGGTGCCGTTGGCGTTCTTCACTGTGCCGGCGTGGGACTTGGTCGCAGCCTCGGCCCAGTCGATGCCGGCAAGCGGCGTGGAGGCGAAGTCGTAGCGGCCGGGCCACAGCAGGGCCTGGGGCGTGAGGATCACGACCTCCTGCGGGGTCTTGGCGTAGGAGGCCAGGGTCTCCATGCTGAAGTAGGCGACCACGGCGCCGAGGAAGTCCACGCCGTCGTAGAGGGGGGCCGCGATCAGCACTTCGGGGCCGTTGGGCGTCTGCTGCACGTCGCAGCGCAGCGCGCGCGTGTTCTGCTTGGCGTCCTCGTAGAGTATGGCGTTGAAGTCGAGGGTGCGCTGCGGCCGGCCGGGAGCGACCTCCTGGCCGAGCACAGTGCCGTCGGACTTCACGCCGGCAAAGCCGTCGATCCAGGGGCAGCGGGCGAAAAAGTCCTGCATCCAGCCGCGCGTCGGCGGCTTGTCGGCATTGAGCATGATGCGCTCGAGCCGCTCCAGCTCCACGTCGGTGCTCATCATGCCGTTGACCAGAGCCTGGCCCCGCTCGGAGAGCTCAGCCTTGTCGTCGTAGTCGATGCTTGCCGGCGGGCTGACGTATTCGTGCCAGAGGCTCTTGGTGCCCTTCCAGACGTCCTTCGTAGGCTGCCACTTGTTGCAGCCTGCGCCCATGCCCAGCGCTGCCACCAGGCAGGAAAGCAGCAGGCCCTTGCGTATCGTTGTCGACAAAACACAACTCCCTATAAACGCTAGCTGTTGGCTCTCGCCTCGACGCGCACGGCGAGGGTCTCGAGCAGATTGAGAATTTTCCTGGTGGAGCTGGCCGCGCCCTCGGTGGCGACCTCCGCCGCCCTGCCGGGAGCCTGCGGCTGCGCGGCCTGGAGGGCCTTGAGCTCGTCCCGGCGCCGTAAAAGGACGTCCCGCTCTCCTTCAGGAGCGGCCATGGCAAGCTCGTCGTAGATTTCTGCGGCAGAGGCGAGATCGCCCTGCTCTGCCAGCACTTCGGCCATGGAACGCGTGCGCAGGGAGGTGCCGCCCGCCTTCGGAGTCTGGACGGGACGCTTCGCCGCCGCCGGCTTCAAGGACGCGCCGCCGGCCTTGCCTGGCGCAGGTTCGGCTTCGGCAGACTCGGGTTTGGCCTCGGCAGTCGCGGGTTCGGCCTTGCCTGGCACGGGGTCGGCTTCGGCAGCCGCGGGTTCGGCTTCGGCAGCCGCGGGCTTAGCCTCGGCAGGTTCGGCGCAGGACGCGCCAGCCGAAGTTTCCTCCGGCATGGCCTCTGCTTCGGCTGCAGGGAGCCGCTGGCCTTCCGCCGGCGCCTCCTCGGCTGCCAGTCGCGAGGCTGCGCGGGACGGGACCGGCGTCTGCCGCGTGCCGATAGCATCACTAGCGGAGGCTTCGGAGAGGGACGGTGCGTCCCCCGCCGCTTCGGATGCCGGCAATGCGGGCTCAGACGATGCCGGCCTGGGCGCTTCAGGCTGAGCCGCTTCAGGCTGGACTGCTCCGGACCGGATTGCTTCAGGCTGAGCCGCTCCGGACTGGACTGTTCCGGTCTGGACTGCTCCGGGCTGGTCCCAGGCCTTGCCCTGCCCTTGGCCGAAGCTGTCGAGCCCGCGGCGCAGCAGCTCGGCCACGGTGAGATCGGGCTGCTTCAGGGAAAGGCCGAGCATGCGCACGAAGAGCGCGGGGTCCTGTCCTGCGCGGCCGGCGCTGGCGGACCAGGCCGACCAGAAGCCCTCGTAGCGGGCGAGCATGCCGGCTAGCACCTCGACCTCGGCCGCGCATTCGTCCCTGCGACCAAGGCGCTCCAGGAGCTCCACGAGGAAAAGGCGTGCTTCGAGGAATTCGCCGTGGCGGCGCACCCCTTCCTTCAGCACCTCGCAGGCCTGCGCGAGTTCGCCCTCGCGCTCGAGCATCCTGGCCAGCGGAAAGAAAATCTTGGAATTGGGCTCGAGCGCCAGAACTTCCCTGTACCACTCAATTTTTTCGGTCATCCTAACGGGCTCCTGTTTGAGGGTGCGCGTCGAAAAGGTAGAGCACTTCGTTGGCCCGCAGGTAGTGGAGCCGCTGGCGAACCATCTTTTCCACGTACTTGGGATCGTTCCTCAGCAGGCGTATCTCCTGGGACAAAGCGCGGTTCTCACTGTCGAGGGCCTTGATCTGGGAGGCGATCTGGGCGTGTTCCGCCTTGAGGGCGGCGTAGTCCACGAGGCCGTTGGTCCCCCACACCATGCGGTAGAGCAGAAGGACGTTGACGAGCGCGAACGCGCAGAGGAGGAAGACGCGCCAGAACATCTACTGCAGCACCTTGTCCCGGTTGGCGGACACGCGGCCTTCCAGAACGCATTCGTTGAGTATCTTTGCCGTGAGCATCTCGAGCCTGGCGAGCTCCTCTTCGTCCACGCTGATGCCGTCAAGGCGGGCCGCATAGCTCTTCAGCAAGGCCATTTCCTCGCCGAGGGCGCGGTCCATGCCCTGGGCGCGGAAGTCTTCCTCCAGATCGAGGACGGCCGCAATGCAGCTTCTGAGCCGTTCGCGCAGCGCGGTGTTCCTGTCCATGCCTTGCTCCCGCCGGTCTGCGCCTAGTTCTCTGCTTCCCTGCCCTGCTCGTCCTTGACGGCGGCAAAGAAGCCCCTGCAGTAGTTCCAGCACGAGAAGACGGCCATGACCATGGAGAGGTAGAGGAGCACGGTTCCCAGGCTGTGCATGTCCACGCCCCAGAGGGGATAGTGGAGCATGAGGGGGACGGAGGCGAACATCTGCAGCACGGTCTTGAGCTTGCCGTACCTGTCCGCCGCGAGGACGATGCCCTCGTCGATGGCGATGGTGCGCAGGCCCGTCACGATGAGCTCCCGCGAGACGATGACGATGACGACCCAGGCCGGCGCCCAGCCGAGCATGACGAGCATGATGAGCACCGAGCAGATGAGCACCTTGTCGGCCAGGGGATCCAGAAACTTGCCCATGTTGCTCACCATGTGGCAGGAGCGTGCGATGTAGCCGTCCAGCCAGTCGGTGACCGAGGCCAGAATGAAGGCAAGGGCCGCGAGCCGGCACGTGGCCGCGCCCTCGAAGTAGAGCAGCGCCACCACGACGGGCACCAGGATGACGCGCATGAGCGTTATTTTCGTTGCAAGAGTGATGTGCATGGAGATGGCGCTCCTTGGGGAAAAGGCCGTTTCAGCCCTCTTGGCTACCATACTTCCCCTGTGGAGAAAAGAGAAAATGCGCGCCTGCCGGAGGACGCCGGCAAGGGAGGCCGGCAGAGCGGGGCTGGCGCAGGGACGCGAAAAAAGGGCGCCGTGCGGAAAAATCGGCACAGGCGCCCTCGAAAAAGTCCTGCCAGGGCGGGCAGGAGCAGGGAAAGGCCCTACTTGCCCCCTTCGGTGCAGATCTTCACGATGTTTCTCGCCACCTCGAGGAAGGCCTCCCGGGTGGGGCTGGCCTCGTCCATCTCGACCACGGGCACGCCGTTGTCGGCTGCCACGACGGCCGCCGGATCGAGGGGGATGGCGCCGAGGAAGTTCATCTTCTCCTGCCTGGCGAGCTTCTCGCCGCCGCCCTTCTTGAAGAGGTCGATCTCCTTGTGGCAGTGGGGGCAGACAAGTCCGCTCATGTTCTCGATGACGCCCACGGGGCGGGCTTTGGTCACCTGGATGAAGTTGATGCACTTGCGCACGTCGGCAAGCGAGATTTCCTGCGGGGTGGTGACCACGACGCACTCGGCGTCCGGAATGGACTGCAGGATGGTCATGTGCTCGTCGCCGGTTCCTGGCGGGGAGTCGATGACGAGGAAGTCAAGGTCGCCCCAGGCCACGTCGCCGATGAACTGGCGGATGGCGGAGGCCTTCTTGGGGCCGCGCCAGATGATGGCCTGATCCTTGTCCTGGAGCAGGGAGTCCATGGAGATGACCTTGAGATTCTTGTAGAGCGCGGGCAGAAGCTGGTTCTGGGCGTTGACGTTGATCTCGGCCTTCTGGAGGCCGAGCAGGTTCGGCACGCTGGGGCCGTGGATGTCGACGTCGAGTATGCCCACGCGGTAGCCGAGCTTCGCCATGGCGCAGGCCACGTTGACGGCGACGGAGCTCTTGCCGACGCCGCCCTTGCCGCTCATGACGAAGAGCTTGTGCTTGATGTGCGCGAGGTTGTTGGCGATGTCCCTGTCCTGCTGGGCGATGAGCTCGCTCGGACAGGTGCCGGTGCCTTTGGAGCTGCAGGATCCGGCGGATCCGCAGCTGGAACAGTCAGCCATAGTCACTCCGGTGTCCGGAAGGCCGCCCCGTGCAGAGCTGCAGGGGGGGCCGTGCGGACCGCTAAGGTTGCCACCCGTGGTTGCCCACGAGATCCACGAAGACGGCAGGGCCCAAGTCCTGGCCGCGCAGGGCGCCCCGCTCCTTCCAGCAGCGCTTGAGCCGCTGCTCGCGCGGGCGTCCTCCCACAGGAATAAGCATGATTCCCTTTTCGTCAAGCTGTCCGGCAAGCGGCGCGGGGATCTGGGGCCCGCCGGCAGTGACGATGATCCTGTCGAAGCTCAGGCCGCCCGCAAGGCCGAGGGTGCCGTCGCCAAGGCGCATGCACACCCTTCCCGGCCGCAGGGCCGCAAGGGGGCCGGGCTGGGGAAAGGCCGGGGCGCCGGCAGGCGGACTGGCATCGACGTCGATGCCGAGCTCCGAGAGCACGGCCGCCGCGCGCCGGTAGAGGCCGGGCAGGCGCTCCACGGTGTAGACCCGGCAGCCGAGGCAGGCGAGCACGGCCGTCTGGTAGCCCGAGCCCGTGCCCACTTCGAGCACGCGCATGCCCCGGGAAACGCCGAGCAGCGAGGTCATGCGGGCGACGGTGAAGGGATGGGAGATGGTCTGGCCAAAGCCGATGGGCAGGGTCTGGAAGGCATAGGCTCTCGCCCGGAGGGCCGGATCCACGAAGCGGTGGCGCGGCACGGCGCCCATGGCCGCCAGCACCGCCGGATCGGCAATGCCCTGCCGCGCAAGTTCACGGACCATGAGCCTGCGGCTGCGCTCAGCCACGGCCTCTGCCGCGCTCAGGGCCTGCGCCCCTCCCCGTTCAAATCGTGCTTCGTCCATATGCTCCTGCCATGCGATCCCGCCATGTGCCCCGCAGAGGGCGTTCCTGATCCGCTCTCTGTTACGGCCTTTCCCCTGCCCTGTCCATACCCCTGGCGGAGCGCCTACTCTTAGAGTTTTTCTAGAAACTTGATTATCCGGCCTCGTTGTGCAAGATTGCCCTCCTGGGCGCTGCCTCAGGCCGCGCGACCCGTCTGCCCTTAAAGGAGTCCTTGAAGATGCGAACCCGCCTTCTGCCCAACCTGCTCGTTGTCCTCGTGCTGGCCGTCCTGGCCTTCGGGGTGTGGTCCTTTGTCTACGACATGGAGGGCCCGGAGATAGCCGTGGAGCCCAAAGTGGACCGCATCTCCCCGAACACGAAGCTTGCCGTGCGCATGAAGGACAAGGCGGGCGTGCGGGAGCTCTCCCTGGCCATACGCCGCGACGGCCAGGTGCAGGAATTCTACAGGAAGCGCTACGAGGACGGCTTGACGGACCGCACCGAAACCGTGCCCCTGAAGGACGCGAACCTCCAGGACGGCGCCTTCGAGCTCGAGATCAAGGCCACGGACGGGTCCCTGGCCGGCTTCGGCCACGGCAACACCCGCACCCTCGCCCTGCCCATGACCCTCGACACCCAGCCGCCGAGGCTCTCCATCAAGACCCTGCCCCCGCACATCGGCCGCGGCGGCTGCGCCGTCATACGCTACACGGCCAGCGAGGAGATCCACGACACGGGCGTGCTCATCAACGGCAACTTCCTCGTGCCCGCCTTCCTGCAGAAGGACGGCTCCTGGGTCTGCATCTACCCCTTCCCCTACAGGATGAGCCCGCAGGACTTCAAGAAGAGCGTCGAGATCACGGCGACCGACGGCGCCGGCAACGTCACCCGCAGCCACATCACCGTCATGCCCTTCGACCGCAGGTTCAAGGACGACAAGATCACCGTCACCGACGCCTTCCTGAACCGGGTCCACGAGAAGCTCTCCCACCTGACCCCCGGCGTCGGCGACCCCATGCAGTGCTACCTTGCCATCAACGACGCCGTGCGACGCCAGAACATGGAGCGGCTCTTCGAGCTCACGAGAAGCTCAGCCGGCGCCATGCTCTGGAACGGCGGCTTCATGCAGCTGCCCCGGGCCGCCGTGCGCGCCAGCTTCGCCGACCACCGCACCCTCTACTACAACGGCCAGCTCATCGGCGAGGCCTCCCACCTCGGCATCGATCTGGCCAGCCTGCGCAACGCCGAGATACCGGCCGCCAACGACGGCAAGGTGGTCTTCACGGGCGAGCTCGGCGTCTACGGCAACCTCTGCCTCATCGACCACGGCCTCGGCGTCTTCTCCCTCTACGCCCATATGCAGAACTTCGACGTCAAGGCCGGCGACGCCGTTGCCAAGGGCCAGATCATCGGCCGCACCGACCAGACCGGCCTCGCCTTCGGCGACCACCTCCATTTCGGCATCATCGTCGGCGGCATCGAGGTCACGCCCATCGAATGGCTCGACCCCAAGTGGGTGAAGAACATCGTCGACAACGTCAACGGCGTGGCCGCGCCCCAGGGCCAGGCCCCCCAGCCTGGCCAGGCGCCCAAGGGCAAGCCGAGGCGCCGGCGCTAGCCTGCCGCCGGGCGGCTGCGCCCATCCCTGCGGCCCCAGGCTGCAGCCCGGTCAGCAAAGCCCTCCCGGCTGCGGGAGGGCAGCGGGGAGGGCTGCAATGGCGGAGCCGGCGCCGGCCTCAGCGGCCGCGCCTGGCGATGACGAAGCGCACGTCGTCGGGCGAATCCTCGCGGAAGTAGCAGAACACGCCGTGCTTTTCGTGGTTGTATTCGCTGTTGTTCCAGCGGTCCTCCAGCGTGGCGTCCTCCTGGCGCACGTCGCTGAGCAGGAATTCGGAGACGCCCCGCCTGTTGGCGACCTTGTCGAAGCTGGAGCCCGAAGCGCTGGAGAGGGTGACGACATAGTCGCCCGAACGCCCGGGGCTGTCGGAGAAGAAGACGCGGTAGGGGCCGTCGTAGCCGTCGAAGACGGGGGCCTGATCGTAGAGCCTGGCGCTGGCCTGACGGTCCGGATTCTGCTTCTTCTTCTCCTGGCTTGCGGCGTAGCCGACGAGGGCGGCCGTGCCGATGACGGCAGCCGAGCCGACGAGCAGGGGGGCCATGTAGCGCGACTCGCAGCCGCCGGCGACCAGCGAGGCTGCGACGAGGCAGGGAAGCATGCACTTTTTCAGCAGCATGGAGACCTCCTTGATGGAAGGCGGTACAGGGAGCATTGAGGGATCCCGCCGGCCGCCGGGCCTGGCAGGATCGGTGCCTCCATCTTAGGTAGCGCTTGCAGCAATGCCTTGCCAAGCCTTTTTCCCTGCCGCGCGGCCTGACGCGGCGCCCGGCCGGCGGAGAGAGACGGCGCCGACGCGTCTAGACGGCGGCTGCGCGCAGCCTGCGCCCTGTCGAGTTCGGCCGTGAGTTCGGCGATGTCGAGGGGCTTGGCCAGGTGGGCGTTCATGCCGCTCTCCAGGGACTGGGCCCTGTCCTCGTCCCTGGCATTGGCGCTGAGGGCGACGATGGGCAGCGAGGCCGCGTCGCCGCGCGGAAGGGCGCGTATGGTTCTGGCTGCCTCGCAGCCGTTCATGACGGGCATCTGGATGTCCATCACCACGGCCGAGTACCAGCCTTCGGGGCTGTTGGCCACGGCCTCGACGGCATCGCAGCCGTCTGCCACGGCATCGACGGTGTAGCCGGCCTCCTCCAGCAGCGTCTGGGCCAGCAGGCGGCTGATCTCGATGTCCTCGACGACCAGCACCCTGCCCCGCCCTTCCGGGGCGCAGGCATCCGCAGCCAGGGGCGCGGCGCTGGGGCGGTCCGCCAGCTTGAGGGGAATGCTCATGGTGAAGCGCGAGCCTTCGCCCGGCTGGCTCTCCACGGTCATGGTGCCGCCCATGGCATCGAGGATGCGCTTGACCACGGCGAGGCCGATGCCGGTGCCGGCATGGCCGGACCTGGTCGAGGTCTCGCTGCGCTCGAAGGCGCCGAAGGCGAGCTTGACGAATTCCGGCTCCATGCCGCAGCCGCTGTCCTCGACGCTGACGGCATAGCGCACCCAGCCTGCGTCCGAGGCGGCCAGCCGCTTGACGGCAACGCCGATGCGGCCGCCCCGGGGAGTGAACTTGACGGCGTTGGCAAGGAGGCTGCCCACGGCGCGCATGAAGCGGTTGGCGTCGATCATGACGGCATCCCCGCCCTCCTCGAGGTCGAGATCCAGCGCGAGGCCCTTCTCCCCGATCAGGCTCCGCCCCATGTCCACGGCATCTTCCACGACGCGCGAGAGCACCTGCGGCGCCACGTTGAGGCGCATGGCCCCCCCGTCCGCCTCGGCCAGCTCGAGCAGGCCGCCGATGAGCGCGAGCATGTGCCTGGCGGCCATGGTCACCCGCTCCAGGCGCCCGGCGGCCGCCTTGGGGTCGTCGAGGTGCCTGGCCGCCAGCCCCGCGTAGCCGATGACGGCGTTCATGGGCGTGCGGATGTCGTGGGAGAGGTTGAAGATGAAGCGGTTCTTGGCCTCGTTGAGGCGCTTTTCCGACTGGAGGGCCTCGCCGGCCCGGCGTCCTGCCTCCTCGGCCCGCTTCATGGCCGTCACGTCTAGAGGGAGCAGCAGCAGAGACCGCCCTCCTGTCCGGCGCTCGCGAGGTGCCCATAGCCGGCAAACCAGGCCTCCCGGCCGTCCTTGCGGCGGATGCGGAAGACGACGTGGTCGGTTCGGGCCTCGCTTTGGGCGATCTGGCTCGCAATGGAGCGCTCCACGGCATCGAGATCGTCGGGATGGACGAGCCCGCGGAAGCTTCCGCCGACAAAGGCCAGAAAGTCCTCGGTTCCGCTGCAGCCGAACATGGCCGCCAGGGTGCTGTTGGCGAGCAGGATGCGCTCGTCGCCGCCGGCCTGGTAGATCAGAAAGCCGCCGGGAATGCGTTCGGCAAAATCGCTGAAACCGCTGGGAACGGGCATGGCTTGCTCCTAGGCGCCAACGACCTGCCTGAGCAGGGCGAAGAGCTTTTCCATGTCGATGGGCTTGGAAAGATGGCCGTCCATGCCGGCCTCGCGGCCGGCCTGGATGTCTTCGTCGCTGGAATTGGCCGACAGGGCGACGACAGGCACCCGGGCCTTGGCCTTGTCCGCCAGGGCGCGGATGGCGCGCGTGGCGTCGAAGCCGTTCATGTTGGGCATCTGCAGGTCCATGAGCACCACGTCGTAGCGGCCGGCCTCGGCCTCCGCCACCTTGGCCACGGCCTGAACGCCGTCCTCGGCCTCGTCGATCTCGAAGCCGCTCATGGCGAGCACGGCGGCCGCAATCTCGCGGTTGACCTCGATGTCGTCCACGAGCAGCACGCGCTTGCCGGTGAAGTCCACGTCCTTCCCGCCGCTCTCGGCGGCCCTGGGGGAGCGGCGGCTGCAGGCCAGGGCGAGGGCCCGGCGCAGATCCGAGGCGAACACGGGCTTGGCGCAGACGGCGCCCGTCCCCGTGCCCTCGGCGTCCTGCCTGACCTTCTCGATGTCGTAGGCCGTGACGAGCACGAGGCCGACGCCGCGCCCCCCGCGGGCGGCAGCCGCGGATATCTCCCTGGCCACGTCCGAGCCCGACATGTCGCGCATGCGCCATTCGAGGATGCACACGTCGAAGGGATCGTCCCTGCTCTGGGCCTCTTCGAAGCGCTGGATGGCCTCGTGGCCGGACATGGTCCATTCGGCGGACGCGCCCATGGCGGCAAGGTGCCCCATGAGGGCGCTGCAGGCCTTGCTGTCGTCGTCGGCGACCAGCACCTTCAAGCCGGAGGCGTCGAAGTCCTCCGCGGCGCCGGCGCCGGCCTCGGCCTCGCGGGCAAGGGGGAAGCGCAGGCCGATAATGAATTCCGTTCCCTTGCCGGGCTCCGACTCCACGCGGAGGGTGCCCTGCATGAGCGAGACGAGCTGCATGGTGACGGCCATGCCGAGGCCCGTGCCGCCGAGCTTCTGCTCGGCGTCTCCGCCCTCGCGCTCGAAGGCCTGGAACCGGCGCTCCAGGAACTCCTTGGACATGCCGATGCCGTTGTCCTTGATGCATATCTCGAAGCTGGCCTCGTTCTGCGCGCTTTCCGGATCGAGCTCGCGGATGTTGAGCTCCACGTGGCCGCCCGGCGGGGTGAACTTGATGGCGTTGCCGCAGATGTTGAGCAGAATCTGGGACAGGCGCATCTTGTCGCAGCGCACGTTCTCGTGCCGCACGCCCAAGGCGTTGACGTCCACGGTGTGGCGCTTGGCCGCGACCTGGCCGAGAAGCATGACGTGGAGGGCGCGGAGCAGCTCCGGAATGTTCACCGGCGAGAGGTGGAGCTTCATCCTGCCCCCCTCGAGCCGGCTCATCTCGAGCACGTTGTCGACCAGCGAGAGCATGTGGCTGCTCGAGAGGCTGATCTTGTGCAGGTAGGCGTGGATGGTCGGCACGTCGTGCCTGGCGAGCGCCAGGTTGGTGAAGCCGATGACGGCGTTCATGGGCGTCCTGAAGTCGTGGGACATGGACGAGAGGAAGCCGCTCTTGAGCCGGCTGGCTTCCTCGGCCTGGATGCGCCTGGTCTCCACCTGCCTCCAGCGGGCGCGCATGAGCCAGTACATGCCGAAGACCACGGCGATGATCAGGGCCACGAGGACCATCTGGAGCGCGCTGTCGCGCACCATGTGCTGGCCGAAGGCCTCCATCTGGCCCTCGATGAAGGTCTCGTCGGGCGTGCCCTTCTGGACGTGGAAGTGCGCTGCGGCCGAGGCCATGATGCTGATGGCCGAGTCGTGCGCCTCCAGGCGTATCCACAGATGCGAGGAGGTGAAGATGAAGAAGAGCATGAAGAGCCAGACCAGGGCGGAGCGGCCGAAGCGCCCCTCGCGGTCGCGCCTGAGCACCGAGAGGAAGAGGCAGATGCCAAGTATGCCCCAGACGGCGAAGATGCAGTAGCTTTCCGTGTCCAGCGTGCCTATGGACCACACGCTCGGCATGGCAACGAAGAGGAAGAAGGCGCAGCCTATGGCCGTGCCTGCAAGGCCCAGGACCTCGTGCAGCCTGTCGCCTGCCCTGCGGGCCTGCACGAAGGCCGCCATGGCGACGTAGGCGTAGACAATGGAGGCGCACACGGAGGCAACGTTCACGATCCAGCCAATGGTGGTGCGCCCCGCGACGATCACGGGCACGGAGACGGCCATGGTGAAGAGGATGGCGTTGCGCGGCACGCCGCCCGCCGTGCGCCTGGCAAACCAGGCAGGCAGCACGCCGCTCTCGCCAAGGGTGCAGGTCAGGCGGGAAAGCGCAATGGTGCAGCCCGTCACGCCCGTGCCGACGGCCGCGAGCACGCTGGCCGCAAGCACGATCGTGCCGGCGGGCCCCATGTGCTCGGCAACGGCGGCGATGACGGGAATGCCGCCCATGGCCGTCCCGGCGCCGGCGGTCCTGGCCTCGGCATAGGCGCGCCAGCCCTCCTTGGCGAGGGGAGCCGCGGCCGTGGCGGCAAGGGCCGCGTAGGCCGCAAGGGCGGCGAAGAGGCCGGCCGCGATGCACCAGACGAGGCGGCGCCTGGGGAAGGAGGTCTCGCCCGCCACGTGGGAGACGGTTTCGAAGCCCACGAAGGCCCAGGGGGCCAGCGCCAGCGCGCCGAAGACCTGGAAGGCGGGGCGCGTCCCTGGCGCAAAGGCCGGCGCAAGGCCCGCAAGCCCGCCCGAGTCGGCAAAGACGCCGGCAAAGCACCAGGCAATGCCTGCCGCAAGCAGGACGGCCAGCACCGTGTTCAGCAGCACGGCATGGCGGCCGCGCAGCAGGCAGAGGCCGCCGAAGGCGGCGATGACGCAGGCTGTGAAGAGCACTTCGCCGAGCCAGACCTCGCTGCCGGCAATCGTGTAGTGCAGGCCGCTGGCGAGCGCGCCTGTCCCGAAGCGGCGCGCCAGCAGGGCGATGGCCGCCGCGTTGGCCCAGATGATGGACGCATAGGCAAGCCAGAGGAACCAGGCGCAGAGAAAGCCGTGGTCGTCGCCGAGGACGCCGCGCACGCAGCTGTAGCTGCCGCCGTCGTCGCCGGCCTGGCCCTGGAGCAGGTAGTGGTAGCTGCAGGCAACAACCAGCAGGCAGAGCATGCCGAGGAAAAGGCCGATGCAGGTGCCCAGCGGCCCTGCCAGCGGCAGGAAGACGGTGCCGGGCATGGCGAAGGCGCTCCAGCCGACGCATGAGCCAAACGCCATGCCCCAGACGGCGAGCGGGGAGAAGCGTCTGGGAGGCGCTGCGCGTTCCAAATCCATTGGCTCCGATTTCATTAGCTAACCAGCTTGAATTATTAGCGATATCAAGAATCAGAATTGTATGCCTGCGACTATGCTTTGGCAAGGGATCAAAGCCAGCCTCCAGTCATTCCGGAAGGCCGTCAGACGGACGCGTCGGGCAGTCCTTGCCGGCCTTAGTCCGCCTGCCGCGGCGTGGGCAGATCGCAGCCCTCCCAGTCGTCCGGCAGAACCCGGCGGAAGAGGCGCCAGTCGAGGGCCAGCCTGTCTTCGTCCGAGGGCTCCCAGCCGCGCATGCGGGCAAGGCTGGACTCGCCCAGGAAGCGCCCCCTGACGGGCCTGCCCTCCCGGACGAGCAGAAAGTCCTCCTCCCAGCCGGGACGGCAGACCCTGACGCCCCGGCGTCCAAGTTCAAGGGCTTCTTCAAAGTTCACGATCCGCCTCCCGGGCCAGCCCGCCCGTGCCTCTGCCGGGAGAGCCCGGAAAGACGCCAGTGTAGTGCACCTTGAGCAGGGCCAGACCGCAGGCCGGCGCCGTTCTCGAGGGAAGGCAGGCGCGGGAGCGGCCTTCAAGGAAGGATGGAACCTGGCAGGGATCGATCTTTCCCTTGCCCACGTCGTGCAGGAGCCCCGCGATGTTGCGCACCATCTGCTTGAGGAAGCCCGAGCCCGTGACGTCGAGCCGCAGGGCCGGCCGGTGCGGAGGCAGGCAGGGGAGGGACTGCTCAAGGCAGGGATCCCAGGACTCCTCGGCAAGCTCCAGGGCATAGAGGGTGCGCACCGTGTCCTGCACGGGCGTGCCGGCATTGGCGAAGCTGGCAAAGTCGTGCGCGCCCTTCAATGCCTCCAGCGCCCTGCGCATGCTCTCCGCGTCCAGGGGCCCGCAGCGCCAGACGAAGGGCGCAAGCCACGGCAGGACAAAGCCCGGCTCCTGCCAGAAGCGGTAGCGGTAGGTCTTGGCCCTGGCGGAAAAGCGGGCGTGGAAGCTGTCCGGGCAGGGCTCGCAGGAAAGCACCCGGATGGCGGAAGGCAAAAGGGCGTTGAGCGCATGCCGCCAGTCCCTGATCTTCGGGAAGCGCTCGTCTGCCACGTCGCAGTGCACAGTCTGGCCGAGGGCGTGGACGCCGGCGTCCGTGCGGCCGGAGCCAAAGGCGGCAACGGGCGCGCCTGCCAGCCGCGAGAGGGCCTGCTCCAGCTGGCCCTGGACGGTGCCGAGGGCAAGCGAGGGCGCCTGGATCTGCCAGCCGTGCCAGCCGGTGCCGTCGTAGGCGAGAACGAGCTTCAGGCGCATGGCAGAAAGATCCCTGATGCGGGCTTGCGCCGGGCAGGCCCGGGCGGCAGAGGCCCTGCGCTACTGCCGGGGCTGTCCGGCCGGGCTGTCGCCGCCCTCGGCAATGCGCTTGAGGTATTTGCTGCGGCAGTCGTAGCTGCAGAAGTGGTAGACCTTGTCGCCGTCGCGCACCGTGACGCTGTCGTCCACCGGCACGTAGGCCCCGCACTCGGGATCCTTGACCATCTCGCCGGCCTCGATCTTCTTCTTCATGTTCGTGCTCGCCTCCTGCTCGTCCTTCTTGCGCTTCTTGAGGAAGTCGTTGGCGAAGAGGCGGTAGAGCAGATATATGGCGAGGGCGAGAACTATCCATCTGATCATGGGAGACTCCTTGGCGCGGTGGCGCAGGCGGTAGGGAAAAGGGCGCCCCGGGGCGCCGGAGCGCAAGGCTAGCACGAAGCCCTGCCGGCGTCATGGAAAAAAACGCCGCGCCGGCCGGTCTAGGGCTGCGCCTGCCAGATGCGGCCGCCCTCCGAGGACCAGCGGAGGCCTTCCAGAAGCCTGCCCACGGGGGTGCCCTGCACCAGCAGATCCGGCGCGATGTCGCGCAGGGGCACGAGCCAGAAGGCCCGCTCCCCCAGCCGCGGGTGCGGCAGGGTGCAGACGGGATCGGCCGAGACCAGGCCGTCGAAGAGCAGCATGTCGATGTCGATGGCCCGGGGGCCGTAGCGCAGCCCGGGGTCGGCGCTCCTGACCCGGCCGAGGGCGGTCTCGAGCTCGAGAAGGCGCCGCATGAGCGGCACGGGCTCCCAGGAGGCGTCGGCAGAAAAGCGCGCCACCTGGTTGGCAAACCAGGGCTGGTCCCGATAGAGCTGGGGCTCGGTGAGGTAGAGCGGCGAGGCCTGGCCGAGGGCGAGGCCGGGAATCCTGCCAATCTCGGCGAGGGCCCTGGCGACGCGCCCGGCAGCCGGAGGCAGGTTGGCGCCAAGGCCGAGGTAGACGGTATGCCTGTTCATGGCGGTCATCCTATCCGGAGGGCCTGCCTGCGTCAAAAGCCTGGCCGGCGCCTGCAGGCCGTCAGGCTCCTCTGGCCGCGGGCTCCCCTGTCTGCGGGAGTCCTTGTCTGCGGGAGTCCTTGTCTGCGTGTCTGCGGGCTCCCTTGCCCGCAGGCAAGAGTGGGACTACCATGGCTGCAGGACAAGTCCGCTTCCCCTCCCTTTTTTCCACGCCACGCCAGCAAGCCTGAACCACCCATGCCAGCCGCGCTTCTGCCAGCCCCCCAGGCCCTGCAGGGCCTTGCCCGCCAGTGGGAGGACGCCCTGCTCGCCGAGCGGGGCCTCTCGCCTGCCACCGAGGCGTCCTACGCCCAGGACATAGACTGCCTTCTGGCCTTTCTCACCGAGCTTGGCGGGGGGCGCCCCTGCGTCTTCGACGACGCCTCGGCCGACTGCTTTCTTGCCTGGCGCAGGGCGCAGGGAGACGCCCCCAGGACCCTGGCGCGGCGCCTTTCCGCCCTGCGGGCCTTCTTCCGCCATCTTCTGGACGAGGGCGAAATCGACGCCAATCCGGCCGAGGACTGCGAGAATCCCAAGCTTCCCCTGCATCTGCCGGAATTCTTCTCCCAGGAGGAAATCGGCCGCATGCTGGCCGCGCCCGATGCGTCCACGGACAGGGGCCGGCGCGACGCCTGCATGCTGGCCCTGCTCTACGCCGCCGGCCTGCGCGTCTCGGAGCTCGTCGCCCTCGAGCTCAAGGACGTGGATCTGGCCAGAGGGACGGTCCAGGTCTTCGGCAAGGGCCGCAAGGAGCGCACCGTTCCCGTGCACGCGCGCATGCAGCGGGATCTGGACGCCTATCTCAGCGGCGTGCGCCCGCACTTCAAGCCGGCCTGCCCCCGCGTCTTCGTCGGCCGCAGGGGCCTCGGCCTGACGCGCCAGTACGTGTGGAAGCTCGTGAAGGACTCGGCCCGCAAGGCAGGCATAGTCCGGGACGTCTCTCCCCACACCTTCCGCCACAGCTTCGCCACGCACCTTCTGGAAGGCGGAGCGGACCTGCGCGCCGTCCAGACCCTGCTCGGCCACGCCGACATCGCAGCCACGGAGATCTACACCCACGTGCAGGCCTCGCGCCTTGCCGAGCTGCACCGCAAGTTCCATCCAAGGAGCCGGTCGTGAACACCCTTGACGCCCCGCAGCCAGAGGCCAACGCAACCCTTGTCACCTGCCATTCCAACGCGGACTTCGACGCCCTGGCCGCCATGCTGGCCGCGGCCCGGCTCAACGCGCCCTGCGACCTGCTCTTCCCCGGCACCCAGGAGAAGAACCTGGACGCCCTCTACGCCGAGCTCAAGGCCGGCCAGCAAGGGCTCGGCAGCGGCTGCGCCTTCGTCGACGCGGCCGCGGCCGACTGGACGCGCTACCGCCGGCTCGTCGTGGTGGACCCCCGCCAGCGCTCCCGCCTGCGCCACGTCTGGCCGCTGCTGGACAATCCCCAGGTGGAGACCGAAGTGTGGGACCACCATCCCGACACCGCAGACGACATTCCGGCCCAGTCGGTGCACGTCGCCGTCTCCGGCTCCGCCACGAGCATGCTCGTGGAGCGCCTGCGCGAGCGGGGCCTTGGCCTGGCGCCGGAGGAGGCCACGCTGCTGGGGCTTGGGATATATTCGGACACCGGCTCCTTCTCCTACTCCTCGACCAGGGGCTGCGACTTCGAGGCCGCGGCCTGGCTGCTCGGGCAGGGCATGGACATCAACGCCATCAACGAGCGCGCCTCCTTCGAGATGACCAAGGCCCACGTGCAGGCCCTGAACAGCCTGCTCGAGTCGGCGGAGGCCTTCTCCTGCAACGGCGCCCAGGTGGTGCTGGCCGAGGCGACGCTGGAGCACTACCTCGGCGACTTTGCCTACATCGCCCACAGGCTCATGGAGATGGAGAAGTTCGAAATCCTCTTCGCCATAGGGCGCATGGACGACCGCATCCAGGTGGTGGCGCGCTCGCGCTCCAACGCCGTCAACGTGGGCGCCATCTGCTCCGCCTTCGGCGGCGGAGGCCACGTCTACGCGGCCTCGGCCAGCGTGCGCGACAAGTCCCTGGCCCAGGTCCGCGACGAAATCCTGCGCCAGCTCAGGCTCCAGGAGGCGGACGAAAAGCGGGCGCGCGACTACATGTCCTCGCCGGCCATCGGCCTCGAGGAGGGCCGCTCCATCGCCGAGGCCGACGAGCTCATGCTGCACTTCGGGCTCAAGGGCGTCCCCATCTTTGCCAGGGGCACGAGGCGCTGCCTCGGCGTCCTGGACGTCCAGGTGACCCAGAAGGCCCTCTCCCACGGCCTCGGATCCGCCCTGGTGGACGACTACATGCTGCGCCGGGCCAAGACCCTGCCGCCCTCGGCGGACCTGCGCGACATCACCACCGTCATCGTCGGCTCCCGCCAGCGCCTCGTCCCCATCGTCGAGGACGACGCGGTCGTGGGCGTGGTGACCCGCACCGACCTCATCAACATCTTCGCCCGCGAACCCGGCCGCATGGAGTCCCAGGAGCGCAGCCCCCGCAGCCGCAGCGTCGCCAAGGCCCTGCAGGAGCGGCTGCCGGAAGCGCTCCTGAACCTGCTCAAGACTGCGGCCAGTCTCGGCACGGAACTCGGCATGCACGTCTACGCCGTGGGCGGCTTCGTGCGCGATCTGCTGCTCAAGACGCCCAACTACGACATCGACCTCGTCGTGGAAAACGCCGATCCCGAGGCCCGCGGCAACGCCATAACCTACGCCAGGGCCCTGGCGGCCCGGCTCGGCGGCCGCGTGCGCGAGCACCAGAAGTTCCTCACCTGCACCGTCGTCTATCCCGGCGCCGAAGGCCGGGAGGAGCGCGTGGACGTGGCGACGGCCAGGCTCGAGTACTACGAGCAGCCGGGCGCCCTGCCCACGGTGGAGCACTCGAGCATCAGGATGGACCTCTACCGCCGCGACTTCACCATCAACGCCCTGGCCATACGCCTCGACGTCGCCCCCATGGGCCAGATCGTGGACTTCTTCGGCGGCCAGCGCGACATCAAGGACAAGATCATCCGCGTGCTGCACACCCTGAGCTTCGTGGAGGACCCCACGCGCTGCCTCAGGGCCGTGCGCTTCGAGCAGCGCTACGGCTTCCGCATCGGACCAGGCACCGAAAAGCTCATCAAGAACGCCGTTGCCCTCAAGCTGCTGGAAAAGCTCTCGCCTTCGAGAATCTTTAACGAATTCGAGCATATCTGTGCCGAAGAGACGGCCTGCCAGGCCTTCATGCGGCTCTCGGAGCTGGGGCTGCTCCAGGCCGTCGATCCCCAGCTCGCCGTGCCGCCCGACAAGGAGTACAGCCTCGAGCGCACGGCCAAGGTCGTTGCCTGGTACCGCCTGCTCTACTTCGAGGAGCCCATGCGCCCCTGGATGCTCTACTTCCTCGCCCTCGCCGGCCAGGGCTCCTATGCCGAAGCCCTCGAGTGCTTCACGAAGCTCGGCATCCCCCTCGCCTTCAAGGAGGAGCTCATGGGCGGCCGCGAGAAGATGCGCTTCGCCCGCCAGCAGCTCAGGCGCCTCATGAAGCAGGGCGAAGGGCGCTTCAGGGTGTCCGAGCTCTGCCGGGCCCTCCAGCCCCTGCCGCTGGAATGCACGCTCTTCCTCATGGCCGAGGCCAGGGATCCGGAGACCCGGCGCGCCCTTTCCCGCTACATCACCGCCTGGCGCACGGCCAGGCCCGACCTCGACGGCCGCGATCTCGAGCGGATGGGCCTTGCGCCCGGCCCGGCCTACGGCGCCATCCTGCGGCGCCTGCTCAAGGCCAAGCTCGACGGCGAGGCGCCCGATCCGGCCTCCCAGGAGGCGCTGGCCGCCGAACTTGTGCGGCTGGCCAGGGAGGGGCGCCTGGAAATTCCCAAGTCCACGAAGCAGCGCAAGGCCAGGGAGGCCGGCAGACAGGCCCCTGTGCAGAACGCCGGGCAGGACGCCGGCGCCGCGGCGCAGGAGCGCTCGGAACCTGAAGCTGCGCCTGAACTGGCGCCTGAAGCCGCGCCCTCTTCCGCCTAGCCGGCCCTGGCCCCGGACGCTGGCGGCCAAGGCTGAAAGTCTGCAATGCGCAACGGCGCGACGCAGAAAATCTTGCCCCCATCTGGCAAAGAGGGTACTGTGTTGTCTGCTTTTGTCGCGCGCCGGCCCCCTGCCGACCATGCCGAGGCAGCCTGCCGGACAAAAATTCAAGTTGTGCTGTAAATTCGATACCAGCTCAGCGAGCAAGGACGGGTAAGCCATGAAACACCTCTGGGCGCCCTGGCGCATCAGCTACATCCTCGGACCCAAGCCGGACGAATGCGTCTTCTGCCTGCCCGAAGGCAGGGAGGAGGACGAGGAGCGGCTCGTGCTGCACCGCGGGAAGCGATGCTTCGTCATCATGAACAAGTACCCGTACAACAACGGGCACATCATGGTCTGCCCCTACCGCCACGTCATGCGGCTGGCCGATCTCGACCAGGAAGAGGCCCACGAAATGATGGACTGGCTCCAGTTCTGCTCCGAGGTGCTCAAGCGCCACTTCCACTGCCAGGGCATCAACGTCGGCCTCAACCTGGGCGAAGCGGCGGGCGCGGGCATACGCGAGCACCTGCACTTCCATCTTGTCCCCCGCTGGAACGGCGATTCCTCGTTCATGGCCGTCATGGACGAGGTGCGCACCATGCCCGAGGCGCTCGGCTCCACGTACGCCAGCCTGAAGCCGTACTTCGAAAACGCCCCCATCCCCCGCTAGGAGAAGCCATGCGCTACGTCAAAGTCCTTCTGCTTGCCGTCTTCTTTTTCCTGAGCCTGGTCTTCCTCTTCCAGAACCAGACCGTCCTCAACCAGAAGCTGACGCTCCAGTTCAACCTGCTGGCCATTCCCAACATGACCTCCATAGAGCTGCCCTTCTACTACCTCATTCTGGCATCCTTCCTCGCCGGCTGCTGCATCACCCTCGTGCTCCTGCTCTGGGACCGCATGCGCCTCTCCGCGCGCATCCTGAACCAGACCTGGCGCATCAGCAACCTCGAAAGCGAGAACCGCAAGCTCATCGACAGCATGGAGAAGCTTGCCGCCATCGAGGAGGAGGAGCGCCCCGGCCTCTTCGCCCGCATCAAGGCGCAGTACATCGAGGCCAGGGAGGGCAGGAACAGGAAGCTTTTGAGCGAGCAGTCCGAAGCCGAGGCCAAGGCCGGCGATGCCGGCGGCAAGCCGGCGTCCTCCTACGAGGAGCCCGCAAAGTAGCGCTTCGCGGCAAGCCCGACTTTCCCAGACCGGCGGCCGGCAGCCCCTCCTGCCGGCCGCCGCTGCTTTCCAGCGCCCCCAGCCAAGGAAGGACGCTCCCGGATCCGCCGCCGGGACCCGCTTTTGGCGCGGGGGAGGCGACGCACCCCGCGCAGGCACGGTGCCGGCGGCACCCAGGCAGCCATGAGCAAAGCAGACGACAGTCCTCTCTTCGAAGCGCCAGGCCTTCACGAAGGCCCCGGCATTCCCGAAGCCAGCGGCGCGCCAGACGTCCCCGGCGATCCCGATGCGCCCGGCGCGTCCGAAGCCGAAGTCTCCGGCGCGTCCGAAGTCAACGGCGCGTCCGAAATGAACGGCATTCCCGAAGCGCCTCGTTCCGGCATCCATGGCGGCGGCATCCATGCCGACAGGCCGCAGAAGCCCCAG
>ODAI012855745.1_pt1 | contig 20954 bp, 13 predicted proteins | sample 1539321 | NCBI WGS metagenome assembly ODAI01 (sample SAMN02144231, study PRJEB22623) | gut metagenome | biome: sheep rumen | host: Ovis aries | place: New Zealand
ATCAGAAGAGCCTTTTCCGGCCACTATAATACCTGCAGAAACGGAGACTGACAGCATGAAAGGATATAAGAAGAAGGTATGCTTGATTGTTCTCATCTGTATGATTGCGATCTTTGCGGGCAGCTTTCTGATCTATACGCAGCAATACTACCGGGCAGACGCGACCGCCCTCGCAGCCCTGGAATCCGATGAGAGAGTTGTGGTCAGCGGGACAGATTACGGATGGTTCTTTGACGGGCCGTCTGAGAGCGATGCTCTCATATTCTATCCGGGTGCGAAAGTCGAGGAGACGGCGTATGCTCCCTTGCTGCATCTGCTTGCGGAGCAGGGGATGGACGTATGCCTGGTGAAAATGCCCTTCCGCCTGGCTTTTTTCGGGATCGACAAGGCAGACCGGCTCTTGTCCGAATATAATTATGAGAACTGGTACATCGGCGGCCATTCCCTGGGCGGCGCGATGGCGGCCGCTTATGCCGCAGATCACGGGGATCAACTGGCCGGCGTCGCCCTGCTCGCCGCTTATGCGACGAAAGAGCTGGATGACCGTCTCGCGGTGTCTGTGATCTATGGATCTCAGGACGGCGTGCTGAATATGGAAAAAGTATCGGAAGGGGAGCAATACCTGCCGGAGACCGCCGTCACCTGCGTGCTGGACGGCGGCAATCACGCGCAGTTCGGAAATTATGGGCGGCAGAAGGGCGACGGGGATGCCTTCATTTCCGCCGAGGAACAGCAGCGGCAGACAGTGGAGATCATTATAGAGAATAAGAGAGAAGTCGGCTGAATACGCCCGAATAGAGGGAGTGAAAGGCCGGCGCGAAAGGAGGATTTATGGTCAGCAGGATAGCATTGATAGAAGCTTTCAAGGATACGAAAAGGCAGATAAAGGACAATGAGAAGCTGGCTGCCCTGACGCTGAAAATGCAGGCAGGCACCCGCCTCTACCTGCGCGGCTTTGAAGCCGTAAACCCCTCTGTCAAGAGCCAGGTGCCGGATATTTCCGTCACGCAGGATACCACTTTCCGCTGTGCCTCCGCCTTCGCAGGAAATGAAAACAAGGTCGCCGTCCTGAACTTTGCCAACGCCTACACGCCCGGCGGAGGCGTCATGAGCGGCGCCATGGCCCAGGAGGAGTGTCTGTGCAGGAGCAGCAACCTGTATGCCGGTCTGACCCTGCCCTATCTTTTGAAGAATTATTATAAGTGGAATGGAGCGAATACCGGCGACATGGGATCGGATGCGGTCATTTACTCGCCGGGGGTCACGGTCTTCAAGTCCGATGACCCAGTGCCGGCGGATCTGGAGACCTGGTTCCAGGTGGATGTGCTGACAAGCGCGGCGCCTTATTATGACCTGAACAGGAAAAAGCCGGTCACCGCGGAGAGGCTGGAGCAGGTCTTTTATGACCGGATCCGGAACATTCTGGAGGTGGCTGCGGCGGAGGACGCGGACGTGCTGGTGCTCGGCGCCTTCGGCTGCGGGGCCTTCAATAACCCGCCGGAGCTGGTGGCGGAGATCTTCCGCAGGCTTCTGGTGGAGAAGGGGTACGGCAGGTTCTTCCGGAAGATCGTGTTCGCGATCAAGGCCAACAATGCGGCGAATACCAATTATCAGGCATTTTTGAAGGCCTTCCAAAGATAAATGCAGACACGCGCGCTTTCGCTCCAAAGCACAGCAGAAGAATGCCAAATTCTTTCACATCCCGCGAAGGGTGACCGGGTTCCTCGGTTCATGATGATCAACACAAATAACAGAATATGGTTTTGGTTTTCCACACCTACCATCAACCCACCTTACGATTTGCGTAAGGTGGGTTTTTATGTTGACAAACACTGCCAATCCCACGTATAATGCCAGTTAGCTAAATCTAATTAGTTAATACTAACATACTTAAAATCTTTGCACCTGTTGGGATGATGGCGGTCTCAGGACGCGAAGCATCCTTCGATTCGTCCGGTCGGAGGCGCTGCGCGCCTGGATGGCGCGAAAGATATGTAGAAGACCTGGCGTCAAGCGGGCTTGCCATCCGGGCTTTATACATTTTTTACGGGTGCTGGAGAGCTATCCATTATTTATGGACGTGAAAGGCTGGCAGATGACGAAAAGACAGAAAGTCCTTATTGCTTCCGCGGTTTGCTTAATTGCCGTCATACTTCTCATTTTTTCCCTCAGGTCCTGCTCGGACAGCCGGCGGACGGGTGCCGAAATCACGGCTCCCGGAGAGGCGGTATCTGATCAGGAGGATATTTCCGAAGAAAATCATAACACAGACCCTGTCCCGACGAAGGCCCCTTCCACCGCTCCTGCAGCGGCAGAGGAGACCGGTGAAGCTGACCCATCCAATGGCATGTGCCTCATCACCATCTTGAACGGGGCAGCATCGGCCAACACAAAGGAGGCAGTGAACGGTCTGCATGTCTATGATCCCGGCAGTGAGGAGCTGGATGATTTCATTTCCGGGGCCCAGGTGCCCGTCGGGACGGAGGTCTGCGTCTATGCTTATAATCTGGCTTCCCCGGTCTCCATGGTGATCGAGCACAACGGGGAGGTCCTGGCAGAGCGGACCTATCCTGTCAGGGAAGCCTGGGTCGACGACGACAAGGTGGAGTTCTTCGAAATCACGCTGGAGGGAGATTTGACGGTCACCACCGAAGCGCTGCCCGGAGATGCCGAAGAGCCATCCGAAGCCGACGATGCCGAAGAGAACCGGAAAAAGGATGAAACACACTCGTCCGGCGGCGACCGTGAAGCTGCTCAGGGCGCTGCAGACGAACCGACAGAAAAGCCGGCTGGGAAACCGTCGGAAAATGACCCGGAGGAAACGAGCTTCTCCGTCACGATCCGGAACAATGTATCCGGCGCGGACGGTCTCCTTACCATCGGGTATGTCAACGAGGCGGAGCAGGCCATCGACATCGTATCGGGAAATAAATACAAAAAAGGTCTCTACGTGGGTGCCCGCGTCCTCAATTACAGCGGCAGCAGAAAGCTGAGGCTGACTGCTTACAACGGCAGCGGCGGGGTGATCCAGAGCGTTACAGCCGGGACCGGCAGTAGAACGAATCCCGGCGCGAGCGGGTTTTATCTGACGCTGGAGAGCGCAGTGACCTATGTTCTCGACTACGGCGACGCGGTGGCCGTCACCTCGAGTCCGAAGCCGACGAATAAGCCCGCCAAGGCAACGCCGACTGCTAAGCCTGGCAGGAAAACAACGCCAACCCCGAAACCGGGCAGGAAGGCGACGCCGACCCCAAAACCGGGAAAGACTGTTACACCGGCGCCGACGAAGAAACCTCTCCCGGAGACTGTACAGGTCAAGGTCAGGAACAAGGCGGCATCCGCCAACACGGATGAGTATGTGAACGGCCTGCATGTATATGATCTGAACGATCCGGACCTGGAAGATATCACCGGCACTGCGGAGAAGAAGACGGGTGATAAGATTCGCATCTTCGCTTACCCCCTCGCCAGCGACATTCATTTGAAGATCATCCACAACAAAAAGACGATTATTGACAAGGATATCAAGCGGATGAAGGCCTGGGTGGATGACGATAAGATTGAATTCATTGACGTGACCCTGCAAGGCGATCTGAAGGTGACGGCGACTCTCTGCGATGGGAAAACCCCGACGAAAAAGCCGACGCCGACTCCGACGAAAAAGCCAACGCCGACCCCGACGAAAAAACCGACGCCGACCCCGACGAAAAAGCCGACGCCAACCCCGACGAAAAAGCCGACGCCGACCCCGACGAAAAAGCCGACGCCGACCCCGACGAAAAAGCTGACGCCAATCCCGACGGAGAAACCGACTCCGACAGAGTCGCCGGAACCGACTGTGGCACCAGAACCGAGCGAATCTCCGGAGCCGACCGCGGCGCCGGAACCGAGCGGATCTCCGGAACCGACCGCGGCACCGGAACCGAGCGGATCTCCTGAGCCGACCGCGGCACCGGAACCGAGCGAATCTCCGGAGCCGACCGCAGCGCCTGAACCGAGTGACGTGCCGGAACCTACTGCGGCACCGGAGCCGAGTGAGTTCCCTGAGCCGACCACAACACCTGCACCGACCGAGACACCGGAGCCAACGGAAGCTCCCGAACCGGAGAAATACACCGTGACCATCACCAACACGGCTTTAGACAGCAAGGCTGTGCTGGTCGTGGGCTGGGTGGACGAGAGCAGTGGGACGCCCAAACAGGTAGTCCTCTCATCCGGCGATACTGTCGAAAAAGGAACCATCGTCGGCGCTATGGTCAACAACGAGGCCGGGAAAGAGACGCTGGTACTTCGCCAGATGGGAGCCGACGGTAAAGTACGCCAGCAGGTGACCGTCGAGCCCGGGTCAAGAAACGGAATTTATGTGGATCAGAACTTCAGCACCGGCATCGAGGAGAACATCTCCTTCATTCTGAGCGTCAAAAAGTGAGCACAGGCCATGATGCCGAAGGATAGGCGCCTCGCTGAAAAAGCAGGAAATGAAAGCCAGGAAGGACATCAAATATGAAGAAAAGAATACTTGCGCTGGGGCTGGCAGCCCTTATGTGCCTGACAGCCGGCTGTGGAAGCGCATCCTCCGGAGCAAATTCCGGGAATGATGGAGCAACCTCCGCGGCAGAAGCGGCCGCCGAAGAGACCTCCGCAGCAGAAGCAGCCTCCGGAGAGACCTCCGTAGCAGAAGCAGCCTCCGGAGAGACCTCTGCGGCAGAAGCAGCCTCCGGAGAGACCTCTGCGGCAGATGCAGCCTCCGAGGAAACCTCCACAGGAGAAGAAGCCTCCGAAACAGCCGATGACGGTGCAGACACCGGCGCTCCCGTCGAGCTGGCCTATGACGAGAATGGCATGCCCTTGATGCCGGTCCTCACGGACACCCGGAGTGAGGAGTACAAGGAGAACACTTTCACGACCTTGAACGGTGATGAAGTTACCTATAATATGAACACCCGCCGTATTGTCTGCGTTTTCGGCTCTCAGGACGTGGTGGGCTTTGGAATCAAGCTCCTGGCCTACGAAGGATCAACGGAAATTGAAGGCTATGAGGATTACTACGAGGGCGCCGAGGCGCTGCTGAACACCAGCCCCTTCTCGCCCGAGGAGGTCCTTTCCTACGAGCCGGAGCTTATCCTGGTCAACCAGCAGATGTCCCAGTCTCAGATCGAACAGCTCTCCAAGATCGCGCCGACGATTCCCCTTTACACCGACTCGACGGATTTTGCCACCAGGCTCGGCTATATCGGAGAAATCTTTGGCCTCGAGGAGAGCGCGAATGTTCTCATTTCCTATGCCGATGCCCTGAAGAACACCATGGTGCAGCAGCTGAAGGACCTGAATCTCAGCGACAAGACGCTGACCATCTACACCTACATGGGCGCCATCTCCATTCCGCCCGACAGGGGTTGGTTCATGAACACCATCATCTACGATTATGCCGGAATCGGCCGTCTGCCCAATGTGGAGGAATTCATGACCGATGAGTCCGGCATGGCTTACGAGGCTATCTCGGCAGAGAAGTTGAGAGACTACGAAGGGGATATGGTCATCTATGCCGGCTTCGGCGAGGACACCATTTCCAGCTATGTGACGGAAAATGTCGGCTGGCAGTCCCTTAACGCCGTCCGCGAGGACCGCGTCGGCATCATCGATATCACCCCCTATGCCCAGAAGGGCGTCATCCTGCTGGCTGACCAGTACAGGCAGGTCCTTGAGGCCCTCAAGGTCGCCGGCCAGGTGGGAGAGTGAGACGATCCTCTTCACCCGGGACAAGAACGTGAACAGCTGGGCGCCGCGCTGTCCTTTGGAATTTTGACGGCCATGACCGGTTGCCTGAAAAACTCTATCCGATTCTGTTGACAGGAAGAAAATGAGAACACGACTGAGCAATCGCGCAAAATTTACCAGAACCATGCTTCTTGGCACAGCTGCCCTGGCCCTGGTCATGATGCTGACCATGGTCCTTGGGGCGACCAGGCTCGGGGCGGGGACAGTTCTCGACGCCTTTTTTCGCTTTGATCCCGGCAATTTCGACCACTTAACGGTCCGGGATATCCGTTTGCCGCGCTTTCTGGCGGACGTCATCGTCGGCGCGTCCCTGTCCGTCGCGGGCTGCATCATGCAGGGGACCACGAAGAATCCCATGGCGGATTCAGGCATCATGGGCATATCCTCAGGTTCCACCCTGGGCGTGGTCATCGTTCTGACATTCCTGCCCGAGGCGGGCAGGTTTACCAGGATGGGGATTTCTGCCCTGGGAGCGGCGGGCGTGACGCTCCTCATCTACGCCATTGCCTTCGCCGGCAAGGGGCGGATCACGCCGGACCGCATGGTGCTCTCCGGCATGTCGATTTCGACCCTTCTGACATCCCTGACGACGGCCATCATTTTAAAGAACGGCCTTATGAACCAGATGCTCCGCTACACTTCCGGCAGTTCGGCCAATACGATCTGGAAGGACCTCTTCATCGCCCTTCCCTTCTTTGCTTTCGGCGTCGTCACGGCCATCATCATCGCCAGGTCCCTCACTGTCATGAATCTGGGGGAGGACGTTTCGCGGGGGCTGGGGGCCAATGTGGTCCTGATTCGGACACTGTCCACGGTCATTGTTCTCATTTTATCGGCTGTGGCGGTCATCATCATCGGGCCGGTGGGGTATGTGGGCCTCATGATTCCTTATATTTCCAGGTATCTGGTGGGGACCGACTACAGGTTCGTGCTGCCGACCTGCGCCGTCTACGGCTCACTTTTCGTGGCGGTCGTCGACCTTGCGGCGAAAAATGTGGACCCTGGCAGGGAATTCCCCATCGGGCTTCTCATCACTATCATCGGTGTGCCGTTCTTCATTTACGTTTCACGCAGGCAGGAGGGGGACCAGTTCAGTGACTAAGTCAGGTACTTTGAAAATGAACCCCGCCCAGCGGGCCCGCCTCCGGATCATGCGGATCCTTCTGCTTCTGATCCTCCTGCTTGCCATATTTGCATCCGGCTGCTGCATCGGCCCCTATGCCCTTAAGCTCCGGGAGGTGCTGGAGACGCTGGCCGGGGGCGGGACGGAAAACAGCCGCCTGGTCTTGTTTGACTTCCGCCTGCCAAGGCTCTGCCTGGCCATTCTGGTGGGAATCGGTATGGGCGCGAGCGGCGTGATCATGCAGGCTCTCCTCCACAACGACCTGGCTTCGCCGGGAACGCTGGGCGTGGCTGATGGGTCCTCACTTTTCGTCACGCTCTATGTGGCTCTGATCGCGAAAAATATTGACCGGCCGGTGCTGCTGCCCGTCCTGGCCCTCATCGGCGGTCTCATTTCCTATGCCATCATCTATGCCCTCGGGACCAAGGGAAAGAAAAACATATCCTCCACCAAGCTCATTATGACCGGCGTGGCCATGGGAGCGGGGTTTGGCGCCATCGGCACCTTCGCCATGTACGTCCTGGACGAGAGCCAGCTGGAGTTCATCCAGAGGTGGAACTCGGGCGAGCTCTGGGGGACCCGGTGGGATTATATTCTGATCCTCACGGTCTGGCTGGCCCTTTTTGGCGCGGTGCTCATGTACAACGCGCGTGTCCTGAATGCCATCAACCTGGGCTTTGACATCGCCACCGGGCTGGGCGTCAACGTGAAGGCTGCCTTTACGCTCCTGTCCTTCCTGGCCGTAGGCATGTCCTCGGCGGCGGTGGCCTTCGGCGGGAACTTTTTCTTCCTGGGTCTGATCGGACCCCACATCGCAAGGCGGATGGTGGGGAGCGATGCGCGCTTCCTGATTCCGGCGGCGGGCGTCACTTCCGCGGTCATCATTGTGTCGGCCAACATCCTGGTGGAGAATGTCGGCATTTTCATCAATATCCCCACGGGCATTCTGGTATCGATCCTGTCCGTGCCCTACTTCCTGTATCTGCTCATGAAAGCGAGTTAACCATGGAAAATGCAATCCGTACATCGCATCTGAAGGTCGGCTACGACACCCATATCGTGGTGCCCGACTTCGACGTGGCCTTCGCCAAGGGCCGGATCACCTCCATCATAGGCGCCAACGGCTGCGGCAAATCGACGGTCCTGAAGGCCATCGGCCGCATCATTCCCAGCGCCGGCGGCACCGTCATCGTGAACGGGAATGACATAGCCGACATGAGGAGCAAAATGATCGCCCGGCAGATGGCCATTCTGCCCCAGTCGCCTTCAGCTCCCGGAACCCTCAGCTGCTTTGAGCTGGTCTCTTACGGTCGGTTTCCCTACCAGACAGGTTTTGGGAGAATGACCAAAGAGGACAGGGAAATCGTCGAGTGGGCCCTCGAGGTCACCGGTATGGCGGATTTCCGGGACCGGGAGATCGCCAACCTCTCCGGCGGGCAGCGGCAGCGGGTCTGGATCGCCATGGCCATCGCCCAGCAGACAAAAATCGTTCTCCTGGACGAGCCCACCACTTACCTGGACCTCTGCCACCAGCTGGAGGTGCTGGAACTGCTGAAAAAGCTGAACCGGGAGGAGGGGGCGACCATCATCATGGTCCTACATGACTTGAACCTCGCCTCCCGCTACTCGGACGCTCTTCTGGCCATGGAGAGCGGGAAAATCTACGCCTACGGGACGCCGGCGGAGGTCATGACGGCCGAGATGCTGGCGAAATGCTTCCGCATCAGCGGAACCATCATCCGCGACGAGAAGACCGGCCATCCCCTTTGCCCCACCTACGACCTTCTGGAGAAGAAAAATGAGTACTGACAGGAGGCTCGCCGCTTTGGTCCTGGCCGCCGCCGTGCTGGCGGGCGGATGCTCGGGGACTGGCGCGGGCCGCGGGGAGAGCACGGAGAGGCAGGAGACCGAACAGAGCCAGCCAGCCGGGGCAGAGAGCGGCAGTGCCAGTGAGGATGGGGCAGAGAGCGGCAGCGCCGGTGTGGACGGGACAGAAAACACTGTGCCTGCCGAAGCCGACAGCAACGCCCTGCCGGAAGAAGCAGAAGGAAGCCAAGGCGGGGAGAATGGGCCCGCGGAGCCGGGAAGTGCCGATATTGAGGCAGCGGATGAGGCCTTTGCAGCCTTCCGGGAGGGAAAGGTGTACATTTCCGACCTGCCTGTGGAAGACCTGGCGAGGCCGGCGGAGGAGATTGCATCCGCAGGGGATATGGTCTATGCCCTGGATTACATGGCTTTTTACCGCGTTTCCGGGGAGATTTTTTTCAGGATCGCGCCGGACTTTGCGGAGGAAATCTATAACCCCTATACGGTGTATCGGCAGGCATACCGGGAGGCCGACCTGGCGGATGTGTACGCCTGCCAGATGGACGACAGCTACTATTCCGACTACGGCGTGATCGGCATCAAGTATTCCATGAGCCGGGATATCGCCACGGAGGCACCGGAATCCGTATCTGAGACGCCGGTCCTGCCGTCCTTTGACTATGCGCTGCTTGCGTCGAATGATTCTGAGGCAGGCGGTTCCCAGGCTCCGGAAAATGAACTCATTTTCGCGACGGACGACGAATCAAAGGAGCCGGTGAGCTGTGAAAACAGCGAACAGCTCTATTATCTGGCCATGAATGGCTTCAGGCCGGTCCCGGAACCGGGCAGTATGGCGGAGACGCTGTATGAGGAAGCCAGGGAGGTCCTGCGGGGGCTTATTTCCCGGGAAATGTCCGATTTTCAGAAAATCAAGGCCGTCTACGACTGGCTGACTACCGAAGTCCGGTACGACGCGGCAACCGCCTACTCCTCGGAGACCTACCTGGTCAGGGAGCAGGCCTACTACCTGGAAGGCGTGTTCCTGAACCGGTGCGCCGTCTGCGACGGCAAGGCCAAAGCGGCTGCGCTGCTGCTGAACATGCTGGGAATCCCCTGCTATCGGACCACCGGCGTGAACGAGGGCGGCGACCACGCCTGGAACATGGTCTGCCTGGAGGGAAAATGGTACGTGCTCTGCACGACCTACGGCCAGTCAGACTTATCGGAAGAATTGGGATATCTGGTGCCCAACTACAGCATGCTGCTGGCCGGGGCGGAGACACCTTACGAGTGGTATCCGGCGGACAAGCACCGAGAGATTGAGGCGCTGTTGGAGACAGAGCCCTATGACATTTTCGGCGCCATGGGGGAGACGGCCGGCGTGGACCTCAAGATCGAGGACGCGGCCGGGCTGGATGCCCTTCTCGCGGCGGCCTGGGAACACGGGAAGGCCTGCAAGGCGGAGTTCGAGTATGCCGGGGAGGACGCGGAAGGCTTTCAGGAGGTCCTCATTTCCCGGATCAGTGATATGAAGGGCGTGAATGCCGCTGCGGTGAGAAATGCAGACACGGCATATCCGGCTTACCAGATCTACTTTACCGGAGAGAGCTGATGCCCGGTCCGACTTGGTTCCTGGCGGAAATATGTTCTGCCGGTACGATGAAAAATGCGGGCGGAGCTTGAGAAGCCATTTTCTACGAGACGCAGGAGAAGATAAGGAGAGAACATGACCGGAAAAGAGCTTGATGAGAGGGGGACGAGGTATCTCGTTCACCAGGATTATGAGAATGCTATGGCCTGTTTCCTGGCTGCCTCGGAAAAAGGATACTATATCTCTACCTATAACATAGCCTGTATGTATTACTTTGGCGACGGCGTGGAGAGGAATGAGGCGAAGGCCTTTGAATGGTACGTGAAAGCGGCGGACCAGGGGGACCAGGAGGCGGCCAACCGGGCAGGCATCATGCTGCAGGCGGGAATTGGCACGCCAAAGGACGAGGTTGCGGCGGCTGGATTTCTGAAGAAGGCTGCAGAAGGCGGTTCTCTGGGAGGCATGGCCAATTTCGGGTCCTGTCTCCTGGAGGGAAAGGGCCTCGCGGCGGACCTGTCCGAAGGCCTGAGGTGGCTGAACAGGGCATCCCGGCTCGGTAACGGCATCGCTTCGGTGCAGCTGGGAGATTATGCCGTGGAGGGCAGGTATCTGGAACGCGATCCTGCTGAGGCGCGGGGTTTCTACGAGCGGGGAGTCGCTCAAAGATACGCGCCGGCGGCCAGGAAGCTGGCCAGACTCTATGAAGAGGGAATCGGTGTTACAGCGGATCCGCACAAGGCCGAAGAGCTCATGGCGCTGGCGGACCAGCTGGAGGGGGCAGAGGACTGATATGGATTTGTCCATCTCTGACCTGCCGGAAACCTGGCCAGAGGTCCGGCAATGTGTGGCGGAGATGGCATGCCTGCGTAAGGGAGCCTGTTATCATTTGTTTTCCATACCTGATCGAAAAGAATCCGGCAGCTTTGTCTGCCGGAAAAATGAAAAACATGCGTTAGCCAACACTAATCAACTATGCGCATCCGTGCCGCTTCCGGGCGGTACTGATCATAACCTGTAATTGTCCGGGACCATGAGGATCGGGATGCAAGGCATCTCCGCTGAGGGAATCGGACAGTTACCGACATTAGAAAAAGGAGAGAATCATGCAGAAAGAAAAAAGAGTTTCACTTGCAAAAAGAGTGGTCGCCCTCCTGATGAGCCTCGCGATGACTCTGACACTCTTCACCTTCACGGCCTTCGCCGCTGAGGAGGAGACGACCATGTGCACCGTCACCGTCACGAACGGTGCATCCGAAGCAGATGTGGCCGGGGAGGCTTACAACAGCCTTCACGTCTATGACGAGAATGATCCTAAAATGGATGACTTTACCGGGACGAAGGAGTTCCCGGTCGGTTCCCGGATTTCCTATTACCCCTGGCCGAATGCCAGCGATATCCGCCTGACGGTCGTTCACAACGGTGTGACTTTGGAAGACCGGATTATCGAGGCGGGTACCGCAGGTGAACCGGTCACCATCACCCTGGAGGGCGACCTCTCCATCACCACCGCTGTGGCTGAAGGAGGAGAGGAAGAACCGGAGACGGAGTACACCCTCTCCATTGCCAACCGAGCCGGCAGAGATCCCTCGATTTCTGTGGATGGTAACGTCGCGGCGGACGGCGATGCGATCGCGGCGGGTACCCACACCATCCTTGTCCAGGGCGACTACGTCACGGACGAGCTGATGGAAGCCTATGCGACCCTTTATGTGGGCGGCGAGCAGGTGGGTGAGCCCACTGAGATCGGCTACGACGATGCGGAATTTGCCGATGTGAATGTGAACGGTGATGTTCTGATCGCGATTGCTCCTCAGGAGGAGCCGGCGGAAGAGAAGTACACGGCAAGCGCCAGCATCGCGGAGGATGTCCCTGGCGATGTCATGGTTTATGTCGACGAGACAGAGATTACGGCCGCCCCGGCTGAGATTGCCCCCGGCAGCCATTCCTTCACTGTGTACGGCGATTACAGCGACGGCCAGGAGGAGGCTGTCGTCACCCTGACCGTGGGCGGCGAGACGGTTGGAACTGCCACGGACCTGAACGGCTATACCGGCGTCACCTTTGAGAACATTGAGGTGACGGGGGATGTTGTCATTTCCGTCACGATGCCGAAGCAGTATACCGTTTCCTATGAAAATAAAGTCACAGATGAGTCCGTGGCCTTCAACGTCATGACCGTGGACTTCTCAGGCGACGCGCCGGCTCCGGCCCGGATCGAGAGCGGCGACGCACTCAAGGAAGGTTCTTACGTCGGTGTGCAGGTACTGAATCCGCTTGGCAGAAAACTGATCCTGACCCGGTACGATGCCCAGGGAAAGGCGGTGGAGACCAGTCTGATCAATGAGGCTGCGGAGGCCGAGGAAGGCGCCGGCGGCATCATTATCGATTCTCTGGATGGGGATGTGAACTTTGTGCTCAGCTACGCCTGCGCGGTTACCGTTGAAAACGGCGCTGCTGAAGCGAATACCGATTACAACGTCAACGGGCTTCACGTCTACAGCGACGAGTATATGGACGGGGACGATATTGAGGGAACGGCCTACCTGGCAGAGGGCACGCCGATCTCCATCTACGCTTATCCGACAGCCAGCCCGATTCATATCAACATTGTCCACAACGGGGAGGTCGTGGCGGACAGGAATCTGGACAGAATCCAGGCTTTCATCGACGATGACAAGATCGAATGGTTCGAGTTCGACCTGGCGGGTGACCTTCAGGTGACGACGGCTGCCGCCTTCACGGTCAATGTGGAGGACAGGGCCGGGAGCGAGGGTGTCATTTTCAATGTGGCGACCGTGGACTTTTCCGGCGACGCCCCGCAGCAGGTCGTCCTGCATGACGGCGATACCGTCATGGCGGGCGATATGGTGGCATCCAACGTTGTAAATGACGGCACGGATATGCTTCGCCTCCAGGCAGTCAAGGAGGATGGAACACTCATCGAGGAGGCTTACATCGCGCCGACGACGGCCAACGGCATCATGATTCAGGAGGCGGCCAGCCATGTGCGGTTCATCCTTTCCAAGGCTGCGGCTGCTCCGCTTGACACCCTGGGAACCGTGGAGCTGGCTAAGACATCCTACGCCTACACCGGCAATGCTTTAAAGCCGGCAGTGACGGTCAAGGCTGTCTTCGGAATTGATGAAGTCACCCTGGAAAAAGATACGGATTATACAGTGACCTATACCGATAACGTGAAGGTCGGCACCGCCAAGGTCACCGTGACCGGCAAGGGCGCTTACAGCGGCACTATCGAGAAGACCTTCGCCATCAAGAAGGCTTCTATCGCCAAGGCCAAGCTCACCGTCGCCAACAAGACCTATACAGGCAAGGCTCTGAAGCCTGCTGTGACCGTCAAGCTGGGCAGCAAGACCCTCAAGGCGGGCACGGATTACACGGTTGCCTACAAGAACAATGTGAAGGCCGGCAAGGCTACGGTCACTGTGACCGGAAAGGGCAGCTACACAGGCTCTGCCAAGACTACTTTTACCATCAACAAGGCCAAGAACCCGGTCACTGTCAAGGCGTCCGCCAAGAGCGTGAAGGTTTCCAAGGTCAAAAAGGCAAAGCAGACGGTCGCGCCTCTGACCGTGAAGAAGGCCCAGGGCAAGGTGACCTACAAGAAGGTTTCCGGTGCTAAGGCCCTCACCATCAACGCCAAGACCGGAAAAGTCACAGTGAAGAAGGGGACCGCCAAGGGAACCTACAAGATCAAGGTCAAGGTGACGGCTGCCGGCAATGCCAACTATAAGAAGCTGACGAAGACGGTCACCGTCAAGGTGACAGTGAAATAAGCCGGGTGCACGGGCACCCGCGCTGCAGGAAGTGAGTCAGGGGGAGTCATCCCTCTGGCTCATTTGTCCTGACCGGGTCAGTTATCCAATCAGTCATCTAACAACGGAGTGACGGAAAATGAAGAAAAGAAGTCTGGCCTTATTACTTGCCTCTGCGCTGGCTGTTTCAAGTTTTCAAGGGGCGGCACCTGTGCGGGCCGCGATGCCTGGGGAAGGCCCGGCGGTAGAGGAAGAAAATGCGGCATATGAGATCAGGGCTGAGGAGGACGGGGAAGCTGCGCCATCGCCCGTGGTGACGACGTTTCCGCCGGAGACGGACGCTGGGGATCCGGAGAAGGCGCTTGATGCTTCGGAGACTGCATATTCAGAGGCGGTAGAGGCGGTAATTGATCCGCCGGAGACGGACGCTCCGGATCCGGAGGTCGTGATTGCCGCCCTGGAGGAATGGTCCTATGCCGCGGAGGATGCGCCTCAAGATCTGGAGACATATCTGGACACGGAGCTGACCGCCCTGGTGGAAGAGAGCTCCGGCGACGCCGCCCGCAACGGGGACCGTCTGACGGGCCTGAACCGGGAACTGTACGACGCGTTGAGAGACAGGGTGGAAAAGGTGGCAGCGGGGGAGGAGACGGCAACTTCCCTGGATGTACAGCTGGATGTGTCCGCCTATGAGGGGCAGGCGTGGTCAGCTGAAGACCTGGGAATCGAATCCCTGGTGGCGGAGACGGACAGCGGTCTTACCATCTCAGCTGAGGCCCACGCTGCCATGACGGAGCTGACCGGTTACGACCGGGAGCTGGTGATCCTGTCCCTGCTCCGCGACTGCCCGGCGGAAATGTACTGGTTCGGGCTGGGCTACTACTGCGGCGTCCCCTATGCCGTGTTTTCCTCGGAGGGCGGATACCGGATCCGGATGACAGGAGAAGTGTCTGTCATTTTCTCTGTCTCCGACGATTACGCGGCCCATGACGCGGAGACGGGGGAAGCGGTCCGGTATACCACCGATCCGGCAGCGGCCGACCGGGTCAAGGCGGCTCTGGCCAATGCGGCCGACATTATCCGGGAAGGCCAGGCCCTCGGGACGGACCGGGAAAGGCTTTCATTTTACTATCAGAAACTGCCGGAGCTGAGCGGATACGATTATGCCGCGGCGGCAGGGGCTCCTTATGGGGATCCCTGGCAGATCGTCAACATTTTTGACGGCGACCCGGAGACCATGGTGGTCTGCGAAGGGTATTCCAAGGGCTTCCAGTATCTCTGCGACCATACGGAGTTCGATTCCGAGGAGACTTCCTGCCTCTGCGCGGTCGGCGTCCAGACCTGGGAGGGCGCGGACCAGCCCAGGACTACACACATGTGGAACGTCGTCCGCATGGATGACGGGAACAACTACCTGGTAGACGTGACCAACGGGGCCGGCTTTACCTGGCTCTTTCTGGCCCCCTGCGTCAAGGGCAATATGGAGGAGGGGTATTACATCCACGCGGAGACCCTGAACGGGAAGGAAATCAACTACCTCTATATCTACGACAGCGACACGAAGCATCTTTTCCCGGAGGAGAGCCTTCGCCTCGCGGGAAATGAAACTCCTCCCGTGACGCCGACGCCAACCGCAGTTCCCACCCCGACACCGGAGCCCACGTCTGTGCCCGTGGTGACGAAAGCGCCCACCCCGACGCCTGTCCGGGCCGTGCGCATCGCTTCCGCTGCGCTGAAGACCAAGGCGGACGGAAAGCTCGTCTACAACGGAAAGGCGCGGAAGCCTGAAGTAATCGTAAAGGCAAAGGCCGGCGGGAAGCTTAAGACCCTGAAGAAGGGGACCGACTACACCCTCACCTATAAGTCCAACAAAAAGGTTGGAACAGCCACCATCGTCGTGAAGGGGAAGGGAAAATATACCGGCACCCGAAAGGTCACCTTCAAGATTCTGCCCAAGGGCACTTCCATCAGCTCTGTGAAGGGCGGCAATGGGAAGTTCACGGCAAAGTGGAAGAAGCAGGCGGTCCAGACGACAGGCTACCAGCTCAGCTACAGCACCGCAAAGAATATGACCGGGGCCAAAAATGTCCGGGTCAAAGGGACAGGGAAGCTGTCCAGGACGGTGAAGGGCCTGAAGAAGGGGAAGACCTATTATGTCAGGGTCAGGACCTACCGGACTGTGAATGGCAAGAATTACTATTCTGCCTGGAGCAAGAAGGTCAAAGTGAAAGTATGACCGGACGTATTACTATAGGAAGAAAGGAAGGTATTTTGGCCGGAAGGCGGGAGGGGAAACGGTTTTAATTTCCATCCGCATCTTGCATAATCCAAATTTAGAGGTTATAGTAATTACCTGAGACCTGCCTGAGTGAGACGGGCAGGAGGGGGATTCTATGACAAGAAAACAGTTGCTTGAGCGGCGTAGGCGCCGCAAGAAGATGCTGCTCATTCGCAGGGTGGCCACGGCCGTGCTGGCGGTCGCCGCGCTTATATTGATCGTTGTCCTGGCTGTGCGGGGGATCGGGAAGCTCGTGAAGGGCATTTCCGAGGGGAAGACCGAGGAGACGGTGGAGGAGGAACCGGTGGAGACCGAGACCGATACCGCCATCCGGGAGACCGTGCCGCTGGAGCTGGCCGGCAACGAGGGCTGGAACGTGGACGACAAGGGCTGGTGGTACCAGAACTCAGATGGGACCAAGTTCGTGAACGGGTGGAAGACCATCGAAGGCTACCGCTACTATTTCGGGAATGACGGTTACCTGCCCACGGGCTGGATCGCCACCGAGGTGGGCAAGGACACTTATTTTGACCAGGCCGGTATTCCGGACCTGGATGCGGTGCCCAAGCTCGTGGCCATTACCTACGACGACGGTCCTTCCCAGAATACGGACACGATTCTTGAGGTCCTGGAGCAATACAATGCCAAGGCCACCTTCTTCGTGGTCGGTATCCAGGCCGATTATTACACAGATGAGCTCTTAAGGGCCGTTGAGGACGGCATGGAGATCGGCTCCCATACCTACGAGCACCTGACGCTCAAGGGCGCCAGCGCAGAGGAGATCCGCGAGACCATGGAGAAAAATGACGACCTCCTCGAGCGTCTCTGCGGCTTCCGTCCGGTCATCATGCGGCCGACGGGCGGCGGCGTCGACGACACGGTAGCCAACAACGTCGGGAAGCCCATGATCCTCTGGGACGTGGACACCCTGGACTGGAAGACCCGCGACGCGGCCAACACTGTCGAGGAGATCCGCAACCAGGTCAAGGACGGCTCCATCATCCTCATGCACGATCTCTTCCAGGCTACTGCGGAGGCCACCAAGGAGCTCGTTCCCATGCTCCAGGGCATGGGCTACAAGCTGGTCACAGTCAGCGAGCTGGCCGAGGCCTATGGGTATGATCTGGAGGACGGAAAGGAATACTACGACTTCTATCCGGAGAATGCGCCGGGGTGAGAAAATGGGAATCAGGGACGGTTCCTTTTCCCACTTTTCATTTTACGGAAAGGCAGAAAATGGGAATCAGGGACGGTTCCTTTTCCCACTTTTCATTTTATGAAAAGTGGGAAAAGGAACCGTCCCTGATTCCCATTTTCGTCCCTGATTCCCATTTTTCATTTTTGTTTCAACCTTTACATCATTAAAAAAACGTGTTATACTCTGCGATTGTGTGAGAAAACCAACGAATTTTACAGCAAAGCGGCCGGGATGCGGTCCGGAGGAATGTATGAGTCTGATTAAGAGAGAGGATGTTAGAAACGTTGCCATTATCGCCCACGTCGACCATGGCAAGACTACGCTGGTGGACGGTATGCTCCGTCAGAGCGGCGTTTTCCGCGACAACCAGGAGGTGCGGGAGCGCGTCATGGACTCCGGCGCCATTGAGCGGGAGAGAGGCATCACCATTCTCTCCAAAAATACAGCCATCAACTACAAGGGCGTGAAGATCAACATCGTCGACACACCCGGCCACGCTGACTTCGGCGGCGAGGTGGAGCGCGTCCTCAAAATGGTCAATGGCGTCATTTTGCTTGTGGACGCCTTCGAGGGCACCATGCCCCAGACCAAGTTCGTCCTCAAGAAGGCCCTGGACCTGGATCTGCCGGTCATCGTCTGCGTCAACAAGATCGACCGCCCCGAGGCGAGGCCCGAGGAGGTGGTGGACGAGGTCCTGGAGCTTTTCATGGACCTGAATGCCTCCGACGAGCAGCTTGAGTGCCCCTTCCTGTACGCTTCGGCCAGGGAAGGCACCTGCACGGCCGATCCCTATGTGGAGGGCAAGGACCTGCAGCCGCTTTTCGATACGATTCTTGAATACATTCCGGCACCCCAGGGGGATCCTGACAAGGGGACCCAGGTCCTCATTTCCACCATCGACTACAACGAGTATGTGGGCCGGATCGGCATCGGCAAGGTGGAGAACGGCAGCATCGCCGTGGGCCAGGACATCGTCCGGGTCAACTACCACGACGACAGTGTCCACGAGAAGACCCGCGTGACCAAGCTCTATGAGTTCGACGGCCTGAAGAAGGTGGACGTCGCTAAGGCTGAGGTCGGCTCCATCGTGGCCATCTCCGGCATCGGCGACCTGCAGATCGGCGATACCCTCTGCGCGGTGGGCCAGGAGGCTCCGATCGTTTTCCAGAAGATCTCCGAGCCGACCATCGCCATGAACTTTATCGTAAATGACAGCCCGCTGGCAGGCCTCGAGGGAACTTACTGCACGTCCCGCCAGATCCGCGAGCGCCTGATGCGGGAGCTCAACACGGACGTCTCCCTCCGGGTGGCGGACACCGAGAGCACCGACACCTTCAAGGTCAGCGGCAGAGGCGAGCTGCATCTGTCCGTCCTGATCGAGACCATGCGCCGCGAGGGGTATGAGTTCGCGGTCAGCAAGGCGGAGGTCATTTACAAGAGGGATGAGAACGGCAAGCTTCTCGAGCCGATCGAGACCGCTTACGTGGACGTTCCGGCCGAGTATTCCGGCACCGCCATCAGCATGTTGTCCGAGCGCAAGGGCGAGCTCATGGGCATGAGCACCCTGGCCGACGGGACATCCCGCCTTGAGTTCAGCATTCCTGCCAGAGGCCTCATCGGCATCCACGGCAATTTCCTGACCGCCACCAAGGGCACGGGCATCATCAACAGCGTGTTTGACTGCTATGCTCCCTACAAGGGCGACATCACCTACCGCAAGAACGGCTCTCTGATCGCCTTCGAGGACGGCGAGGCGGTCACCTACGGCCTCTTCGCGGCCCAGGAGCGCGGCGCCCTCTTCATCACTTCGGGCACCCGGGTCTACGCCGGCATGGTGGTCGGCGAGAGCGCCAAGCCTGAGGACATCGAAATCAACGTCTGCAAGACCAAGCACCTGACAAACACCCGGTCCTCCAACGCCGACGAGGCGCTGACCCTGACGCCGCCCAGGATCCTTTCCCTGGAGCAGGCCCTGGATTACATCGATACGGACGAGCTGCTGGAGGTCACGCCAAAGTCTCTCAGAATCCGCAAGAGGATCCTGGATTCCAGGCTGAGGAAGAGGGCTTCCTTTGCTACGAAGCAGTGAGAGGTTGAAACAACAGGAGCTGTGAATCAAGTGGGAATCAGGGACGGTTCCTTTTCCCACTTTTCATTTTATGAAAAGTGGGAAAAGGAACCGTCCCTGATTCCCACCTTTTGTTTCGCTCTCCTCCCAAACTTGACTTTATCTCCGCCCTTTGCTATCATCAAACGAGATGTCGGTTTTCCCAAAAACCGTGTCATAATGAGTAATGATCAAATATCTGTATGGAGGTGTTTTATGTCTGTATTCAGAGGCTCCGGCGTCGCCCTGGCGACACCCATGAGCGAAGACGGTTCCATCAATTATGATTCCCTGGAAAAACTCATCGAGGATCAGATTGCCCACGGCACAGACGCGCTGATCGTCTGCGGCACCAGCGGCGAGGCTCCTACCCTGGATGATGACGAGCACATCAAGGCCATCGAGTTCGCGGTCCAGGTCACCAAGGGCCGAATCCCGGTCATCGGCGGCACCGGCTCCAACAACACGGCCCACGCCATCATGATGTCCCAGGAGGCCGAGAAGGTCGGCGCGGACGGACTACTCCTGGTAACGCCTTACTACAACAAGGCTACCCAGGGCGGCCTGATCGCTTCCTACAGCGCCATCGCCCAGTCCACCAAGCTCCCCTGCATCCTCTACAACGTGCCCTCCCGCACCGGCACCAACATCCAGCCGGAGACCATGGTGGCCATCGCCAAGGCTAACCCCAACGTGGCGGCCATCAAGGAGGCCAGCGGCAATTTCAGCCAGATCGCCAAGCTCATGAACCTTGCCGACGGCGCTTTCGACGTCTATTCCGGCAATGACGACCAGATCGTTCCGCTGTGTTCCCTCGGGGGCGCGGGTGTCATTTCCGTTCTGGCCAACGTGGCGCCGCAGTTCACCCACGACATGGTCTACGCCTGCTTCGAGGGCGATTACGCCAAGGCCGCAGCCATGCAGCTGAAGTCCATCCCATTGGTCAACGCCCTCTTCTGCGAGGTCAACCCGATCCCGGTCAAGGCCGCCCTCAACATGCAGGGCTTCAACGTCGGCAGGCCGAGGCTTCCGCTGACTGAGATGGAGCCTGCCCACAAGGCCATCCTGGAGAGGGAAATGAAGGCATTCGGCTGCCTGTGAGAAGAAAGCAGAGCGAGGGGTGTGGATGCCCTTACAGGGGAATAGTTTTTTGAATCGTCCGTTGGTACGAAAGCAACGGCGGGCGATGTTCGGTAAAAACAGTTAATACAGTCCGGCCGCGAGGGGCTTTATGACTCCGGCCGGGCTTTGATTTTATTTGCGGAAGGCATTCCGTGAAAATGCTGAGATGGAGGTTTTA
>ODAI012618759.1_pt1 | contig 20951 bp, 16 predicted proteins | sample 1539321 | NCBI WGS metagenome assembly ODAI01 (sample SAMN02144231, study PRJEB22623) | gut metagenome | biome: sheep rumen | host: Ovis aries | place: New Zealand
AAGCACAGCTGCCTTTTCCTTTTCATATCTTTCCGACTTTTCCTCCCATACCCTTACATATCTTTCGTCGTCCCTGTGGGAGGCTATGTCATAATTTGCCTTAAGATAATCTGCCAGATACACGCTGAATTTTTCGGCCCCATAGGTATTGAGATGGCTTCCCTCATCCGGGGAATCCGTACTGTAATCGATCCCCATCTCATCAGAGAGCACGTCAAAATTAACATAGCTTATCCCGTAGGGCTCTGCCAGCTTACGGATCTGCTCATCATAATACGTGCTCCAGTTATCCGAAAGGCTGGGAAGCTTCATAAGGAACAGGGAGACGTTCTCTCTTTTGCAGAGCTCAAGTATCTTTATAAGATATTCCTTATTACGGGATGAAAGGATCGTCTCGCCGCGGCTCTTTCCCGCGTATTCTCCCGGCCTTCTGTCAGGCACGGTCTCTGTTTTCACAAAATCGATAATGTACCCGTTATGGTCCACGGAGGGCTCTGAGAAGGCATATTTCCAATCCTCTGCGCTAAGCTCCTTCCACCTGGTATGGAAGCGCAGCACGGGAAACAGGTATTCTATAAACCTCTCCTCACTGCCCTTTGCGGCCATGACCGCCCGGTACTTTGACAGCGACAGGCGCATCCCGTCAAGAGCCTTTCTGTTTGAGGGCTCCTCAACGAAACGATCATCATATTTGATAAAGCCCACGTCAAGGACCACCATCTCCGGCCTGTTTCTGCTTTTCAGGGCATCCTCTATCATATAATAGGAGGTCCACATGGGCTGGGAGGCATTTCCCCTGTCGTAGGACGTAAATCCGGCGCGCTCCCACAGTATCACAGGCACCACCGCGCTGAATACGGTCGAGGACCCCACAAAGATAACATCCGGCGCAAGCTCCTCCTTATAGAAATCCGCGGTTATCCTTCCGTCCTGATTTTCACTCACATATTTAGGCATCAAAACACGATTTAACACTGTCAGAAAAAGCGCCGCAGCCAGTGCCTTCAGAATTAATGAAATTATGATTTTATTTTTTGATCCCGATCCGTTCATTTTCCGTCAGAAATTCAGATATATAAACGCCTTGGCGTCATATCCCATGCCATAGCTTCCAAACACCGTTACAAGAGTGATAAGGCTAAACAGCACAGCCCACTGAGCGGGGACTGGCAGCTTGAATATCCGCTCCCTTAAGCTTCCCTTCCTCTGAAGCAGGCTTACCGACAATAAGATAACAAGCGCTGCCACCGCGACCCTAAACTCCTCTGCCGGAAGGGAAAGCTCATTGAACACGACATCCCAGGTAAAGCTTCCCCAATCCTTAAAGGCATCTCTTATGGTCTCAAAGCCCGCACGTACACCCGCGGAAATATCAAACACTCTCAAAAAAGCCATGAGCCAGAAGGTCTTAAAGACCCTGTACAGCTTAAGGACCGGACCTCCCTCCTTAAGTCCAAAGCGTTCGATAAGCCTCAGTGAGAGCGGTTCAAGCTCGGTACCCAGGATTATGAAGAAGCAGTTTAACAGCCCCCATACCACATACCTGTTTTCCGAACCGTGCCACATTCCCGTTGCCGCCCAGACAATGACCATCGGCAGATACAGCGGTATCCTCTTTCCCAGTCCCTCGCTTATATGTGACTTCACCCATTTTGAGAGCTTAAGCATCCATTTAGCCACGGAAAGGGGATAAAAGATGTAATCCTTGAACCAGGTTCCCAGAGTGATATGCCATCTCCTCCAGTACTCCGCGATATTCTTTGAAAAGAAGGGCCTTTCGAAGTTCTCCGTTATCCTTATCCCGAACATTTCACTTACGCCCAGTGCCACGTCGATCCCTCCGGAAAAGTCGCCGTAGATCTGCATGGAATAAAAGAATACCGCAAGAAGCAGGTATATACCCTTATAGCCCTCACGCATGGCTATAGAGGCTTCCACGTAGGAAGACAATCTGTCAGCGATCACTAACTTCTTAAAAAGCCCCCACATTATCCTGTAAAGGCCCGATCTTATCCTTAAAAGATCAAAATCCACCGCCTTAAAAAGCTCGGGCATGAGCTCGCCGAAACGGCTTATCGGTCCCTGGATTATCTGGGGGAACCAGGAAACGAAGAGCGCGAACCTGAAAAAATTATGCTCTGCTTCATATTTTCCGTAGTAAATATCAATAAGATACCCCATAGACTGAAAGGTATAAAAGGAAATACCAAGGGGCAGCATCAGATTTAAGAAGGGAACAAAATCCGTAATGCCAAATGTGCTCAGTCTGAAAAGATTAAAGTACGCTATAACAGGATCCGCGTATTTGAAAAACACCAGTATCCCGAAATTCAAAAGCAGGCACGCAAACAAAAGCCACTTCTGCTTCTTCTTTGTGGCCGCCTTGTATTCCCTCTTCTCCTCCTTCGAAAGCCTGTCCCTGTTATCCTTAAGATACTGCTTCTGCTGAAGATTCCTCTTTTCAAGAGAAAGCGCGAAGGCATAGGTGGAGGCAGTCGTAAAGAGAATAAAGAATATCCTGTTTACACCGGTGAGCAGATAAAAATACCAGCTTGCGGCAAGCAGCACACACCATTGCCATTTCTTCGGGACCGCATAATAAATAAGCAGGCATACTATAACAAAGCCCGCAAACCTGAGCGAGATAAAAGACATTTCAATAACCCTGCGGCAGGTGCCTACTCTTCCATCAGATTCTGAACCAGCTCATAGATCGCCTGAGCGGAATTGAAGTTCTCAGGGGTCATGTGCTCAGCCGTGATCTCGATATCGAACACATCCATAAGCTCCCCGACTATCGTTACGATATCAAAGGAATCAAATATCTTCTTATCAATAAGTCCCGTTTCGATCTCGTAATCGACCTCCGGATGAACAGATTTAAGGATCTCTATAACGTCCTCCATAAAATTACCTCCAGTTGATTTTTATTATTTCCTACAGCATTTCCTTTAACGCCGCCCTGTCCGTCTTCCCGCGTGCGTTAAGCGGCATTTTATCAAGCCTGTGAACGACATTGGGCAGCATATAATGCACAAGCTTCTTTTTAAGCACCTCAATAAGCTCTGTGGGATCGTATTCCTCAGACTCATAAAACAGTACGATCTTCGATTTGACAGGCTCGAACAGGCAGCATGCCGCCTTCATCCCGTGAAGCGACGAAACGACCGTTTCGATCTCTCCAAGCTCGATCCTGTGTCCCATATGCTTTATCTGAAAATCCTTTCTGGAAACGAAAACAAGCTCATGCCTTTCGTTATATTTCGCAAGATCCCCCGTCCGGTAGATCTTCTCGGGATAATACGGGTTGAGTGGATTCTGTACAAACACCTCATCCGTCTTCTCCCTCGCGTTATAATATCCGAGCGCCAGACAGCTCCCCTTAACGCAGATCTCCCCCGTGACATCCTTTCTCCTGATGAGCTTGTTATCCTCATCTAACAGCAGTATCTCTGTATTCTTAAAGGGTGAACCGATGGGGATCGTTTCATCGTCGGCAAATTCCCTGTCAACGATATAATAGGTACATACCCCGGTTATCTCCGTAGGCCCGTAGATCTGTACAAATTTCGCGTCCGGATAATACTGCCTCCAGTAGTTATAGCATTTTGTCGGCATGGACTCGGCTCCGAAAATGATCGTTCTCAGATACCCTGGACGAATGGATTTGAACCCCTTGAACACGGAGACCATCTTCATCGCGGAGGGGACCCACCTTATGGTCGTTATCCTGTATTCCTCAAGAAAGCTCAAAAGCTTTAAGGGAATGGAAAAGTACTCGGTCGGTACTATCCCCATGCTTGCTCCCGCCGACAGCGTACAGTAAATATCTATGAGCGACGCGTCAAAATAAAACGGGGCCTGATTTGCGATAATATCCTCAGAGGTTATGCCGATCTCATCGTTAAAATGATCTATGTAATCAATCAGCGACCTGTGGGAAACCACGACCCCCTTGGGAACTCCGGTCGACCCTGAGGTATACAGGACATAGACCGGGTCCATATCCAGAGCTGCATCAAGCCTCCCCGCTATAAGCCCGTCGTCCGCCTCCGTCTCGATCATCTCCTCAAAAATATACACGTTCGGGGAAAAGGTCTTTGCCATATCAAAATGAGAGATATCAGTTATGATAGCCGCGGGCTTCAGATTCTCTACTATCAGCGACAGCCTGTACTCCGGCATGGAGGTATCGAGCGGAACATAGAAATTCCTGCTCATCACCGTTCCAAAATACGCGCAAAGGACCCTGGGAGCCTTGTCCATGTATATAAGCACCGGCCTGCATACCGTATTCAGCTTTTTTATAAGCTTGCAGGCAACCGCCCGTGAAGCCTTATAAAGCATTTTGTAGGTATACCCGCCCGCCTCGTCAAAATATGCCGTTTTTTCAGGAAAACGCTCCGCCGAGCGTGTAAGATAACCGATTATATTATTCATAAAATACACCCTGCTGCGCCGATCCGCCTGTGGATTGAGCGATCACAGCATCATCCACCCGGGAAGGCTTTTTACTTCATTGTCCCGTTCCTTCAGGTAAGCCCTGGGATAAACCGTCAGATGTCCCTTTCCTCTGTTAAGGAGAGCCGCCCACTGGCTGAAGGTGGAATTTGCTATTATATTATGCCCGCACAGGGACATAAGCTGCATATCCCGAAAGCTCGCCTCTCCCCTGTTGTGACTGATCACCCGCCTGTTTTTTATAAAACCGAGCTCCGACTCGGCACGTTCCGGATCATCCGAAAAAATATATAGCTTAAGTCTCTCCATGTCAAGTCCCGCCCGATCGCACAAAAGCCTGACCGCTGACTCGTAATAATCCCGTGAAAGGACCCTGAACATATCCTTGTATTCCTTAAGGTAATCTCCGCGCCTTAAGTGAATGCTCACCGAATGCTCCCTATCCTCTTTTATCTCCTCGGAAAGCTCCTTATTTTTCCCGCGCTCTTCCTCTGTCTCTCCGAAAAAGCCCTCTGAAAAGTCAGGAAAGACAAAGGCGGCGATCGCCTCTGAGAGCACCTTGCAAAAGAACCTTTCCTCCGTCCAGAAGCCCGTAAAATAATAGTCCCTGTTTAGGTCAAGGGAGTGCACGAGCTGATACGCATCATAAGCCACGGGAAGTGACATGCCTGTGCCCAAAGCATCCGCCCCGTTCTCATCTATCAGGAAGGGAAGCCTCTTTTTCATTGTAAATTCTCTTATTACACGGTTGGGGTACCGCCTGAGGTCTTCAAAGCGCACTGCCCCCTTCTCACTGAAGCGCCCCTTATATTCCCTGCCATTTTTAAAGGAGGTCATGCTCCCCGGCATTAACAGGTTCGGAATAAGGCCTGTCGCCCTGAAAAGCTCCGCATAGCCTGCTTCCTCTATCGAAAACCCGGGATTATGCCCGAATATCCTCTGAAGCTCATACCCATGATGATCATTATGGGCGTAGAACCAGGTAAGATCAGCCTTTACCGTAGCCTCGGGATAAAGCCTCTTTAAGAGAAGATAAAAGCAGTATTGAAACATCTGGTTACCCAGACCGCTTGTGATCCTGACAACGAGCATTCTGAAACTGTCTCCGCCTTCTTTTTATCTGTAAACATATAGCTGCTTTATGCCGGCTGTACCTCGTAAGGACCCTCTTCTACCGTTTATCGGGGGAACGGCCGTCTGCGGCCGGGCGCCGTAAAATACCGTGCAGCAGCTTTTCCAGCACTGTTCTGAGGCTGAAGGTAAGAAGCGATGTTTTCCTGCCCTTCATTACCACCTCTTTTATGTTATATTCATACATATCCTTTAAGAACCGGTAATTTTCCTTATCCGGTCTCTTCAGGAAAAGCTTCAGGGCCATGCCGAAATCCTTCCTGGCCCTTATGGAGGAATATTCCGTAAGCCCGACGGCATTTTCCACCCACTTCATCATGGTCTGTGAAAGATAACAGTCGTCACGTATCAGATCCCGTTCAAGCGCCAGTGAGTTCCAGTTGCTTCCGCCCTTCTTTTTCACATATCTCCAGGCGCTCATGCACTCATCCATCCTCCAGATGTCCCCCTGGATAAGAAGAAAGAGAAGTATAACGGCATCATCTACGAAATCGTGAGCCCTGTAGAGGATGGTATAGTCATATTTTTCGGCGGGATAGATATTCCTGGAAACAAGAGTCGCGTAATGCCCGGCCCAGTGCCCCGAATATTTAAAATCCTCAAAGGTATACCTGCCGCCGAAGTCATAAAGCTCTCCGATCCGAAGGATCTCCGCATCCCTTATCTCCTCGCCGTTTTCGTCGACCATGACGCAGGAATGGGTACAGGCAATGTACTCCTTATGGGCATCGAGAAAGCCGACCTGCTTCCTCAGCTTATCAGGGTCCGTCCAGTAATCGTCTCCCTCAATGTAGGCAAGGTATTCCCCCCTGCACTGCTTCGTGGTCTCATAAACGTTAAGCGTAGGCCTTCCGGTATTCGTTTTTCTCGGGACGAAACGGGCAGACACCCTTCCGCGACCGCCCAAAGCGCCCTCTGATGCTTCAGGCTCCTCAGAATGAAGGTATTCCTCAAGTACCCTCTCTATGATCTCCCTGGTGGAATCCGTGGAGCAGTCCTCGCCTATGACCACCTCAAAATCAAAGTCCGTCCTCTGGGAAAGAACGCTCCTTAAAGCCCTTTCCACATACCTTTCATGATTATAGGTTATAAAGATAACGCTGAGCTTAACATTCACACGACCTGTCCTACCTTCCCGTTATCCACCCTGAATACCATCTGGCAGTTTTCTATGGTGGTCAGCCTGTGAGCGATGATGATAAGAGTCTTTCTTCCCATAAGACTGTCGATCGCTTCCATTACCGCAGCCTCTGTCTCATTGTCAAGGGCCGACGTAGCCTCGTCAAGCACCAGTATCTCGGGGTCATCGTAAAGTGCCCTTGCGATCCCTATCCTCTGACGCTGGCCTCCGGAAAGCCGGACCCCTCTCTCGCCCACCATGGTATCAAGCCCGTCCTTCAGGCCCTTTACGAAATCATAAAGCTGAGCCTCCCTGAGAGCCTCCCAGACCTTATCCTCGTCTATGTCCCGGGCCTCTATTCCAAAGGCCACGTTATCCCTTATGCTCTCATCCGAAAGATAGATGGACTGGGGAATGTAGGCAAGCTTCTTAGACCACTTAAGCGGGTTTTCATGCACGTTCATATCCCCGTAGAAGACCGCTCCCGAGGTCGGAGTAAGTATCCCCAGTATGATATCGGCCATGGTCGATTTTCCCGCGCCGCTCGGACCTACCATCCCCACGGCACAGCCAAGGGGGATCTCAAAGCTCACGTCCTTAAGCACGTCCCGATCGCTCCCGGGATACCTGTAGGTCACCCGGTCAACTCTTATGGAGACCGGTTCGCGTGATCTGTCAGAAACAGCGGGCACGCCCTCCGACATATCCCTTACCTGATAGTCCTTCATATCCTCGGTGTCCTTCATATCCCTGTAAATAAGGTCCACGGAGGGCTTTAGGAAGATTATCAGATTAGCGTAATTATTTATCTTTGATACCGAGGGCAGGAGCTTAAAGGCAGCCACGGCAAAGGCCGAAAGCTCCGTTATCATCGTCGAAAGCTCGGTCCCCTGTCCCAGCTTTATCAGAAGAACGATGAGGATGGCGCTTACGCAGACCGTTTCGATAAGATATTTGGGCACGTTTCCAAGGATATTATCGTTCCTTACCGCCCTCATCTTCTCACGCCCGCAGGAAACAAAGGCGTTTACAAAATAGCTTTCCCTGTGAAGGATCTTTATATCCTTGACCGCTCCCAGGGCCTGGTTTATGGACTGATGCATCTTACCGTCGTAGAGCTGATTGATCCTTCCGTACTCCCTGGCCTTATTCTTAAACAGGAGCATATATGCCCCTGTGAAAAGCGCAAGGATAAAGACCACGAATACCGTTATAAACCAGTCCACCACAAAGAGGTATACGCACAAAAGCAGGCAGATCAGAGCCTCCGAAAGCAGTGAAAAGACCGAAAGCAGCATCTGGAACAGCCTTTCGGAGTCCAGCATCACATTCCTTACCATCTCCGCCGAGTTTTTATCAAGGTGATAGGTATAGGGCTTCTTAAGATAGCAGTCGATCAGCCTTCCCATGAGCAGCAGCTGATTATCGTATATAAACCTGTACTGGATATAATTCAGCCACAGCAGGTAAGCGTTCTTTATAACATATACGAGTATAAGCCCGAGAGTAATAAAAATATAGAACTCTCTGTCCGACTTCATATGAAATGTCTCATATACTCTGCTTAAGAGAGGACTCCTGTGTATCCTTCCCGGATCCGTTATGATCGAAACGAGACCGGTGATGAGAGAAACTCCCGCAAGCTCAAAAAGCGCTCCGATAAAAAGCCCGATGCAGAGCGCCGCCGACTGAAGCTTCTGTTTCTTTGTAAATATATAGCTAAGCCTGGAAAAAATCTCCATAAGCCACGACTCCGCCTTTTTCCGAGATGCAGATCAACTGCCGTACACTATACGGCCCCGCGCTTTATAACGGACCTCTCCCAGAGATAAGGGTAGAGCATGCTCCACGCCTTCTCCCCATCCGCAAAGCTTGCGTTTTCGTCCTTTATTACATGAAGGACGGCGGCCCTGACCTCAGCGGGATCTATAAGCCCGCATTCGGCAAAGTCCTTCGACGCAAGCATATCCGTAAAAAACTCCTTAAGCGGGCCCTGCATCCATTCTACTATCGGGGTGTTAAAGCCCGTCTTTGTCTTTCTGTAAGCAATCTCCCGCGGCATGAAGGGCGCCATCGCATCCCTCACGACAGCCTTGGAATCCCCGCCATGAAGCTTGCTTCTCCAGGGAAGAGACATGGCATAGCTGACGATCCTGTGATCCATAAAGGGCATCCTTATCTCCACGCCGTTCGCCATGCTGTACCTGTCATAATTTCTTAAAAGGGTAGGAAGTATGTTTTCATGGGAGGAGGCGTAAAGTATACGGTTTAAGGTATCCATCCTCTCATACGCGGGCCTGCCTGCTGCCCTTACCTCCTTATAACGCTCCTTATGCGCCTTCAGCCTGTCAGCAAGGCGTCCCTTTAAATATTTCAGGTATACAGCCGTTTTTCCGTTTTTCTTTAGGGCGGTATTGCCGTTGTCCTTAGGAAAGCTGTCGATATAGGCGCTTAAGACCATATCCCGCTCCTTACTGTCAGCCGCGTCCTGAAGGGCATTTATGAAATCAAAGGTGTAGCCCCCGAAAAGCTCATCCGCACCGTGACCGTCTATCGTAACGACGACCCCGTTTTCACGGAGAGTCCCGTACAGGAGCATCATCGGTATCGGGCTGGTAAGATAGACGTCCTCAAACAGCCATATCATATCCCAAAGCCTGTCAACAGCCCTTAAGGGATCGATCTCCACAAAGGTAGACTTAATGTTCAGATAGTCCGTTACCTTTTTCGCGTAGGCGCTTTCGTCCATCGCGGTGCCGGGAAAGGCTGCTACAAAGGCATGCTGCCAGTCGCTGCAGCTCCTTGCCCCTCCCTCCTTTGAAAGCTCGGCCATGGCGCAGATCGTGGCAGAGGAATCAAGCCCTCCAGAAAGTGCGGTGCCTATGGTCACGTCAGAGCGCATCCTCAGCCTGCAGGCATCAAGGAACAGCTCCCTGAATTCCTCTACCTGCTCCTCATAGGTTTCCGCAGGCGTCACCAGATTATCAAGGGTATCCCAGTACCTTTTTATCGTAAGACCGTTCCCGTCATAATACCCAAAGCAGCCCGCGGGGAATCTGGATATGCCTTCTATCACACACTCCTCTGTGCTTTCGTAAAAAACCGTTCTGGCAGGATCGCACACAAGCTCCCTGTTAGGGCTTACCCTTTCCATCAGCGGAAAAAGAGCCTTCATTTCAGAAGCAAAGGCCATTGCGTTCTCTGTACCCTTAAGCCGGGTATAATAAAGCGGCTTTACCCCGAAGCGGTCCCTGCTTAAAAACAGCCTTTTTTCATAAGCGTCCCAGATAGCAAAGGCCCACATCCCGTTAAAGCGCTTCAGGCACTCCTCCCCATAGCAGTCATAGGCCGCAAGCAGCACCTCGGAATCCGATTCGCTTTCGAAGCTGTAGCCCTTAAGCACAAGCTCGTCCTTAAGCTCCAGAAAATTATAGATCTCGCCGTTGTAAACAAGCTCATATCTGCCGTTCATATAAGACATGGGCTGTCTTCCCTTAGGGGAAAGGTCAAGTATCGCAAGCCTCCTGTGTCCTAAGGTGACACCCTCTGCCTGAAATATATCGCCGTCATCGGGCCCTCTGTGTATAAGCGTATCAAGGCAGCGTCTCGCGAGCCCGATATCTATGTCCCTGTTAATTACTCCGAAAATCCCGCACATATTTCCTTAACCTGTACCCCAGGATATCCCGTATCTTCTTAAAGCTGAGCGCTCTGTAATTATACAGATATCTCTCTCCCTTATCAACCCCGGGAGCCCTGCTCCCTTCCCTTAAGTCATAAAGGAAAAAGTCCCTTCCCTCCGCGGCAAAGATGATATTTGCATCGACAGGCCTTAGCCTCCTTCCGTAGCTTGCAAGGACCTTGAAGGGAAGCGGCTCGGGCGACAGAAGAAAGCTTATCCCCTGCGTCCCTTTACTTATCTGCCCGGATCTGCAGCCGTAAAGGTCGATGCATATCTCCTGCTCGGGAAGAGAGAAGCGTTCTGCGATCAGCGCCTTAAGGCACGTGTTTTCAAAAAAGGCATCATATATGGCAGAAGACCCCTCCGGCCTCCCAAACCTGTATTCTTTTTTTGCAAAGATCCCCAACGGCACCTGAAGATCATTGTCCTCTCCGCCCGAGTGTTCGCCCTCCGACATGAAATTAGTGGTAAGAGAAGTTCTCGGATATAAGAAATACATATCCCTTTCAATAAGATAGGCTATATTGTATTTAAGCCAGGAGCTTTCCGACCAGCCTCTGACATTCTCCGGTATCCTCATACCCGTCAGGCTGTCCTCCGAGGCGTTCTCCATCCATTTCGCAAAGCCGTTCCACTGCTCCCTTGTATAGGCCTGTCCCCAGGAGGAGGCAAGCTGCATATAATATGAATCAAAGCCGTCCTCTATCGCAAAAAAAGGCTCTCTGACGTGTACGTTTAAAAGATGGTTATAAAGCGAGACTCCGCCGACCCTGCTGTCAGCTCCCGTAAAATCAAGGGCCGCCGACGCATAATTATAGAAATCGGGTGCAACAAAAAGATCATCCTCCAGAAGTATCACGCTTCCGTACTCCTCAGAATGATCTCCGCATTCAAGAACATGCCTTTTAAGCCCAAGCCTTTCCGCATGGGTGATTATCCGCTTTTCCCCGTACTCCCAGTCAAACTCCCGGGCCGTCTCAAGGACCCCTTCGTTATCGCTTTTGTCTATGGATATAATAAGCGTAACATCTGAGCCTTCAGGGTAATCAGCCCCGGCAAGTGAGAAAAGAAGCCTCTTCAAAGCCCTTTCTCTGTTATATGCGATCACTACCACCGGTATACCGTTTATCTTAAGATCCTCCTGACATCCCTGAAATCATCTATACGGCTCTTTATAACGGACTCGTCCCAGTCCCACCATTTTAATTCTAGCAGCTTTTTTTTCGTATCCTCGTCAAACCTGTCGCGGAGCTTTTTAGCGGGCACCCCGGCGTACACCCCGTAGGGCTCTATATCCTTCGTTACTACGGAGCCTGTTCCTATCACCGCGCCGTCGCCTATCGTTACCCCCTCGATCAGCATCACGCCCCGGCCTATCCAGACATCGTTTCCTATATCGATCTGGATGCCCTTTTTACTGTCAATGTATATCTGCTCCTCAAAATCCCCCCGCCTTCCTTCCGTAAGGTAGGTATAGCCCATGTCCTTTTTCTCCGAATAAAAGGCCGGGTGAAGAGCGACCCGCTCGTCAACAGGGTGCCTTCCGAGTACCGTTATCGCCTCGGGGCCTATCGAGCTGTATTTTCCTATCCTTGTATTGGAAAGGTCTCCCCCGTCCGATACCATGCTTCCGTATCCCACGTATACGTTTGACAGTACCGTTTTCTTTCCGATGTAATTTCTTCCCGCAATGACCGTTCCCTTGTTAATATAGGAGCCCTGCTTTAAAATGCTCTTAGTCTTAAGCTCTATTATGATCCTTTGAAAAGGAAAGACAAGGCTTCTGTATAATGCCGAGCCGACCTCTGTAAGCTTCCGCTTTATCATATTCCCTTCTCAAGCTCCTTCTCAAGATATTCCCGGGCAGCCTCAAGCTGATTATCCGTACCCTCGTCGCGGTATTTCTCATAATCCCACTCCACGGTAACGTCGGGCTCTATCCCCACTCCGTGGATATTATAGCCGTCAGGAGTATAGTATTTTGCTATCGTGACCTTTATGCCGCTTCCGTCTCCCAGAGGAAGCACCCTCTGCACCACGCCCTTACCGTAGGTGGTGGTACCCATTATGGTGCCGGTCCCGTGATCCTTGACAGCCCCCGTAACGATCTCTGAGGACGACGCGGAATAACCGTTTACAAGAACCACCAGGGGAATACCGAGCATGTCCGCGTCAGAATTGTATTCCTCCCTGTTTCCATCCTTATCCTCTATGTATACAACAAGCCCCTCGGGGCAGAATTTGTCGGCGATCTTCACCGCTATGTCAAAATCTCCTCCGGTATTGCTCCTTAAATCAAAGACAAGCGCCTTCATCCCCTGTTTCTTAAGCTCGTTAAGCTGAAGCCTGAACTGGTCATAGGAGACCGAGGCAAACTCCGAAAGTGAAAGATATCCGATATCATCAGTGAGCATTTCCGAGGTTACGGTCACGCTCTCAACAACGTCCCTTACGATATCAAACCTTATGATATCCTCCTCGCCCTCTCTCATTACGCCGACGCTGACCTTTGTTCCCTTTTCGCCCCGCATCTTGCTGATGACTATGTCGCTGTCCTGGCCGATAACGTCCTCACCGTCCACCTCAACTATGAGGTCGCCCTCTCTCATCCCGGCTTTTTCCGCGGGAGAGCCTTCAATAGGCCTTATGACCTCAAGCGTCTGTGTCTCCTGATCAACGCTTAAATATACGCCGATACCCTCAAAGGTGCCGTTATTATCCTCCATGAGCTCGGTGAATTCCTTTTTGGTATAGTACTGGGAGTACGGATCGTTAAGACCGTCAACATAGCCCTTGTACATACTCTCCTTAAGCTCGTTCTCATCATATTCGTCAAGGTAATAGGTCTCGATCACATCGTTTAAAACGGCAAGCTTGTCCTCCTCCCTGGTACCGATAACGCTGCTCTTCCTGAAAAAGGCGCCTGTGGTAAAGTACCTGAAGATCCCCATTCCTATTCCGGCCCAGATCAGCACGGATATAAGGATCGCTATGGTCACTGCGATCCCGATCGCTATGCCCTGTGCCCTTCCTCTGTTCTTTTCCTTATTAAGTATGTTAAGTAACTTGTTTCTTTCTTCCATCTGAAAATATATACCCTTCACAGCTTTTGGCCTGCGCCCTGTTATCCGAGGTAGTTCCACGGACTTACATAGCTTCCGTTCAGGCGGACCCCGAAATGAAGGTGCGGTCCCGTGCTTCTGCCCGTTGAGCCCACCTTTGCTATCTGCTCTCCCCTCACTACAAGCTGCCCTTCGTTAACAAGCAAGGAGGAGGCATGCATATAGATCGAGATAAGTCCGTCTCCGTGATCTATCATTATATAATTACCCATGGAGGACGAATATCCCGCGGCAATGACCTCTCCGTCGTAGGCCGCAAGGATCCTTGAGCCCGTAGGCGCCGCCAGATCGATCCCCGCATGGAACTTTTGTATCCCGAGGGTCGGATGCATCCTGTTGCCGTAATCATCCGAGATCCTTGTATAATCCGGTGCGGGCCAGGCAAACTTTCCGCCGTCGTATACTATGGCCTTTTTATTCTCCTCCAAAAGCCTCTTCTTCTCGGCAAGGATAGTAGCCTCCAGATCCTTGATTATCTGATCCTGGGCCGCAATCTCTTCCTCATACTCCCTTACGGCAGCCTCCTTGTTCTGTATGTCAGTCTCGTAATTACTGATCTCCTCCTGCTTGTGGGCGATAAGGGCCTCCATAGCCTCCTGTTCGTTCCTGAGATTATCCTTGGCCTCGTAGAGCTGCCTGTTCTCGTCCTCAAGCTCCGCCTTCTTCTGCGCGACAGCCTTCTCCGCCTCGATGTACTTATCAAGCATCCTTCTGTCGTAGGCGGTGATCTTGCCGATAAATTCGGCCTTGTTTAAAAATTCGGTGAAGGACTCGGAGTCAAGGAGCATTTCAATACTGCTTTTTCCCCCGCGCTCATACATGAACTTCACGCGCTTCTTCATGAGCTCGTACTGCTTTTTTTCGACCCTTTCCGCCTCTTCAAGCTCCTCGTTCTTAAGGATGATCTGCTGCTCCTTCTCGCCGATCTGGGCCGTAAGCATATCCACCTTGTCATTTATGACGGCAAGGTCCGAATCCAGCTCGGTAATATAGCCCTGAAGGTCGCTCTTCTCCTGTTCAAGGCTCTCTATCAGTGACTGGACGTTTGTAAGCCCGCTCTTCAGCTGATCCTTATTTTCCTCCGCCTCGTTCTTTTCCTTCTCGCTGCTCTCTATCAGATCATTCGTAAGCGACGTCGCAAAAACAGCCCTCGACCCGAACAGAGCGCCGCTCTCAGAGCCTGCCGCAAAAGTAAAGAGCGACAGACTGAGGATCCCCGCAATTACAAATCTCTTTCTGAAATACATATTTCCCCTTATCAATACCCTTTATTATACTTCCGCCTCAAGGGCTCCTTAAGCAAAAGGAACGCTACACCTTAAGATGCCTGTGTACTGTAAACATACTCCCAAGAAAGCCCAGCCCCACACCAAGCACCAGCGCTATCGGTATCAGCCTCTTAAATATGTCCTCAACCGACATGAACTTAAGAAGATCGTTAAGTATTGTAAACTCCTCCTGCACATACAGCACAAGATTGGAATATATGATATATATCGCTATAAGCGGGATGGCCGCACCTATGAGCCCTATAATGATACCCTCTATCACAAAGGGCGAACGTACCACAAAGTCCTTTGCGCCTATAAGCTTCATTATCGCGATCTCTTCCCGCCTTACGGCTATGCCCATGGCTACCGTATTGCTGATAAGGAAGAGCGATACCGCAAGCAGGATGCCTATTATCGCAAGTGAAACAAAGCTGATCACCTGGTTTACGTTTGACAGGATGCTCGCGGTAGTATCCGACCGGTTTATGTCCCTGATCCCATCGACGGTCTCAAGATATTTTACCAGGTCAGACTGCTCCGCAACATCGTTCATATATATCTCATAATGCTCGCTTCCCTCAAGAGGGTTATCCCCCTCGTAGCCCTCCGCGTACTCTCCGAGGTAATCGTACTTAAACGACTCCCAGGCTTCGTCCGCGGATACAAACACCATGCTGGCCACCTCCGGACGCTTTGCGATCTCATCTCCTATGGCCTGTATCTGCGTCAGATCCAGATCCTCATCAAAGAAAACAGTCACCGCGATGCCTGATTCGGCCGCTCTTATACTTGACTGAACATTGACGACTATGGAATAAAACAGACCGAACAAAAATACACAGGAAGCTATTGTCGCTATCGTCGCAAGCGAAAACATCTTGTTCCTGAAAATATTCTTAAAGCCCTGCTTGCAGGTATATAGCAACGTACTAATCCTCATCTATATACTCACCCTTTTCCTCGTCGCTTACCACGACGCCCTTCTTAATTGTTACGACACGTTTTCTCATGGCGTTGACTATTTCACGGTTATGAGTTACTACGAGAACAGTTGTTCCCCTTTTATTGATCTCCTCTAAGAGCTTCATTATCTCCCAGGAATTTCTCGGATCAAGATTCCCGGTAGGCTCATCCGCAAGCAGGATGGGCGGATTATTGACGAGGGCCCTTGCAAGGGCTACCCTCTGCTGCTCGCCTCCCGAAAGCTGCCTTGTCTTTGCCTTGTATTTGCCCGCAAGACCCACCAGCGAAAGCATGGCGGGGACGTTCTGCTTGATCTGCCTTGTGGGCACCTCAATAACACGCTGCGCGAACGCAACGTTCTCATAAACGTTCCTGTCCTTTAACAAACGGAAATCCTGGAATACCACGCCTATGCTGCGCCTGAAACGGGCGACCTTGCGGCGGCTTATCCTTGACAGATCGTAGTCATTTACCACGATCCTTCCCGATGTGGGAGTAAGCTCCCTGAGCAGAAGCTTGATAAGAGTGGATTTCCCCGATCCACTGTCTCCAACGATAAATACAAACTCGCCCTTTTCGATGTTAAGGTTAACATCGTTAAGAGCCGGTACACCGTTGGAGTAAGACTTACTGACAGACTCCAAGCTGATCATATTATACTCTCCTCTTCCCCTTATAAAAATAATAACTATGCACCTTTTTCGTTCTCAGCTTTGAAACAGGAAGACTGTTTACGATAAGGTTATCGGCTCCTCCGCTCTTTGGCGGGGGTCTCGCAAAGTCTCTTATACGATTTTCATCATATGTTGTCTTTGTTGACTTTGTTCGACTGACGCACCTTTTTCGTTCTCAGCTTTAATAAAACAGAAAGGCTATTCACGAAAAAGGTGTGTCTTCAACTGATTTCATGTATTTGACTACCATAAGAGCTATCTTCAGTGTTATGGCGTCCTCGAATACCCTTATGTCAAGGCCGGTCGCCTTTTCAAGCTTGTCCAGCCTGTATACAAGAGTATTCCTGTGTATGAACAGCTGCCTGCTGGTCTCTGAAACGTTCAGACTGTTTTCGAAGAATTTATTGATCGTAACAATTGTCTCCTCGTCAAAGTCATCAGGAGACCTACCCTCAAAGATCTCCTTTATGAACATTTTACAGAGCGGTATCGGAAGCTGATATATAAGCCTGCCGATCCCCAGCTCGCTGTATGCAAAAATATTTCTCTCTGGGAAGAATATCCTCCCGACATCCAGAGCCATCCTTGCTTCCTTATATGAACGGCTGACCTCACGGATCTCGCCGACCATGGTCCCGTATGCCACGTAAACCGGCTCAGCGGAGGACTTGCTTATAAGCCTCTGTATCTTCTCGGCCGTACCGTTTACGTCCTCGTAGCCTTCTTCCTTGCCCACCTCCCTGACGACGATGATATTGTTTTCATCAACGGCGGTAACAAAATCATTCTTTCTGTCCGCCAAAAGCTCCCTGACCCTGTCAAGAAGATTCCTTTCCTTTTCACCGGAGACCCCTGCAACTATGACGACCCTCCTGTCGTCCATAGGGATATGGAGCTTCTGGGATCTATTGTATATATCGACAAGGAGAAGGTTATCCAAAAGGAGATTTTTTATAAAATTATCCCGGTCAAACCTCTCCCTGTACGCGGTCATCAGGTTCTGAACCTGAAATGCCGCGATCTTTCCAATGGTATGGGACTCCTCGCTTTCACCCTTTGCTGCCACTATGTAGCGGAGGATCTGCTCGTCATATACCTTAAAGAGCTGGTACCCTGCTGCCTCCTGGCTGTCCGCGGCCGAATCACGGAACCTGAGCACATTCTCCCTGAAGCCCTCTGCCTCAGTGTCATTTGAAAATGACTCCTCCGGGACGGTATCCGGCCCTGTCCCGCTGTGGTCACAGGTTGACGCTATCATATTTCCGTCAACATCAAGAACAGCCATATCGATCCTGGTTATCTCATTTAGCCCAGAGATCGTTGACTGCAGCACCTGTTCTGAAATCATACCATTCTCCTGAATATGTCTTTCCGCAGCACCCCCAATGCCGCGGAATATGGACAGACCCATATACGAGCATATTGTAATACAAATGTAACAAAATTAAAACCCTTTTTTGCCTTATATTGATGATGTTGGGGGCAAAAGGTGCTTTAGCACCTTTTGTGATACAAGATATAGTTATCAGGCTTGCATGAATAACTATATCTTGCATCGCCACATGGCACTTTTGACCCTGACATCATCATATTGATAGTTCTTCGGACAAATGGTAGACTATTGAAGACCTGTTGGATATAAAGCTCAGCTGTTCACCAGTCATTTTTTGAAGAAAAGGCATTTCCTATGAAAGATGCGCAGAAGCTCACCGGCCGGGATCCGTCCATATGGCTTACCCTGATCTCCGCCGCCATTTACATAAGTCTCACCTTTAACCGAAACGTCTGGATGGATGAAGCGTTTACAGCGACCCTCATACGCACCGATTACGCAGGTGTGCTTGAGCGCTCCATGAACGATACCCTTCCGCCCCTTTATAACCTGCTTTTAAAGCTTGCCACAGATATCTTCGGCTATCATGTTCCCGTAATGAAGCTTTTAAGCGCCTTCTTCCTGATCCTTACCATAGCTTTGGGGGGAAGCTTCGTAAAAAAACGCTTCGGCATGAAGGCCTCCGCAGTTTTCATCCTCGCCCTGACCCTGATGCCGAATATGCAGTTTTTCGGGGTCGAGATAAGGATGTACAGCCTCGGCTTTTTCTTTTCCACTATGAGCGGTCTGCTGGCCTATGACTGTATCAGCAGGAGCGATTTCAAAAGCTTTGCACTATTTTCCCTGACGACCGCGCTCTCAGGCTATTCTCATCATTTTGCCCTGGTGACCTCGGGCTTTGTATGCCTGTTCATGCTTATCTGGTTTCTGGCTGTTTTTTTCATGGAACGGAAAGGAGAGGCGGCCGGCCACAGGGCCTTCTCACAAGACCCCGGCGTCTGTGCCCGGGAAGGGCTCAGACGGCTGTTTTTGTGCTTTCTATCGATCCTTGTGCTTTATCTGCCCTGCTTTATAGTGACCTTGAAACAGCTTAAGCGCGTGAGCGGCTATTTCTCCATGCCCGAGATAACACCCTCAGTTTTTGTCAAATATATGCGCTACCCGTTTACAGTCGGTTTTACACCCTTAAGCCTGCTGCTGCTTTTTACCGCAGCCGCCCTTTTCCTTCGGCTTGTATACAGGCTCTTCTCAACGATACGCCCCGCAAAGGAAATGGAGCCTCCCTGCGATCTCTTATTAAACCTCTACTCCCTTGCCTGTTTTATGGTATACTACGGAGTGCTTTTATTCGGAACACTCATTTCAAAGATCATGACCGCAAATATATTTGTGGATCGTTATCTGTTTTTTGCACTGGGGCTCCTCTGGCTCTTTTTTTCGATAGAAGCCTCAACACTTAAAAAGCCGCTGTATGTCCTCATTATTATCCTCGAGCTCCTTGTGGGCGTCGTCACCCTTGGAACGGCATACCGCTCGGAGTACGCAGAAGGAGCGGATGAGCTGATAAAATGGCTGAACGAAAACGTAAGTGAAGGAGACCTTCTGTATACCTTAGAGGATGCCGAAGGGCTGTCGCTGTCCCTTCCCTTCTACGACGAGAGGCTCACAAACTATGAGGAGCTGTCCGAAATAAAAGCCCATACGGAAGGCGGAGGAACCATGAATATATGGTGCGCTATACTTGACGGATATGAAGTAAAGCCTCAGGATACCCGCGGCTTTGAGCTTGAGCCGCAGGGAGCCTTCTCCTTTGACCGCTATAAATTCACAATGTACAGAATGATACCGGTTGATACTGATTAAGCGGCCTGAATTAATTCGATGTTTGTGAAGCAAACACCGAATTAATCCGGCGCACTCAATAACGAACCGGTAAGCCCTTTCATTATTGAGTATAATATACAGAAAAGAGGTTTTTTATGCTTGAACTTGGAAAGATTCAGGAGCTTATGCTCGTTAAAAAGACTGAACACGGAGCCTTTCTGGCCGAGGATAAGGATGCCGGCGAGGAGGAACGGGTCCTTCTCCCTAAAAAATATGTGCCCGAGGGACTGTCCTACGGCGACCCTGTAGAGGTATTTATCTATAAGGATTCCTCTGACCGCCTTATCGCTACCACCTTAAAGCCCTCAATCACTCTCGGGCAAACCGCGGTCCTTAAGGTAAAGCAGACCGGAAATATCGGCGCCTTCGTGGATTCCGGCCTTGAAAAGGATTTCCTGCTGCCCTTTGCCGAGCAGACAAAGCGGGTCAGGGAAGGCGAGGAATGCCTTGTAGCGCTGTATATAGACAAAAGTGACAGGCTCTGCGTCACCATGAAGGTCTATGATTATCTGAAGACAGACTCTCCTTATAATAAAGAGGATGATGTACGCGGCAGGGTCTACGAGCTCAGCAGAAACTTCGGCGCCTTTGTTGCCGTAGACGATGAATATTCGGCACTTATCCCCGCCCGTGAGCTTTTTAAAGACCTGGAGGTCAATTCCTTCGTGCGGGCAAGGGTCACCGAGGTCAGGGAGGACGGAAAGCTTACACTCAGTATCCGCCAGAAGGCCTATCTGCAGATGGACGAGGACGCGGAAAGGCTTATGGAGCTGATAGACAGCTACGACGGAGTCCTTCCCTTCAGCGACAAGGCATCTCCCGAAACCATCCGGCGTGAAGCGGATATGAGCAAAAAAGAGTTCAAACGCGCCGTTGGAAGGCTTTATAAGGAGCATCGCATCGAGCTCGGAGAAGGCTTCATAAGGGCGGTCAGGCAGAGCTAATATTACCGGCGGTACGGCTGCCGGCGCAAGGGCAGCACCGCCGCTAACTTCTTTTGATGTATAAGAGTTCGTTTCATTACCGGCTGTTTCCCGGATTCCGAATAGTTCCTTATCATATCCCATATACTCTGCTGCAACACGAAAGCCATAAAGTTCACTGCACACCTTTTGTTTACCGTCAACTCTTCAGCTGCAATACCGTTAAAAGAGATTTTACAGTTCATTAAATTTGTGAGACTGCTCTTCTAAGGTTGGCGATACTATTACTGCTAATGTCGAGCCTAGCAATGCTACTAACGTAGCTACGTATAAATGGTACTATGGAGATACGGCTGATAATGCAGTGAATGAAATTGCTGGTGAGAC
>ODAI010505619.1_pt1 | contig 20949 bp, 19 predicted proteins | sample 1539321 | NCBI WGS metagenome assembly ODAI01 (sample SAMN02144231, study PRJEB22623) | gut metagenome | biome: sheep rumen | host: Ovis aries | place: New Zealand
ACTTATCGGATGGCGGCGGGAAATGCGGCGGGGTCTGACCCCGGCCGGGGGCAGACCCCGCCCCAGGTCGTCCCCCTTTTTCACGAAATCACCCGAGATCCTCTCCATACGTCTCGGACACCTTCTATTGCAAGTGAATCATTAACTCACAAATAGTATATCATGTAAATATATTCTGTCATATGCATTTTGTGTAATCCGCAGTACAAATTCACATCCCCCCTCCGAAACACAAAAAGCAGGCGGACAGCAATCTGAAAACGGCATTCTCTTACCATTTTCAGATTGCTGCCCGCCTGCATCATTTCATCACAGCAGCGGCGCTACCATTCTCATCACAGCACCTATGAACTTGTCCAGCATTTTCTCGTTCTTAACATCCTCCAGCGTCACGCGGTGGCACTTCTCCCGGGTCTCAAGGAAGTCCCACTCGATCTGCGAGATGCACGGCACCTTGTACAGGTAGGTCGCGCACTCGAAGTGATGATAGAGGCTTCTGTAATCCAGATTGATCGTGCCGACGCTGGCCTTGCAGTCATCCGAAACGAACACCTTCGCATGCACAAACCCCGGCGTATATGTGTAAATCTTCACGCCCGCCCTGATCAGCCGCGCGAAGTACGATTTCGTCAGCTTGTAGACCAGCGCCTTATCCGGAACGCCCGGTACGATCAGCTCAACATCGATGCCTTTCTGGGCGGCCGTCTTGAGCGCGATCGTCATCTCATCGTCCAGGATGAGGTATGGGGTCATGATATGCACATAGCTGTTCGCACGGTAGAGGAAGTCCATATAGACATTCTCACCGACCTTTTCGCCGTCCATCGGGTTATCGCCGAACGGCATGACATAGCCGAGGGCGGAATCGGGGCTGACGGAAGGAGCGGCATTTGCTGTCGGAACTATGCCCGGATTGTTATTTATCTGAGGAGCTGCGGCCGGAACGACTGGTTCCAGGGCGGCTGCGGCCTCGGCAGCCGGTTGCATGAGAGCTGAGACCTGGGCGGCCGGTTCGATGGAGGCTGCGGCATTTGCTTCAGACTCACCCGCCGGCATGTCGCCTGCGACAGGCGATTCCTCCTCTGTGGGCAAATGATGCCCCACCATATATTTCGCCGCCTCGTTCGGGCTCTCCTCTCCCATCCACATCTCAAAGAACATGAGGGTGAAGCTGTCGACCGCGGGTCCCTCGATGCGGACGGCGGTGTCCTTCCAGTGCCCGTACTTCTCGATGGCATTGATGTACTCGTCCGCCAGGTTCACGCCGCCGTTGTAGGCAATCTTTCCGTCGATGACCAGGATTTTCCGGTGGTCGCGGTTGTTGTAGATGGTGGACACGAACGGGGTCATCGGGGCAAACATGCGGCACTTGATGCCGAGGGCCTCGAGGCGCTTCGGGTAGTCGTGCGGCAGGGTCGAGAATTCGCAGGTGCCGTCATACATGACCCGGACTTCCACGCCCTGGGCGGCTTTTTCGGCGAGGATCTCCAGCATTTGTCCCCACATTTTGCCTTCGTCGATGATGAAATATTCGAGGAAAATGAATTTCTCGGCTTTCTGGAGGTCCTCCATGAGGGCCTGCCATTTGTATTCGCCAAGCTCATAGTACTCCACCTTCGTTCCATTGAAGACGGGGTAGTTGCCGGTTCCGCTGACATATTTGCAGAGACCTGCCACTTCCGGGGCGGTCTTTTCCAGCTCACGGAGGACGTGCGTGTCCTCCGGCAGGAGCTCACGGTTGTTCTCACGGCGGACCCTGAAGAGTTTTTTGATTACGAAGCTGCTCGGGTCGATGCGCGTGTAGAGGTAGAAGAGCGGGCCGACGATCGGGGTACTCGCGAGTACGAGCAGCCAGGTGTTCTTGGCTGTCGCGTCCATGTCATTGTTGACCAGCTCGAGGATGACGGCGAAGTGCAGGATGGCGACGAGGCCGACGAACTCCGGGAGCCATTCGGCAAATTTCACAAGGATGTTCACGAACAGTGCGACGCCCAGCGCGAAGAGGAGAACTATGATTCCGGTTCGGCTGAAGATGACGCGCAGGATTCCTCTCTTTCCTTTGTCAACGAGTCTGAGCTCTTTTCTTTCTTTGTTTTCCATAACTTTCTATGTACTTTCTTTGAATGTGCGGCCGTTTGGGCAGAGCTTATCTTACATGTTATAACATAATGTAATATATCACATTCTATAGGATTTGCCAAATCTGATTGAGATTGGGGGGAACGACCTCGCCCGGGGTCTGACCCCGCCCAAAAAAGGAACCGACCTCGGCCGGGGTCAGACCCCGCCCAAAAAAGGGTCTGACCCCGGCAAAAAAAGGGTCTGACCCCGTCTCACTTTGCTATAATAGTAACAGCAACCAAACGTTCCGCCGGAGGATCCCCCATCATGAGTGCTATTCAACCCCCAAATAACCGCATCATCTTCCACATCGATGTCAACTCCGCCTTCCTCTCCTGGAGCGCCGTCAAACGCCTCCGCGAGGACCCCGCCGCCCTGGACCTCCGCACCGTCCCGTCGGCCGTGGGCGGCGACGTCGAGACCCGGCACGGCGTCATCACCGCCAAATCCATCCCCGCCAAAAAGTACGGCGTGACCACCGGCGAGCCCGTTGTGTCAGCCCTCAAAAAGTGCCCGAATCTCATACTCGTCCCATCCGACAGGAAGACATACAAGGAGTATTCGGCGGCATTTGTCGATATACTGCGCAAATACGCCGACGCCGTCGAGAAAGTCTCAATCGATGAAGCCTTCCTCGATATGTCGGACCCGGAGCGATTTTATGAAGGGGCGGGGTACGCATTTGAGCAAATAGCCCCCGCCTCCCCTCACTCGACAAACCGGGAGGGGTTGCCGAGAGAGGGAGCATTTGCCCTGCCCTACCCGCTCTGCGCCGCCGAACACATCAAAAATGAGATCCGTGACACCCTCGGGTTCACGGTCAACGTCGGAATCTCCACCAACAAGATCCTCGCGAAAATGGCCAGCGATTTCGAGAAGCCGGACAGGATTCACACGCTCTACCCCGAGGAGATCGAGGCGAAGCTCTGGCCGCTTCCGGTCGGGAAGCTGTTCGGGTGCGGCGAGAAGACCGCGGAGCGGCTGCGGTCGGTCGGTGTCACCACCATCGGGGACGCGGCGCAAATGAGCCTCGACAACCTGCAGAGCATACTCGGGGTCAAATCGGGGGAATATATACACAGAAATGCCAACGGAATCAGCGACACGCCCGTGACCGGCGTGCGCGAGAAGGCCAAGAGCTACTCCAACGAGCGGACCACCGCCGAGGACGTCACGGCGGCGAACTACGCGGAGAAGGGGCTGCCCATCGTGCGGCGGCTCGCGGAGGGCGTGGCGGCGAGGCTGCGGAAGGACGGGGTGTGCGCATACACGGTGTACGTGATCGTCAAGACGGCGGAGTTTCGGCGCCATACGCGGCAGACGACGCTGGCGGATTCGTCCGACGATCCGGCGGTCATTTCCGAGACGGCCGAGGCCCTTATGCGGGAGCTGCTGTTCGGGCGCGGCGGGCTGTTCGCGGAGGGGCAGGCGCTTCGGCTGATCGGCGTGGGGTGCTCGAACCTCGACGAGAGCGAGTACCGGCAGATGGACCTGTTTTCGTGGGCGAGGACGAAGCGCGAGGAGGACGAGCGGCGAGAGGCTGAGAGGGCCGAGCGCGAGCGGCTTGAGAGGGAGCGGCTTGCAAAGGAGGAGCGCCGGACCGAGAGGCAGCGGAGGCTTGATGCGATGCTGACGAAGGTGAGGGAGAAGTATGGGGAGGATGCGATCCATAAGGGTCACTAAAAAGGGGGACGACCTCGGCCGGGGTCAGACCCCGCCCCAAAAAGGAACCGACCTCGGCCGGGGTCAGACCCCGGCCAAAAAAGGGTCTGACCCCGCTTCACACTCCCCGCCCCAAGCGGTATAATGGTGTAAACAATCAGAATGCACATAGTGCATCCCATCACGGAAAGGAGACAATTATGGAATCCGTATACAAGTTTTTAAAAGAAGCCGGAACCTACTACCTCGCCACCGTCGAAGGCGACCAGCCGCGCGTCCGCCCCTTCGGCACCATCGATCTCTTTGAAGGCCGCCTCTACATCCAGACCGGCAAGGTCAAGGAAGTCTCGAAGCAGATCCAGGCCAACCCCAAAGTCGAAGTCTGCGCCTTCCTGAACGGCACCTGGCTCCGCGTCGCCGGCACCCTCGTCCGCGACGACCGCATCGAACCGAAGGTCCACATGCTCGATTCCTACCCGGACCTCAAAGCCATGTACTCCGCAGAGGATGACAACACCGAGGTTCTCTACTTCAAGGACGCTGTCGCGACCTTCTCCTCCTTCACGGAGCCCCCGAAAACCATAGAATTCTAACATGACACTTGGGGACGGTCCTGTCATGGCAAATATTTACACCATGACAGAATCGCCCCCATGTTCTCAAATGTCGTTCAGGACAGCCCCGCTTCCCTCATCTCCTCAATTATCCTGATCCCGCCGGAAGTCCCAAGCCTCGTCGCGCCGGCCTCGATCATCTCTCTCGCCGCCGCCCAGCTGCGAATCCCGCCGGCCGCCTTGACCTGCACCTCGGGTCCGGCGTACGCCTTCATGAGCCGCACATGCTCCGCCTTCGCCCCGGCGGTCCCGAACCCGGTGCTTGTCTTCACGAAATCCGGTCTGACTCTCGAAGCGATCTTAGCCACCTCGATGATCTCCTCCTCCGTGAGATAACATGTCTCGAAAATAACCTTCGCGCAGATCCCGGCTTCCCTGGCCACGGCGACCATTTGCCGCATCTCCTCCTCTATGTATGCGTAATCATGCTCTTTCACTTTCCCGACATTCAGAACATAATCAAATTCCTGACACCCGTCCGCGACGGCATTTTTCGCCTCCGCAACCTTGGTCGCGATCGTGGTCTGACCCAGCGGGAAGCTGATCGCCGCCCCGGTCAGGACCTCCGTCCCCTGCAGCATCTCCCGGCACATGGCCACCGGATATGTGTTGATGGCCACCGACTTGAAGCCGTATTGGACGGCCTCATCGCAGAGCTTCTGAAAGTCCTCTCTCGTGGCAAATGCCTTCAGGTTCGTATGGTCGACCATCCCGGCAACTTCTTTTATCGTAAATTTCATACGGTCCTCCTTTTATGCGGCACGAGGCTTCGTGCTTTCCCGTTATTCTATGGTCATATTGTAGCACAAATTTGTCGAATACGGGGTCTGACCCCGGCCGGGGTCAGACCCCGCCCGAGGTCGTGCCCCATTTTCACTTTTCTTCACCCCAGCACCACATCCAGCACCATCATCACAATGAACCCGATCGCGAAGTTCACCGTCGGCGCATTACTGTGCTCGCCCTCCGACGCCTCCGGAATCAGCTCCTCGACCACCACATACAGCATCGCCCCCGCGGCAAACGCCAGCATGTACGGCAGCACCGGCACCATAAGTCTCGTCATCAGAATGACCAGCACCGCCCCGGCCGGCTCGACCGCCCCGGAAACCAGCCCGAAAAGGAACGCCCGCATCTTCGACAGCCCCGAATTCTTGAGCGGCATCGAAATGATCGCCCCCTCGGGAAAGTTCTGAATGGCGATCCCCAGTTGTGTATTCATAAAACTTCCTTCATTTTTCCGCGAGCAGCTCTCTTCTCATCCTCCTCGCAAACTCCCTGTGACCCGCCTCCGAAAAATGCAGCCCGTCGTAGAACAGCTCAATATTCCACTTTCCCGCATCTATGACGCCCGCATTCTCCTCGGCCGCCACCCGCGCATACGCCGCCGGCAGCTCCGCCACGATACGCGCGACCTCGTCCGCCTTCTGCGACACCGGCACCCCGGCCATCTGATAAAACAGCACCTGCAGCGCCGGAGGCGGCGGGGACACGAGAAAGACCCGCTTCCCCGGGATGTCGCGGAACCTGCGGAGTTCGGGGACGTGGGCAAATGTATCCCTCATCCTCTCCGCCAGCACCTCCGCCGTCGCACCGCTCACCATGAACATATCATTTGTGCCAAGCATGATGACAAGCGCATCCGCATCCCAATTCTTCTTAATGACCTTGCCGAGCCAGCGGTAAGAAGCCTCCGCGGTCGGGATCGTCCGCCCGTTCATGCCCTCACCTATAATTTCAAACTCCGGCATGGCGTTCAGGATCCCGGTCCACCGCTGATTTCGCGGGAGGCGTCCCGACGAACCCATGCGCGGATCAAACCCGTAGGTGTTGGAATCTCCGTAACATATGACTTTCATATAATCTCCTTTTCCCCGAAAATGTGAATACAAGCGCTTTCAGGCAAGTCTGTGAACCGCATTATCCCCGCATCGTAGCCTGAAGCATGAAAAATGCTCTTTACCTGATATATTATAGCAAATGATGGCATTTTCTCAGCAACTATACTCGATTTTTGTGTGGCATCTGTATGATGAGACTATTCGCATATTGCACGTGGGAAGTTTAGTTATTTACATTTAACTCCCTATCAGTTATATTATTTATCGGATATGCAAATATATCCGGGAAATCGTCGTTTTTCTATAATTTGATAATTTCCTATAAGTAAATGTATATTCTATCATTGGCATGGTCTATACCCATATGCTATAATAGAAATAACATTAAGCGCGCTTATTTGCGCAATCGTAAACTTCTCTGATCAAATTTTCAGAGAACGCAAACAGGTACTCTCTATACCTGAATACATTTTTTATGGAGGATGCTATGAAGAACTATTTTGATCTCACAGGACAGGTCGCACTCGTAACAGGCTGCTCAACAGGTCTCGGCGTTCAGATGGCCAAGGCTCTCGCAAACCAGGGCGCAAAGGTTGTTGCACTCGCCCGCCGCGAGAACCTGATCAAAGAGGTTGCTGAAGACCTTGCAAAAGAATACGGCGTAGAGACATTCTATGTAAAATACGACATCACAGACACAGAAAACGTTGAAGCTGCAGTCAAGGCAGTTATGGATCATTTCGGACGTATCGACATCCTGATCAACAATGCAGGTACAGGCGCTGTCGCTCCGGCTGAGGATATCACAGACGAGCAGTTCGCAAATGAAATGAACATCGACCTCTTCGGATCCTTCAAGGTGGCGCGTGCCGTTGCTAAGCAGGCTATGATTCCGCAGGGCTATGGCCGCATCATCAACATCGCTTCCATGTACGGCCTCGTAGGCAACAAGATCGCTCCGGCTTCCCCGTATCACGCTGCAAAGGGCGGCGTTGTCAACCTGACACGCGCACTCGCGGCTGAGTGGGGCGACAAGGGCATCACAGTCAATGCGATCTGCCCGGGCTACTTCGAGACACCGCTTACCAAAGAGACACTGCAGTCAGAGTTCTTCCAGAACTATGCGCGCACAATGATCCCGGAAGCACGCTACGGCGTAGAGGGCGAGCTTGACTCCGCCGCTATCTTCCTTGCAGCTCCGGCCAGCACATATGTCAACGGTGTAATCCTTCCGGTCGACGGCGGTTACACATCCATGTAATTTCATAGGATAAATCTGCTGCTTTAAGATTTATTCTTTACGTTACATTATATTCTTTATCTTAATCTTATAATTTATTCTTTACCTATCCATGATGTTATTCTCCCGGCGGGCCCGATTTTCCGGACTTTGCCGGGAGTTTCACATCCCCCGCCCAAGGAGGCGGGGACGCCGCTCGCTGCGATATGAACCCCGATTGATCGTCCGCATTTATCCCCCTTGCCAATGATAAAAAAATAGATTATAGTATGGATGTCGGTTTGTTGCTTTTAACCCGCAATCGTACGCATATTCCGAAACACAATTACATCGATACACATCACTTACAAGGAAAACAACTATGAGAACCGCAGAAGAATACAAAAACCTGTCCATCCGTGAATTTACAAAAGCCGCCTCCCGATATGAGGGCGACCATGCCGGCATCTACAAAATGTGCCAGAAAGACTATCCTCCGATTCTTGCGGAGATCAAGAAGGAAAATTTTGAAACCCTCCTCGACGCGGGCTGCGGCACCGCCCCGATGCTCTCCCTCCTCACGGAGGAATTTCCGGACAAAAAATACACGGGACTTGATCTGACCCCGGAGATGATTGCCCAGGCGAAAAAGAAAAATCTTCCGAACACCGATCTCGTGGTCGGAGATTGTGAAAACCTTCCCTTCGAGGCAAATTCCTTCGATATCGTCATCAACTCCCAGAGCTTCCATCATTATCCGAATCCGCAGGCTTTCTTCGACAGTGTATACAAAGTGCTGAAGCCCAACGGACGCCTCATCCTGCGCGACAATACGGGCCCCGGAGCTGCGCTCTGGTTCACAAATAACATAGAGCTTCCGCTTGCCAATCTGATCGGCCACGGCGATGTAAAGTGCCATTCGATCCTCGAGGTCAAAGCCATGTGCATGAAGGCCGGGCTTGTCGTCGAGAAGATTAAGCGGCAGAAGAGATTCCGGCTTCATCTGGTTGCAAGAAAGCCGGGGCGTTCCTGATGCAGGCTGACGCATAAAATTCAGGTCTCGCTTGTAAGACCCGGCGCCGGGCTTTAAGATCAGCGTCAGCTATATCTTCCAAGCAGAGTCCCCCATAAGGCCGCCGCATGGCAGGGAAATGCTGAGAGTAAGAAGGCATTTGCAGATTTCTCCCGCTCCCGTGTTTCTCCATGCGGTGGTTTTTTGCGCCTGAATTTGTATAGACATTTTTCATAATATGCAGGCAGTTTAATGCATCTAACTTTAAAAAGCAGTTTACTTTATGACATGTGCGGACCGTTGCACTTATTGTCAGAATAGCATACGGATGGTATTATTATAATAGTGGCAAGCCGATTATATTTATCTCAGTGTGAGGACATTTTATGAGATTTCCAATTTTTCATCGGTACATTAAAATGCGCCGTGCTTCGCACAGCTGCGCGGCGCTCACCATGGCATTCGTGACGGTATTAACAGCGGCGCTGCTCGCCGGCTGTTCCTCCGCCGGAACAGAATCGGCGGTCCTGCAGGACGCTTCTCAGGCCGAATCCGCCGTCACAGCAGACTCCTGCCCCGAAAGCGTCGTCGCCGTCTCCAAGTCCATCGCCGAGCTGTGGCTCCTTGCGGGAGGCACTCTGAGCGGAACGACGGAAGACGCCATGGAACTTCCCGGCATCACCGAAGACACCTCGGTCATCGGAACGCTGAGCCGTCCGAGCAGCGAGGCCATTCTGGCTCTCTCACCGGACCTTGTCCTCCTGACACTTGACATTCCGGCTCAGAAGGAGCTGAAGACCGAACTCGACGGGATGGGGATTCCCACAAAGTCCATCGAGATCGGCTCCTTCGAGGACTATAAGACCTGTATTGACGAGCTGACAGACCTCACGGGCAGAAAAGACCTGTACGAACAGAACGCGGTGTTGGTGGGTGAGAGGATCGGGGCTATTTGCAATGAGATCCGGGAAACTGCGGATGCCAACGCGTCCGCGGGAAAGACCTTCCTCGCCATGCGCGTGTCCGCCACGAAGAACAAGGTCTTCAAGGACGATTATTTTGCATGCGAGATCTTCCGGAATTTCGGTCTTAAAAATATTGCCGAAGGCAGCACGAGTCTCGATGAGCTGAACCTCGAGGCGATCGTGGCGGCGAATCCGGATTACATTTTCGTGATCCCGCAGGGTCAGGAAAGCGAAGCGATGGAGAGCTACAGGACCCAGTTCGAGGACAATCCGGTCTGGAGCGAGCTTGGCGCCGTGAAGGAAGGCCGGCTGTTCGTGATGCCCAAGGACTACTTCCAGTACAAGCCGAACGCGCAGTGGGATCTGGCCTACGAGTATGTTCGGGACCTGATTGCGGAGCAGTAAATTTTATGAATATCTACAGGAAATATAAATGGGAAATATACGGTGCGGCGGCCCTCATTCTGGCCTGTCTTCTGACGCTGTTTATGCCGAGCAGCGATATTTCCTCCGGCAGGATACTGGCGGTGATCCGTGGGGCAAATGACCCCGCCGCCTCTCTCATCCTGCTCAAAGTCCGGCTTCCCCGTATGCTGGGAGGGCTGGTCTGCGGATCGGCTCTGGCCGTCTCCGGCCTGCTTCTGCAGTACGCCATGAGCAACGAGCTGTGCGCGCCCGGCATCATGGGTATCAACAGCGGGGCGGGGCTATTTGTCCTTCTGTCCGCCCTTTTAGTCCCGGGAAACGCGGGAGCAAAGGGGCTGTTCGCGTTCGCCGGTGCTTTGGCGTCGGCGCTATTTGTCTACCTCATCGGCCTGAAGGCCGGTGCCTCGAAAATCAAGATCGTCCTCTCCGGGGTGGCGGTATCCTCCCTGATGACTGCAGGGATCAATGTGATCGTGACCCTCTTCCCGGAGACCGTGACGGATAAGGTGGCTTTCAGTCTCGGCGGGCTTCAATACGTCCCCGTCGGACAGCTTTTTTTCTCAGGTATTATCACGGCTGTCTGCTGCGTCGCCGCGCTCTGCCGGTCCGGCGGCCTGAACCTGTTTCCGCTCGGCGACGAGACGGCGGCCGCGCTGGGTCTGCCCGTGAAGGCATACCGATTCGCGTGTGTCGCCCTCGCCTCTCTTCTTGCTGCCTCGGCGGTCAGCCTCTGCGGCCTGCTCGGATTTGTGGGGCTGATCATTCCCAACATTTTCCGCATGGCGGGCGTACAGGAAGCCGCAAAACGCATAAGGCTCTGCATACTGTGGGGGAGCGCCTTCCTCATTTTCTGCGATCTGCTTGCGGGCAGGCTCTTTTATCCCTACGAAGTGCCCGCGGGGGCGGTGCTTTCCTGCCTCGGCGCGCCGTTCTTTATCTATATCCTGATGCGGAGACCGAGACACTCGGGAAGGGGAGGCCGGCGGCATGATTGATCTTAAACGTAATGTAGTATCGACGCCGGAACTGATCTTCGGCAGGATTAACTTTCAACGTAATGTGATACAGGCGCCGGAACTGATCGCCGGCAGAATTAATCTTCAAGACAGGGAAGAACTGACTCGCAATGTCTTAGGGAAGGGAGACCTTCATGATTAAGCTCAAAGATATGCAGACCGGCTACCAAAACAGCGCGGTCGTGCAAATAGACCTCCTCACCCTGAACCCCGGCGAAATCACGGTGGTCGTCGGGAAAAACGGCTGCGGCAAGTCGACGCTCCTCCGGGCCATCGCCGGCCAGCTGCCTCACCGGGGCAGCATCCTCTGTGACGGCAGGGAGATCGGCAGGATGACCGCCAAGGAGCGGGCCTGCCGGATCAGCTATCTCCCGCAGCACCTGACCATCCCCGAAATGAGCGTGGAGAAGCTCGTCAGTCACGGCCGATTCTGCCGGATGGGCTTCTCCAAGACCCTGACAGACAGAGACCGCGCCATCGTGGAACAGGCCATGTCCACCGCCGAGGTGGACCATCTCACGGACAAATCGCTCTCCCTCCTCTCGGGCGGCGAACGCCAGCGGGCCTATATGGCCATGACCATCGCGCAGGATTCCCCCATGATGCTGCTGGATGAACCGGACACCTACATGGATATCGCCCACAAGAAGGCGCTGCTGGCAATCCTCGGGAGGCTTAAGGCGCAGGGACGGGGGATTGTGATGTCGTCGCACGACCTGCCATTTGCCTTCCTGGCTGCGGACCGGATCTGCGTGATGCGGGAGGGCCGGATCGCGGCGGACGGAACGCCGGGAGAGATCGCGTCCATGCAGGAGATGCTGCGCGGGGCGATGGGGGCAGGCATGAAGAGAGTGAAGGAACCCGGGTTCCTGTATCCATACATGATGGAGGATATTACGTGATGCATTGATTCACACTGTCTTAAACTTCCCACTTCAGCAAGGAATCAGTCGCAATCATACATTACTGCCAATCGGCGCGGCTTCGTCTCGCGGCCGGTACTTGAAATTTTCAAGTGATAACACAGAAAATTTCTTGTGTACCGCTATTTATTCCCGTAACTACTGACCATATCACAAATACAAAAGGGGGTATGACCATGGGCTATGTTCTAAGCAACGACGGCTTTGAGCAAGTCATCCAGACACTCGGACAGACCTATCGTTTATATGCGCCTGTCCTCAAGAAAGGAATGGGCCGGTTCACCGACATCGACGTCGTCATGTACGACGAGGTGCAGCACGCATCTGAGATCGAGCTGGTGAAAAAATCGGACTATTCCTTCAAGGAATTTCTGACGCCTCTCTCCGAAACCCTGTTCTATTTCACGGAGAGTCAGTGCAGAGAGGCTGAGCTGCCCGAAAAACCTGTCCTGATCTTCCTGCGGAGCTGCGATTTGCATGCGCTTCGCCGGCTGGATCAGATTTATCTTGAAAACGGGCCGGAGAAAGACTGGTTCTATCAGAGAAGGCGCGACCTGGTGAAATTTGCCCTGATCGGCTGCACGGAGAGCTTTGAAAACTGCTTCTGCGTCAGCATGGGCTCAAACCGGGCGGAGGACGGCTACGAATTCAGCGTGGAACCGGACGGTGAGGGCGTGCGCTGCAGCGTGGCGGCTTCTTCCCTCGAAGAGATTTTCCATGCAAATGCGCTCCGCTCCGAAGATATCACACCGTCCTTCGTGACGGAAAATAAGGTCACCGTTCAGCTTCCGGAGACAGTCCCCGCGAGCATACTGAAAGATCCGCTCTGGGACGAGTACACGACCCGTTGCATAAACTGCGGGCGCTGCAACTTCGTCTGTCCCACCTGCACCTGCTACACGATGCAGGATGTCTTTTACACGGACAACGGAAGAGTCGGCGAGCGCCGGCGCGTGGGCGCGTCCTGTATGGTCGACGGCTACACCAATGTGGCCGGCGGCGGCCAGTACCGCAGGACGAACGGTGAGCGCATGCGCTTCAAGGTCCTCCACAAAATCATTGATTACAGAAAGCGTTTCGGCTATGACATGTGCGTAGGCTGCGGGCGCTGCGACGATGTATGTCCGGAATATATTTCCTACACCAACATTATCAAAAAAGTCTTCGATGCATCGGCAGATGAAAACAAGGAGGTGAGTGACAAATGACCAATCCCTACATTCCATTCCCCTCTGAAATACTCGAGGTAATAAAGCATACGGAGAAGGAATACACATTCCGCATGGAATTTACCGGCAAATGCAAGCCCGGCCAGTTCTTTGAAGTCTCCGTGCCGAAGTACGGCGAGGCTCCCATTTCCATCAGCGGCATCGGCGAGAACTTCGTGGATCTCACCATCCGTAAGGTCGGCCGCGTGACGGAGGAGGTATTTGAACATTATGTCGGACAGCGTCTGCTTCTTCGCGGACCCTACGGCAACGGATTTGACACCGACCTGTACGCGGACGGCGAGACCGTCGTGGTCGCGGGCGGCACGGGCGTTTCCCCGGTCCGCGGCGTCATCGACGCGCTGAGCTGCATGCCGGACGCGAAGGACAAGTATGTGATCGTCGGCTTCAGGAGCCCGGCTGACATGCTGTTCCGCAAGGATATTGCGCGCTGGGATGAGAAGCTCAACCTGATTCTCACGGTCGACGGAGCTCCGGAGGGCTACACGGGCAATATCGGTCTGGTCACAAAATATGTGGCGGACCTGCCGCTGCGCGATCCGGCCACGGCCAAGGCGGTCGTCGTCGGGCCTCCGGCCATGATGCGTTTTACGATCATCGAGCTCCAGAAGAAGGGCTTTAAGGACGAGAATATCACGGTCTCCTACGAGCGTAAGATGTGCTGCGGCCTCGGCAAGTGCGGGCACTGCCGCGTGAACGAGAAATACATTTGTCTGGATGGGCCTGTCTTCAATTACACCGAAGGCAAGCTGATGATGGACTAAGGAAGGAGTTACAAATGGGCAATTTGGACATTAATGTTGGAAAACTTAAGAAGAACGCCTTCCGCTACTCCAAGGTCAGGGGCGAGACGGCGTCCAGAATACGAATTCCCGGCGGCGTGATCGACGCGGCTTCCCTCGGCAAGATCGTCGAGATCGCGGAGAAGTACGGGAATGGTGTTATCGATATTACCAATCGTCAGGGTATTGAGATTCCGGGCATCAAGCTTACGGACATAGACGCGGTCAATAAGGAGATCCAGTCCATCATCGAGGCGCTGGAGATCAATCAGAAAGAGGTCGGGATGGGCTATCCGTCATCCGGCACGAGAAATATTCAGGCCTGTCCGGGCTCACGGCTGTGTCCGTTCGGGTGCTACGACACGACGGCGTTCGCGCAGAAGATGGAGAAGCTGGTCTTCCCGAACGACCGCCACGTGAAGATTGCGTTCACCGGCTGCTCCAACGACTGCGGCAAGGTCAGAATGGCCGACTTCGGTATTATCGGCATGACCGAGCCTCAGTACGACCCGGGCCGCTGCGTAGGCTGCGAGCAGTGCATTAACTTCTGCCGCCGGCGTTCGGTGGGCGCGCTGTCCCTCGTAAACGGCAAGGTGGTGCGCGACACGGCCAAGTGTATCGGCTGCGGGGTGTGCGTGGCTTACTGCCCGACTCGGGCGTGGACACGCAGCAAGGAGCATTACTTCCGCCTGGTGCTGCTCGGCAGGACGGGCAAGAGGAATCCGCGGCTTGCGGAGGACTTCATAAAGTGGTGCGATGAGGAAAGCATTCTCAAGATCGTCAAGAATTCTTACGCTTACATCGAGGAGTATATCGACCCGAATGCGGTGGAGCATAAGGAGCATATCGGCTACATTGTGGACCGTACCGGGTTCGAGGAGTTCTTTAAGTATATCATGGAGGGCGTGGAGCTTCCGGCGAAGGCGGAGGTGTCCAGGCGGCTTTATTGGGGCGGCAACCACTACGACCACTATTGATTGCTGCTTGGGGGTCTGACCCCGGGCGGGGTCAGACCCCGCCCGAGGTCGTCCCCCTTTTTCACGACACAAAAAATCCGCCGGCAGCCCCACCGCGAAAAGACCACCCGTTGTTGCCCCCGGACATAAACGAGAGGCCTGTGAAGACTGAAAACTCAGTCCTCACAGGCCTCTCTCCTTCAATCAGCAAACAACATCAATCAGCCAAAGCCTCCTCACACGCCCAGATAGCTCGCGAGCGCGTATCCTCTCTGCCCGTTATACTCGACCATATAGAACCCGTTGCCGGCCTCTTTTACCGCATAGACCACCTCGCCCAGCGGGATCTGGCAGATCTCCTTGCCCTTTGTCGACGGCTTATCTCTGAGCGTTATGCTCTCCTTACATTTGACAACCGTCATATACCGGCCGATCGCAACCTGCGGCTCAAACTCATCAAGATACTCTTTCAGCGCATACCCCGCCTTACCGTTATACACCACATATAAAAAGCCATTCGAAGCGGTGTCAAGATATGTCACCGAAGCATACAGCGGAATCTTATCGAGAGCCTCTGAAGATTTCGACGCCGAGGCGCGCAGCGTAATATACTCCTTACACTTCACCACCCACAGCGACTGGCCATAATAATAATCGTCAGAGCCGCTTCCCTCGGATCCGCCGGCCTTCGCTATATCGAGATAGGAAGAAAGCGCATAGCCCGAGTGGCCGTTGTACTCGACCATATAGAACCCGTTCGAGGCATCTTTTACCGCATAAACCACCGCGCCAAGCGGAATCTGACAGATCTCCTTGCCCTTTGTCGACGGCTTATTTCTAAGCGTAATGCTCTCCTTGCATTTGACAACCTTCATATACTGGCCGATTGCGATCTGCGGCTCAAACTCATCAAGATATTTTGCCAGAATATAACCCCTTGTGCCGTTATAGGAAACCTTTAAAAATCCGTTGGAAGCGTCCTCCAGATACATCACGCAGCCAAACAGCGGAACCTCATCGAGAGGCTCTGCGGATGTCGACGCCGAGGAACGCAGCGTGACATACTCTTTGCACTGTACTACCCACAGCGGCTGGCCGTATTCATATCCCGATGAGCCGGATGCCTTCATCAATTGTAATTTGTTTGACGCGAACCCGCTTAAATGAGAGGTTGCGCTTACATTTGCCAGCGCAACTTTTGAGCCTGTCCCTCCGCACGCGGAAAGCAAAAGAGTACACACAAGCCCTAACGCAATTACAGCATTCATTCTACTTTTCATGCAAGTCACCTCCGAAAGTTTTTTCTTGTCTTTCATGTATCCTAATTGAAAATGCTCACTTCTTATCTCATATCATCAGAACCGTTTCGCGAACCCGATAATCATAATTCGGCGCATAAATGCGCCTTTTTATCGTCAGCAGCTTTGCTGCTTCCGATAAGATATATTATCGGAACCGCTTCGCGAACCCGATAATCAAAATGCGGGCGATAAATCGCCCTTTTATCGGGAGTTGCTAAAGCAACTTCCGATAAGATATATTATGACATAAATTAGAATATTTGCAATCATCCGGTTAGGTGTATAATGTGGTCATCACCAGAAACGAGGAGGTTTAATTATGTACTTTGTGATGGATGGAACGAAGCGCTGCGGTTTCTACGAGTGTTCAAAATGCAGCTATCGCTTTCTTGACGAGATGATCTTCCCGACGCTCGTCTGCCCGAACTGCGGCGAGGCCGTAGATATGGAAATCGGCCCTGACGAGGAAATGCCCGAGTCGTCCGAGACGGCCAGGCTGCTTGAAGTGATCGAAGGAGCCGAGGAGGTCGAGAAAATGGACACTCTGCTCAGCCTCGCAATCACCGGAGGGGACGATTCCTGGATCTGAGTCGCTGAGAGCCACCCCGAGCCCCTCATCCCCCTGAGCAGTCGCGATGAGGAAAGCCGCGCAGGACATAATCACGCCGCCCGCACCTCCTCGTCCGTCACCTGAGCCATCGTGATGAGGAAAGCCGCCGCGCAGGATATCGCCAGCCCGACCAGGTAGAAGACCACGCTGAGCACCGCGCCCCTGGGCCCTGCAGTCATCGTGAACACGCCCAGCAGCCCGGACGTTCCCCAGGTCGTGGCGGCCACCTGCATAGCCATGACAAATGCGCCGCCGAATCCCGCGCCGAGCCCCGCCGTGATGAACGGTTTTCCCATAGGAAGCGTCACGCCGTAGATGAGAGGCTCCCCGATCCCGAGGATTCCTGCCGGCATAGCTCCGCTTATGACCTGGGAAAGCTGCTCTTTATTCAATTTCTTTGCCTTTATATAGATCGCCGCTGCCGCGCCGACCTGGCCCGCGCCCGCCATACACAGAGCAGGATACAAGGTAATGTACCCCATCTGGTCAAGCTGCACACTGTACAGGGCCACCAGCCCGTGGTGCATGCCCATCGCCACCAGCGGCAGGAAAAGGGCCGTGCTGATATAGCCCGCCAGTATCCGGATCAGAATACTCGACGACATACATATATTCTGTACAACAAAGCAGATTCCTGCGGAGATAAGGCCGCATATGGGCATAATGACAAATATATACGGGACCAGACAGATCAGCAGGGTAAGCACCCCCGTGAACACCACGTCCAGAGAATCCGGAATGCGGCTGCGAACCCACTTTTCGACCCGGACCAGAATGAGCACGCCGAATACAACAGCGAGAATACCCCCGCGCCCGCTGCGAAGAGTGGAGTCAAGAGGAGAACTCTCGTTCCACCAGCCGACCGCCTGCGCAATGGTATTGATGCCCTCCAGCCCGGTGATCATGCCCATCATGCCGCCAAGCACCGGTGTTCCCCCGAATCTCTCCGCCGCGCGATAGCCCGCCCATGCGGTAAGATAGGTCAGGAAAGAGGTCTGGATCAGGCTTAAAAACGTACAGATAATATTTAAAATGCGGTTTTCCGCCCAGCCGGGAAAAAGCTGCTGCAGAAGGATGCCAACACCCGCGCACAGGCCGGATGCGATGACGCCGGGAATCAGAGGGACAAATATCTCGCCGAATACTTTCAGCGCATTCCTAAGCGGGTTATCTTTCTGCTGCGCTTTGATATCCGCTTTATTCTGCTTCCAATTCGAATCTGCCGATGTACTTCCGGTTTTGAAAATTTCTGAGGACGAATCTCCGCCATTCTGCTTTCCGCCGGGACCGGCAGCCGCAAGTCCCATATTCCGGCATACTTCGCAGCATTTGCTGCTCTTTCCCGGGCCTACTACGACCTCGATATGATTCTGCCGGTCATGTACGATGCCTAGTACACCTTTTACCTTCCGGAGGGAATCCTCGTCGATCGCCCCGTCATCTTTCACTTCAATTCTCAGGCGAGTCATGCAGTTGGTCACCGAGCTGATATTTTCCTGCGTCCCCACATGCTCCAGGATCTGAGCGACCAGCGTCTCATAATCCATCGTCTTATCTTTTCCCATACCTGTTATGTCCGTCCTTCGATATAATTCATTTGTCCATAAACTCACTTCACAATATCATCAGTCGCAATCATACAACACCGGCAATCAGCGCTGTTTCGTCCCGTCAATGCAGTATCTGTACGATAAGACTGTCCGTATATTGCATGTGGGAAGTTTAAGTGAGTTATAACTGCAGTGCCCCGCGCACATGTCCGCCGCTCCTTGCAAGGCGTTCCTCCGCCTCCTTCGCGTCGCATCCCGCAAGAATGGCCGTAATAGCTGTCTTACAGCTCCCGCCCGCCTTCTCAAGCATCTCACCTGCCTCTTTCTTATCCGCGCCGGTTGCCTCCATCACAATGCGGAGCGCACGTGCCCGCAGCTTTTCATTGGTCTGCATCACATCCACCATAAGATTCTGATAGGCTTTTCCCATTCCCACCATAACGGATGTCGATATCATATTCAGAATCATCTTCTGTGCCGTCCCTGCTTTGAGCCGCGTCGACCCGGTCAGAACTTCCGGTCCCGTCACCACATCTATGCCAAGCTCCGCTGTCCGGCTCATCTCGGAATCGGCGTTACATGTGATGGCCACTGTATGACAGCCGATGCTCCCGGCATAGGAGATTCCTCCGAGAACATATGGTGTCCTCCCGCTGGCTGCAAGGCCGATCACCAGATCCCTTTCAGAAAGGCCATGATCTCTGAGATCCTGCATCCCGAGCTCCCGGTTGTCTTCGGCTCCCTCCACAGCCCTCGTGAAAGCCTTTTCTCCTCCCGCAATGAGTCCGACCACCGTATCCGGAGATACGCCGAACGTCGGCGGACATTCCGAGGCATCCAGAACGCCGAGCCTTCCGCTCGTACCGGCACCCATATAGAAAATGCGCCCGCCGCCGGAAAGAGCCCCTATGCCCCATTCAGCGGCCCTGGCGATTTCCGCAAGATGCGGACGGATTGCTTTCGTAACCTGCTCATCCTCCCGGTTCATGACGGTCACGATCTCAAGAGGGGTCATTCTGTCAAGTTCCATGGTGTTTTCGTTACGGCCTTCCGTTGTCAGTTTCTCGATCTTTCTGACAAAATCATCGCACGCACATTGCATTACATCCGTACCTCTTTCTCTCTTAAAAATCATCGGACTCCAAAAGACCTGTCACATTTCAAATATGCGGCAGATTTCCGGAACAGGAAATCTGCCGCTCATTTTCATTCTTTACAGTACATGCACATTCTGCGGATCGAACGCTACATATGCCTTCTCCCCGACCTCGTACACTCTCTTATTCTTCGGATTAAAGTCCGTAATCTTGACCATCGTATCCCCGACCATCACATGGTAGTTCTGATAGCTTCCCATGAAGCAGCTGAGAATGACCTCGCACGGCAGCTGCCCTTTCTCCGCAATCACTGCCGACTCCGGCCTCAGTACCAGCGTGCAGTCGCCGCCCACCGAGAACGCCCCGACATCCTTGACGTCGACCTTCATCCCGTTTATCTCCGCCACGCCGTCGCTGCCCTTCTTGGTGATCAGTTTGCCGCGCAGGAAATTCGCCTCGCCGATGAAGTCCGCGACGAACTCGCTCTTCGGATGATAATAAATCTCCTGCGGAGTGCCCATCTGCGCGACAACGCCCTTCTCCATGATAATGATCTTATCGGAAATAGCCATCGCCTCACTCTGGTCATGCGTTACATAGACAGCCGTGATGCCCGCCTCCTGCTGAATTCTGCGGATCTCCGTGCGCATCGTCACGCGCAGCTTCGCGTCCAGGTTGGACAGCGGCTCGTCGAACAGCAGCACGCCCGGCTCGAGGACCAGCGCACGCGCCAGCGCGACACGCTGCTGCTGGCCGCCGGAAAGCTGATTTGTCATGCGGGCCTCCATGCCCTCCAGACCGACGAGCTTCAGAATATTTGTCACCTTCGTCCGGATCGTCTCCTTGTCCATCTTCCGGAGCTTCAGTCCGTAAGCGACATTATCGAAAATATTGTAATGCGGAAGCAGCGCGTAGCTCTGGAAAACCATGGCCGTGTCGCGCTTGTTCGGGGTCAGCGCGTTGATCGGCTCGCCGCCCAGATAAATCTCGCCCTCATCCGGGCTCTCGAAACCCGCGATCATTCGCAGCGTCGTCGTCTTGCCGCATCCGGACGGGCCGAGAAGCGTGACAAAGCTGCCCGGCTCGATATCAAGAGACGTGTCGTGGACCGCATAAAAATCCTTCTTTGTCTTCGGATCCTTGTAAATCTTTGAAATATGCTCAAGGCGTACGCCCTTTTTCTCTTTAGCCATAGCCCGTTATTCCTCCTTGTATGCCCGGCTCGTACCGAAATACCTGATGACCAGATTCATTAAAAGAACTGCACTGTACGTGATAAGGTTCAGGATTGTTGCAAATGCGCACGCAATCCCGTACGCCCCCTTCTCCGCGAACTCATTGATCTGTACAGTAATGAGCAGGAACTGCGGCGTGACGAGAAGGATGATGGCGCTGATCGCCGTGATGCTTCGTACAAATGCCGTAACCAGGCCGCTCAGGAAACTGTCCTTGATGAGCGGCAGCGTGACCGTCATGAATACCGTGAAGCTGTCCGCACCCATATCGTACGCGGATTCCTCGATGCTCTTGTCGATCTGGCGGAGAGCCGAGATACCGCTTCGAGTTCCGGTCGGCAGGCTTCGCACGATAAATACGATGACCAGGATCGTGCCTGTGCCGTAAAG
>ODAI014168755.1_pt1 | contig 20948 bp, 17 predicted proteins | sample 1539321 | NCBI WGS metagenome assembly ODAI01 (sample SAMN02144231, study PRJEB22623) | gut metagenome | biome: sheep rumen | host: Ovis aries | place: New Zealand
CAGGCGCCGCAGTTCCTCCCCTGTTTCCTTTACTTCCAGATATGTAGGATTGGGTTCGAAATCATGGCTGAGTATTCCCTTCCAGTAGCTTTCCAGGCCGTTATGAAGAGAGTACCAGTTCCAGTACATGACGCCGCAGGCTCCGGATGCCACATGGCTCCAGGCCATCTGGCGGAGCTGCCCCGGATAGGGAAGCCAGTCCTTAAAGGCCTGGGCCTGACTTTCCAGGACCAGATAATTTTCCTGCCGGACAGACCGGATCAGGTCGCCTCCGAAGGCAATCTCTCTGCCTGTCAGAGCATCCTGGTCGAAGCAGTAGATATCCGTTCCCATCAGAGTAACAGCCCTGGAAGCATCGTAGTGACAGATGTCCGGCTGGACCCCGAAAGAATATCCGTCCTGCTGGCCGGGAGCCCCGAAGGACTTCCACTGGAAGTCAAAGTTCTGGGTAATGAACTGGTCCGGACGGCTGTACTGCTTTACGATGTCTGACTGCCAGACAAGAAATTCCTCTGCCAGAGACCGCCTGAAGATCTCAAATTCACAGGCATAGCTTCCGTTGATGGTCCCGGTGGGATCCGGAAGATCCTCAAAGCTTGTCACGGATCCGCTCCAGTAATTCAGCCCCAGGGCTTTATTTACCTGCTCTATGGAAGAATAACGCTTTTTCATCCATTCCTGAAACAGGCCCAGGATCCGCTTTCCGCAGACCCCGTAATGCTTGGTCTCGTTATCGATCTGGAAGCCTATGACATTGGGACGCCCTGCCGTATGAGATACCAGGGCCCGGATAATTCCTTCAGCGTAATGCCTGTAGGTGGGATTTGTGATATCCATGTTCTGCCTGGGGCCGAATCTGTTTTTTCCCTGAGCCGTTTCCGCCAGCACGTCCGGGTCCAGCTGGACCAGCCAGTGGGGGACAGCGTAGGTAGGCGTTCCCACAATGACATTCAGGCCGTATTTTTCGGCAGCGTCTATGACCCGGTCCACATGGGAGAAATCATACTCGCCGGGGCGGGGCTCCTCCACGCTCCAGGTGGATTCCGCGATCCGGATGGTATTGAAGCCGGCTTCCTTCATCATCTGCATATCCTTTTCCAGCCGGTCACAGGGAAGATATTCCTCGTAGTAGGCAGCGCCGAAGATCAGGCTGCCCTTCATGTCATGCGCATTACTCATTGATTTATCACCTTTACTGATATGGTTTTCCCTCCGGAATCTGCACCTGATCCGTTCTGTCAGGCATCTTTAAGTATTTTTCAGTTCAAAAAAGTCGAAATCAGCTGTTTTTTCATGGAGCAGCCTGTCGGCGCAGGTTATGCCCGCTAAGGTCCCCGTGAATTCTCCGTAGTCCGAATACTCATCTGACAGAAGGCTTGTATCCAGAGAAGGACCGACGGGAAAGTAGGTCTCTCCGTCAAAGGAATAGTAAAACCGGGTGTCTCTGCCTTCTACGGTAAATCTTAGCCATAGGGGTCCCTGCTTTGCCAGGGGAACGATCTGGCCAGGATATTCATATTTTTTACCGTTTTCCAGCCTGAGAAGCTGCAGCATGGGCTGTCCCAGTTCTTCACTGAAGGTCTTGCCCAGATAGAAGAAATTCATGTTGTCGTAGTAGAGGATGAGCCCCGCCGAATGCTGCCAGCATACAGGATCAAATTCCATTTTTACTGTGGCTGCGGCATGAAGAGAGGTAAGCTTCCTTGCCAGGATACTTACCTGATGCAGCGAAGCGCCGGATTCCTGTCCTTTCAGTCTGATCCAGCCGGGACGGGAAATGAGGTCGGTAAAGCTTTTCGGATCGATCCTGGGGGCATAGTACATAAGGCCCAGGGTATCGGAGTCAAAATCATCGAAGGCCGGAGGCCCCTGAAGGTCTGTTTCGGGAAGAGCGCTTTCCCTGACCCATTCATCCGGAAGAGGGCTTCCGCTTTCTGTCCGGAGCCAGCCGTCCTTTGTCCATCGCATCCTGGCAATTGCGGTCTCTCTGCCCAGGGTGCATCTGAGCTCCGGAGTAAAGGGCCTGGAGCAGTGGAAGAGGAGATACGTCTCTCCGCCGGGCAGATCCACATAGCTGCCGTGTCCAGCCTTCTGCAGGGTCACTTCCGGATTATAGTAGCGGGGCTTTAAATGGTCCCAGTCGCTTCGTTCGTTAAAGTCTCCCGGAGAGGATGTGAGAATGGGGCCCATGGGATCCGGCTCATAGGGGCCGAATACATTCCGTGACCGGCCCATGGTAACGCTGTGATAATATCCGGTGCCGCCCTCGGCGCACATGATATAGTAGAAGCCGTTCCGTTTTGTCAGGTGGGGCGCTTCTATGCAGCCCCTGTCGGTAGCGCCCCTCCAGATGCGTCTGGGAAAGCCGATTACCTTTTTGAGTACGGGGTCATATTCCATAATGCTGATGGGACCGGGCTTTTCGTGGCCTTCCCGGGTCTCCCATTCCAGAGCCACCAGGTATTTGCGCCCGTCGTCGTCATGGAAGAGGGAAGCGTCAAAGCCCATGGAGTGAAGATAGACCGGATCGGACCAGGGCCCTGCGGGGTCCCTGGCTGTGATCAGGTAGTTGCTGATATCGAAATAGCGGGCGTTCATGGAATGCATGATCCCGTATACAAGATAGAAAAGGCCGTCTTCCTCACAGTAGGTCAGGCAGGGGGCCCAGATTCCTTTTGCGGAGGGCAGTCCCCGCAGGTCCACCTTTTCCGGATCGCTTAAGGCATTGGCATACAGTTCCCAGTGCTTCAGATCTTTCGAGTGATAGACGGGTACGCCCGGAAACCATTCGAAAGAGGAAACCGCCAGATAGAAATCGCTGCCTTTCCGGCAGATACAGGGATCCGGGTTAAAGCCCGGCAGAACAGGATTATGGATCATATTTTTTCTCCATGTATGTTGAATGCTCTGCAGGCAGGAGGCATCCAGCCTGCAGAGTTCATGTTTTAACCGGCGTATGTATCATTCTTCGCGAAGGGATTTTCCCTTGAAATCCGGCATCCATTTTTCCTTCCAGCAGCGGCGGAGGTCCCAGCTGTCCTTCCATTCCTCATCCATGTGAAGGTTCAGGTCCCGCCTGAGCTGGTAGTTCCAGTAGATGAAACCGGCACTGGCCGACCAGGCCTTCAGCTGCTTCTTTGCCAGTTCTCTGAAGCGGCGGCTCTTTTCTTCATCCGTTTCCGCGGCAAGGGCATATTTGTTGGAGATACACCACTCGCCTACGATCACGGGAGTATACCTGGCCGCTTTCTCCACCATCCGTCTCTGAGAATTGATATAGAGCTGGTAGACCCAGGGCTTATGAATGGGAACAAAGTTTTCCATGGCAAAGACATAGATATGGGTATCCAGGGCTACGTTCTGCATGCCCTCCTTTACGAAAAAGTCCTTCCAGGCTCCCAGGCGGAAACCGTCGTGGAATACAATGACCTTTTCGGGAGGCAGGATGGCCCTGAGCCTTCTGTAGGCGTCTCTGTAGAACTGCTTCAGGAAAGGCATGGGAACATGGCCGGAACCTTTGGCTTCTTCCTGATCCTCGGCTTTGCCTGTGGAAGGAGCCGTGATATAGACCAGCCAGCTGATGGGCTCGTTCAGCACCTCGATGCCGTAAAGAGCGGGATGGCTGCCATAGCGCTCCGCCAGACGTTCCAGAACTGTCAGTTCAAATTCCACCTCTGCGGGATCTTTGCACCACTTGCAGACGCCGGTCAGACCGCCGTTGTCATAGCCGTTCTGACTGCCGGGGCAGGTATGGAGGTCGATCATGATCTGGATATCGTATTTCAAAGCCCACTCAAAGGCCTGATCCAGATATTCCACGCAGCCGATAAAAGGAGGACGGTCGCCGAAAATGAAATAGGGAACCGGGATCCTGGCCAGATTTACTCCGTGGGAGGAGAGGGCAGCGAAATCTTCTTCGGTAACATAGGTATCCCTGTGCTGCTTCATCCGCTCCGCCAGTTTTTCGGGATTCATTCTGCGTACAAGCCAGGTCTCGTCCTCAGTGCCCGTATCTTCGAACAGGCCCGGCTCCATCCACTTTTCCAGTACCAGCCAGTTGCCGAGATTTGCACCTCTGATTTTTTTCATACCATGCCTCCTTTTAAAATTACTGGTTTACAAATAAATACATTTTACAGGTATCAGACAGTCTTTTTTACAATGCCCGGGAAAGCCGCGATTACGCACAGCAGCCAGGCCAGGAAAGAAAGTACCGCGAACACCAGGTAGCCCTGGGCACTGGACATGGGGCTCATACCCATGAAGACAAATACTACAGTGGAAGCCATGGGCTTGATGGAAGCAGCCAGAGCGCCCATGCAGAGCGCTGCTGCAGCCACAGGCAGAAGATTGGCAAAGGGGACGGAACCCTTCACAACCGTCAGTGCAAGCACGGCCGCGCTAAGAAGCGCGTTTGCAATCAGCAGCGGCCTGACCATAGGGGCTGTAGACAGAACATTACCGTAGAGAAATACACAGATCAGCGAAAGCACTGCTGAAACAGCGTTCAGGTAAAAACCAATAGTCTTTTTCGTCATGTCATTTTCCTCCCTGTCAGTCTGTAGTCCGGCTCTTTCGTTCAGCATTTGCATATAATGCCAGGAACACAAGAGCCAGACCGCCAAATGCGACATTAGCTGCGGTGAGAGCCTTTTCCCACCATGTGGTGACATGTACTACCTCTGAATCGGGAGAAAGTCCGTTCATGGCATTGCTCCCTGCAAAGACGTACATAAAGTGCTTCAGACCATCCTGCATCTCGTGCTGGAAAGCAGCATCAGCTTTTACAAGCTCGATGTTCCTGGCATCGCTCATGGAACCATGGGCACAGGATGTGTAACTGGCCGTGGTGCAGAGGAGACCGCCGCCGCCTGCATAGATGGTATCCAGCCAATTCATATAGTCGAAACCTGCGGCTGCATAGTCGGTCATGACCCAGCCGTCAAATCCCCATTCTTTTCTGAGGACCTGTTTGATCAGACCTTCGTGGGCGCCTGCAAAAGTGGTTCCCACACGGTTATAGGCTGTCATCAGACCGCTGACCGCTTCGCAGGAAGCAGGCCCCTGGAAGGCACGCAGTCCGTTTTCACGGGCCGACTGCTCGTTGAAGAAGGTGGACAGACCCGTGCGGTTATATTCCATATCATTTAAGGCATAGTGCTTGAGCACGCTCCAGGTACCCTTGGTCCAGGTTCCTGTGATGAAACTGGTAGCCATCAGGTTTGTCAGCATGGCATCTTCGGAATAGTACTCATGATTTCTTGCGCAGTAGGCTGCGGTATGCAGATTGACGCCGGGGCCCTGAAGTCCGGAGATGTTGGTCCAGAGTCCGTCTTCGCCCAGAAGCTCGCCTTCGCGATGAACCAGTTCAAGATTAAAGGTTGCGGCCACTACAGGTTCAGTGGGCATAGAAGCAAGAGACCACTTTGCATAAGGATCATCCGGTCCTACATAGGTGGGTTCGTCGCTCATGGAGGCATCCCACTTTGCGGCATAGCCGGAAACCTGATCGTTTACAAAGCCGATGGGGCCGTCGTTATTGTAGACGTTGCCGATTCCGATGGAACCGATGGCATCAAAATCGTCCGTGCAGTTCTCAAGGAAATTGATGGCTTCGTCCAGGGTGATTTCCTGAATCAGAGAGTCCCAGAGAGGATCGTCCAGATCGACGGCTCCCTGATAGACGCCGTTTTCATCGATCTTCATCATGTCAGCAAGGGTAAGACCGTTGTCGGCACCCCAGACGATCTCATAATCACTGTTTTCGGTAAGCTGGCGGCTTACGTTCTTAAGTGTAGGAAGCATCTCTTCCGTGGCTGTGACAGGAGCAACGGGAGTCCAGCCTTTGGACCAGTCGCTGCGGGTGGTATATTCCACGGATCCGGGGATCAGTTTATTCAGATCCGCATCCTGAACCGCATTTTGAACGCCTTCAGAATAGGTTTCGCTGTCAGTCTCTTTCAGAGTCCATCTGTAGGCTCTGGAAGCATCAATGGCCTCGTCCTCATTAACGGAGATCAGACCGTCCGTACTGCCGGTTTTTGCGGCCAGAACATTATTGAGAGCATTGTGAGCACCGTTGCCCAGAGCAAAATAGTAGTCGCCTGCATCCAGGACCCAGGCACCTGCGGTGCCGTCAGCCTTGACCAGCGCCTCGTCATAGCTTGCGAAATAGCGGGCATCAAATTCGATTGTAAGTTCCTCGGAAGCGCCGGGCTCCAGATTACCGGTCTTGCCGAATGCCACCAGCTGGATGGCGGATTTTTCAAGGCCACCTTCGATATAGGGAGCCTGTACATAGAGTTCGGCCACATCCTTGCCGGCGATATTGCCGGTATTGGTGACTTTGACCACAGCAGTGGAAGTACCGCCTGTCTGGACGTCCACGCTTACCAGTTCCTGGCTGAAAGTGGTGTAGCTCATACCGTAACCGAAAGGATAGGAGACTTCATCCGCATAATTCCAGGATTTTCCTGTAGAAGAGCCCTCTGAAGCGCCTGCATTGCCCTGTCCCAGAATCTGGTCCTCATAACGAGTCTCATAGTATTTGTATCCGGTGTAGATGCCCTGGCTTTCCACATAGTAGTAATCTGCCAGATCATCTGCAGTCAGGGGGCTTCCTGCAGCGGCGGAAAAATTTTCATAAGCGTTGAGACCGAAGTTGACCATGGCCGGAGCAGATTTGACACTGACGGCATAGGTATCTACCATGCGGCCGGAGGGACTTTCGTTTCCTGTAAGTACATCCGCTACGCCCTCAAATCCGTACATACCGGGGAGGCCGGTCCAGAGGATCGCATCGATATCGGCATCCTGCTTCAGTTCCTCCACTTCCATGGGAGTATCGGTATTCAGCAGAACGATCACTTTGCCGTTGCTGTGCTTCTTGGCCAATGCTATCATTTCACGTTCATACTGTGAAAGTGACAGAGGCGTTTCAAAAGTATTGCCGGAAGGATCTGTCATGGCATCATTATAGTCTGCCGCCTCGGAACTGTCCCGGGTCAGCAGAATGATGGCGGTGGTATTGTCTGCAGAAGCAAGAATTTCGGGAGTATAGGCTTCGGGGGAGAGTTCACCAACCTGGAAGCTGTTTACGGGCTCGGTGATGGTGGCGAAGCTGGCTGTCAGGCTGTGGCCGGGAATCTCTGCGCCGAACAGATTGCTTTTACGCACACTGTCGAAGAACTGGCCATAGAAGCCAGCCATTTCTCCGTTGATGGAAACGCCTTTCATTCCAAGAGCATCCAGAATTCCCACCTGGGCCTGACCGGCATCACCGGCAACCATGACGGATGAACCCATCATTCCGCCAAGGGTAGGGAAGAGAGAATTCAGGCCCCAGACGGTAACGGTTTCATCTGCTGTATTCAGAGGAAGAGCTCCTTCCCTGTTTTTCAGCAGTACGCTGCCTTCCGCCGCAAGATCGGCTGCAAGCTGACGCTTTGCCGCCTCCAGTTCTTCTACGGAACTGAACTCTGCCTTGTAATAGGCTGTATCCTCATCGGAATCCTGCGCATTTTTTGTAATGTAGTTGGTAGTGCCAAGCTGGCGGTTCAGAATTGCGGAATTGGCATTTGCTACTGATGTCAGTCCCATGAACAGGATGAACAGGGAGAGAAAAACCGCACATAACCCGCGATATGCCCCTCCTTTTGCTTTGTTTTTCATGTTGCCTCCTTTGATTAGTAAAACATTTAAAAACATTTTGTTCTGAGCCTTGCCCGGCCAGAGCTCAGGCAGAGAACGTTTTTGAATCTGTAAACAGTATCGATTGTTTTCAGAATATTTACAAGCTATAATCTTATGTATTAGATAGGTCATTCTTACGTTTTAGATTTATATTTTTTACAGAGCGCAATTCAGAAATAAGGAAGATGCAGATGAAAAAGCAGGGGCCGGAACCATATGAAATCATAGAATTCAATCTGAATGTCAGCGGAAGAGCACATTTTGAAAGATTTCTGAATGACAAGAGATTTGTTGCTTCCCACTGGCATGATTCCATGGAAATCATTTCCCTGACAGAGGGAGAACTTATGGTAAATGCGGAAGGAAATCAGTATCTCCTGCATGAAGGGGACTGTATAATTCTTCCTCCTTATTCTGTTCATTCCACCCTCAGCACAAAGGGAAACAGCGCCCTGCTGCTGCAGATCCCGGTAGATGCCTTCTCCGACTGCCTCGGGTCCCTTGGACGAAACAGGATCATCTGCGATCCGTTTACCGGAGATGAAGCCAGGAGGGCGTGTCTTAAGCGTATTAGGAATCTGCTATTTAAAATCATGGACCTGCAGGCAGAAAACAGTCCCTCCGCAGGTCTGAAAAGTGCCGGTGTCCTTCTGGATATAATGTATGAGATATATACCGGGGCTTCCGATTCCGGCCATATTTCCTCCGATTCTTTAACCGGCCGGAAAAACAAAGAGCGTCTTGCCGCTGTTTTGGCCTATACGGAAAAGCATTATATGGAGCCGGTTGCCCTGAGCGATGTGGCAGGGGAACTGCACCTGCAGGTCAATTATTTCTGTCACATATTCAGGGAAAACACAGGAATGACCTATCTGCAGTATCTGAATGAATACCGTCTGGGGAAAATCTATCAAGACCTGGTGGAAACGGATATTCCTCTCAAATACCTTCTGGAACGGCATGGTTTTACCAACTACAAGATGTTCAGACGAATGTTTTCCGAGCATTTCGGAACGACTCCCGGAGAGATCAGAAAAAGCGCTGTATAAAAAAAAGTCTGCCAAATGGCAGCATTCTGCTGCCGGAAGGAAAGGAATTCAAAAATTCCTGTTCAAATGCGCATGGGCTCAGATAAGGTCCGGACACAATCATGAATGGCCTGAAAATGTTTTATGAAGAGGGCATTCTTGGCAGTAAAGTCTGATCGTATCCACCCGCAGAGTTTGTCCGCTCTACTTTACGCAGGGTGCGCATCTCAGGTGCTTGGGTATAAAATCTGCAGCAGAAGGAGGTGATCATACATGAATCAGTATGTTACAGGCGCAGTTATCAGGCAGCTACGGGAAAAGAATGGGATGACACAGCTTCAGTTTGCTGACAGGCTCCTCGTCAGCGACAAGACCGTATCAAAGTGGGAAACGGGAAAGGGATACCCGGACATAACCCTGCTGGAGCCCATTGCGGAGGCATTCCGTATTTCCGTGGCGGAGCTGATTTCGGGGGCGACCGTCACAAACGCCAATGTTTCCGCCAACATGCTCCGCTCCCGTTTCTACGTATGCCCTGTCTGCGGGAACATAATCCACAGCATGGGAGAGGCCCTGGTCCACTGCCACGGACTGCAGCTGATCCCCCTGGAAGCGGAGCAGTCGGATGAAGGCCATATGATCTTTGTGGAGAGAGCAGAGGACGAGTATTTTATACAGATCGACCATCCCATGACCAAGAGCCATTACATTTCCTTTATAGCGGCCCTTTCGTCGGACGGCCTTCAGATGATAAAGCTTTATCCGGAAGGAGAGGCACAGGCCAGAGTAAAGATCAGTGGAGTAAAGAAGATCTTCTTTTACTGCAACCGGGACGGTCTGTTCTGCCTGGATGTAAAAAAAGGGATCGACGACAGGGAAAGAAGCTATGACGATTACAGGGAAAGGCTGGAACTGGAAAGAGCCGCAAAAAGCCTTTTCGGGTAGTCATTTCCGGAATCTGCCCTTTACCGTGTCCTCTTCAGCCGGGGTATGGGTGAGACGTAATGAAATAAATGCAGTAAACGTTTTATTATAGGCTGACGGAACATTCATAAGGCAGACAGAAAGAGCGCCCGGATTCCTCCGGGTGCTTTCCTGCTTTCTGGTTTACATTCCGTAAACCGATCTCTGTTAATTCGGATTTTTATGTATATTCTGTGCATCCATACCGATATTTTTGTATAATGGCTTCAGGCAGGCGGGTTCCTGCCCATTTCCCGTTCATGCAGTTAAGGCGGTAAAAAAGGAGGCATTTTTTATGCGGGAGCTGTTACTGAACATCTGCCCTTTTGCCATATGGTGTATCGTAGTGGGCGAAACGATCATAGGAGTTCTTCTTTTCTCCCTGTGGAAAAGGCATAAACAGCCAATAGCACTTCTGTCGTTTTTTGTGACGCTCGGTCTTATTCTGGATGCTGCTGTCATCGGTCTTGGGGCTCTTTTGCCTGCCTGTATACTTGCCGCGGTCAGCCCTTTCCGCTTTATTGCCCACGGGCTTCTGATCCCGCTTCTCTTTCCTGTCTGCGGCTATGCGCTGGATTTCAAAAAATCCTTAATGAAAGTTCTCTGGATCTTTACCGTGCTTCTTATGACAGCCGGAGCAGCCGAGGGTGTCTGCACCGTTCTGGAACCGAGAGAGATTGCCGGCGTAATCCGATTTGCGGCAGGAGAGGCAACGCCACAATGGGCCGGCATGATCAGCATGATCCTTTCATTCGGAACGGTCATTCCTATGATGATTGCAGGAGTGATCGTATGGATCAGACAGAAAACTCCCTGTTTCTTCCTGTCAGGATTTTTAATGTTTGTTTTTTCCGCACTGGGACCGGCTTCTGGAAACGCAGATCTGATCTTTTTTATCAGTATGTTCGGTGAACTATTTATGGTGCTGTTCCTGTATCTGTATGCCCGGCGAAAGACCGGGGATTAAAAATACGGAACTTGCCTATCCATAGAAATTAGCAGGAGGAATAAATGGATATCAGTATTCTTTTGGCATTGCAGGAATTAAGGAACAGAGCCGGCGGTATTTTTGCAGAGTTCCTTTTGAAGATGACGTTTTTCGGAGAGATGAATACAGTACTGATCCTGATGGCCATCATTTACTGGTCTGTCAGTAAAGAATTCGGAACCTGGCTTCTGATGGGATGGAGCGGCATCAGAGTGGTCAACGGGTTTCTGAAAGTGACAGCATGTGTCTACCGACCATGGATCAGGGATCCCAGGATCTTGCCTTACGGTGATTCCATGACAACGGCCACCGGCTATTCATTTCCCAGCGGACACAGCATGAATGCATCGTCGCTCTTCGGCGGAGGTTCCATCAGAAAGGATCTTCCAAAGACCCTTCGCCTTTTTCTTGGCATCATTCTGGCCCTGGTGGCCTTCAGCCGTATTTATCTGGGCGTTCATGCGCCGCAGGACATTCTGGCGGGCACAGCAGCCGGACTGCTTGTGATGTGGCTGACGTTCAGACTGACCCTGTATCTTGAGAAGCACCCTGAAAAAGACATCCTGATACTTGGTGCAGGCATCGGGATCGCGGCTGCTGTGGCTGTATTTGCCGCCGTAAAATCCTATCCGGAAGATTTTGACCAGACAGGCAGACTGCTGGTGGACGGAGCAAAAATGGCAGTCGATACCTTCAAGGGCGTCGGCTGGTGCATGGGGTTTCTTACCGGATGGATCCTTGAGAGGAGGTATATAGGTTTTTCTACAGAAATTCCCATGGTATCAAGGATCTCGCGACTGACCGCCGGACTTCTTGGCTATTATGCCGTCAGCCTGATTCTTATCCCCCTGATCAAAAACATGATTCCCGGGGCAGGAGGAACGGTCATATCATGCTTCCTGCAAATGTTCTATGTCTCATTTATCTTTCCCTGGTGCATAAAACAGTTGGAAGGAGGTTCTTCCCGGCAGTGAAGCTGCCTTTCCTTTCCGCTGTCAGCATACACCATTTTCGGAGCCGGGATCCCGGCTCCTTTTTTATAAGAAAAAGCTTTTCAGAATTTTCGTCATGCTTCCCGGAACAGGTATGAGAGATGATAAGCCCGGACTGCCGAAAAAACATAAAAGACTTTTATGACAGCAGTGAACAGAGGATTATTCCGGAGAAAACGATTGGTTATGGAATCTGCATGGGATTGAGAGTATACTTAACTGTCAGAAGAATGCATCCAAGGAGAAATTCTGAAAATGAAGATAGAAAAAGCTGTATGTCCCCACTGCGGTGCTCCCGTCAGGATAAAACCCGGGAAAAAGGTAATGAACTGTGATTACTGTGATATGCAGATCATTATCAGCGATCTGGATCTGGAAGAAGAGGAAGTATCGGACGAAGATTTCAGACGTTACGGAGAGCAGGACTTTTCATCCCGGTATGCAGGCAGTGATATTTTCCCGGAGCACGGAAGCAGCCCTAAGGAGGAAGGCCCTCACTTTACTGATTTCTCCGCAGGGGCAAGTGACGTCTATGAAGAAAAGCGGGGTATTCCAGATGAAGATCCGGCGGACCCTTCTTTCCGGCAGCATGGTTACTGGACACCGGTAGGCTTCCGTTCCCGCAGAATGAGAAACATGATTCTGGCCGGTCTTTTTTATTTCAGTCTGATTTCCGGTCTTCTGACTTCCGGTTCCGAATTCTTCAGAAGTCTCTGCTCAGCAGTCTGTCTCTTTTTTATGGTCAGCACCGCATTTTTATGGCAGCCTCTGGTTGACCGGCTTCCCGGTCTGAAAAAGGACATTTTATCCGGGAAAAAGACCATGAGGATCATATATATCCTGATTGCCCTGATGATATACGGCTTCATTTCCTGATGTGAGTTCCTTAGAAAAAAGAACGAAAATATCAACTTGTCTGTAAATACAAATAAATATGTAAAATGACTCCCGGCGGCGTCATTTTAGTACCATAAAAGTGTAATTGATAGGGAGTGATTATCCCTGTCAGTTGCACTTATTTTTTATAATAAGAGTAATTGGTCTGACGTGCTTCTTTTTGGATCCATGCATCCGTCAATAAAACTGTCAGCCAACCCCCTTATTATAAGCATTCGATTAAATGAGCGTTTTGCGGATTATTAAAAACATGAGACACATTGCTTTATATAAGAAATGGAGGATTACAGCATGATTTTTGACAGAAATGAAAAGAAGGAAGTGATTGCCCTGCTGGGGGCAGGGAGCATGGGATGCGCCGTTGTAAGAAGGATCGCGGCAGGCAGGAAGATCCTTTTGGGCGACATCAGCGCAGAAAACCTTGAAAAAGTCTCCCATGATTTCATTTACAGCGGATACGATGTTGAGACCATGATCGTAAATGCCCTGAAAAAGGACAGTGTAGAGGCTTTTGCAGAAAAGGCGGCCTCTTTCGGATCTGTGAAATACTTTATCGATACAGCAGGGGCTTCTCCCAATCAGGCAGAGCCGGAGCATATACTGGCTCTGGATATGGTGGGGACCGGCTATGCGGTAGATGCCTTCGGTAAAGTGATGGCAGAAGGAGGAGCCGGTCTGATCGTAGCCAGTCAGACCGGATACATGTTCCCGATACCTTATGAAACGGAACTGGAGATTCTGAATACGCCCACTGAAAAGCTGATGGATCTGCCCATTATGAAAGAGACAGCCATGAAGAGGTCAGGCCTGGCTTATATGATCGCAAAAAGGGTCAATCACCTGCAGGCCCAGAAAGCAGCCGCAACCACCTGGAAGGCACGACGTGCCAGGATCAATACCATCAGCCCGGGCGTGATCGTAACACCCCTTGCATATGATGAATTCAGCGCGGCAGGAGAGGGCTATCAGAAGATGGTGGATGCATCCGCAGCGGAGCGCTGCGGTACTTCCGATGAGATCGCAGAAGCAGGAGCCTTCCTCCTCGGAGAACATGCAGGATTCATCAACGGAACAGATCTGCTGATCGACGGCGGTGTTATTGCTTCTATAAGGACAGGCGTTTTCAGGCTGGGCGGCTGAAGCCGAAACATAAAAACGAATAGATTTACCAATCATAATGAGTTATAACAGGAGGCTTCTCTTATCGGCAATCTCGAAAGAAGAGTCCGGCTCAGTACGGATCCCGGACAGGAAGTGTATGGCCGGCATGAAAGTGATTCGTGCCGGTCTCATTTTGTCTGCCTATAACAATTCCTTCAACCTTTTGTCTTTTTTTATATTGACATAGTGTCAGTATAAAATTATAATAACTGTTACAGGCCGGAGAGGTCTGTCAGTCAGCTGTAATCATTTAAGAAAATACATCGTTCGCCGGCAGAAGACCGGGAAAAGGAGGATTTATCATGGAAGAAAAGAAAATTGTTCAGACAGCAGGACATGAACAGCTGGGTGAATTCGCTCCTCAGTTTGCTCATCTCAATGATGACGTACTCTTCGGAGAGGTATGGAACGATGATTCCATTGACATAAAGACCAGGTGCATCATCACAGTTATGTCCCTGATGGCATCCGGCATTACGGATTCTTCTCTGACTTACCATCTGGAGAACGCCAAGGCCCACGGCGTTACAAAGAAAGAAATCGCAGGAATCATTACCCACGCAGCCATGTATGTGGGCTGGCCCAAGGCCTGGGCTGTATTCCGCCTTGCCAAAGAGGTCTGGAAGGAAGAAGAGTCTGCCCTGACGGAAAAGGACAGATACCAGAATACCATTGCCTTCCCCATCGGAGACCCCAATCCCTTCGGTCAGTTCTTTGTAGGACAGAGCTATCTGGCACCCTTATCCACGGAACAGACTCCCGTTTTCAACGTGACCTTCGAGCCCGGCTGCCGCAATAACTGGCATATCCATCATGCGAAAAAGGGCGGCGGCCAGATGCTGGTCTGCATCGGCGGAAGAGGATACTACCAGGAGTGGGGAAAAGAAGCCGTGGAAATGGTGCCCGGAACCGTGATCAATATCCCTGCCGAGGTCAAGCACTGGCACGGTGCCGCTCCCGATTCCTGGTTCTCCCACCTGGCCGTAGAAGTGGAAGGAGAGGAGACCAGCAACGAGTGGCTGGAACCTGTTTCCGACGAAGATTACGGCAGACTGAAATAATAAGTAGGAGATCGTTTTGAAGAGAATCATAGCTTTACTGCTGGCCTCCGCGCTGGCTCTTGGACTTTCCGCATGCGGAGGCGGTAAAGGCGCCTCTTCCGGAGAGGCTGCTCCCGCACAGGAAGTAACTGCTGAACCTTCAGCGGAAGAAGCCGCTCCGGAAGCTGAAGAAACAGAAAATAAGGAAGAAGTAGCCCCTTCCGCAGAGGATACTGCTTCCGATAAAAATCAGGAAGATACTGCCGCTCCTGCAAAGGATGTGCTGGTCGTATATTTCTCCGCCACCGGCAACACAAAGGCTGTAGCCGAAAAGATCGCCGCCATCACTGACGCGGACATTTATGAGATCAAAGCCGCTGTAGATTATACGGAAGCGGACCTCAACTGGAACAACAGTGACAGCCGCACCACCCACGAACAGGACGACCCTTCCGTAAGACCCGAGATCGGCTCTGATCCCGTGTCTTTGGAGGGCTATTCCACAATCTATATCGGCTATCCCATCTGGTGGGGAGAAGAGCCCCGCATTATGGATACCTTTGTGGAAAGCTTAAGCTTTGACGGTATCCAGATGATTCCTTTCTGCACTTCCAGCTCCAGCGGAATGGGAAGAAGCGGAAAGAATCTGGCAGAAAACGCCGGAAGCGGAGACTGGCAGGACGGAAAACGGTTCGATGCCGGTGCATCGGAAGATGAGATCCGTTCCTGGATCGAAGAAATGAAGTAATCTGAATAATCATGACACCTGAAGGAGCTTTTTTTGAAAGGTAAAAGAGATACAAATAAGCTGAAAAGGATCATCGACGTTTCCATGACGCTCGTCCTTCTTTGCCTGATGGCCTATCAGGTGACCGGCGAAGCAGCCCATGAATTTATCGGCGTCGGAATGACCTTTCTCTGCATAGTCCACCAGATTCTCAACAGAAGGTGGTACGGGACGCTTTTAAAAGGGAAATACAAAGCTTTCCGTGTTCTGCAGACAGGGATCAACATCCTTCTGCTAATGTCCTTAGCAGTGACAGCTTTCTGCGGCATGTCCATGAGCTCCTACGCCGTACCTTTTATGTACGGCATACTCAGGGTCTCTCTGGTCAGAAGAGTCCACCTGTCTGTATCCCACTGGTCCTTTGTTCTTATGGGACTGCATCTGGGTCTGCATGTACCGGTCATGGCGGCCAGGCTGAAGCTGACAGATAAAATAAGGACTGTTCTGGTTCCTGTCTTCAGCCTGCTGGCCGGAATCGGACTTTTCCTTTTCCTGCATACAGGAATGCCTGCTTACCTTTTCTTCCGCGTTGCATTTGCTTTTCTGGACTATGACAAAGCTCCCTTCATGGTATTTCTGGAAAATATCCTGATGCTTTTTTTCTGGACCTTTGCAGGCGCTCAGGCCTCTGTCTTTTTCAGAAACCTGCAGGCAAAGAAGAAGGAGAAGAGAAAGCTGATCCTTCCTGTCCTTTTTACGGCAGTTTCTGTCCTTATCGGATCTGTTCTGGGCATGGCTTTTCCTTCCGAAAATGACTTTGGCTTCGGAAGCGGAGACTGGACTTCTGATCAGGAAATATCGGGAGACGGTATGTCAGCGGACATGCAGGAGACCGGTGAAGTCCCTGAGGACGCAGATTTTTCCGAATCAGAAGCAGCAGAGGACCAGGCGGGCAGCACAGACGCAGAGAAAAGCCCTTCTGACGTGCAGGACGGTTTTATTCTGATCGAAGGCGGTTCGTTTTCCATGGGCTCTCCCGAGACCGAGAACTGGCGCATAGAAGACGAAACGCAGCATGAGGTCACTGTATCTTCCTTCTATGTCGATCCCTTTGAGACTCTGCAGGAAGAATATGAGCGGCTGACAGGAGAAAATCCCAGTACCTTCCGGGGAGACCGTCTCCCTGTGGAAAACATTTCCTGGCTGAACGCTGTTGCTTTTGCCAACGCAAAAAGCCTGGAAGCGGGACTTACGCCTGCCTATACCATAAAGGAAGAAGAAGTAATCTGGGACAGATCCGCCAGCGGCTACCGCCTTCCCACGGAAGCAGAATGGGAGTATGCCTGCAGGGCCGGAACAGAGACTCCTTTCAACATGGTTCCCTCACCGGATGCCGACCACGCCAACTTCTACGGGCACTATCCCTATGAGATCGAGGAAAACTACTTCGATAACTCTGTTCTGGAATCAAAGCCCGGCACTTACAGGCAGATGACCGTGGAAACCGGCTCCTTTGAACCCAATGCCTGGGGCCTTTATGATACCCACGGCAACGTAAACGAATGGTGCTTTGACTTCTACGGCCCCTATGACCCTGATGATGCAGCGGATCCCGCAGGTCCTTCTTCAGGCACCAGACATGTCTACCGGGGCGGCGGCTGGAATGATTTTGCCAAGAACATGCGAAGCGCCTACCGGGCCGCAGGCCAGGCAGAAATGAAAAGCTATAACCTGGGACTTCGTCTTGTAAGGAATGCGGATGACCGCAGTTACGAAACGGTCTCTGTCAGGAATGAAGACCTGTCAGTAAGGGAGGACGGTAAAGTCCTGATCGCCTTTTTCTCCTGGAGCGGCAATACCAGAGGCATTGCTCAGGAAATACAGCGGCAGACAGGTGCGGATCTTTTTGAAATTACCCCGGTGCATCCTTATTCTTCGGATTACAATACCGTTCTTATGGAAGCCCAGGAAGACCAGCATAATCAGGCAAGACCGGAGCTTTCCTCCAGCGTGGAAAACATGGAAGACTACGATACTATTCTTCTGGGATATCCCAACTGGTGGGCCTCCATACCCATGCCCATCGCCTCCTTCCTGGAAGAATATGACTTCTCCGGCAAACGGATCCTTCCCTTCTGCTCTCATGGAGGCGGCAGATTCGGCCAGAGCCTAACTGCCATCGCAAAACTGGCTCCCGAAGCAGACCTGGGCGAGGGCCTTTCGGTCCATTATTCCGGCGGATCCTCTCTCTCCGAGGATGTGTCCGCATGGCTCACCGGAAACGGAATTGCAGTGAAGTAACGAAAATCATTTCTTTACCGCAAAATAAATCAATCATGTACCGGGACGGCCGCGTCCCGGATGAGATCCAGGCACATGCAGACATTCGGTTCTGCCTGTGCCTGTTTTTCGTTTCCTGAATCCTGACAGGGCTTCGGACTTTCAATGAACGGCCTTAAGGATATCCCAAAAACATGGCACAGGGCACAGCGTCAGATTCACAGGATGTGCGATTGGGCCTTGTTTGCCTTTGTGATACCGCCTTATAATAAAAGAAGCTTTTATAAAGAAGCCCGCAGAAAGGACAGATCTGGAATGCTTGAAAAAGGAATCATCGGAAATAAAGAAATCATTGTAACAGAGGATTGTACCGCAAGGTCCATGGGGAGCGGTGAACTGCCGGTTTTCGCCACACCTGCCATGATCGCCCTGATCGAAGAAACGGCCTGGAGGAGCGTTGCCGCCTTTCTGGATCCCGGCCAGGGGACCGTCGGAACGAAACTGGAGATCAGCCATCTGGCGGCAACGCCCATGGGCATGAAGGTATCCTGCCGGACAGAACTTACGGAAGTGGACCGCCGCCGCCTGGTCTTTAAAGCCGAAGTATTTGATGCATGCGGAAAAGTGGGCGAGGGAACCCACGAACGCTTCCTTGTGGAAAACGAAAAGTTTCTTTTAAGGGCCCGGTCAAAAGCCGGAAACAATCAGTAAAGAGGTTTTTTAATGCCAGACTATAAGAAAAAAGTAACTATGGATGCCGGCGGCTTTGTGCTGCTGTCCGATTACGTGCCTGCCATCATTCAGGAGATCCGCTATTTTTCCACCTACAACTTTGTGGGAGAAAGGATCAACGGCTACGAGGAGCCCTGTGCCATCTGTACCAGAGAGGCTGCCAGGGCCATGCAGGCTGTCAGCAATGAGATGAACGCAAAAGGCTACCGGGTGAAGGTCTTTGACGCCTACCGGCCGGCCTGTGCCGTAAGGCACTTTGTCTACTGGGGGATCGAGGACCTGGATCTTCGCATGAAGCCATTCTTCTATCCGGAACTGGAAAAACAGGCTCTTTTTAAAGAAGGATATATTGCCTCCCAGTCCAGTCACAGCCGCGGATCCACCATTGATCTTACCCTGCTTGACATGTCGACCGGAAAAGAAGTGGATATGGGCTCCCCCTTTGACCTGTTCAGTCCTGTTTCCCATCCCGACTACAGAGGGATCACGGAAGAACAGTACGAAAACCGCATGCTGCTTCAGTCTGTTATGGTCAGGAACGGATTTGTTCCCATTGACTGTGAATGGTGGCATTTTACCCTGACAGACGAGCCATACCCGGATACCTACTTTGAGTTTCCCGTCTCTTCACAGTATCTGAAAGGCTGAGCCCGGAAAGGACCAATATGTATCTAGAGAACTTCCGGCTGCCTGGAATGGAAAGGGAAGAGATGCTCCTTGCAAAGCGAATGGAGCATAACGGGGGCAGGAATCTGGGCTATATCGATAATCCCTATCCCTGCGGCCTCTTTTCGGCCATGGACCTGCGGGAGCTTGACTTTGAAAGGATCACCATTCTCTACGGAGGAAACGGATCCGGCAAGAGCACCCTGCTCAATCTGATCACCCAGAAGCTTGGTCTTAAAAGATCCGCTCCCTTCAATTCCGGGGAAATGATGGAATCCTTCGTGAACGCCTGCTCCTATGAAACAGGGTATGACGATTATGGAGAGAAGATGAAGATCCCGGAAGGGAGCCGGATCATTACCTCCGACGATATCTTCGAATACATGCTTGCGGCCAGATCCGGCAATGAGGAAATAGAAAACGCCAAAGAAGAAGCCAAAGAGGACTGGGCCGTGCTCAAATACGGTAAAGGTCTGCGTTTTCAGGGGATGGATGACTACGAGAACCTCCGCCTGCAGAACCTGGCCAGGAGCAGATCGGTGTCCAGAAGGAAGTTTCTGAAAAAAACACTGGGAGAGGAAGTCAGGCTTGCCTCCAACGGTGAAACGGCTCTTCTGTATTTTCAAAAGAAGCTGGAAAACGACACCCTTTACTGCCTGGATGAACCGGAAAATTCCATGTCTCCCCGTATGCAGCTGGAGCTGAAAAAACTTTTGGAGACCCAGGTCCGCTTCTGCGGCTGCCAGCTGATCGTTGCCACCCACTCCCCATTCCTCCTGTCCATGCAGGGTGCCAGGATCTACGATCTTGACGAATCTCCGGTGGATATAAGGAACTGGTGGGAGCTGGAGAACGTCCGGATTTATTATGATTTTTTCAAAGAAAACAGTGAACTGTTTAAAGACTGATATAACATAAGGATAATCCTGCCGGAAGGCAGATTATTAATATTTTTTATAAGGAGCGTACTGTTTGAGAAAGTACCAGACACTGGAGACTGTGATCTGACCGGGAGGTCTGTCAGCAGTCAAAAGCCCCCCCGCCATATGGCAGTTGTCGTCAGCAATATTCAGGAGGAAAAACAATGAATAAAAATGACATTACCATTCGTCTGGAAAGAGAAGAAGATTACAGAGAGGTCGAAAACCTGGTAAGAGAAGCGTTCTGGAATGTGTATCGTCCCGGCTGCCTGGAACACTATGTGATCCATGTGCTGCGCGATGATCCGGCTTTTGTAAAAGAGCTGGACTTTGTTATGGAAAAGGACGGCAGACGGATCGGCCAGAACATGTTCATGAGAACGGCCATTGATTCCGATGACGGGAGAGAGATCCCGGTCCTGACCATGGGGCCCATCGGAATTACGCCGGAACTGAAGCGAAAAGGATACGGCAAAAAGATCCTGGATTATTCGCTGGAAAAAGCAGCGTCCATGGGCTTTGGCGCGGTCCTCTTTGAAGGCAATATCGGCTTCTACGGAAAAAGCGGCTTTGACTATGCAAGGAAGTTCGGCATCCGCTATCACGATCTGCCGGAAGGAGAAGATGACTCCTTTTTCCTGTGCAAAGAGCTGATCCCTGGCTATCTTGAGGGCGTTACCGGAGTTTATCAGACGCCTCTGGGCTACTACGTGGATATCCGGGAGACGGAAGAGTTCGACAAGGCATTTCCGCCTAAGGAAAAACTGAGACTTCCCGGACAGATTTTCCAGTCATAAGGTAATAAAAGAGGGAAGGCCTGTGCATCATCAGGGTGCACAGGCCTTTCTGTTATTCAGAATCA
>ODAI011270899.1_pt1 | contig 20947 bp, 21 predicted proteins | sample 1539321 | NCBI WGS metagenome assembly ODAI01 (sample SAMN02144231, study PRJEB22623) | gut metagenome | biome: sheep rumen | host: Ovis aries | place: New Zealand
ATCTTTCAGTCCGTGCTGATCGATCACCCGGAGTTGTTTTATGTGGAAGGCTACAGCTATACCAAATATACGGTGGGAGAGAAGCTGGTGGCCATCGAATTTACAGGAACTTACAGTATGCCATGGGAGTCGGCCTGTGAAAGAATGCAGGAGATTTCAGACAGAGCAGAAGAAATCCTTCAGGGTTCACCGGAGACGTCGGATGATTATTCCAAGGTCAAGTATATCTATGATACGTTGATCCTGGAAACAGATTATGACCGGAGCGCACCGGATAATCAGAATATTTACTCCGTATTTGTGGGGCATGCTTCTGTCTGCCAGGGATATGCAAAGGCGTTTCAGTACCTGCTGAATCGCATGGGTGTTGACTGTACGCTGGTGCAGGGAGAAGTGATCGAGACCGGAGAGGGACACGCATGGAACCTTGTAAAAGCGGACGGTGCATTTTATTATGTGGATGTCACGTGGGGAGACATCTCATACCGGAGTGCGGAAGAAGCGGACGGGGAAAACGATGCGGAAACGCTACAGACGCCGGATATCTCAGAGTGGATCAGTTATGATTATTTCTGCATCAGGGAAGATCAGCTTATGCGCACGCACCTGCCGGATGACACGTTACAACTGCCGGAATGCAATGCCATGGCGGATAATTATTATGTGCGTGAAAATGCATACTTCACGGACTATGACAGAGAGCAGATCAAAGAACTGGTGGAGCGACGGGTGGCAGAAGGACAACAGTCAGAGACCGGGGACATCATTATTGCTCTGTGCTGTGCAGACGAGTCGTGCTTTCAGGAATTTTGCGGGAAACTGTTGGACACGCAGGAGTTGTTTCGATATTTGGAGGGAACGGGTATAAAAACGTTCATTTATTCCTGTGACGACAAACAATATACCCTGACATTTTTTATGGTGACAACCGGACAATAAGTGTGGTATACTATAAAAAACTTCCGAGTTTTAAAGAATTGGAGGAATTGCAAATGGAAAATGCAGCGGAGCAGAGCACAGTTGTTCTGAAGAATGAGGAGAATGTGGGTGCGGTTCAGATCGCAGATGATGTGGTTGCGATGATCGCTTCTTTGGCAGCGACCGAGGTAAACGGTGTCAGTGCGATGGCAGGGAATATCAGCAATGAGCTGATGTCCAAGGTCGGCGTAAAAAAATTGACCAAGGGAGTCCGTGTGGCTGTTTCGAATGATATCGTAAATATCGATCTGGCAGTTACCATGGATTACGGGTATAATATTCCTGCAACTTGCCAGCAGGTACAGACCAAGGTTAAAAATGCCATTGAGAATATGACGGGACTTACCTGTGAAACGGTAAATATCCGGATTGCAGGCGTAAATATGAAGAAGGAAAACAAATGATATGATGAAACGACGCGAACTGCGGGAGCAGGTTTTTCGTCTTTTGTTTCGGGTTTCTTTTCATACCGCGGAGGATATGAAGGAGCAGATGCTGCTTTGGACGGAGGATTTGCCGGCAGAAGATACCCAGGAAGCTTTCAAAGAGAAAGATATAGATTATATTACGACCAGATGCGGTAAAGTCCAGGATAAGGTAGCTCAAATTGATCCGATCATCAATGAAAATACAGAGGGGTGGAACACGGAGCGCATGGGAAAGGTAGAACTTACCGTGCTGCGTCTTGCTGTCTATGAGATTCTGTTTGACGATGATATTCCTGCTTCTGTTGCCATCAATGAAGCGGTGGAGATTGCCAAAAAGTATGGGCAGGAATCCTCAGGCGCATTTGTGAATGCAATTCTCGGCAAGGTTGCAAAGTCAGATGAGAGCAAATCGTAACATCTATACAGTAAAACAATTAAATACCTATGTAAAAAATATGTTCGCGCAGGATCATTTTTTGCAGTCTGTCTTTGTCAGAGGAGAGGTAAGTAACTGCAAATATAATCCAAGGGGGCATATTTATTTTACCTTAAAAGATATAGATTGCGAGATCTCCTGCGTTATGTTCAAGTCATGGAGGGAGAGCGGGCTCGGATTTCAATTGCAGAATGGGCAGCAGATTGTTGTAGGCGGTTATGTGGCCCTGTATGAGGAAGGCGGGAAATACCAGCTCTATACCAGACAGATTGTGTTGGACGGCGTGGGACTGCTGCATGAAAGGTATGAACAGCTGAAAGCAGAGCTGGAAGAATCGGGGATGTTCGCGGAACAATATAAGCAGCCTATCCCCAAATATATCAAAACCCTGGGAGTGGTGACTGCCAGCACCGGGGCGGCGATCCAGGACATCATACAGATTGCAGGCAGAAGGAATCCTTATGTTCAGATCATCCTCTATCCGGCAACCGTGCAGGGAGAGGCGGCAGCTCCCAGTATTATCGCAGGCATCCGCGCTCTGGAGAGACAGAAGGTCGATGTGATGATCGTGGGACGCGGGGGCGGCTCCATAGAAGACTTATGGGCGTTTAATGAGCGGGAAGTGGCGCAGGCTGTCTTTGACTGTTCTGTTCCCATCATTTCAGCGGTTGGACATGAGACGGATACAACGATCATCGATTATGTATCCGATCTTCGTGCACCGACGCCTTCTGCGGCGGCAGAACTTGCCGTAACGGATATCAGAGATATTTTTGAGACCTTTGACAATTTTGAGATGCGCCTCAATCGTCCGATGCGCCAGCACATCGAAAGGCAGCGCAGGGAAACGGAACGATTGGCTATGAAACTGAAGCTGTATCACCCGGTGACACGCATCCGGGAGCAGAGTCAAAAGAGTCTGCGTATGGAAGACCGGCTACAGGCATGCATGGACCGGATTCTGAAGCAGAAACGCCACCGGTTGGATCTGTATATTGCCAGAATGAAGGGACTTTCACCGTTGGAGAAACTTCAGAGCGGTTTTTCTTATATAGAAGACGAAACGGGGCATAATATTCATTCAATAGAGGATGTTGCTGTGGGGCAGGGTCTGGTGATCCGGGTGCAGGACGGAAATATCCGGGCAGAGGTGAAAGAGATACAGGAGGAACGCAGATGACGGAAGAAACGCAGATGACAGAAACAACGTTGGAAGAAAATTTCAGTCGGCTGGAAGAAACCATTGCACGCCTCGAAAAAGAGGATATTTCGCTGGAGGATGCTTTTAACGCATACAGTGAGGGGATGCAGCTTTTAAAGAAATGCAATGCACAGATCGATCGTGTGGAAAAGAAAGTTTTGAAGATTGCGGAAGACGGCGGACTGGAGGAACTGTGATACGATGATGCAGGAGGATGTTTTCCGACAGAACCTGAAATTGCGGACAGAGGAAGCAGAGAAGATCATAGCAGGATATTTGCCGGTTTCGGGGGAAGAGGATAAAAATATGCCGCAGACAATTACGGATGCTATGCGGTACAGTGTTTTGGCCGGAGGAAAAAGACTGCGTCCGGTTTTGATGAAGGAAATGTATGATATGTTCGGCGGTAAGAGGGAAGGCATTGCATTTTTTATGGCTTCCATGGAGATGATCCATACCTACTCGCTGGTGCATGATGATCTGCCCGCTATGGACAATGATGAGTATCGCAGGGGAAAGAAGACGACCTGGGCGGTTTACGGGGACGCCATGGGGATACTGGCCGGAGATGCACTCTTGAATTACGCGTTTGAAACAGCGGCGGATGCTTTCCAGGTATGTACGGAAAAAGAAGACTATCTGGCGGTCAGCCGGGCAATGCAGATCCTTGCGGAAAATGCAGGTACCAGAGGAATGATCGGCGGACAGGTGGCTGATATAGAGGCGGAAGATCAGGCGGATGAATTGACGGAACAGCAGATCCTGTATATCCATACGCATAAGACAGGAGCGCTGATCAAGGCAGCTATGCAGATCGGAGCCGTTTTGGGCGGCGATGCGGATGAGGCAAAGCTGCAGCAGATCGGACAGTGTGCCATGAATATCGGTGTGGCATTTCAGATTCAGGATGACATCCTGGATGTGACAGGCGACAGCGCCGAGCTTGGGAAACCAATCGGAAGCGATGCAGCAAACGGAAAACAGACTTATGTGACGTTAAAAGGTTTGGAGGCGGCACAGAAGGAAGTGGAACGGCTTTCGGAGGAAGCAATTCAGATTTTAAGGGAATTTCCGGGAGATCATGAATTTATGGAGGCGTTGATCCGTCATCTGATCAATAGGCGGAGTTGAGCTCAGGGGACAGGAGCAGATCATGTTGCTTGAAAAGATAGAGAATCCTAATGATATCAAAAAAATAAATAAAAAAGATTACGCGGCGTTGGCAGAGGAGATCAGACAATTTCTGATCGAGAAGATCAGCGTCACGGGCGGACATCTGGGTTCCAACCTGGGGGCGGTGGAGTTGACCATGGCGCTGCATCTTTCTCTGGATCTTCCGGAGGACAAGATTATTTGGGATGTGGGGCATCAGTCTTATACTCACAAGATCTTGACCGGCCGGAAAGAAGGTTTTGATGTGCTTCGGCAGTTCCATGGTCTGAGCGGTTTCCCCAAGCGGAAAGAGAGCGATTACGATGCGTTTGATACCGGACACAGTTCCACTTCCATCTCTGCCGGGCTGGGCTTGGTAAAGGCCCGGGATATCAAAGGGGAGAAGCGGACGATCGTATCAGTGATCGGAGACGGATCGCTGACCGGCGGTATGGCATATGAGGCATTGAATAATGCGGCAAAGCTGGAAACGAATTTCATTGTGGTATTGAACGACAACAATATGTCTATTTCGGAGAATGTGGGAGGGATGTCCAAGTACCTGAACAATATTCGGACCACATCCGGTTATCTGGATCTGAAAGAAGGCATTTATAACGCTCTTAGCGGGACAAAAGGCGGAGACAGCATGGTGAAGACCATTCGCCGCGCAAAGTCCAGTTTTAAGCAGTTGGTGATCCCTGGAATGTTTTTTGAGGATATGGGGATCACTTACCTGGGACCGGTGGACGGTCATGACATTAATGCGATGACTAAAGTGCTTAAAGAAGCAAAGCGTGTGAAAGGCTGTGTTATGGTACATGTGATGACACAGAAGGGAAAGGGATACGGTCCTGCGGAAAGACATCCCGCCAGGTTTCATGGTGCGGAGCCATTTGATATTGAGACAGGCATTCCGTCCCATCCCAGAACGACGGCAAATTATACCGATATTTTCTCAACGGTCATGTGTAAGCTGGGACAGCGGGATGAGAAGATTGTGGCGATCACGGCGGCAATGCCGGATGGCACCGGCTTGAAACGTTTTCATAATATGTACCCGGATCGGTTCTTTGATGTGGGGATTGCAGAGGAGCATGCGGTGACTTTTGCGGCCGGATTGGCGGCGGGCGGGTTGAAGCCCATTGTAGCGGTGTATTCTTCCTTCTTGCAGAGAGCTTATGACCAGATTCTTCATGATGTCTGTATCCAGAACCTTCCGGTGGTTTTTGCGATCGACAGAGCCGGACTGGTGGGAAGTGATGGGGAGACACACCAGGGAATCTTTGATTTTACATATCTGTCCGGAATTCCCAACATGCATGTGATGGCACCCAAAAATAAGTGGGAGCTCTCTGATATGCTGAAATTTGCGGTGAATTTCGGGGCGCCGATCGCGCTGCGCTATCCCAGGGGAAATGCGTATGACGGACTGAAAGAGTTTCGGGCGCCCATTGAACTGGGCAGGGCGGAATGGATCTATCGGGAATCGGAGATCGCATTATTTGCGGTGGGCAGTATGGTGAAAACGGCAGAGACTGTCAGAAATACCCTGAAAGAACAGGGATATGCGGTAAGCCTGGTGAATGCCCGTTTTGTCAAGCCGATTGATGAGGAGGCGGTTCTGGAAGCTGCCGCAGGACATCGACTGATTGTCACAATGGAAGAGAATGTGGCAAGTGGCGGTTACGGGGAGAAGGTATTGGACTGCCTTGCGGATCATGCCATTGCCTGTGAGCGCTGCAAGTGTATCCGGGTGACTTTGCCGGATGCTTATATAGAGCATGGAAACACAGAGCTCCTGAAGAGAGAGATCGGTGTGGATGCGGAGAGTATTGTGGAAAGAATCAGGACAGAGATTTCATGAAGGAACGTTTGGATGTTATTTTGGTAGAGCAGGGATATGCGCCATCCAGAGAGAAAGCAAAGGCTATCCTGATGTCCGGGATCGTATATGTGAACGGGCAGAAGGAGGATAAGGCGGGCACCTTTTTTGATACGGAGAAAATCTCGCTGGAGGTGCGGGGAAGCCAGCCCAAGTATGTCAGCCGCGGAGGGCTTAAGCTGGAGAAAGCGATGGAGCAGTGGCAATTTTCGCTGGAAGGTATGGTCTGCATGGATATCGGTGCGTCTACGGGAGGGTTCACGGACTGCATGCTGCAAAACGGAGCCGTAAAGGTGTATTCTGTAGATGTGGGAACCGGGCAATTGGCATGGAAACTGCGGAATGATCCCAGGGTAGTGTGCATGGAGCAGACGAATTTCCGCTATATGACGGCAGCGGATATTCAGGAGGCTTTGGATTTTGCCAGTGTGGATGTTTCCTTTATATCGCTTACGAAAATTCTGATCCCGGCCAGAAATCTGTTGAAGTCTGGCGGTGAGATGGTCTGTCTGATCAAACCACAATTTGAAGCAGGGAAGGACAAGGTGGGCAAGAAAGGCGTTGTCCGGGAACCGGAAACACATGCGGAGGTCATCCATAAGATCATTGATTATGCAGACAGTATCGGGTTTGAAGTATTGCATCTGGAGCATTCCCCCATCAAGGGGCCGGAGGGAAATATCGAATATTTGCTGCATATCCGTAAGGCAGAGGAGATTTCTGAAGAAGTTGCAGAACGCACAGAGCGGGAGGCAGAAGAATTGCTGGGGCAGATCATTTCGGAACGGAGAGGGATTTCTCATAGCGAACTATGGGAAAATAAAATAGCGGAAATTGTGGAACAATCCCACAAACTGTAAGGAGGTATCGGGTATGAATCATTTTCTGATCTACACAAACAAGCATAAGGATAAGGATTTGATCTCTACTTACCGGATCAAAAGTTATTTGGAGTGTAAGGGGCAGAAGGTTACATTGATGATCAAGGAGGCAGACTGGACGGCGGATACCACCGAGATGTCTGAGGAGGCAAAAAACATCCCGAAGGATGTGGATTGCATGATCGTGCTGGGGGGAGACGGAACCGTGCTCCAGGCGGCCCGAGAGACGAAGAAGCTATTCATTCCCATTATCGGCGTAAATCTGGGAACGCTCGGTTATATGACGGAGATTGAGACATCCAATCTGGAAGATTCTCTGCAGAAGCTGATCGATGGGCAGTTCACGAAAGAATCCCGAATGATGTTAAACGGAAAAGTGAATTTCCACTGCGGCAAACCGTTTGAGGAGGGATGGGCGCTGAATGATGTGGTGATCTCCAGACGTGGTTCCATGCAGATGCTTTGGATGGATATTTATGTAAACGGACAGTTCCTGCACCGGTACAAGGCGGACGGTATGATTGTTGCCACACCGACAGGGGCGTCCAGTTACAGCCTGTCTGCGGGCGGCCCGCTGGTAGAGCCCAGTGCAAAACTGATCATGCTTACCCCGATCTGTCCTCATTCGCTGAATCACAGGAGCATTGTTTTTGATCCTGCGGATGTGATCGAAATTGAGATCCCCACAGGCAGAGAGGGACAGAAACAGACCGTGGAGGCGGTTTTTGACGGAAGTCATAAGATCTCCATGTGTTCCGGGGATCGGATCCGGATTGTGCAGTCGGAGAAAATAACCGAATTTTTAAAGTTGAACCAAATGAGTTTTATGGAATTACTGCATAAGAAATTCAGTGATTGATGGAGATACCAATGAAAAAGGGAAGACAGGAAAAAATTCTTGAGATTATAGAGAAACAGGATGTGGAAACTCAGGAGGAACTGGCCCGGTGTCTCAGAGAGGCGGGATTTCAAGTGACGCAGGCAACGGTATCACGGGACATCCGTGACATGAAGTTGTCTAAGGTGACTTCTGAAAAAGGCAGGCAGAAATATGCAGCCATGGGGTATGCGGAGAAGAATCTGGTAGAGATGCAGGCGGGGGAGAAATATGTCCGCGTGCTGCGGGAAGGGTTTGCCTCCATGGATATCGCACAGAATCTTGTGGTGATCCGGACGGTTTCAGGTATGGCCATGGCTGTGGCGGCTGCGTTGGACGCCATGAAATTTCCGGAGGTCTTGGGCTGTATTGCAGGAGATGACACGATTATGGTAGCATCTCGCTCCGTGGAGGAAGCGGAATCTTTGATCCATAAAATAAAAGGGAAATTAGACAATTAAATCCAGATGTGCTTTGGAGAAGGTGCAGAAGGAGAGTGACTTATATGTTACAAAGTTTACATGTGAAAAATCTGGCTCTTATGGAAGAGACAGAAGTAGAATTTGCCCCGGGGCTGAATATTCTCACGGGAGAGACCGGAGCGGGAAAGTCCATGCTCATCGGTTCCGTGAATCTGGCTTTGGGAGCAAAATTTGAGAAAGACCTGCTGCGTCAGGGAGCAGAGAGCGCCCTGGTGGAGCTTGTTTTTTCTTGTGGCACAGATGAGGGAGCGGCGATCAAAGCAAAACTTGCCGAGATGGATCTGGAGCATGAGGATGACAGTGTCATCATCAGCAGAAAGCTGCAGCAGGGAAAAAGCGTCTGTAAGATCAACGGAGAGACCGTGACTGCAAAACAGGTGAAAGAACTGGCGGAACTTTTGCTGGATATTCACGGGCAGCATGAGCATCAGTCCCTGCTTCACAAAAAGAAGCATATGGAAATCCTGGATGCATACTGCGGGGAGAGTTATGCCGCGCCGGCCCAGGCAGTGGCGGATCTCTATGACGAAGTAAAAGAATTGAAGAGAAAGCTGGAGAAAGAAGTAATGGATGAGAACGCTAAGGCGAGAGAGCAGGCCTTGGCGGAATTTGAGTTACAGGAGATTGAGGGCGCCCGTCTGATCGAGGGAGAAGATGAGGAACTGGAGCAGACCTACAGACGGATGAGCAACAGCCGTAAAATTACCGAGAATCTTGGGGAAAGTTATCATTATTCCGGAACAGAGGAGGAAGGCGGTGCAGGGAATGCATTGAGCAGGGCATTGCGCGCGCTGCGGACGGTCACCGCATATGATCCCCGTTTGGAGGAGCTGGAAGAACAGCTGACGGAAGTGGACAATCTGCTTGCAGATTATAACCGTGATATGGCGGAATATATGAGTGACAGCGAGTTTGACGAGGAGGAGTTCGTCAGAGTGGAGGAACGGCTGAATACGATCAACCGTCTGAAAGGGAAATACGGTAATACGATCCCCGAGATTCTGGCATATGCCGCCTCCAGACAGGAAACATTAAATATGCTTTCCGATTATGAGGCTTATATCAATGGCTTGCAGATGCAGCTGGAAAAGGCGGAAAAGAAGCTTTCGGAAGCCTGTGCCGTATTGTCCAAGATCAGGCAGAAAAATGCGGTGCAGCTGACGAAGAAACTGACGGATGCCCTGGTGCAGCTGAATTTCCTGACGGTACAGTTTGAGGTTGCAGTGCGCCCGAACGGAACGGTCACCGAGAAAGGATATGATGATGTGGAATTCTTGATCTCCACGAATCCGGGAGAGCCGATTAAGCCGCTGGGACAGGTAGCCAGCGGAGGAGAACTGTCCCGAGTGATGCTGGCGATCAAGACGGTGTTGGCGGAGCGCGACGAGATCGATACGCTTATTTTTGATGAGATTGATGCGGGAATCAGCGGAAAGACGGCCTGGAAGGTGGCGGAGCAGCTGAGCCAGGTCGGTCGGGCGCATCAGGTGATCTGCATCACACATCTGCCGCAGATCGCAGCAATGGCGGATGCTCATTTTGTGATTGAAAAGAGCAGTACGGATGACAGTACTATTACGGATATCCGGCGATTAGATGAGGCCGAGGAGTTAGCGGAGTTGGCCAGATTGCTGGGGAGTGATACGCTGACGGAGGCGGCATTATCTAATGCAAATGAACTCCGTGTACAGGCACTGGAAGTAAAAAATAAATAGGTATAATTTTTCTGTAAATCCCGCATACTATAAAGATCAATCTCTTATAAAAATGGTAGGAAAGCGAGAATGCAGATATGAGAATGCGGGTTTACAGAGCGGGTTTAGGGATAGCGTTGATTTTGAGCTGCGCTGCATTGGCAGGTGTCGGATATTATCAGGTGGACAGCAGAATTCCGTCTGTGATCCGGCTTCGGGCGGATGCAGAGCAGTCTTTTTCTTTTGGAGTACCTGCAACGGCGGAATTGATCAGCGTAGATGCGCAGAACCAGAGCAATATTCCGGCGGGGGCAGTCACCATAGATTTGCGGGAGCCGCTAACATTCAAGCATGCTACGGGCAATGAATATTCGCTGGATGTAAAGTTATTTGGTGTTCTCCCTATGAAGCAGGTGGGAATCCAGGTAATCGATGATACGGAATTGATACCGGTCGGGGTGCCCATCGGTATCTATATGGAGTCCAGAGGGATTCTGGTCGTCGGCACAGGTGAATTTCAAGACAAGGAGGGGCATTCTCTTTCACCGGCGCAATCCATCTTACGATCAGGAGATTATATCTGTAAACTGAACGGCGTGGAGGTCAGTCAAAAAGAAGATTTTATCCGCAGGATAGAGGAGAGCGGGGGTGAGCCGCAGATTCTCACAATCGAACGAAAGGGTGAATTGCTCGATCTGGAGATTACGCCCAGGCAGAATGCAAACGGAGCTTATAAGATTGGAATCTGGGTCAGGGACAGCGCACAAGGTGTCGGAACAATGACTTATATTGACAGTAAAGGTAACTTTGGGGCGTTGGGACACGGCATCAATGATGTGGATACCGGAAGCCTCATGGAAATCTATGACGGTACCATCTATAAGACGCAGATCATCTCTATTCATAAGGGAAAAATCGGAGATCCCGGGGAAATGACGGGGATGATCGTGTATTCCGATGAAAATATTCTGGGGGATATTACTTATAACGGTCAGGAGGGGGTCTTTGGAAGTTGCAATGAGGAAGGACTTGCATTGTCAGAGAACGAGCCGATGCCCATAGGGCTGAAGCAGGAGATTCAAAAGGGAGATGCACAGATTCTGTGTACAGTGGACGGAGAGCCGAGGTATTATGATATCCGAATCACAGCACTGCATTTGGATCATGATAATGTGAATCGGGGAATTGAACTTTCCATTACGGATCCGGAGCTATTGCGTATGACGGGAGGAATCGTTCAGGGAATGAGCGGAGCCCCCATTATACAAAACGGAAAAATCATTGGAGCGGTTACGCATGTACTGGTCAATGATCCGGCAAAAGGTTATGGGATCTTTATTGAGACTATGTTAAAAGAACAGGGGCAGATATAGCTTTCCTTTTTGAGGAGAATAGTATAAAATAAAATCAGAGCCTACAAAAGAGGAGAGAAAATATGTATTTTTGGATTCGTGAGACCCTGGCGGAATGTACGGCGGAGGAGATCAAAAAGAAGACGGAGCAGTATGTGGCGGTACTGACCGGCGCGGAATGGCAGGAACAAAAAGAGAGCTTTGACATGGGGATGGATCTGGAGCCGGATGCGGCTGCTGTCCATAACACCAAGGCGGAGGTCAATTTCGATTCTCTGACGGGAACCTTTTTTATCCCAAACCGGAAAGATATTCCCGGGGAGGAATATAAATTTGCCTTTGCGCTGGATGAGAAGGGCATCGTTTTCATAGATGAAGGTGGGTATGTCCTGCGGCAGATCGAGGATATCCGCAGGTATAAGAAGTGGCGGATGCCCAGCCTGGAGCGTTTTCTGTATGATTTCCTGGAGCAGATCATACATCCGGATCTGGCGCTTTTGGAACGCTATGAAAAAGAACTGGACAGGATAGAGGATGATATCCTGGACGGAGAGGAACTGACGGATATGAAGCGGATCTATGAGATCCGGAATGATATGCGGGATCTGAAGATCCATTATGAGCAGTTGATCGATCTGGGGCAGGAGTTGGAGGAAAATGAAAATCATTTCTTCAAAGAGGAAAATGTGCGGTATTTCAGGCTTTTTTCGGACCGGGTATCCAGGCTCGCCGATACGGTGACAGCGCTCCGGGATCATGCCATGCAGATCAGGGATCTCTATCAGGCACAGCTGGATGTGAAACAGAACCGTATTATGACGCTTTTGACGGTGGTTACGACCATCTTTATGCCATTGACATTGATCGTTGGCTGGTATGGCATGAACTTTCGGTATATGCCGGAGTTGGAATGGCGCTATGCGTATCCAACAGTGGCCGGGGTCAGTGTACTGATCGTGGTAGGGAGTCTGATCTTTTTCAAGGCAAAGAAATGGTTGTAAAAATTGACCTGTCGAAAAAAACATGATATAATAATATGTCAAAAAATTAACGTATGGAGGTGCACTATGTCAAATCAATCAGGCAACTATCAATCGGAGAAAGATGTAAAACAGCTGGAAGCGCTGGCGGCGGTATCCGAGCTCGTAGTCACAAATAAGATAGCGTTGAAAGCACATACCATTATCGCTTCGATCATTGCGGCAGCCTATGTGTTGGAAGCGGTGAAGGGCACGAGATCATGGGGATATGTGATCGCAACCGTGATCATATGTGTGCTTCCTTATGTTGCGGGGTGGTTATTTTACAGTCAGGATCATGAGTCCCCTGTAGTGAAACATACGATTGGTTTCGGATATGCTGTTACATACTGTTTTTTGCTGTTTACAGCCCAGAATGATCTGGTGTTTACTTACGTGATACCGATGCTGATCATTGTAACATTGTATAACGATCTGAAATACACGATCAAGATCGGTTCCGGTGTTATAGTCGTAAATCTTGTGGATGTGATCCGGAAAGTGGCGGGGCCCGGCGAGGTGAACAGCGCGACTTTGGAAATACAGGCACTCCTTTCGGTATTGATCGTAGCGTACTTTATATGGTCTTCCACCGCAAATACGAAATTTGCGGATGTCAGAATGGCCAGACTTAAACTGGAAGAACTCAAAGAGAATTCTCTGCTTGCGAGAATCCTTCAAATATCGGGAAATATGACGAACAATGTGGCAAATGTAACAGATGAGATGCGGAATCTGAAGGATTCCGTTGATCAGACGCTGACCTCCATGAATGAAGTGACCACCGGTTCGGCGGAATCCGCGGAAGCCATTCAGCAGCAGATGATGAAGACAAATGAGATCCAGGCGCATATTGATGATGTGACGAGGGCGGCTGAGGTGATCAACAAGAATGTAAAGACCACAGCGGAGGCGGTAAAAGAGGGACAGCGCCATGTGGAGGATATGAACAAACTGACGAAACAGGTGGATACCGCGGGAAAAGATGTGGCTGCGGCGCTGCAGACGTTCCAGGATACCACGGCGCAGATGAATTCCATTACGGATCTGATTACCAATGTAGCCGACCAGACCAGTCTCTTATCGCTGAATGCAAGTATTGAGGCTGCGCGGGCAGGAGAGGCAGGAAGAGGTTTTGGGGTTGTGGCGACAGAGATTTCCAATCTGGCTGGGCAGACAACTTCTGCCACAGAAGATATCACCAAATTGATCGGAACGATCACAGATCAGGTGCAGACCATGGTAGATACTATTCATAATCTTCTTGAGACCGGCGTGAAGGAGAGCAAGGTAGCTGCCGATACAGCCAGAAACTTTGCCGCCATTGCCGAGAATATGAACGAAATATCACAGCATTCATCACAGCTTTCCGGTACAGTGGAAGATCTGGCTGTTGCCAACAGGGTCATTGTGGAGAGCATTCAGACCATATCGGCTATCACCGAGGAAGTGTCTGCACATGCCGGAGAAACCTACAGTATCAGTGAGCAGAATCAGAAGATCGTGGACAATGTGAAAAATATTGTTGACGCGCTGAATGCCGATGCCCAGAGATTGCAGGAAAAAGCGTAGGAATCAGGGAGAACATATGTTGAATCAATTTTCACGTACGGAGTTGCTTTTCGGCAAGGAGGCAATGGAAAAACTGAGCAGATCCCGAGTCGCGGTGTTCGGGATCGGAGGTGTAGGCGGATATGTCTGCGAGGCACTGGTCAGGAGCGGGGTCGGCGCATTTGATCTGATCGATGACGATAAAGTATGTCTGACAAATCTGAACCGCCAGATCATTGCCACAAGAAAGACCATTGGAAAATACAAGGTTGATGTCATGAAAGAGCGCATTACAGACATCAATCCTGAGGCGGATGTGCGCGTACATAAGTGTTTTTTCCTGCCGGAGAATGCTTCGGATTTTCCTTTTGACGAATACGATTATGTGGTGGATGCCGTGGATACCGTGACGGCCAAGATTGCATTGGTCCTAAAAGCGCAGGAGGCGAACGTGCCCATCATCAGCAGTATGGGTGCCGGAAATAAGCTGGACGGCAGTCAGTTCCGGGTTGCGGATATCTACAAGACGAAGGTCTGCCCTCTCGCAAAGGTGATGCGGCGGGAACTGAAGAAACGCGGCGTTAAGAAATTAAAGGTGGTCTATTCGGAGGAGCAGCCAACGCGTCCGATTGAGGACATGGCGATCAGTTGCAGAGAGCATTGCATCTGCCCGCCCGGTGCACAGCATAAATGTACAGAGAGACGGGATATTCCGGGAAGCACTGCGTTTGTGCCTTCGGTGGCGGGTCTGATCATTGCAGGAGAAGTGATAAAGGATTTGGTGACAATAGATGGAACAAGCAGATGAAAGATACAGAAGTAAGAGGATCGTAAGGGGCATTGTCCTTATCGTGATTGTGTTTGTCCTATTTTCCGGACATGTACAGGCGACGCAGCTTGCTATACCGGACGGTACTTATGAGATTGCGGTCACCATGTCCGGCGGCAGCGGTAAGGCTACCATCGCCTCTCCAGCCGTCATGACGGTACAGGACGGACAGGCCACTGCAAGGATTGTTTTCAGCAGTCCCAATTACGATTATATGAAGGTGGGAGAGCAGATATATTACCCGGTGAACACGGAGGGAAATTCTGCGTTTGAAATTCCCGTAACAGTTTTCGACGGAGACATGCAGGTGATCGCAGATACCACAGCGATGAGTACGCCCCATGAAATTACGTATACGTTGTATTTTGACAGCAGTTCCCTGCCGCAAACGAATGCCGGGGATCCGTTTGCGATGGCAGGATACGCGGGGGGTGCAGTGGTAGGACTGGCTGCGGTGGTCGGCGGAATTCTTTATGTTATGAATGGGAAGGGACGCAGGAAAGATGCATAGAATGCAGTTCGGAATACAGAAGCGGTGTTTGGCGTTGGGGCTGGCGGCTGTGCTGGCGTTTGCAGCCTGCGGAAAGGCGCAGGAGGAGAACGGGGCAGGAAGCGGGCAGGAGGTCAGTGCGTCGGAAATCAGTTCACAGTTAACCTTTACGCACAGCATGCAGACGGATTATGCAAAAGAATTTTCGGTGGATTATTATGAGGGCGGATATGCTTTGATCACGCTGTCGGACGGAAGCCGGTTCTTTATCGTACCGGAGAGTGCAAACGGACAGCAGACCGACGTACCGAAGGATATTCCCGGTGACATCGTGGTGCTGCAGCAGCCGGTGGGAAATATCTATCTGGCCGCATCGGCGACGATGGATATGTTCTGTGCCATGGATGCTTTGGATTGTATCACCCTTTCCGGGATTGAACAGAATTCCTGGCATATCGAGGAAGCCCGCCAGGCTATGGAGCAGGGAAAAATCGTTTATGCGGGCAAGTACAGCGCGCCGGATTACGAACGGATCAAGGCTTCCGGATGTACCCTGTCCGTGCAGTCCACTATGCTGGAGCATGTGCCGGAAGTGAAGGAACAGCTGGAACTTTTGGGCATTCATGTGTTTGAAGACCATTCCAGCTATGAGGAGAGTCCCCTGGGGCGCATGGAATGGATAAAGCTCTACGGGGTACTCACCGATCATGAGAGCCAGGCAGAGGCGGCTTATGCGGCGCAGAAAGCGGCTTTTGAAAAGGGAACTGCGGCCGAGTCACTGAATCGGAAAGTGGCATTTTTTAATGTGACTTCCACCGGGGCAATCAATATCCGCAAGCCGGAGGATTACATTGCCAAGATGATCCGCATGGCGGGAGGAACCTATGCGCTCGACGGTATCGAAGTACCGGAAGGCGCTACGGGAACTATGAATATTCAGATGGAGCAGTTCTACGCCGGGGCGCAGGACGCGGATGTGCTGATCTACAACAGCACCATTGCAGGCGAGATCCACTCGGTGCAGGAATTGCTGGATAAGAGCCCATTGTTTGCGGATTTTAAGGCGGTCAAAGAGGGCGAAGTCTGGTGCATGTCGGCGGATTTTTTTCAGAATTCCATGGAGCTGGGGACGGCGCTTCAGGAGATTCATGAGATGCTTTTGCTGACCGGGGAAGAAAATATTGATAAAAGTAGGGAAGGGGAGTTTACTTTCCTATACAGGTTGGAGTAAAATAGTACAGAAAAGCAGACATAAGACTTATGTGATACGGAGGCTGAAATGGCGGAAAAGCGTAAGACGATACATATGAAACAGGATCGGTTTGTCCGCAAGTCGCTGTTTTCGGAGAAAACGATCATGGCGGAGCAGCTGGCAAGCATTTATATAGATTGCGGAGACGGGATGACTTCGGAGGAAACGTATGATTTTCATATGAAGACGGGAGAGAAAATTCATTTTACCCGCGGGGATATGACGGAGGATTCCGTACCGGTAATCAAGTTTGCCTATCGGAGCAATGTGTCATATCAATATTCAAAATTGGGCTCTTTGACCTATACCAATTCTTTTGAGGCGGTAAAAGAGAGGATTGATCTGGTGATGGCTCAATATACGGAATATGGGCAGACGTTAGTACAGAGTAAGTTCGGAGCGGATTGCCGTTTTGTGATCGAACCGAAATTCAAGGACTATTTCTGGCAGATCAGCTATTATCTGGAGAAAAGCGGGCAGAAGGCGGGAGAACTGGGAACCATGAGTCTGTGCTACCTCTCTAAATTTGACCCGGATTCTGGTGAACACGAATATGCAATGACTGCAGAGCTTTCAGACGAGGAAGAGGGAAAAGAAATCATTAAAGACGACATAGATGATTTTGCGTGACCTCGTCTTCAGACGGAAGGATAATGAAAATGGAAAGACATACAGATAAAAAAGGCAGCTGCAGAATGTTGGGATTTATGGGATTGCTTGGGGCGTTGGTCGTGTTGTTTGCGGCAAATCTCTGCATGGGAAGTGTGGAGATCCCGGTAAAACAGGTGTGGCAGATCCTGAGAGGAGCGGGAGGAAACGGATCGTTGCCGGAAGGCGGCATCGCGATTTCGGAGGCTTCCTATGCGATCATCTGGCAGATCAGACTGCCCCGGACGATTGCGGCGGCACTGTTGGGTGGAGCACTGGCGCTTTCCGGGTACCTTTTGCAGACCTTTTTCCAGAATCCCATTGCGGGACCTTTTGTGCTGGGCATTTCGTCGGGCGCAAAACTGGCGGTGGCATTGACTTTGGTGGGAATATTACAGATGGGACTGAGGAGCAGTTCCTTTTTATTGATCGCGGCGGCGTTTGCCGGCGCGTTATTTTCTATGTTTTTTGTGTTGTTGTTTTCGAGGAAGGTGTATCAGTCCGCCATGCTGATCGTCAGCGGCGTGATGATCGGGTATATCTGTTCGGCGGTCACAGATTTTGTTGTGACGTTTGCGGATGATTCCAATATTGTGAACCTGCACAATTGGTCATTGGGGAGTTTCTCCGGGATTACCTGGGACAATGTAAAGGTGATTGCTGTGTTGGTGCTCATAACTTTTATCTGTATTATTTTTTTGTCAAAGCCGATCGCAGCATGCCAGTTGGGAGAGACGTATGCAGCAAGTATCGGGGTGAACCTGCGGCTGTTCCGGACCGCGTTGGTGTTTTTGGCAAGCCTGCTGGCGGCGGCGGTCACGGCGTTTGCGGGACCCATCTCTTTTGTAGGAATTGCGGTGCCGCAGCTGATCCGCAGCATGTTTCGGACGACGAAACCGCTTATCATGATACCGGCCTGTTTTCTGGGCGGAGCGGTATTTTGTCTGTTCAGCGATCTGATCGCACGGACGGTGTTTGCGCCGGTGGAGCTTTCTATCAGCAGTGTGACGGCATTATTCGGCGCGCCGGTGGTGATCTGGGTGATGATGCACAGAAGGAAGACGGCGTAAAAGGGGATTGGCGTGATGATGCAGCAAGAGGAAACCTATTTTTTCAGAATAGAACAATTGACTGTAGGCTACCAAAATGTACCGGTGGTACGGAATGTCGATGTGTCGCTGGCGCAGGGTGAGATCCTGACGCTGATCGGCGGTAACGGTGCAGGAAAATCCACGATCCTGAAGAGTATCATGGGGCAGCTTAAGCCCCTCGCCGGCGTGGTGTGTCTGGAGGAAAACAGCATCCATGAGATGGCAGCGGCGAAACGTGCGCAGGATATGGCGGTGGGGCTGACGGACCGGGGAAAGGGGGACTATATGACCTGCGAGGATGTGGTTTCCATGGGGCGGTATCCGTACACCGGGACATTGGGGATATTAAGTCCCGCGGACAAAGAGAAGGTGCGGCAGACCATGGAACTGGTGGGGATTGCGGCGCTGGCGGACAAGGATTTTTCGACCTTGAGCGACGGGCAGAAGCAGCTGACCATGCTGGCGCGGGCGCTTTGTCAGGAGCCGAAGCTGATGATCCTGGACGAGCCCACCTCCTATCTGGATATGCGGTATAAGTTGGAATTGCTGACCATTTTACAACGTATGGCCAGAGAAGAAAAGCTGATGGTGATCATGTCCCTGCATGAGCTGGAGCTGGCGCAGCGTGTATCGGATAGGATCATGTGTATCAAGGACGGAAAAGTAGAGCGATTGGGCACGGCGGAGGACATCTTTCAGGGAAATTATATCGCGGAGCTGTATGATCTGCGGACCGGTTCCTATGACGGAGCGGAATGCAGACCGGAGCTGCCGAAGGCAGAAGGCGAACCGAAGGTGTTTGTGATCGCCGGGGGCGGAAGCGGCGCGCCTGTTTACCGCAGGCTGCAGAGACAGGGGATTCCCTTTGCAACGGGGATCTTGCAGAAGAATGATATGGATTATCCTGTGGCCGAGAAGTTGGCGGCGCGGGTGGTCTGTGTGGAGGCGTTTGCCGAGATAGATGAGTCTGCGGTGCAGGAAGCTCTCGCGGTGATGAACAGCTGTGAGCGGGTGATCTGTGCGGTGGATCGGTTTGGAACACAGAATCAGGCGAACCGGAGGTTATTGGATGGCGCAAAGGAGAAAAGGTAAAGTGCAAGAGGATAAAAAAAAGACAAATATGCTGAGCCTCCTGCTCTGCCTGTTGATTTTATGGGGAAGTAAACTCTCCGTATGTGCGGATGGGGATATTGAAATCTCCACGCCGGATGGCTTGCGGGAAATGGCAGACAATCCTTCCGGCAGTTATATTCTGGTGGATGATATTGATATGGCGGGGGAGGAGTGGACGCCGTTCGCTTTTCAAGGGACACTTGACGGGAACGGACATGCGATTCTGAATCTGTCGGTGAAGAATGTGGGCGAGGTGTCCCGGGAGACTTATGACGGTAATATGAAGGTGTATGATACCTGTTTTGCGGCAATGTTCGATGTGCTGCAGGAAGGGACGGTGGAGCATCTGACACTTTTGAATCTGCAGGTGGAAGTGGAAACGGATCTGCCGTGTTTCGTGGGAAGTATTGCAGGCTATCTGGAGAATGCAAGCATTGCGGACTGTAGCGTAGAGGGGACGCTTACCTTGCGGGCCCATGAGAAAATGTTCGGCGTGGGCGGCATTGCGGGTTACGGTTACGGACAGATTGACGGGTGCAGTGCGGATGTGACGCTGGTCTGCATCGATACAGATTCCAAAACCAGAGACGAGCAGTTTATGGGCGGTGTGTGCGGTGCAGGATATCCAGATGTCACGAACTGCGATATCAGGATTGACGGCTATGCTTCGGAGCATGGCTATGCCCATAACGGCGGACTGATCGGCATGTATATTCTGTATCCGAGAGGGACGGTTTATGCAGGCGCAGTTACGGGAAACCAGGTGGATGGCAAGATCACGTTTTATGAAGACAACACCAACCGCAGGGCTTATTGTGCTCCCTATATCGGAGAAATCATGAACTGGACCTTTGCGTATGGCAAAAATAAGGAGTCTTTCCTGCGGGATGAGGTATATGCCTATGATGTGGATTTGTTGCCGCGGGGAATTCAGTATCCAAGAGAAAATTTTCCGGAGCAATATGTCTGTGCGCATATGGACGCGAAACAGGAGGTCATGGAGGCAGTCTGTGATGCGTTTGGGTATACCTTTCATACCTGCCCGGAATGCGGTTATTCCTGGAAGGATGCTTATACGCTGAAGCAGCATGATTATAAATGGACTGTAGTAAAAGAGCCGCTTTTGGGGGAAGAAGGATTGCAGAAAGGCGTGTGCGGCAGATGCGGTGAAACTCAGGAAGAACCGATTGAGGAACTGAAAGTGGAGCAAATGGAGGAAGTCGTTCGAAAAGCAATTGATTTATTTGAACAGATGTCGGCTCAGTATGCAGGAAAAGGAGCTAACTAACAGCAATTGCCTATAATAGCAATAACAGAAGGGTGAGGCGGGATATGAGGGCAAGAATTTATAATAGGTTAAGCAAGCAATATTACATATCCGAGGTGTATGCGGTGATCAACAGGGCAGGCGACTGGTACGTGTTAGATGCCCCGGATGATCCGGGCAAGTTGTGTCTGGTAGAATAAAAATGAGGGCCTTTCCCCGCGGCTCGCCGCGAAAACAAACTTTTCAGAAAGCATAAAGAGTTGTAAAATGATAGGGTAAGGAGAGACCCTATGAACAGTTATACAATTCACAGTTCACATA
>ODAI011787505.1_pt1 | contig 20943 bp, 18 predicted proteins | sample 1539321 | NCBI WGS metagenome assembly ODAI01 (sample SAMN02144231, study PRJEB22623) | gut metagenome | biome: sheep rumen | host: Ovis aries | place: New Zealand
AGTTTTACTGCACTGCGTTTCGTAAAACTCGATGTCTTTTTTAGTAAGAGTTTGAGGCGACGTCCATGTCGCCTTTGTGGGACAGACTGCCGTTATGCTGAAGTTGGTGAGGCATCCTTGGCATTTGTCACTACCGAGTTTTACTTCACTGCGTTTCGTAAAACTCGATGTCTTTTTTCGTAAGAGTTTGAGGCGACGTCCTTGTCGCCTTTGTGGGACAGTTTGTTGGTTGGGGTAATGGCATTTGTCACTACCGAGTTTTACTTCACTTTGTTTCGTAAAACTCGATGTCTTTTTTAGTAAGAGGTGGAGGCGACATCCCTGTCGCCTTTGTGGAGAGTATTTTGGATTTAAAAGATAAGGCCTTAGAGCTTGTCTCTTCCCTTACTTGCCAGCAGAAGATTCGACTGTTGAACGGGGAGGGCAGTTGGTACACTTTCACTGCAGATAAAAAAATTCCTCGCCTTACTATGAGTGACGGTCCTCATGGCTTACGGGTTCAAAACGAAAACGAAAGTTATGCAAACATTAACGAAAGCAAAAAGGCAACCTGTTTTCCCTCGGCAAGTTGTATTGCATCGAGCTGGAACACAAAAACTGTATACAAAGAAGCTTACGCTATTGCACAAGAAGCAAAAGTTCATCAAGTAGATATTGTTTTGGGTTGTGGCATGAACATTAAGCGTTCACCCTTGTGCGGAAGAAATTTTGAATACTTTTCTGAAGACCCTTATTTAACTGGTAAACTCGCAGCCTCTTATGTTAAAGGAATGCAAAGTGCAGGCGTTGCTGCTTGTATAAAACATTTTGCTTGTAACAATCAAGAAACAAATCGTCAGTCTTCTTCTAGCATAGTTGACGAACGTACATTAAGAGAAATATATGTTCGAGCTTTTGAAATTGCAGTTACAGAAGCGCATCCATTTTCTGTTATGTCTAGTTACAACATGATTAACGGAATCTATGCAAGTCAAAACAAACATCTTCTTAAAGATTTACTTCGCCATACATTCAACTTTGAAGGCATTGTTATTTCAGATTGGGGTGCCGACATAAACAGTCCTGAAAGTGTTAAAGCAGGACTCGATTTAGCTATGCCAGACTCAAAGGGTTACTTTCAAAAAAAACTTTCAGATGCTTTAGCTTCAAATGCTATTGAACAAAAAGACATAGACGAAGCCTGCCTTAGATTGGTTACAGCCGCTCTTTTAGCTTCTGAAAAAGCAGAGCATAACAAAGTGTCTATTTCGTATGAAGAACAAAATCATACCGCTTTTTCTCTTGCCCTAGATTCAGCAGTCTTATTGAAGAACGACGGTCTGCTTCCCTTGCGAATAGAGGACACAAAACAAAGGCTTATAGTTATTGGTTCACTTGCAAAAAATCCACGCTTCCAAGGTGGCGGTTCCAGTCACATAAATGCAACTTTTACTTCAAGTATTTTAGATGAATTAGAAAAACTGTATTCTGTCATTTATGCAGATGGCTATCTTACTGATTTTACTTCTGAAAAAAAACGCGCAAAGAAAAATGTTCCCCTGCAAAAAAAAGCGCTTGCACTTTTAGATAAAGCTCTTAAACAAAATGCAGATACGCCAGTACTTTTTGTTTGTGGTCTTACTGATGCATTTGAAGGTGAAGGCTTTGACCGAACAGATATGCTCCTTCCCCAAGAACAGCTTTCTTTGTATGAAGAAATTGCAAAAAGAACAAAACATATTCTTGTGGTAAACATAAGCGGTTCTCCTGTAGATCTTTCCTTTGCACAAAATGCTCGTTCTATTTTACAACTGTATCTTGCAGGACAAGCGTCTGCCAGTGCCTGTGCTTACTTGATTTCAGGAAAAGCAAATCCTTCTGGTCATCTTGCAGAAACATGGCCTTGTCTTTCTAACCTTGCTCCTTCTACATTTATTTCAAAAGAAAAAAACATTTTGTATACAGAAGGACCTCTTGTTGGTTACAGGTATTACGAAACAAAAAAACTTCCTGTTCAGTATGAATTTGGTTTTGGTTTAAGTTACACAAGTTTTGAACTTTCAGACTTTGTAGTAATTCAGAAAAACGAAAAAATAATGGTGACTGTTCAAATAAAAAATACAGGTTCTCTGTATGGGGCGCAAGTTGTTCAAGTGTATGTAAAAAATCCACAAGTTGCTTTGTACGAACGTTCCGCTATTGAACTGGTTGCATTTGACAAAGTGTATCTTGAACCTGGTGAAGAAAAAAAACTTGTTCTTGTTTTGGATGAACATGTATTCTGCGTGTTCAGTTCAAAGAAAAATTCTTTTGCAAAAGTTGCAGGAACCTATACATTAGCTTGCGGTTTTTCAGTGCGAGATCTTCGCTGTAAAAAAGAAATTGCTGTTGAAGGAGAAGCGCTTGAAAATTTAGTTGAATCAGAAAGTGAACGACTGCAAGAACTAAAACGATTGCAAGTTCAGACAACGAAGACATTGCTTACTTCTTCTGACAGTATGCAGACACTTTCTAAATACAGTTTCTTTGCCCGAACACTACTTCACTTTATGGAATTGTATATTGTTGTAAGCAGTAAGAGTAAGAATAAAGAAGACCCTGCGGTAAAAGTTGCGCTACAGGCAATTCGTGAAAATCCAGTTGAAAGTTTAATTAGCACTTCAGGCGGAGCCATAAGCCCATCATTAGTTCAGCGCTTGGTGGCACATGCAAATAAAAAAAGATACTTGAAAAAAGGGCATTTTTTTTCTATAATTTGACCCAAGAAGTTGGTATAACTGTAACAATTCTTTCAAAAGGAGGCTTTTACTATGGACGGTGGCGGTAGTTATTCCGGTGACCAAGGGATACAAGCACTTTTTTTGAAAGGACAGAACTATGATTACTTTATGGCAACAGGAAAACGGTCGGCTTGTCCAAAAAGATGAGGAGGAGTTAGACCTTTCAAAACACACTTGGGTTGATGCACGCATTGTTACGCGAGATGACATTGTTGAGCTTGAAGGAAAATTTGGCATAGACAGCGAACACATGCTCGATATCCTTGACCCAGATGAACTTTCTCGTATTGAAAAAAACGAGGATGCTGATTATACCCTTACTATTATTCGTCTACCTGTTTTTTCTCCTGGTGATGATATTTCCTATTTTTGCGCACCACTGGGCATTATTGTTAAAGAAAAATTCTTCATTACTATTTGCTGGACAGACTGTGATGTTTTGCGAGACTTTGCCGCTAACCGTATAAAAGAACTTTCTTTAGCCGATACAACTGCATTTACCATTCGCTTTTTATCTCGTGCCGATACAACCTTCCTTCGATATCTTAAGGAATTAAATCGTCGCGCAACAAGTATTCAAAACGAAATGTTCCGCTCGGTAGAAAATCAAGAATTTCTTCAACTGTTGAACATTCAGAAGTCGCTGGTTTACTTTGAGACTTCTCTTAAGTCGAATCAGCTTTTGCTTGAAAAATTGCGTAAGACGAGAATCCTTAAACTTGACGAAGAAGACCAAGATTGGTTGGATGACGTTGAAATAGATAACCGTCAGGCTATGGAAATGGCAGATACCTATACAAACATTATGGCACAAATGAATGACGCTTCTGCTTCCCTTATTTCAAATAATTTGAGTATTGTCATGAAGCGTATGACCATTATTTCTTTGGTACTTATGCTGCCAACCTTTGTAACTAGTTTCTTTGGTATGAATGTTCCCCTTCCTTGGAGTAACGCAGGGTGGGTCGGAATGGTTATGATAAGTGTAATGTGTATTACTGTTGCACTTATAGGCTGGCTTGTTATTGCAAAAACTTCACGCTATGCTTCTCCTATAGTGCAAGCAAAACGAAAGTCGTTCCAGCGTCGTAGGTCGGAGCGACGGCAACGCAGAGTGCTTAAAAAGCAGGAAAAAATTGCGGAGGCTAAAAAATGAGCATAAAAAAACTTTTGGTAATAGCTGTATCTTTCTTTTGTCTTATGCCACTGGTAGCACAGAATGACGATTCTTTTTCTGATTTTGATATGGTTGTGCTTGAGGCAAAGAAAAATGAAGTGTACGGAAAATATACAATTGGTGAACATGTTCAGTCTTACACAGAAAGACGCTGGGTTGAAGCCTTTAGCATGAACCGTTACGAAACAACTTACCGTTTGTGGTACGAAGTTTTACAGTGGGCAAACGATCACGGCTATCTTTTTCAGAATCCCGGACAAGAAGGTTCTTCTGGTCGCCGAGGACGCATGCCTACTCAAGTAAGACGCTATCAGCCGGTTACTATGATAAGCTGGTACGATGCAATTGTGTGGTGCAATGCCTTAAGTGAAAAAGAAGGAAGAACTCCTTGCTATACATACAGCGGTCAGGTTCTTCGTGATGCAACCGACACTTTAGCTTGTGACCTTGCAGATTGTGACTGGTCGGCAAACGGTTTTCGCTTACCCACAGAAACAGAATGGGAATACGCTGCTCGCAAACAGGGAGACACTTTTCAGCGTGGCGATCTTGCAAGTGGACAAACTTCAGAACTTTCTGCAGAAGATGTTGCTTGGTTTAGCGACAACGCAACAACTGTTCATGTTGTAGGAACCGCAGGAACTCCCTTTGTTTCAACTGCATCTCCAGAGCCGGGAAGTGGCAATGCAAATGCTGCTGGCTTGTTTGACATGAGTGGTAATGTTTTAGAATTTTGTTGGGACTGGGAAGCTGACTACGAAGAGACTGCTCCTGAAACGCGAGCAACAGGACCTCGTTTTGGTTCTCAGCGTGTGTGCCGTGGAGGAAGTTGGTCTCCGTATTCCTTTATGATTTATGCAGCAGACCGTTACGCCTTTGACCCCAACGAAGCCTATAACTACTTAGGTTTTAGAATTTGCTCTTCGTATGTAGAAAAATAAAATTAGAGCGACTGTAATTCTGCGCGAGTAACCGTCCACTTTCCGTTAGCTTTTTCAACTTCGAGCCATGCGTATTTTCCTTCAAGCAGTGCGCCGGGGTTTATAAGGGTTGTGTTTCCAATTTTGTCGATCGCAAAACTTTCGTGAATGTGTCCCGTAATGACAGCAAGTGGTTGAATCTTTTTGATGAGTTCTGTTGTCATTTGGCTACCAACATGAAATCCACCAGGAACAGTGTCGCATTTTGTGTCTTTAGGCGGATTGTGAATTATCATAATAAGATTGCTCCAGTCTTGTTGTTGAGCCTGAGTTACCAGTGCAAGGTCAGACACAATGTCTTCTTCTGTGCGTTCGTTTGGAGTGTCATTTTGGAATACCGTAGCTCCACCACTTCCTATAAAAGCAAGTCCTTCGTGAAATACCAGTGCTTTTTGAACAGAACAGTCTTTTTCTTCTATCTGAGAAATAAAGTCTGGTTCGTCACAGTTGCCTATAACGCAAAAAAGAGTATCGTGTTTAGAAGTTAATTTTTCTAACACAGGAAGGCCTGTTTCTGGATGTTTGAAACGAGTAAAATCTCCGGCAAACAAAACAGCATCTGCTTGTGCAAACTGTGGGTCAAGTTTGTCCAGAGCTTCTTCATTTCCGTGTATGTCGCTTATAACTAAAAATTTCATTAGAGAACCTCCATTATTTTCTTTAACTGTTCCATCTGTTCTGGTGTTCCAATGGTAATACGAACAAAATCTTCAATGCCGGGTGTTGCAAAGTGACGAATAAGAATGCCCTGTTTTTTCACAGATTCATACACATCTTTTCCTGCAAGCCCTTCTTTTTTTGCAAACACGAAATTGGTGGCGCTGTCAATAACAAACCATCCGTGCTTTCGCAAAAAGGCGGTAAAAGAGTCTCGTTCTTTAGCAATTTTTTTTGCATTTTGAACATAGTAAGGAGTTGCAAGACAAGTCGCTTTTGCAACTGTTTGTGCAATAAAATCAACAGGAAAGTGATTGAATGAATTTTTTACTTGGAAGACTGCCTTTACTAATTCAGGAGAAGAGACAATGTAACCTAAGCGCATTCCTGCAAGAGAAAGACTTTTGCTAAATGTTCTTACAATAACTAAATTGTTAAATTCTGCAAGAAGAGGAATGCAACTTTCTCCACCAAAGTCGCAGTAAGCTTCATCAACAATAAAGACTCTGTCTTTGGGGGATCTCTTTAGCATTTGTCTAACTACATCTCTTGTTAGTGCAATGCCAGTAGGTGCGTTGGGGTTTGCAAAAATAATGCTACTGTCTGTTTTATTTGCTTCAGAAAGCATTGTTTCTACATCAAGAGTCCAATCGTCTTTAAGCGCAATTTGTTTCATTGGAATGTTGTAATAGCCACAGTAAACTGGATAAAAACTGTAGGTAAACTGAGGCATAATAAGTGGACGGTCTGAATCAAAAAAAGTGTAAAAGACAAAACTTAATACTTCATCGCTTCCGTTACCACAAAAAATCATGTCGCTGGTAACTTCAAAAGGTATTTTGTTTTGTTCAGAGGGAGTACATGAACTTTCGGGTTCAGAACCAGAACATTCTGCACTCCAAAAAGCTCCCCCTGTTTTGTTGAGCATAGAGGCAATTGCTTCGCGCACTTGATTTGCATCTGGGTCAGGGTAAAGGCCCATCTTTTGAGAAGCATTTAAAACGGCATCTTGTGCTTTCAAAGAAACAGACTTGTGCGGGGGGTAAGGATTTTCGTTCGCGTTCAATTTTATGTATTCTCTGTCTTTAGGCTGTTCGCCCGGAATGTACGGGTGCAGGTTTTGCAATCGTTTTGCCAGCATGAGTTCCCCCATATAAATCAGATGATTTTTGTTTTATTCTAATTATTCCGCTCTTTTTTCTCAAGTACTTGCTTGAAAGTAAAGTGTCTTTCTGTTATGCTAAGTCAAGTTTTATTACGAGGAGTTTACAATGAAAAAAGGTTTTGCCGTTATGACAGTCCTTGCTCTTGCAGTACTGTTTGTCGGTTGTAAAAAGTCTGAAAGCACAAGCCCTGTTGTTACACAGGAAAGTGAAAGCCCTGTAGTTCAAGAGACAGCACCAAAGTACACTGTTCTTGTTGATTCAGTCTTGCTGGACGGTTCTTATTGGACTTTGAATGATGAAGGAAAAATGGATTGGGTTCAGTATTTGGTTCCTGGAGTTTCTGTTCAGGCTTATGCAACTGCAGATCCACTTCTTAATCCTGAATACGAAATGATAAAAGATGCTATTCGTACCACAGACGGTGCAAAGCGTAACTTCTATCATGTGTATTGTCCCGAAATGAGAGAAGACTATTGGGTTCAGGAATACTCTATTGTACTTAATGCGTCTCCTGCAGTTATCTATTGTGAAGAAGACGGAAAAGTTGCTTCTTTGTATAAAACACCAGACCTTGCTGCAACAGGAAATCGCAATCTTGACGACTTTACTATTGTTGCTTGCATTAATGAAGAACCCGACACACTTACCTATGACCACGCAGATAAATTTTCTCATGTTCAGATTTATGATAAAAAAGATGGAACTATAACAGGTTATGTGCGCAATTCATTTATAAACACAGAAGAAGTTATGGTTAGCTATGCTCAGATGGATAATAAACGCAAAGATAAAGAGCAAGTTAAAAATTATGATGTAGCGGTTCTTGAAGAACTGTATGACTCTTGCGGTGCTCTTGCTAATTATATGTGGAGATAGTTATGATGAACAAAAAAATTCTTTCAACCCTATTGGTATGTCTGTTGTCTGTATGTGCTGCCTTTGCTGCTTCTAAGCAGAAGGGAATTGCACTTCAAAAGGACTGCTCTCTGTGGACAAAAAAATCTGCTGGTCTTATGGAATATGCCCTTACTATTGAACCAGGAACAGAAATAGATGTGTATGTCGAAAACGATAAACTGGTAAGCGAAAAAGCTACATGGACAACTTCTAAAGACAAAACAGAATTGGTTTTTGTAAAGTGTGTATATAAAAACACAGACTACTACATTATTCAAAACCGTTTTGCGTATGGAAGAAATGTGAGTGCTGCAGTTGTCTATACTGATAGTGCTGCATATAACTCTGCAAACCTCGCAGATGTTCGCGCAAAGAAAATTGACGGTCTGACTATTATTGCAGTAGACGATGACTTTATACCAATTACTAGTTTGCGTTCTGTGTACGATGATGATTCTGCTTTCTGCCGTGTTTACTGGTTTGACGAAAACGCTTACACCGTGCGCCGTGGTTTTATGCTTGATACAAAATTCAGTGTAGCTCGTGATGACATTACAGCTTCTCGTGTTGTTAAAGCAGCTCTTGCAACTTCTGACTCATCAAAACGCAGTGAACTTCTTTCTAACATTTCTGAACTCGATGTAAGCTATCAGATGAATGAAGCTATTGAAGGTGTTTTTGAAGATAAGTCAAATGATGGCGACTTGTCTTCTTACGGTGAATACTGGCATGGTGACGAAAAGTTTACAATTGTAAGCGATGACGGTTCTGCAATTAACGTTCGCGATAAGCCTGGAATTAACGCAGGTGGAAATGTTATTGCTCAGCTTCATCACGGAGATGTTGTTATAAGTGAAGGTGGTAATATGGCCATTGAATACATCGATGGCATTGGAGCTCACTGGATGCATATTACTTCTCCTGTTGACGGTTGGATTTTTGGAGCCTATGCATCAGAAATTGTTGGACCCTCAAACTAACATCATTAAAGATAACTTATAAGGCAGACATGAAAAAATTCTTACCCTTAGCGGCCGCATGTGCCCTTGCATGCATTGCATTTGCAGGATGCGGCAAAAAAGAAGAAAGTACGGCAGAAACAAGTGGTCAGCAGACTGAAGCTGTAAAAAAAGAAACAGTTTTAACAAACGCCGTAATTCTTGACGGTTCTTACTGGAACCTAAATGCAGAAGGCAAAATGGACTGGGCACTCTATGCAGTTCCTGGAACAACAGTCCAGGTGTACGGAACAAAAGCAGACGATGGTTCCACAGAATTTGAGTTTGCAAAAGATGTTGTAAGAACTAGTGATGGAGGAAAGCGTAACTTTTACCGCGTCTTCCATCCTGATGCAGAAGAATCATGGTGGGTTCAGGAATATGCCCTTGCCATAAACGCCAGCGCACAAACGGTAATTGAGGATGATGTTTCTGTTTACCGCACGCCCGATCTTGCAGCAACAAGCACACGCCATCTTTCTGAAGGAACCATTGTTGCAGTCTTTAACGAGTCACCTGACACTGCACACTACGAGTATGCAAACCTTTTTGCCCACATTCAGCTTTACGACCAGACCGACGGAACTGTAACTGGTTATGTAAAGGTTAGCAAACTTTCAGATAGCAGTACCAGGCTTCTTTGCTCTCAGCTAAAGGCAAAAATCATACAGCTTAGGGAACAAAATGCAGACGAGGCCGTAATAGCAGAACTGGAAAAATCACTTGAAGAGCAGGACTCTCGATGGAGTGACAAATAATGAAGACAAAAAAATTAATTCTTACGATTGCACTTTGTCTTGCAGCAGGATTTTCATGTTACGCTGCCAACTCAACGGCACCAGCTGTTGTACTGCAGGACGACTGTTCCCTCTGGGTAAAAAAATCTGAGGGCATGATGGAATACAAAAGTTCTGTACCAGCAGGAACAGAAATTTCAGTCTACACAAACGATAAGGAACTTGTTTCTGAAAAAGCCACATGGACTACTTCAAAAGACAAGACAATGCTTACCTTTGTAAAATGCATTTACAACGGAAACGACTTCTACATCATAAGCGGACGCTTTGCCGCAAATGCTCGAAAAGGCGTAACACTTACTTCCTGTGCAGTATACAACACTCCCTCATTGGCAGACCCTCGCACAAAGGCTTTAAACGCCCTTACATTTATTGCGGTAATAAAACCCGTAGCCACAGTCACGGCAGGATTTTTGCAGATAGCATACTTTGACGAAAACCTGTACTCAGCACGCACATGCTATGTAAGGCGTGACAATGTAACGACAGAAAAGGACGACCTTACCGCCGCACGAATTCTAAAGGCAGCAGAATCAAGCAAAGACGAAGCAACACAGGCAGAGCTTTTGGAAAACATAAAGGAACTGAATGTTTCTGACGCCATGCTTTTAAACTTTACATCTGACATTCTTGATGAATACGCCCAAGCTTATGATCTGGCTTCTGAAGGAACATGGGATGTAAGCACTCCAGCCCCGTTCTACTACACCAAAAATGACGGCTCATATCTCAACATAAGGGAAAGGGCCAGTACAAAGAGCAAGATTGTCGGTCAGCTTGGCTACAGGACGCTGTTTAACGCAATCGAAATGACAGTTAACACCGAAACAATAGACGGTAAAACCGCACCCTGGTATTATGTAAGCAACGCAACCTCTGTTGACGGTTCTAGAGTTTCAGGCTGGGTCTTCGGCGGATATCTGGAAAAAGACTATTCCGTTCTTGACGACATTTAATTCAGTCCTGAACAAACAAAAACGCCCTGTTTCTTTCCGTAAGCGGTAAGAAGCAGGGCTTTTATGTTTAGCGAATTGTGTTTTTATTTACAAATTCGTTCCTGACACTCTTTGTAGAGAGCAGCGGTTTTTGCAACAATGTCTTGAGGAATGCTCTTAATGTTGGGGTCTCCAGCAAGATTGTTGTCTTTAAGCCAGTCGCGAACAAACTGTTTGTCGTAACTTGCGGGGCTGGTTCCCACTTTGTAAGTGGCGGCGTTCCAGAAACGGCTTGAGTCGGGAGGCAGTACTTCATCAGCAAGAACAAGATCTCCCTTTTCGTCCAGACCAAATTCAAACTTAGTGTCAGCAATAATAATGCCGTTCTTTGCAGCGTGTTCATAACATTTTTTGTAAACTGCAAGTGCTGCCTTTTCAATTTTAGTTCCCAGTTCTTCACCTAAGTCGTCTTTCATGTACTGAAGGGTAACATTAATGTCGTGACCTTCTTTTGCTTTTGTAGAAGGAGTTACAATGGGTTCTGCGAGGCGTTCTGCCTGCTGGTAGTCTTTGTCAAACTTGTGTCCTAAGAAAGGTTCTCCTTTTTTGTATGCTTCGTACATGCTTCCAAACATATAGCCACGAACAATTACTTCGTAGGGAATCATCTTGAGCTTTTTTACCAGAATGGTGCGTCCTTCAAATTCTGGCTTTTGGAATTCCTGAGGCATATCCTTGAGGTCAGAAGAAATCATGTGGTTCTTTACAATATCTTTTGTGTAGTTGAACCAGAAGTTTGACAGTGCATTAAGCACTTTGCCTTTGTCAGTAATCATGGTGGGAAGAATTACGTCAAATGCTGAAATGCGATCTGTCGTAACAATGACCATGCGGCCATCTTCCAAGTCATACACTTCGCGGACTTTTCCGCTTATAATCTTTTTCATGCCTTTACTCCTGTGCTGGGAGTGTAGCACGATACAAGCAAAATCGCAAGCGGTTACATAAAAGGACTAAAGAGTTTGCAGAATGACCAAAAGGCTCTCGAGAAAATGTTTTTCTTGTCGTAATAGCTAAGGGTTACGGCTTCGCTTTTAGCAAGATCTTCTTCAAACATTTGCTGGCACTTCTGAGAAAAACTTTTGTCGTAAAAAATAATGTTTTGTTCAAAGTGTAGGGTAAAACTGCGGTTGTCTATGTTTGTAGTTCCCACTGTACAAATTTTTTGATCTGCAACAAGCATTTTTGAATGAATGAATCCAGGGTAGAGGTAAATGTTAATGCCATCGTGCAAAGCTTGTCGTGCAAATTCCGAAGAGGCGGCTTTCATAAAAAATTTATCCCAGTCACGGGGAATAATGATGTCAACTTTTACTCCTGTGTAGGCTGCAATTTTTAGTGCAGTATAAAACTGTTCATCTGGAGTAAAGTAGGGCGTTTCAATACAGACTCTTTTTTTTGCTCCCATAATCATGCGGATAAGAGCATCTTCAATTTTTCCTTTGTGTTCGTCATCTGGTCCTGCATTCAATACTTGTGTGTAGAGTGAACCATGAGAAAGTAAATCTGAACCTTTGCCGTGCATTTTGTAAATGTCACCGAAGCGTTCTTTTGGAAAGTATTTTTCTATCTTCTGTTCTGTCTTTGACCGTCGGTGCCATGCATCCATAGAATACCAGTCAATTAAAAATCGACTTTGCAAGTCATAGACAATGTCGCCCGTTACGCGAACAACGGTATCTCTCCAGTTAAGTTTTCTGTGCTTTGACTTGTTTGCGTATTCGTCTCCAATGTTCACGCCTCCCACATAGGCAACTTGTGAATCTATGACCGTAAGTTTTCGGTGGTTTCTGTGATTAAGCGTAAGAGGCAGTCCCAAGCGTATTTGGTAGAAAGGTCTTGCTCTTCCGCCGCACTGATTTAGTTTTTTGAAAAAGCGAGTCGGTGTTAAAATTGAACCAAAATCATCGTAAATAAGTTTTACATCAACGCCTTCTTTTGCTTTACGGCACAGAATGTCCATAATGCGTTTGCCAATTTCATCTTTGTGAAAAATAAAATACTCCATGCAAATAGAAGTTTTTGCTTCTTCCAAATGAGCACAGACATCTTCAAAAAAATCAGAGCCAGTGACATACAGTTGCGGTTTGTCTGTGGTAATAAGCGGACAGTTGCCTCGTTCTAGATTCATCATTATAAGCGGATGAAATTCTCCAGACACAGCAGCTGGCAGTTGGGCCTCAGGACTGGTTAAAAGTGTGCGCTGTTCTTCAAAAAGTGGTTCTGTAAGATGGTGAACATATTTGTTAATTTCTTTCATACTGCGGGAACCAGCAAAAAAGTTTCCGCTAAAAAGCAAGTATAAAACAATTCCCAGGCCCGGAAGAAAAGCAAGAATCATAATCCACGCAAAACGTCGGGTTGCTTCCTTTCGTTCAAAAAATAAAATAAAAAAAATAAATGCATAGTCTATAAGTGAAATTATCAGCTGAATTAATGCAGGTATATTTAAGGAACCGTCCATATTGTTCAGTATAACAAGTCATCTTCCTTGGAGCAAGTCATGTTCTCTAAAGCTAAAGTAATCGTCTGTTGTTATAATAAGATGATCTAAAAACGAAATGCCCAAGTACTCAGATGCAGTCTGTAAGCGAATGGTTGTTTCTCTGTCTGCGGTACTGGGAAAACATGGTCCGTAGGGATGATTGTGACAGCAAATGATTGCAGATGCATGAAGACTTAAGGCTTTAGAAAAAACTTCTCTTGGATGAATAATGGTCTTTCCTACTGTTCCTACTGAAACAACATAAATGGCAAGTATTTCGTGAGCACCATTTAATGCAGTACAAACAAAGTGTTCTCTCTTTTGCAAAGTGTATTGTTTAACGTAGGGAATAATGTCGCTGGGTGTGTTGATGACTGCTGTTCTGTAGCGGGAACGTCTTCTTCCTAATTCAATAGCAGCTGCGACTGCAAGCGACCGATTTACCCCCATGCCCGTTACTGTCTGTAAATTTTGTAAGAGCGTGTCTTCGTTGCTTGCTTCTAGTGCAGAAAGAACTCTTTGTGCCAGTTGTGCAACTGGTACATCTTTTGTTCCGCTTCCCAACAGTAGCATTAACAGTTCATGGTCTGAAGGGAAGCTTATACCGTTTGCAAGTGTTAATTCGCGGATATCGGGCTTTTGTTTAGCCGAACATAATTCTTGTGCCATACCATGTATATAATGGCACTGGCAGAACAATTATGACACTTTTATTGAACTTGTTCGATTATTTTTTTGAGAGAACTTAAACTTAAGCCAGTGTCGCTCGTAACAGAGTAAGAAAAAGTTCCATCTTCCCAAGTTGCAACAAAGGTTTTTCCGGAAGTTCCGCGAGATTCAACTTGTAGCCCGTTTATAATTATAGTGTTCTCTTCGTCGTAAGTGTTAAAGTCGCCGCTTATGTCGCCAAGAGTGTTTGCTTTTCGAATGCGTATTTTTTCTTCTTCGTTAGCACTGTTTTTGTAAATGACTTCGAGCATTTTTCCTTGCATAGCCCGATACACGCTTGCAGAGTAGCTTTTTGCAATTTGTTCGGGAACAGCAAGAGAAAATCCTGCGGTGTTTTCGGCAGACTCTATGTCTTTATAGGTAGTGAAGGGGTTTGCAATTTGCACGGAAGTTTCCTCCTTAACTGCAGAAGCACTGGTAGTACATGCTGAAATAAAAAGCGCTGTCAGTAGTAACAGAAATGCATGAAAGAATCGTTTCATAAGAACCTCCATTTTTTTTTAGTATATACTTACTTGTCAATTAGCACAACGGGGTTTATAATTAAGAATATGGACGATATGGAAGAAATCCGCTTTGATTATGCTCAAAGTCGAACCTGGAAAACCTGGGTGTGTGTTGCTGCAAGTATACTTGTTTGCATTGCGCTCTGTTTTCCCTCAATATATAGAGCTCCTCACGAACTTATAGATGCTGGTCGAACCATTTATAGTGGTTATTTAATTTTACTGCCTCTCCTTCTTATGAGTGCCATTGTGGGCTTTGACCCAACTGCATTTGCTGCTTTTGTTTTGTTAGGTGCCCGCTGCTTTTACACACATTCTTTTGCATACGATGCTTGTGTCTACTTGCTTGCTCCTGCTTGTGCCTGGCTTGTTGGGCGTAACCGAGGTTTTAAAAAACCGCTCTTTGCAATTTTGGGTGCTCTCTATTATGCCTTTGCTTTGGGAGGTGTTCGTTTTGTCTTCCACGAAATGATTATGGGAAACGGTTTTTCTACGCTGACAACGAAAGCTTTTTTTTATGAATGTGCATTAGCCTTTCCTGCTTCTTTGCTTGCAAGTTTTCTTTCTTTTTTGTTTATGCGTTATGCACCCGAGTCATGGAAACTTATTTTCCGCGGAAGTTTTGAATACAGTAAGCGTTATGACAAATATGAACAGTTAATTCGAGCAGACGGTAAGCGTCATACTCACATGTCGTCAAAAATTCTTTTGGCAACTTTTTCAAAAACGGTTCTTGCCTGTGTGGTTTCAGGTTTGTTTGCTGCAGTTCTTTTGCAGAATATGCAGTTTGAAGATCTTTTCATTAAGACACATCGCTTTAATCGTTTTATTTCAAATGAAGGAATTGAATTCTGTGCAAAGCTTATTCTTATGATGATGGCAACCAGTGTTCCTGCAATGATTCTTATAAACTGGTTCTTCTCGTATAAAATTATTACGCCTATTGTTCGTATGTCTCAGTTTATGCGTGGCTTTGAGCGTACTTCAGAAAAGAGGCGTAAAAGTTATGTTCGTCTTTTGCATCAGCTTAAAATAAATTCTCATGATGAACTTGCAGACTTGTTCCATTCAATAGACCGTTCTATTTCTGAAATTAACATCTTTATTGAAGCGCTTGAACGAGATCAAAAACTTTCAGAAGATTTACGCGTTGCCCAGGCATCTAACGAAGCAAAGTCAACCTTCCTTTCAAACATGAGCCACGAAATTCGTACTCCTATAAACAGTGTGCTTGGCTTTGACGAAATGATTTTAAGAGAATGTACTGAACCCAACATTATTGCCTATGCAAACGATATTAAAAACTCTGGAAAAGTTCTTTTAAATCTTGTTAACGACATTCTTGACTTTTCAAAAATTGAAGCGGGTAAGATGGAAATTATTCCCGTTGAATACGAACTTTCTTCTGTCATAAACGATTTGGTTAACATGATTAGCCTTCGTGCCAAAGAGAAAAAACTTGCCTTTAAAGTTTTGGTCGACGAAAATACACCTCACCTTTTGTTTGGCGATGAAATGCGTCTTAAGCAGATTATGCTTAACATTTTGACCAACGCTGTTAAATACACTCACTCTGGTTCAGTTACCTTCCGTATTGGATATGAAAAAGTAAGTAGCCAGCACATTATGCTTACTGTTCATGTTGTAGATACAGGTATTGGTATTAAAGTTGAAGAACTGCAAAAAATGTTCCGTCCCTTTGAACGCGTTGACGAAGTTCGTAACCGCACAATCGAAGGTACTGGTTTAGGCATGAGCATTATCCGTGGACTTTTGCAGCAAATGGGTTCTGGCCTTGAAGTAAAAAGTGAATACGGTAAAGGTTCTGACTTTTCATTCTCTGTTCGCCAGCGTGTTGTCTCTTGGGGTCCCATTGGTAACTTTGAAGTTCGCTACGAAGAAACAAAAGAAGAAAAAGACAACTATCAAGAACTTTTCCGTGCACCCAAAGCAAAAGTTTTGGTTGTTGACGATACCAAACTTAATCTTACGGTCTTCTGTGGACTGCTTAAAAATACACAAATGCAAATTGATACGGCAGAAAGTGGAATTGAAATGTTGGATAAAATTCAGAAAAAAGACTACGACATTCTTTTCATTGACCACCGCATGCCCGAAATGGACGGTATAGAAGCTCTGCACGAACTTAAAAAACTGACTTCTAACCATAACGCTTTAGTGCCTACCGTTGCCCTTACTGCAAATGCAATTAACGGTGCTCGAGAAATGTATTTGTCTGAAGGCTTTACCGACTATCTTTCTAAACCCATTAACAGTCGTGAACTTGAAAAACTGCTTATGCGTTTTCTTCCACCCGAAAAAATTTCTATTATTCACGAAGAAAAAGCTCCGCAAGTGTACGAGTCAAAAGTTGACCGCGAAGAAGTTAAAGAGTTTTCTTGCATTGAAGGAATTGATGCCGCTATTGCCCTTACTAACTGTGGTTCTTCAGATGTTTTGCGTGCTGCACTTAAAGACTTTTATGATGCCATTCCGTCAAAATCTTTTAACATCGAAAATTTGTGGCATGACAAAAAAATCCGCGACTACACGGTTCTTGTTCATGCTTTAAAATCCTCTGCAAGACTTATAGGTGCAATGCAACTTTCAAAGAGTGCCGCTTATCTTGAACAGTGTGGCGATGACGGTAACCTTGCAGAAATTGATGCCCTTACACCAGAATTACTTTCTGTATACCGCAGTTACCGTGACAAACTAGAACCTTTCTTTGTGCTTACTAAAACCGAAGAATCTAACGAAGAAAAACCGGTTATTAGCTCAGAAGAATTTGAAGAAGCTATGGTTGGTATTCGAGACTTTGTAGACATGGGTGATTTTTCAAATGCCGAAGAAATTTTAAGTCAAATGGAAAACTTTACTATAGGCAGTGAATTTGCAGTTAAATATGCTGAAGTAAGACGCTTAGTTTCTATGGTTGACCGAAATGCTGTTTTGGAATACTTGAAAAATAACTAGGGTATTGCGCAAAATCTATAATTTTGTTGCACAATCTTAATTCCTCTGTTATAATAAATCTAATAGCAAAAAGACGGTGGAGATGAGTTTATAAAACGCGGAGGTTGAATATGCCACGACAAGTATTGTTTATAAGTGGTGCTCGAGGTTTTACCGTTAATGCTATTATGAAGGATTTAACTTCAGAAGGCTATGACGTTCAATTTGCTCAGCCTGATATTGTTGCCGTCACCGATTTACACGGATACACTCCCGAGGCTTATGTTTTTTACATTGATACCGATCTTTCTACGATTGCTCCTGCTGTTCTAGATCTTGCACAGAAGGTTGTTGCTTCTCGAGTTAAAACCAATCTCTATCTTATTGGAAGTGATGAAGATATAGAAAAAGCTAAGGCAATGCTTCCCGAAGGTTTAGGGGTTTACACTTTCAAAAAACCGCTGGATGTTAAACTGCTTATTGCTGCAATCAATCGTAACATGACCGATATTGCGCTTAACCGTGACCACAAAAGTATTCTTTTGGTTGATGACGACCCGACACTCTTACATGCAATGAACAGTTGGCTTTCTGAAAAGTACACTGTCTTCATGGCTAACTCGGGCATGAATGCAATTTCTTTCCTTTCCCGAACGACCGTCGATCTTATTCTGCTTGATTACGAAATGCCTGTTGTGTCTGGTTTGCAAGTGTTTGAAATGCTTAAAGGTGAACCTTCGACAAAAGACATACCCGTTATCTTTTTGACAGGAAAGAATGACAAAAATACCATTGTCAAAGTGCTTGCTGCAAAACCCGAGCGCTATTTGCTTAAGTCGCTTCCTCCAAAAGACTTGCTTAAAAGCATAGACGAATTCTTTATGTGGAATAATCTCTAAAAGAATTTTTAAGGTACATTTTATTGAATCTCATGGGTTTTTTATGCTATACTCTCAGCACATTATTTTGAGAGGAAAAAGATGAAAAAACTTCTTTCTGTTCTTGCCACTGCTATTGTGGCTCTTGCTGTTCTTTCCGGATGTTCAAAGAATAACGGAAAAATTAAAATTGGTGTGCTGCAGCTGGTTCAGCACGATGCCCTTGACGCAAACTATAAGGGATTTGTTGACGGCCTTGCAAGTGAAGGTTATGTTGACGGAGAAAACATCGTAATTGACTATCAGAATGCTTCTGGCGATCAGTCTAACTGTGTAACCATTGCTCAGAAATTTGTATCTGACGGTGTAGATTTGATTTTTGCTATTGCAACTCCCGCAGCACAGGCTGTTGCAAACCTTACTTCAACAATTCCTGTTGTTGTATCTTCAGTAACCGACCCCGAAAGTGCAAACTTGGTAAAGTCAAACGCACAGCCAGGAACAAATGTAACAGGTACTTCTGACCTTACACCTTGTGCCGCACAGATTTCTCTGTTAAAGCAGCTGCTTCCTAACGCAAAGACAGTAGGTATGCTCTTCTGTTCAAGCGAAGAAAACTCACGCTTCCAGATTAATCTTGCAGAAGCTGAATGTCAGCGCCTGGGTCTTTCTTTTGTAGAAGCAACTGTTTCAAATACAAACGAAGTTCAGCAGGTTGTACAGAGCCTGGTTGGAAAAGTTGATGCAATCTATTCTCCTACAGACAACATGATTGCAAGCAGTATGGCTACTGTTGCTATGGTTGCAAACGAAAACCGTATTCCTGTTATTGTTGGTGAAGAGGGAATGGTTAAAAACGGTGGACTTGCAACTTTCGGTCTTAACTACTACGAGCTTGGAAAACAGACTGCTGTTATGGCTGCACAGATTTTGCGCGACAAGGCAGACCCTGCAACCATGCCTATTCAGTATTTGACAAGCTGTGACTTTAGCTACAACCCCGACACTGCTGCTGTTCTGGGTGTAGAAATTCCTGCAGAATTACGCTAAAACTCTTTTCAATACAATCTGTCATCTGTGTCTGTGTATACAGGTGACAGAAACTTTTTTTTTTGTTATACTATTTCCATGAATTTTTTGGCAGTTTCAGTTGTTTCGGCGTTTTCTAACGCTATGCTTGGTGCAGTCTCGCAGGGCATTCTGTGGGGTGTCATGGCACTGGGTGTCTACATTACATTTAAGATTCTTGACTTTCCCGATATGACCGTTGACGGCAGTTTTGCCTTAGGTGGATGTGTGTGTGCTGTTTTAATAACGCATGGTATTCCTCCTATGGTTTCTCTGCTTGTTTCTGTGTGTACAGGAATGGTTGCTGGTCTTTTGACAGGTGTGCTTACCACTAAGCTTAAGATTCCAGGAATTCTTGCGGGAATTCTTATGATGCTTGCCCTGTATTCAATAAATCTGCGCATTATGGGTGGACCAAACAAGTCTTTAGTGCGCACCGATGTAACTATTATGAGTCGCATTAGTGACTGGTTGCATTTGTCAGAAAGTTTACGCGATAATGCTTCTTCGGTTGCAAGTTTAATAGCTGGCGTCATTTTTGCTGGCTGTCTTATTGCTGTACTCTACTGGTTCTTCGGAACAGAAATTGGTAGTTCTATTCGTGCAACAGGTGACAACGAACGCATGAGTCGTGCTGTTGGTGTTAACACTGACAGTATGAAAATCTTAGCACTGATGATTTCAAACGGCTTGGTTGCCTTGTCTGGCGGTCTTGTTATGCAGTCACAGCGCTTTGGTGACGTAAGCATGGGTATTGGTGCAATTGTTATAGGTCTGGCTTCAATCATTATAGGTGAAGTTATTTTTGGCCACCGCTTTGCATTCTGGTACTATTTACTTTCTGTTGTTTTTGGTTCAGTTATTTACCGCCTCATTATTGCAATAGTACTTCAGTTGGGCATGAAGACTCAGGACTTAAAATTGCTGTCAGCACTCATTGTTGCTATAGCACTTTCTGTTCCTGTGTTTAAGAAAATGCTTGTTCGGTCTCGTCGTTCCGGAAAAATTGTGGAGGCAAAAGATGCTTGAAGTAAGCCATGTATCAAAGACATTTAATCCGGGAACCATAACAGAGCGAAAGGCATTAAAAGATATAAGCATTACTCTTAACGATGGAGACTTTGTTACTGTTATAGGCGGAAACGGTGCTGGAAAAAGTACACTGCTTAATCTTATTGCAGGAGTGTATGAATGTGACTCTGGATCAATTGTGCTTGATGGGGAAGACATTACTGCACAAAAAGAGCATGTTCGTGCAAAGTATTTGGGTCGTGTTTTCCAAGACCCTATGATGGGAACTGCTGCTTCTATGCAGATTCAGGAAAATCTTGCTATGGCCTATCGTCGTGGTAAAAGCAGAACCTTGCGTTGGGGCATTTCTGCAAAAGAAAAAGAAACATACCGTGACCAGCTTGCTCTTTTGGATTTAGGTCTTGAAGAACGTTTGCAAGCTAAAGTAGGGCTTTTGTCTGGAGGTCAGCGTCAAGCACTCACACTGCTTATGGCAACACTGCAAAAACCAAAATTGCTTTTACTTGATGAACACACAGCTGCGCTCGATCCCAAAACGGCACATAAAGTTCTTGAACTTACAGAACAGTTTATTCAGCGCGACAAACTAACAGCCTTTATGGTAACTCATAACATGAGGCACGCAATTCATTACGGTAACCGTTTAATTATGATGATGGACGGTCGCATTGTGTATGATGTAAGCGGAGAAGAAAAGAAAAATCTGCAAGTACAAGATTTGATGCAAAAGTTCCAGACGGTAAGCGATACTGAAGGAAGTGGCGATCAAGTTTCTGACCGTATGCTGTTAAACTAAGTTTTTTTACGAAGCAAAAAGATGGGGCTGTCCAATGACTTATACTTATCGGACAGCCCCTTTTGAAT
>ODAI013585679.1_pt1 | contig 20937 bp, 13 predicted proteins | sample 1539321 | NCBI WGS metagenome assembly ODAI01 (sample SAMN02144231, study PRJEB22623) | gut metagenome | biome: sheep rumen | host: Ovis aries | place: New Zealand
TGTGGGCGCTGAGGGAGTCGAACCCCCGACCCTCTGCTTGTAAGGCAGATGCTCTAAACCAACTGAGCTAAGCGCCCTGCTTCTTGTAAGCGGTTGCAAAGGTAGGAAATAATTCACAATTCACAATTCATAATTCATAATTTCTTCCTTGCCTTAACGTTTTTTTATAAAGTCTAGAGGCTAGAGTTTGGAGAAGAGAGACTAGAGTTGAGAGTCTAGAGACTAGAGTTGAGGGATGAGGGATGAGAGATGAGAGATGAGAGATGAGGGAAATAAAAAAAGTGTCTCCGTAAACGGGAGACACTTTTTTGTATGGTAATTGTTGGATTACTTCTTCTCAGGAACCTCTGTGATCTGAACGGTAGCACGACGGTCGAAGTCCTTCGGCAGGTCAACACCGAGGATGTTCACACCACCCTTAGCAGCGGTAGAGATCTTGCTTGCAGAAACACCCATGCCGATGAGTTCGTTCTTAACGGTCTCAGCACGCTTCTGGGAGAGTTTCTCGTTGGTGGCGGGAGAACCGGTAGAGCTGTCAGCATAACCAGTTACGAGGACGCTTGCGTCGTTGTCCTTAGCATACTTAGCAAGAGCACGAACGTTGACGAGGTCCTTCGGGTTTGCTACGTCAACCTTAGCCAGGTTGAAGAATACAGAAACCGGAGTGGTGATGAATTCCTTAACAGACTCAGATACCTTCTCAACAACCTTCGGCTGGTCGAGGAGCTTGCGCAGACGGGCGTTCTCAGCCTCAGCATCGCGGAGCTTAGCGTTGAGAGCGTCGATAGCAGCCTGGTGAGCAGCGTTGATAGCGTCTACATCAGGTACCTTGTTCCAACCAGAACGGCCGAGGTTGTAGGTAATACCGACTTCAGCGTAGATGTTGTTGTCGTGAGAATCCCATCCACGACGACCACCGCCATACTCACCACCGTCGATGTCACCCTCGAAACGGTTCCAACCTAATTCGAGGTATGCGCCGAACTTCTTAGAAACCTTGAACTGTGCCTGTACACCAACGTTCAGGTCCATAGCGTAGAGGTCGTGGGTCATGGTACGACCGAGACCAGCACCGAAGAACGGAATGATGTTCAGCACGCGGTTCTCGTTGTAGCCGCAGAAGATGTTGCTGGCATTCAACAGTACCTGACCGTTGAGAACCCAGTACTTGTTAAAGGTACCGTTCTTGTCGTAAACAGAGGTAATGGTACGAGACCAGATACCCTGAGCCTTCAAACGTACACCGACCTCAGGAGCGAACCACTTACCAATAGCGATAGCTGCACCTGGGCTTGAACGGAACTTCTTGAACGGGCTACGGGCCAGACCTGCGCCATGTTCAGTTGCTGTGTACCAAGCATTCCAGTCGAAACCACCCTGGATGAACCAGTTGCTCCAGAATGAATTGGTAGCCACGCTGTGTTTACTTTCCTGTGCAAAAGATGCCACAGAAACACCGGCAAAAGCCAATACAATCAATAATTTTTTCATAACCTTTTTATTAATAAAATCAAAAAATGAGTCTTTATTTAGCTAAAAATATTCATGAATTGCGCTGCAAAGATAGCAATTAATTTCAATTCTTATTACTTTTTACAAAAAAAAATGTCCCTAAAACGAAAAAAAAATGCTTTTTGTGGGGGCAAACAGTACCTCACCAAGAATTAATGCAGCAATTCTTCGATGTCATGCTGGGGCAAAATGCCGAGGATGAGCTTTCCGTCGGGTGTATAATTGACATTGGAACAGGCGAAAAGGGCATTGACAAGATTTTCCATCTCGTCGTTGTTCAAGACTTGGCCGTAAGGGACGGCAGCACAACGTGCCATGCTCAGAGCCAGTGACTGGCAAATCTCGTCTTTCAACTTCACACCTTTCTCACGAGCATCAGCTATCATATCGGTAAGCAACGAAGACACCTTGACACCTTCCAAGGCTGCCGGTACCGCATTGACGGCATAGCTTCCTCCACCCAGCGACGTCAGCTCGAAGCCCATCTCCTGCATCTCCTCCACCATCATTTCCATGAGAACATCATCAGACTGCGAAAGCTGAATGGCTTCAGGGAAGAGCACCTTCTGTGCCTCCATCTTGCGGTCACGGCTTCGGTTCAGATACTGCTCATATAATATACGTACGTGCGCGCGATGCTGGTCGATGACCATCAGTCCCGACTTCACCGCTGTCATGATGTATTGTCCTTTGTACTGGTAATGGACGGGTGACTTATCGGCTATGATGCTCTCTTCGGACTTCTCCATGTCTGCATCGAAGAGGTCCTGCTGAATGCTGGCAGCACCCTCATAGAGTTCTTCCCAGTTTTTGGGCACGGAAGGCTGTGAAGGTTGTGAAGGCTGCCTGATAGCGGCAGTTTCCTTAAACGGATTATAGGACGGGTTATAGTTGACATGAGGAGCCTGAGCCTGACGCGTAGGGTCGAAGACCGGAATGTCGGGACTGCCCTGCACGTCGAAGTCAATGGAAGGTATGCCGCTGAACTTACCTACGGCATCCTTGACGGCAGCCGAAAGTATCTGCCATACCGCCTGCTCGTTCTCAAACTTGATTTCCGTCTTCGTGGGATGAATGTTCACATCGATGTCAGCCGAGGGCACTTCGAAATAGAGGAAATAGCTGACCTGTTCGCCAACAGGAACCAGGCGTTCAAAGGCATTAACGACAGCCTTGTGGAAATAAGGATGGCGCATGTAGCGCCCGTTGACAAAGAAGTATTGCTTCATACCCTTCTTACGGGCGGTCTCAGGCTTGCCCACGAAGCCATGGATGGTGCAAATCGTCGTCTCTACGTCCACGCTCAGCAAGTCTTGGTTGATTTTCTTTCCGAACACGTCAAGGATGCGTTGGCGCATACTGGCAGCTTTCAGGTTGTAAAGCTCCACTCCGTTGCTGTGAAAGGTAAAGGCGATGTCGGGATAGACAAGTACGATGCGTTCGAAAGCCGTCATGATATTATTCAGTTCGGTAGTATTCGACTTCAAGAACTTGCGACGGGCAGGGACATTATAGAACAAGTTCTCGATAATGAAGTTGCTACCTTCAGGACAAGAGCACGGCTCCTGTCCAACGAAACGGCTGCCGGCAACTGAAAGATGGGTACCGACATCGGCTCCACGCAGACGAGTCTTCAACTCTACCTGCGCCACAGCAGCTATCGACGCGAGAGCCTCACCTCGGAACCCCATCGTGTGAAGGGCGAAAAGGTCATCGGCATGACGTATCTTCGAGGTGGCATGACGCTCAAACGACAGGCGGGCATCGGTTTCAGACATACCCTTGCCGTCGTCAATAACCTGTATGGAGGTGCGGCCGGCATCTACCACCAATACGTCGATACGATGTGCATCAGCGTCAACAGCATTCTCCACCAGCTCCTTAATGACGGAAGCCGGCCGCTGTATCACTTCACCTGCCGCTATCTGGTTGGCGACGGAATCGGGTAACAGTTGTATAATATCACTCATCTCAGTTGGTTCCTCCTTTCCCTTTTAAAGCCTCATCCTTGCTGACCCAGCGGTAGAGGTCGTCCTTACTGCGCGGCCGTATCTCTTCATACCACGCATACTGGGGCAGGAACTGCCTGCCGGGAGGCAGTTGCGTCAACGGATAGAGCGTAGCCGTGAACTTAGAAGTCCATATCCGTTTCAGCTTGCGACGCTCACCCATATACATCCTCATGGTGTCTGTCTCCAGATAGTTCAGTCCGATGATGGAACTGTCCTTGTCGTCTTCCGGATAATAGATGGTCAACACGTTGCCCACGGCTTCGTTGCACCGCAGTTCCCCCTTCTCAAAGTAGGCATGCATCAACTTTGAGGAGATTTGGTTGAAGTGCTTTTTGTCACGGACCTCTTCAACGGAGAAGGCATTACCATAGACATGTGCCTCGCGGATGGTAGAGTCATTCATGAAAACGCGAATAGAGTCGCCCACCAACTGGCGGTTCTCGTTCCACAGGATAGGGTCTTGGCGAAGTGTCATACACGAGTCTTTGGAATTGAACACCAGATAGTTGCACACTGCCTGCAAGTCCTTGCGATAAGCACGCACGTGATAATAACAGTAAACCTCACGGTAGAGTGAGTCGGTGTCCAGGTGGAACGCCTTCATACGAAGCGTATCAGCATGCATATATAGCGTGTCTTTCTGTGAGAACTCCTTGACCAATGCGTGACCGTAGGCAATGGCTGCCGAATCGGTATAGTTGACGATATCGGCATGCAGGGAGTTCTTGTTCTTACGATCTACGTAGACGACGTTACCTTCGCCCCGCCCCACCCTTCGCTTCTCATTATAGAAGAGGTGGTCACCCGTCATCACTCGGTTGTTGAGTTTGTCGACAATCTTCACGTTACCATGCCCCTCACTCTCTCCCGTCTTCGTGTTATACTTGATTTTATCGCCTTCTACATCACGTTCCTTAGAGGTGATGGTGGAGTGTCCGTTCAATTCCATTCGGTCGGTCTTGCTATAGTAGTAGCCGTCTTCAGTATGGACGACCTCTCCGTTGGTGCCTTTAATGACCGACGGGCCGATGACATGGGCTTCTTCAGTCTGGGTGTTGTAGTTCAGGTGCTCGGTATTGATGGTATACTTAGGACTTTTCATCACCACGTTCTCGTAGAAGTTGGCTTCATGCTGGTCTATATAGTATTCGCCTTGCAAAGAAGTGACAGAGTTCTTCCCACTCACCAGCCTGCCGCCACCATCACCGAAGAAGTTGGCATACTCCGAACCGCTGTTGTAGTCAAGGCTGTCACAATGGAGGGAACGTCCTGGCTGAGTCAGGACAACATGGCGGCGGGCTCGGAACAGTTCCGACTGGCTGTTGTATTCTGCCCAGTCGCAGGTCATCGTGATGCCCTTGCTCTTCTTCATGTGTACATGTCCGAAAGCCTGAAACGTATTCTGGTCTTGATTGAAATAAGCGCTGTCACAGAAGAGTTGCGTATCTTGATAGCGGAAATGTACTCGTCCTTTTACTATCTGAACGCCTGGTTTAAGAAACTGGTCATAACGAAGCTCATCCGCATGGTCGAGATATACCTTCTCGTCTTTTGCCCTGCCCTTCTTCTGAGCGTAAGCCGGAATAGACAAGCATAGTCCAAACAGGCATAGAACCATCATGACCATGATTCTATGCCCGCCCGCCAATGCGTAGATGCGATTGTTATCTATTGTCATTTCCGCCAACCTTCATATACAAATTTGCAGTTTTCATACTCCGGACTCATGCGTACATACGTGTCCTTGATCTTGTCTGCCACCCACTTCTTGAGTGTTTCTGCGCGCCGTTGAGCCAGCACGATGTCCTTCATGGCCTGGAAATCTTCTGTTATCGTGGCACGATGGGCATCAAGCCTGTCTTTCAGCTTCACAAGAGCCACCACTTTCTTGCCTTTGGAATTGGTCATCTCGAAGGCATCCGACACGTCGCCAACCTTCATTCCCTCAACGACACGCGCCACTTCTGACGGCAGGTCTTTCATCTTGAAGCGTGAAGTCTGCGCATTCTCCGACGCATTGACCATCAGTCCGTTGTTGCTACGGGTGCCCTTGTCATCGGAAACATAAGCTACCGCCGTCTCAAACGTATACTTTCCATTTCGGATTTCCTTGGCTACCGAGTCCAGACGGATCTTGGTCTCTTCGACAGCTTCTTGTGAGATGTTCGGTTTCAGGAGGATATGACGGCAGTTAATCTTCTCGCCACGACGGTCTATCAGCTGGATAATATGGAAGCCGAACTCCGTCTCGACAATCTTGGAAATTTTCTTGGGGTCGGTGAGGTTGAAAGCCACAGCAGCAAAAGCTGGGTCTAACATGCCACGACCAGTATAGCCGAGTTCACCGCCCTGACGTGCTGAACCTGGATCCTCGGAATAGAAACGTGCCAACGTAGCAAAAGACGTTTCCCCCTTTGTCACACGTTCCGTATATTCACGTAACTGATCTTTCACACGGTTGATTTCTTCGGGGGCTATACGTGGAGTGAGTGTCAGCAGCTGCACCTCTACCTGAGTAGGAATCTGTGGCAGGCTGTCTTCCGGAAGGTTCTTGAAATAGGCACGTACTTCTGCCGGTGACACCTTCAGGTTTTCGACCAGCTTCTGTTGCATGCGCTGAGTCAGCATCTGGTTCTTGTATTCATCGTGCATCTCTTGGCGCAGCTGCGATATACTCTTTTTCTGCATAGCCTCAAGACGCTCTTTGGAACCGACGCGCGGATCTTGTATCCAGTAGTTGATGCGCTGTTCAACGCCTTGGTTGATTTCAGCCTCGGAAACCTCTATACTGTCAATAGCTGCCTGATGAAGGAACAATTTCTGAAGGGCAAGTTCTTCTGGGATTTGACACGCCTCCTCTTCTGTCAGCGTCTTACCTTCCATCTCCATAGAAATCTTGTGCACTTCAATGTCCGATTTCAAGATAGCCTCGTCACCGACAACCCAGACCACCTCGTCTATAACGGATCCTGACTTGTCATCAGCTTGTACAGCAGCAGAATCCACTACAGCAGAGTCTTCCTGAGCAAACAGATTGGCATGAGCCTTACCCACACGGGCATTGAGCCCTAATGCTATCGTGACAGCCAATGCTGTGACCACACAGACTTGAGATTTCCTGTATTTCATCATCATTCTTAATGCTTATTTACTGTAGCAAGTACCTCTTTATAGACCGTTACAGGGTACTTTTTACGCAACTGAGCAATCCACTCTTTTTCCAAGGCATCCTGATAATCTGCCGTAACCAAGCCACGCACATCATCAAACTCCTTGGGCGCAGACAATTTCTTGCCGAAGACAGCATCAATAGGATAGCCTTTGGTCTGCGGCACTTCCACCTTCTGCTTGAACACTTCGCGGTCGATAAGCTTGTTATCACCTTGCTTGAAGATACCCTTCTCTACGCGGATACGGATAATAGAATCGTTGTTGAACGTCTTGCGCAACTGCTCAGCCCACTGGTCGAAGGGCAGTCCCTTGACGCTGTTCTTGACAGCTTTCACGTCAGCCTGCTCTTTCACATGATAGGCTATACCCTTGAAACGTGGGGAGTCCCATTTGTATTTCTTTTTGTTCTTCTTGAAATATTGTGCCAATCCTTCGTTATCCTTTGCTGCCTTGTCCCACACTTCACGGTTACTGACTTCGAACAGCAGCAGACCGTCATGGTATTCGCGAATCAGGTTCTTCAAATCGGCATCGTTAGCCTGCATTTCTTCAGCTTTCTTATTCAGGATATCCTCAGCCGTAATCTTCCCTTCCTGCTCTTTCACTTGTGCAGCAATCTTGTCGTCGACAATCTTCTCACGGATGCCGCGTGCCTCCAGGAAGCGCACGATGTTGGTATGCAACGAGTCGTAAGGAGGAACCTGAGAACGCTCCTTCATCTTGATGATATGATAGCCGTAGGGACTGAGGAAAGGGCTACTCATCTCGCCATCTTTCAAGGAATATGCAACATCTTCGAACTCCTTCACGAGCTGACCCGGCCCCATCGTGGGCAACAAGCCGCCATTACGGGCCGTACCTGGATCCTGCGAAACCTTCTTAGCCAGTTCTGCAAAGTCGGCACCGCCCTTCAGGGCGTTGTATACAGAGTCGATGCGCACCTTCGCTGCGTCCTGTGTGCTCTTGTCTGCCTTTTGGTCGAGGCGCAACAAGATATGAGAACACGTGAAAAGACCACGCGGGCCAATCTGTTCTACCAGTTTGGCATAATAGTTCTGAGCCTCCTTCTCAACGTCGGCATCAGATACGAACGACGGACGAATCTGTTGGTCACGATAGGTAAGGAATTCCTTCTTGAACGAAGACAGCGTATCCAGTTTTGCATCAAGGGCAGCCTGCACCTTCAGCTTGTAGTTGACAAACAGGTCAACGTATTCTTCTACGTTCTTCTTGTCGATGACACCGTCGGCATTGTTCTTGTTGTATGAATATTCAAACTCTGAACGGCTGACGGGCTGACCGTTAATGGTCATAATCGTCGGATCGTCTTGCGCCTGTACTGCCGAAGCCACAAACAGCAGGGCAGCAAATAACATTCTCGATTTCATTCTTATAGTATTGTAAATTGTGTATTCTCAAAATCAACTGTTCGGACGCGAATAGTTCGGTGCTTCACTGGTGATTGTAATGTCATGAGGATGGCTTTCCATCACGCCGGCATTGGTGATACGCACGAACTTGGCATTATGCAGACACTCTATAGAAGCAGCTCCACAATAGCCCATACCTGAACGCAGTCCGCCAATAAGCTGATAGATGACTTCCTGAACGGTACCTTTGTAAGGTACGCGACCGGCAATGCCCTCTGGGACAAGCTTCTTTACATCCTTTGTGTCGCCTTGGAAATAACGGTCTTTAGAGCCATGCTTCTGTTCCATAGCCTCTAAAGAGCCCATGCCTCGATAACTCTTGAACTTACGTCCATTGAAAATGATGGTATCACCAGGACTCTCCTCAGTACCAGCCACCAGAGAACCAATCATCACACTACTGCCACCAGCAGCCAATGCCTTCACGATGTCTCCGGAATAGCGCAGACCACCATCGGCAATGAGAGGCACACCCGTACCTTTCAGCGCACTGAAGACATCATAGACGGCACTCAGCTGAGGTACGCCGACACCAGCGACGACACGGGTCGTACAAATGCTACCCGGACCTATGCCCACCTTAATAGCATCAGCACCGTTCTCTACAAGCAACTTAGCAGCTTCGCCAGTAGCCACATTACCTACGACGATGTCGATATTGGGGAAAGAGTGCTTAGCCTCTACCAGTTTTTCTATAACACCTTTCGAATGTCCATGAGCAGTATCGATGACAATAGCATCGGCACCTGCCTCAACCAGCGCCTGCATACGCTCCAAGGTATCTGCCGTGACGCCCACACCGGCAGCCACGCGCAGGCGACCTTTCTCGTCTTTACAAGCCATGGGCTTATCCTTTGCCTTCGTGATGTCCTTGTAGGTAATCAGACCAACCAAATGGTTCTCCTTGTCAACGACAGGGAGTTTCTCTATTTTGTTCTCCTGTAGAATCTGTGCAGCGGCAGCCAAGTCTGTTTGCTGATGTGTTGTCACCAGGTTCTCCTTTGTCATCACATCGTCAATCATCTTGTCAAGACGGCGCTCAAAGCGCAGGTCTCTGTTGGTGACAATGCCCACCAGATGGTTCTCTTCATCAACGACAGGGATGCCACCGATATGGTATTCAGCCATGATGTCAAGGGCATCTTGTACAGTACATCCCTTCCGGATAGTCACCGGGTCGTAGATCATGCCATTTTCAGCACGCTTTACGATAGCCACCTCACGTGCCTGAGCCTCTATCGACATATTCTTATGAATCACACCGATGCCACCTTCACGAGCTATGGCAATCGCCATTGCCGACTCAGTCACGGTATCCATTGCCGCCGTCACGAACGGAACATTCAGTTCGATATGGCGAGAGAACCGCGTTGACAACTCCACCGTTTTCGGCAGTACTTCTGAATAAGCTGGAACCAAAAGGACGTCATCAAAGGTCAGACCGTCCATCACAATTTTATCTGCAACAAATGAAGACATATTACTTTAAAATTTATTGCCTGCAAAATTACTAAGATTTCCTAACATACAAGTCCTTCTGGCACGAAAATCTCACCTTATTAAGTTGATTTAACGTCAGTTTGCCATTTCAGAAAGGAACTTGATGCGCACCAGTCGGATTTCATCCTCCGTATACTCGTCGCCCAACTCGTCCTGCGCCACATTCAGGTCGTCGGTCTCACTATTGAGGAAATAGTCGTAGATGTCATCCAGATGGTCTTCGTCCATGACCTCATCCAAGAAATAGTCGATGTTCAGCTTCGTTCCGCTGTAGACAATCTCCTCGACCTTCTCCAACATATCGCCAAACTCAAGCCCTTCAGCTGTCGCAATGTCATCGAGTGGTATCTGACGGTCAATGCCCTGAATAATCTTCACCTTCTGCACCGACTTCTTGGCAACGGTACGTACACGCAACTCCTCCGGGCGCTCAATCTCGTTCTCTTCACAATGGCGCTTGATGAGTTCGCAGAATTCCTTACCATAGCGCTTTGCCTTGCCGGCACCCACGCCCTGAATATTCTGCAGTTCCTGCTCATTGATGGGATACATGGTAGCCATCTGTTCAAGAGAGACATCCTGAAAGATGACGTATGGCGGACGCTCCAAGCGTCGTGCCACCCGTTTACGTAAGTCTTTCAGCATAGAGAACAGTTCCGGGTCAAGTGCACCGGGACCTCCCTCATGCATGTCTTCATCATCGTCAGTCCTGAATTCAGTATCCATCACTATCATAAACGACTGTGGCGACTTGATAAACCGCTTGCCGGCACTTGTCAATTTCAGCAGTCCGTAGTTTTCGACATCCTTTTTCAGGTAGCCGGCTATCAATGCCTGACGCACAACTGGATTCCATATTTTCGGGTCCATGTCCTCTCCAGAGCCGAAATCCTCCAACAAGTCATGCTTATGATCCTTGATATCATCGGTGCCCCGACCTTTGACAAAGTCGATAATGTATTCCTGACGGAAGTTTTCCTTCACGGCAGCAACGGCATTCAGCACGATCAACAACGCATCCTTCGCCTCTATCTTCGTCTTCGGATGCAGGCAGTTGTCACAGTTATGACAGTTGTCCTGTAAGTATTCCTCACCGAAATAATGCAACAACATTTTCCTGCGACATACCGACGACTCTGCATACGCCGCCGTCTCCTGCAACAGTTGTCGCCCGATGTCCTGCTCAGCAACAGGCTTGCCTTCCATGAACTTCTCCAACTTCTTCAAGTCTTTGTCGGAATAGAAAGCAATACACTTGCCCTCCTCGCCATCACGACCGGCACGTCCCGTCTCCTGATAGTAGCCCTCCAGACTCTTAGGAATGTCATAATGGATGACAAATCGTACGTCAGGCTTGTCTATACCCATTCCGAAGGCGATGGTAGCCACGATGACATCAATCTCCTCCATCAGGAAGTCGTCCTGCGTCTTCGACCGGGTCTCAGAATCCAGTCCGGCATGATAGGGAGCCGCCTTGATGTCGTTAGCCTGAAGTACAGCCGCCAGTTCCTCCACCTTCTTTCGCGACAAGCAGTAGACAATGCCACTCTTGCCTGCATGCTGCCGAATGAACATAATGATTTGCTTGTCGATGTCCTTAGTCTTCTGACGTACCTCATAATACAAGTTCGGACGGTTGAATGAGCTCTTGAACTCAGCAGCATCCTCAATGCCCAAGCTACGCTTGATGTCGGTACGCACCTTATCGGTAGCCGTTGCCGTGAGCGCTATGATAGGAGCCTGCCCTATCTCTTCCACCGCATGCCGTATCTTTCGATACTCCGGCCGGAAGTCATGCCCCCACTCTGAAATACAATGAGCCTCGTCGATGGCATAGAACGAAATCTTCACCGACTTAAAGAATTCTATGTTCTCCTCCTTGTTCAACGACTCCGGAGCCACATAGAGCAATTTCGTATGTCCCGCCATGATGTCGGCCTTCACCTGGTCGATGGAAGCCTTCTTCAGCGACGAGTTCAGGTAGTGAGCCACTCCGTCCTCCTCGCTCATGCCGTTGATGACATCCACCTGGTTCTTCATCAAGGCAATCAGTGGAGACACCACAATGGCAGTACCCTCCATCAGCAACGAGGGTAGCTGGTAACAGAGGCTTTTCCCTCCTCCCGTCGGCATCAGCACAAAGGCATCCTTCCCATCCAATACATTTCGGATGATGGCCTCTTGGTCTCCCTTAAACTTGTCGAAACCAAAATAGTGTTTCAGTTTTCCTGTCAGGTCGTAATCTTTCGTCATGGCGTATTGATTGTCATAGGTAACAAATGGATGTTTAGACAGGCAGGAGTCATCCTATCTCCTGCCCCTGTAGGTTAGCTGTTGCCAGCTCTGCCGCCGCATAGTCTTTGGTGACCTCAAATGTCTTGACTCGCTTAGTCGGCAGTTCGTACATTGCCTTCATGAGAACGTGCTCCGTGATAGAGCGCAGTCCTCTGGCACCAATCTTGTATTCGATAGCCTTGTCTACCATGTAGCCAAGTGCTTCGTCGGTGAAGGTCAGCTTGATGCCATCCATCTCAAATAGTTTTACATACTGTTTGACAATAGAGTTCTTCGGCTCTACCAGGATCTGTAACAGCGCATCCCGGTCGAGTGCATCAAGATAGGTGAGCACCGGCAATCTTCCGATGATTTCGGGTATCAGTCCGTAAGCCTTCAAGTCTTGCGGCTGGATATACTTCATCAGGTTCTTACGGTCTACCTTTGACACGTTTTCTATAGAATTGTAGCCCACCACATGGGTGTTGAGGCGCTGTGCTATTTTCCGTTCTATGCCGTCGAAGGCACCGCCACAGATGAACAAGATGTTTTTCGTATCGATGTGTACGAAGTCCTGTTCGGGATGCTTGCGTCCACCTTTTGGCGGCACGTTCACCACAGACCCCTCCAACAGTTTCAGCAACCCCTGCTGAACCCCCTCACCACTGACGTCACGCGTAATGCTCGGATTATCACTCTTCCGTGCAATTTTGTCGATTTCATCGATAAAAACGATACCGCGTTCTGTTGCCTTCAGGTCGCCGTCAGCCACTTGGTATAGTCTTGAGAGGATGCTCTCCACGTCTTCACCCACATAGCCAGCCTCGGTCAGCACCGTGGCATCGACGATGGTGAACGGCACGTTCAACTGCCGGGCGATGGTACGCGCCAGCAGCGTCTTTCCCGTACCCGTCGGTCCCACCATGATGACGTTGCTCTTCTCCAGCTCCACGCCATCGTCCTCATGCGACTGCGCCAGCCGCTTATAGTGGTTGTATACCGCCACCGAGAGGTAGCGCTTTGCCTGGTCTTGCCCGATGACATACTGGTCCATATAAGCCTTTATCTCCGTCGGCTTAGGCAGATTGTCGCTGTTGAAGTCCTCTTCCGGTTCGTTCTTTTTCCTTGCAGACTTGTTGCCATTAGCCTCCTGCACGATCTTATAGGCTTGGCGTGCACAATCTTCACAAATATATCCATCGATGCCGGTAATCAAGAGACTCACCTCCCGCTCCGACCTTCCGCAAAAATTACATGATTTCCTTGCCATAGTTTCCTTGTGCCTTCAGTCCCTATTGCTTCCGGCAACGTTTTTTACTTCTTCTACTTTTTACGGATTAACACTTCATCTATCATACCATAATCACGAGCCTCCTCAGCCGTCATCCAGTAGTTGCGGTCGGAGTCCTGCCATACCTTCTCGTAAGGCGTATGCGAATGCTCGGAGATGATGGTATAGAGTTCTTTCTTAAACTTCTGTATCTCCTTGACCTCTATCTCCATGTCGGAAGCCTGTCCCTGCACACCGCCCAGGGGCTGGTGGATCATCACGCGGCTGTGCGGCAGCGCACTGCGCTTGCCCTCCTTGCCAGCCACAAGCAGCACGGCAGCCATCGACGCAGCCATACCCGTACAGATGGTTGCCACGTCACTGGTGATGAACTGCATGGTATCATAGATGCCGAGTCCTGCCGTCACGCTTCCGCCCGGACTGTTGATATAGATGGAGATGTCCTTGCCCGGATCCACCGAGTCGAGGTAGAGCAGCTGTGCCTGCAGGGTGTTGGCAGTATAGTCGTCAATCTGAGTACCGAGGAAGATGATGCGGTCCATCATCAAGCGTGAAAAGACATCCATCTGCGTCACGTTCAGCTGTCTCTCTTCCAGTATGTATGGGTTCAGGTACTGCGCCTGCGCACTCATCACGTCGTCCATCACCATTCCGCTGATTCCTAAATGCTTGGTTGCAAACTTTCTAAAATCGTTCATTTTCAATCCTTTCAGTTACTTTTTCCAATGTGTTTTTTCGTTGAAAAAAGAAGAGGTCATTGACCTTTCTTCTTCTTTTGGTATACAAAGATAGAAAAAAAAGTCAATAACCTCTACCTAAACAGAAGTTTTTTTCAAAAAATCGTTTATTTATTCGCTCAGCATCTTGTTGAAGTCATCCAAACTGATGGATTTCTTCGATAACTTGACGACATTCTTCAAAGCAAGTGTCAGCTTGTGGTCGATGACACGCTCAACGATGTTGTCAAGGCTTTCGCGCTTCTTGAGCATCTCCTTGGCATAGTTTTCCAGATACTCGTCGGGCACGTTGTTCATGCCGTACTGGGCAAACTGTGCACGAGCCATTTCCTTGGCACCGGTCTTCACGTCGTCATCGTCCACTTTCACGCCAGCTGCCTCAGCCAGTTTCTCGCGGATGAGGTGCCACTTCAGCTCCTTGATGCTGGCTTCGAAGTTCTTCTCCACGAAGTCCTCACCCTTGTCCTTGTTGTTTTCAAGCATCATACGCTTCAGCAGGGCCTCAGGCATGGTCAGGTCACCCACCTTCTCCTCAGCATACTTGCGCACATCCTGCAGGAACTTGTAGTCGGAATCGTTCTCCAGCTGTGCGGTAATTCCCTTGGCGATAGCCTCGCGGAACGCCTTCTCGTCCTTGATTCCTGCTTCGCTGCCATAGACGCTGTCGAAGAGTTCCTGGTTGACCTCGGCCTTGACGAAACGGGAGATTTCCGTCACCTGATAGGAGAAGTCACCCGTGTGCTCACCCACCTGCTCCTTGTCAATCTTCAGCAGCCCGCTGATCTCTACGTCACTCTCCGGATAGGCCTTACGGGGATTCCACACAATGATGTCGCCCGGCTTGCAACCGTCGAAGAGCTTCTTCTGGTCGTCCACCTTCATGTATTGCGGCATCAGCGTGGCACCTTCCACCTCGATACCACCTTCCAAGGTGTTTCCTTCTGCATCCAGCTCACGCAGGTCTCCCTTCAACAGGTCACGCTGCTCAGGGTCATAGACGTCAGCCTTCTCATAGCGACCGTTGCGGCTGGCAAACATGTCCACCTGCTCGTCAATGAGCTTGTCGTCAACCTTGATGTCGTAGTACGCCACCTTGTCCTTGTCGGTCAGCTCAATGCTGAACTCAGGCGCCACGGCAATGTCAAACTTGAACACGTAGGGCGGCTCTTTCTCCAACTCCACGGGCTCATGGTTCTCAGCACCGAGGGGCTGTCCGAGCACGGGAATCTTGTTCTCTTCAACATATTTCTGCAGACCTTCGCCCAACACCTTATTGACGGCATCGGCCTTCACCTGCATACCCACCTGGCGCTTGATGAGCCCCATAGGGACCTGTCCGGGACGGAAGCCGGGGATGTTAGCACGCTTACGATAGTCTTTCAACGCCTTCTCGACGTCTGCCTTGTAGTCAGCCTCTTCAATGGTGATGGTCATCAGACCGTTCACCTTGTCAGGATTTTCAAATGTAATTTTCATCTCTTCGTTCTTATTCTCGTTATTCTAATCTTCGTACCTAAGGCTCCAAAACTGAAAGACACCTCCTACGGCACTGCCACTCTTGGGCTTAGAGCGTGCAAAGTTACGGAAATCCCATGTAAATCCATCAACATCCACACGAAAATTTGTTTTTTTAACGTGAACGAACCTTTTCGCTAAGCCAGATGACTAAAGCGAAACTTGCTTCAGCTTTAGCATGACGAGAAAAGGTGAACATCCTTGACGGCGCGGCCGCTGGGGTCGTTCATGTTACGGAATGCCTCATCCCATTCCAGTGCCACGGATGTAGAGCATGCGACACTCGCCTCGCTGGGCACGCTCAGTGCCGCCGAGCGACTGGGGAAGTGCTCGGCAAAGATGCTGCGATAGTAGTACTCCTCCTTGTTCTTTGGCGGATGGACAGGGAACCGTTCAGCCGCATGAGCCATCTGCTCGTCGCTGACCGCCTTGGCAGTAATCTCCTTCAACGTGTCTATCCACGAGTAGCCCACGCCGTCGCTGAACTGCTCTTTCTGTCGCCACGCCACCGCTTCAGGCAACATGTCGGCAAACGCTTCGCGCACGATGCGCTTTTCTATCGTGTCGCCTGAGCACATCTTTGCTTTTGGATTGGTGCGCATGGCCACGTCAAGAAATTCCTTGTCGAGGAACGGCACGCGTCCCTCCACGCCCCATGCCGACAGGCTCTTGTTGGCACGCAGGCAGTCGTAGAGGTGCAGCTTCGAGAGCTTGCGCACGGTCTCTTCATGGAATGCCTGTGCCGACGGTGCCTTATGGAAATAGAGATAGCCTCCGAACACCTCGTCTGCACCTTCGCCCGACAGTACCATCTTGATGCCCATCGACTTGATGACGCGTGCCAGCAGGTACATGGGTGTAGAGGCACGCACCGTGGTGACATCGTAGGTTTCTATAAAGTAGATGACATCACGGATAGCGTCAAGCCCCTCCTGAATGGTGTAGTTGATTTCATGGTGCACGGTGCCGATATGTTCTGCCACCAAACGTGCCTTTGCCAAGTCGGGCGCCCCCTTCAGTCCCACGGCAAAGGAGTGCAGGCGCGGCCAGTAGGCTTTAGTCTGCGAGTTGTCTTCAATGCGCATTTCCGAATACTTCTCTGCAATGGCAGAGATGACACTGGAGTCAAGTCCGCCACTGAGCAGTACGCCGTAGGGCACGTCAGACATGAGTTGCCGGCGCACGGCAGCCTCCAGCGCATCGTGTATGGCTTCAACGCTGGCAGCATTGTCTTTTACCGCAGCATAGTCGAACCAGTCACGGCGGTAGTACTTCTTAAATTTTTCATCTTTCATCTTTAATCTTTCATCTACAAAAAGGTAGTGTCCTGAAGGGAAAGGTTCATAGTGGTCGCACTGTCCCTCCAACGCCTTCAACTCCGATGCCACATAGACGGTTCCGTCTGCATCATAACCTATATAAAGAGGTATGACACCAATGGGGTCGCGGGCTACGAGGAAAGCGTTACGCTCTACATCGTACAGGACAAAGGCAAAGATGCCGTTCAGGTCTTCAAGGAAGTCAGCACCTTTGTCACGATACAGTGCCAAGATGACCTCGCAGTCACTACCTGTCTGAAACGCATATCTGCCGCCGTATTGTCTGCGTATGTCCTGATGGTTATAGATTTCGCCATTCACTGCCAGCACCTGCTTCCGGTCGGGCGAAAACAAGGGTTGTCCGCCACTCTCCGGGTCTACGATGCTCAGCCGCTCGTGGGCGAGGATGGCAGAGCCTCCACAATAAATACCCGACCAGTCAGGTCCGCGATGGCGTATCTTCTGACTCATCTTCAATGCTTTCTGACGCAACTCCGGCGTCTGCTCCTTTACATTTAATATAGCTACAATTCCACACATAATTCACAATTTATAGTTCATAGTTCACAGTTCATAGTTCATAGTTTACGGTTTTCATTTTTTCAATTCTTCAATTTTTCAGCCTTTCCCTGCTCCCTCCCTGAGTCGTTCTACAAACCCTACAAACGCCTGGTTGACCAGGCGAACACCACCGGCAGTGGGGTAGTTGCCTGTGAAATACCAGTCACCCGGATGGTTGGGACACGCTTCATGGAGTCCGCCTATGCTTTGGAAGACCAATTCTATAGGAGTTTCCATTCCCTTCGGTCGCAACATCTCCACGATTTTCGCGTTGATTTCTGCCATTGTAAAGGGCGCATAGATTCTCCTGACGGGCGTCTCCCCAGCCGATTCCCGTCCCGACCGGCACTTACACTCCCTATACACATCGGCAACAAGGCTTTCCATTCCCCGTTCCTCAATCAGCGCTATGGCAGCACGGAAGGCACATAGCTCTTCCAGCCGGGACATGTCGATGCCGTAGTAGTCGGGATAGCGTATCTGCGGAGCGCTGCTCACCATCACGATCTTCTTGGGGTGCAGCCGGTCGAGCATCTTGAAGATGCTCTCCCTGAGCGTCGTTCCTCGCACGATGCTGTCGTCAATAACGACAAGCGTGTCCTCATAAGGGGTCAGCGACCCGTAACTGATATCATAGACATGGGCTGTCAGGTCGTTGCGTTCGGCTCCCTCGGTGATGAATGTGCGCAGTTTGACATCCTTCCATATTACCTTTTCCGTTCGTACATGATGATTCTGGCGGCGCAGTCCGTCTGTCATCCCACAGAAAGCCACCTCTGCCGTGTTGGGTATGTAGGAGAATACCGTGTGTTCAATGTCTCCACCTATAGCCTTGACGATGGCAGGGGTCAGCATCTCGCCCAACTGCTTGCGTTCTTGATAGATGTCTCGGTCGGAGCCACGACTGAAGTAGATACGCTCAAACGAGCAGGAACTCAACGTCTGCGGTGCCAATATCTGCTGCTTGTCGCTCTGTCCGTTGCGATGTACGATGAAAGACTGACCGGGCTGAAGCTCATGAACCTGTTCTGCCGCGAGGTTGAAGCAGGTCTGTATGACCGGACGCTCAGATGCCACTACCACCACCTCGTCATCCTGGTAACAGAACGCAGGACGGATGCCCCACGGGTCACGGATGGCAAACATCTCACCGCTGCCCGTCAGTCCGCACATGACATAGCCACCATCGAAAAGCGGCATGGCGGACTTCAGCACGTTTTCCATCGACAGGTGGTCGTCGATGTATTGTGTGACGGCTTGGTCTTTCAGTTGCCGCAACTTAGCCTCCCCATACAGCCGTTCCACCTCACGGTCGAGGCGGTGCCCCATCAGTTCAAGCATGATGTATGCGTCGCTATAGACACGTGGCGACTGCCCTTGCCGGGTAAGCATTTCAAAGACTTCCCTCATGTTGGTCATGTTGAAGTTGCCGCACAGACACAGGTTCCTGGCACGCCAGTTGTTGCGGCGCAGAAAGGGATGAACATATTGCAGTCCATGTCTGCTCGTCGTAGAATAGCGCAAGTGCCCCATGTACATCTGGCAATGAAGGATAGTGTATTGACTGTTGTCATCTACGCTGCTGCCGTCAGAGCCGTTGTCAACGGTCAGTTGTCCTTGATCTATCCTTTTGAAGACCTCAGTGATGGCATTCTTGCCTTCCGCCCGTTCACGAAACATATACTCAGTACCTGCCTGGGCGTCCAGGTTGACACAAGCTATGCCCGCACCTTCCTGCCCGCGGTTGTGTTGTTTCTCCATCATCAGGTAGAGCTTGTCCAGCCCATAGCGGGTGGTGCCATACTTCTGCTCATAGAAAGCCAAAGGCTTCAGAAGGCGTATCATTGCCACGCCACATTCATGTTTCAATTCTTCCATATTGGTCGTTTTGTTTTATATTTGGGGAGTTAAAGGGAAGTTAAAAGGGAGTTTAAGGAAAATTAAAACCACAGGCCTTTACAAAAGACATGAACAACGGATGCGGATGCAATACCGTTGACGAGTATTCGGGGTGGAACTGTGTGCCGATGTACCATTGTCTGTCGGGTATCTCGACAATCTCCACCAAGCCGCTGTCGGGATTGATGCCCACACACTTCATCCCTGCCGACTCGTATTGCTGCCTATAAGCATTGTTGAACTCGTAACGGTGACGGTGTCGCTCCTTGATCTGCTTTTCCCCACCGTATGCTTGACAGGCACGGCTGCCTTCCTTCAGTTCGCAGCCGTAGGCTCCCAGCCTCATCGTTCCCCCTTTCTGCGTAACTCCTTTCTGCCCTTCCATCAGGTCAATCACAGGATATGCTGTCGAACAGTCCAATTCCGTACTGTTGGCATTCTGAAGTCCCAACACATTTCTTGCAAATTCGACGACCATCATCTGCATGCCGAGGCAGATGCCAAACGTGGGAATGTCGTGGGTGCGCCCATATTCCGCCGCAAGCAGCTTGCCTTCCGTGCCCCGGCACCCGAAGCCCGGACAGATCACGATGCCAGCCATGCTGTCCAGCCGGCTACCGACGTTGTCTTTCGTCAGGTCTTCGCTGTTGACGAAAACCGTCTTCACCTTCCATCCGTTATATGTTCCTGCATGGGCAAGGCTTTCGCGTATGCTCTTATAGGCATCCTGCAAGTCGTACTTGCCCACGAGTCCGACGGTCACCTCACGCACAGCCTGCCGCCGGCGCTCCAGGAAGTCGCGCCAAGGACCGAGCGCCGGAGTCTCCCCCACCTCTACGCCCAGCTTCTTCAGGCAGATGGCATCCAGTCCCTGCTGCTGCATGTTGACAGGCACCTCATAGATACTGGGCAGGTCTTGACTCTGGATGACGGCATCCATGTCGACATTACAGAAGTGTGCCACCTTCGACCGCAGGCTGTCACTCAGCTCATGCTCGGTGCGCAGCACCAGCACCTCCGGCTGTATGCCCAGCCCTTGCAGCTGCTTCACGCTGGTCTGCGTGGGTTTGGTCTTCAGCTCTCCAGCTGCTGCCAGATAGGGCACCAAGGTCAGGTGTACGTTCAGTGCCCGCCGTGGTCCCAGTTCCCATCGCAGCTGTCGGATGGATTCCAGGAAAGGCTGGCTCTCGATGTCGCCGATGGTTCCGCCTATCTCCGTGATGACGAAGTCCAGCTCCTGCTTCGAAGCCTTCAGCAGGATGCGCCGTTTGATTTCATCCGTAATATGCGGAACCACCTGGATGGTCTTCCCCAGATAGTCGCCGCGCCGTTCACGCTCGATGACACTCAGGTAGATGCGCCCAGTGGTGACGCTGTTGTCGCGTGTGGTCTCAATGCCGGTGAAGCGCTCGTAGTGTCCCAGGTCGAGGTCGGTCTCCATGCCGTCGGCGGTGACGTAGCACTCTCCGTGCTCGTATGGGTTCAGCGTACCGGGGTCGATGTTGATGTAGGGGTCGAACTTCTGGATGGTGATTTTGTAGCCGCGTGCCTGCAGCAACTTGCCGATGCTGGCGGAGATAATGCCTTTTCCCAACGAGGAAACCACACCGCCCGTCACGAAGATGTATTTTGTATCCATATTCTGTTGTTTTGAAGTTTGCGTCATGATTATCCTTTTACCTTACTCGTATTGATTCGACTGCAAAATTAGTGCAA
>ODAI014233276.1_pt1 | contig 20930 bp, 20 predicted proteins | sample 1539321 | NCBI WGS metagenome assembly ODAI01 (sample SAMN02144231, study PRJEB22623) | gut metagenome | biome: sheep rumen | host: Ovis aries | place: New Zealand
AACCAGTGGTGGGTTGTGAGAGATTCGAACTCTCGACCAACGGATTAAAAGTCCGCTGCTCTACCGACTGAGCTAACGACCCACCGTAGTTTGTTTCATCGCCATCGCGTTTCAACGGTGCATATAATATATAGTTTTAATTTGTTTTGCAAACTTTTTTTTCGATATTTTCCCTTTTACCGGCGCGGTCGGCTTAAAATTAAACAAAAACGCTTTCTCTGCAGTTAATTTATCCTTGATTGTTCACAAATTAACTGCGACTCATATCTCCTACTGATCCATTCATGATCAAAATCATGTTCTGCACCCTGAACAGAATATAAAAAGGCATCCGGTGCACAAGTGCAGAGGACGCCTTCATAACAAAATTCCAGATATACCGGTCAGGCTGAACGTTCAGCTATTTCTTCATCATCTTTCCCAGCAGATCGAGACCTGCTGAAAGCAGATCATCCATACCCTCACCGTCATCACGGCTGCGGTTCTGCTGCTGAGGATGAGGTCTGCTGTTTCCTGACTGCTGACCGTACCCGCGACCAGCCTGACGGGAACCGGTTGAAGTTCCTCCTCCCAGTATGGCACCGATAAGATCACCGAGTCCAGGCGCAGATCCGCCGCTCTGCTGCTGTTCATTTCTTCGTGCTCTGCCGTATTCCTCCTGTCGTCCGTAATCACCTCTGGTGCGGGAACCTGTCTGCGCTCCGCCTCCGAGTATAGTTCCCAGCAGATCTGCCAGGCCGGAGCCGTCCTGTTCACTGCGGAAATCTTCATCCCTGCTCGATGCTCGGCCGTATTCCTCCTGACGGTCGTAACCACGGTCACGGGTGCGGGAACCTGCTGATGATCCTCCGCCGAATATTGATCCGAGCAGATCTGTCAGACCGGCACCGTCTGATTCGCGCTGAAAATCTTCATCCCCCCGCGAACCGCCGTATCCACCCTGCTGACGGCCGTATCCGCCGCCCCTGGTGCGGGAACCGGACTGAGTTCCGCCGCCCAGTATTGTTCCAAGCAGTGTGCCGAGAGCTCCTAGTCTGGTGTTGCGAAGTTCCGGCCACAGCATAAAGGCAAACTGAAGCAGTGTTCCAAGATTTAGACCGCCGCCACCCTGTGCATTTGAACGCCGGGCACCGCCCAGCAGAACCTCAATCAGCGGACCGAGGGAATCCGATGCAACTGCCTGCTGCTGCGCATTGCTGCTGTTCATATTGTTCAGTGCTGAAAATACGTCCCAGATCTGATTGTTGTCAACTTCAGTCAGATCTGCATCAATGGCCGGAATTTCCTCAATATCATCAGGAATTTCAGATTTTACGTGGAATACATCCCTGGTTCTCTCCAGCAGATACTCTGTTTTATCATCCGCAGAGCCCGATGCCGTATCGGTGGTATTGGCAAAAAGATTGAACAGTGATATCGGATCTATCGCCTCCTGCTCAACAGCATCCCTTAAATCCTCATCGTCGGAAAACTCCTCGGCGGCAGGTTGCACAATTTCGGTTACAAACTGCTCCGATACAGTTTCTCTTCCCTGTTTTCTGGCCTGTTCTGTCAGGATCTGAGCCAGTTCTTCAAAAAATCTGTTATCAGACATGGTTACTCCCGTTGTTGATATGTGCCGCAGGGCATCACCGTCAGAGCGGCACACTGAATATTATCCCTATTTGAGTTTCTTTAATTCGTTTTCAGCAAGTCTTGCTGTGGTGGTTCCGGCATAGTCACGAACCACCAGCTGGAAAAACTTTCTGGCATAATCGGTATTGTTTTCCGTTACGGAAATCAGTCCGAGTTTATACAGAGCCTCAGGTCTCTTGACTGAATTTTCATCCTTAACCACATTAAGGAAACACTGTTTGGCTTCGGTCAGACGGTTGGTCTTGTAATATGAATCCCCCAGCCAGAAATTTGAATTTCCAACCAGAGAGGAGTTCGGATACTTTTTGATAAAGGCGTTGAAAGCCTGAATGGCACCGTTGTAGTTTTTATCCTGCATCACCAGGGTCACTGCCTTCTGGTATTCATTTTTTTCATCAGGGGCTGCCGGAGCGGCCTGCACCGGTTTAGGCTTCACCTCCTCCTTTGCCGTGTTTGCAGAGGTCGATGCCGGAACCTTCGCGCCGGACTGCAGCTGGTTCATTCTGGCGGTGAGATCAGAAATCTGTTTGAACAGTTCCTGCTGATTCTTCTGCAGATCAGCCATTGCATTGTTGGTTTCCTCCAGTCTGCCGATGAGACTGTTCAGATCCTGGTTCATCATATCCAACTGCTGCTGCATCTGCACTCTGGCCTGATCAGAGGCTCTTACCTGTCTTTCAAGATCGGCCACACTGGTGGCTCCGGCCGCTGCCGGCAGGATCAGACCGAAAACTGCCGGCCATAGATATTTTACTGTTGTTTTCATTGGTATTTTAAGTTCCTCACAAATGATATTCTTCCGGCATTATACCGCGCCACGGCAGGAAAAACACAGATATTAGATATTCATGTTACATTACAGTTCCGCCGTCACTGCAGACAACCGGGAGTGGATGTTCAATTAATGAAAACATGAACAGAACCGCAAGAATGTGATATGCATTGAAAATATCGAAACTCAACCGCTTTACTTTGCTGCAGGTTGAATTACTGATGACGCAGATAACATACCGATCCCCGCAGATCATGTATACCTGCGGCACCTCATCAAATCCTGATTTCATCACATGACGGTAACAAAAAAGCCGGTGAAAATCACCGGCAGAGTTTTAAAACCATACTCCTGAAACGTCAGAGCATCAGATTTGCCAGAAACAGACCGACCAGACATGAGATTATCACACCGATCAGGCCGGGTACCATGAACGAATGATTGAAGTAGTACTTGCCGATCCTGGTTGTTCCGGAGGTATCGAAGTTAACCGTCGCGATATCGGACGGATAGTTCGGAATAAAGAAGTATGCGTAGGTTGCAGGCATAAGACCGATCAGAACCGGGCCCGGCAGTCCGATGGCAACAGCAACCGGAAGCAGGATCTTGGCGGTTGCAGCCTGGGAATTAACCACAACAGATACGGAAAACAGAGCGAACGCAAATGTCCACGGATAACTGTTGACCATATCGGTTATTACCGCCTTGAACTGCGGCATGGCATACGAAAAATAGGTATCCGACATCCAGGCGATACCGAATATCGCAATACACGCCGTCATACCGGATTTAAACACCACTCCGTTCGGCACTTTGGATACCGGGGTTTTTGAAGCAATCAGAATCAGGGCTCCGAAGGCAAGCATAATCATCTGAATGATTACACCCATGGAAATAGGTTTTGCCCCCTCCCCGATAGTTCTTATGGACGGAACCACAGCAATGATAAAAATCGTTATCAGAGAAAGCAGGAAAATACCTACCGACAGTTTGGCTGAAAACGGCAGCTGTTCGTTAAGAGTTGTTTTCGATGTTTCAGCTATGCTCTTTCTGAATTCAGGATCCTGCATTCTGAGCTGAAATTCCGGATCATCCTTCAGTTCCTTGCCCCTGTAGTTGGAATAGATGGACATGGCGACAACACCCAGCAGGGTTGCCGGGAAGGTGACCATCAGAATATCAACCAAAGTCAGATCCTCAAGTCCCGGGATCTGCAGTACATCCCTGCCAAGATAGCATGCCACCACTGCAGAAATAGGAGAACCGGTTAAAGCCAGCTGCGAGGCTACCGAGGCGGCAGCCATCGGTCTTTCCGGTCTGATATTGTTTTTCAGCGCAATATCACCGATGATCGGCATAATGGTATATACGGCATGACCGGTACCGAGCATTATACTCAGCAGATAGGTTACCAGCGGGCCGAGAAAAGTAATAAATTTAGGATGCTTTCTCAGAATTTTCTCCGCAACCTGAAGCATGCACTTAAGACCTCCGGCAGCCTCAAGTACAGCGGCACATCCCACAACCGCCAGAATAATCAGCATAACGTCCACCGGAGCATGTCCCGGCGGCATACGCAGCACAAACACCTCTATGACAAGACCGATCCCTGAAACCAGACCAAGACCGATACCGCCGTAACGGCTGCCTATATACAGCATAAGCAGCATGAAAATAAACTCAGCTATCAGCATCCACACCTCCGTAAAAAAAACACCTTACCCTACAAGATATTGTAGATCCAGGATCCTACTATTCCAATAATACTTCATGGAAAGAGCTAAATACGTGATGAAAGTCACCGGCAAGACATATTGTTGCTTCTGCGGCAGAAAATCAGCGGAATATCAATGACTAAGTAAAAAAAGAAACCCCTCCGTTTTTAGCGGAAGGGGCAGAACTATTCAGAAAAGCTGTTCAGTCAGCAGTTCCGGATTAGTAAGAAAGAACTGCGCGGCGGTTCTTGGCAAATGATTCCTCGGTTATGCCGAGATCAAGAGGCTTTTCCTCGCCGTAGCTTACAATTGACATCTGGGTTGCGGCAACACCGAGGTTCTGCATGTACAGAGCCACGGACTTTGCTCTTCTTTCACCGAGAGCCACGTTATATTCAGGAGTACCTCTTTCGTCGGTATGACCTTCAATAATCACGGTGATTTCAGGATGATTTCTCAGGAATGCAGCGTGAGACTGGATCAACCCCTCATACTGCGGTGCGATACGGTCACTGTCGTATGCAAAGTAAATCATGTTATCCTGTTTCAGAGCTTCGAATTTCTGACGATCAGCGGCGGAAAGATTGTAATTGTCTGAATATGCTGAATCAACAGTAACCATGCTGCTGTCATCGATCAGAGAGGAATCGATATCACCGCCCTCCTCGATTCTGGCCGAATTGGTACTGTCGCAGGCGGTCAGAGTAGATAAAGCCATAACTGAAGCAAATAACATTATTAATTTTTTCATTTTATATATCCTTACAGATAATCAGATTCAATCATCCAATATTCAAGTGATCCGGCAGCAAAACACCGGATCTGATTTTTTATATTATACCAAGTTCAAAGTTTTTTGAAAAACAGCCAAAAAACTAGTTAAAAAAAGGAGACCAGGAAGGTGCGCTGATTGCACCGGAGGTGGACGGCAGATTGGCCTGGAATCTTCCGTCGGAGGAAACCAGAGCCAGACTCTTCTTTCCTCTTACCATGGTTGCATAGATAATCATACTTCCGTTAGGAGCAAAGCACGGACTTTCATCAAACTTGTTGTTGGTAAGAACCATCATGTATTTGGTATCCAGTTCCTGGCGTGCCACACGGTATGAATTGTCAATACGGGTAATAAATGCAATGCTGCGTCCGTCAGGTGCGACTGCAGGATCAAGGTTGGAAATGTTATCCCAAGTAACCCTGGCCACAGATGAAGGATTGTTCACATCAACACGGTAGATCTGAGGGCGTCCCCCTCTTTCAGATGAAAAATAAATGAAGTTTCCGCTCGGATCCCAGCTCGGTTCTGTATCAATCACCCGGTTGTTGGTAATACGCTTCAATGTCTTTGATGCTATGTCAAGAACGTAGATTTCAGGATTGCCGTCCTTTGACAGCACCATTGCCAGTCTGGTTCCGTCCGGGGAGAATACCGGATTACCGTTGATACCGTTAAACTGGGCAACCTTGATACGCTGCTTGGTACGGTAGTTCTGTATATAGATCGCAGGATGCTTTGATTCAAAACTTACATAGGCAATCCGGCTGTCCTTCGGATCCCATGACGGTGACATAACCGGTTCACGGGAACGCAGAATAACCTGTTCGTTATATCCGTCATAGTCGGCAACAACCAGCTGATACGGATACTGCTGACCGTGTTTCACACTTACATATGAAATTTTGGTCAGGAAGGCGCCCCGCTCATGGATAATTGCCTCGTAAATCTGATTTGAAACGGTATGTGCGGCGGTTCTCAGCTGGTTGCGTGAGAAGGTGATCGCCTTGGATACCAGGACTTCACCGCCGGCAACCTCCACCAGCTGGTATGTCAGTCTGTATTTATCCCCGGCCTCCTCGAGTTTTCCGACAGCCACGGAATTTACCAGATCGCGCCACAGTTCAGCCTTAAGCTGAGATTTATCAGCGGCCTGCTGCGGCATACGGCCGGGTGCAAGCGGGGAAAATTTTCCGCTGAACATCAGATCGTTTCTGACAACCGCTGCCAGATCCCTGGCCAGCTGAGGATTCGCCGCAGCTGCAAAATCGGAAACAGCAATCGGATAACCGATATCCTGACCGCCGGTTATTTCAAGTTCCAGGGTTGCAGACGCTCTGCCGCTGAAACAAAGGGCTGTAATAAAAAGCATTACAGTTGCAAATATTTTCTTCATTTTTTTCCCATCAAATTATTCTATTGTCATTTACCCTTGAACGTATAGTTAAGTTCAATGTTTCCTCCGTCGTAGATCGAGGCAGGAATACTTGGAATCTTGTTCTGGCACGGTCCCCTGATTGCGTCATGCAGAGCCTGGCACAGTTCCTTGTCACCGGAACACCCGCTGATCTCATAAATCAGCCCGCTCTGACTTGCACGGAATGACAGTTTCACCGTTCTGCCGATCATGCTTCTGTTACCGATAATCTTGTTGGCAAGGTAGTTCTGCAGCAGATTCTGGTAGGCAAGCTTGTCACCTCTGGTGTCGGCTTTACCGGAGCTTGCGCCCTTACCCTGATCACTTGCGGTGGAACCCTTGCCGCTGCCGGAATTTCTGCCCGGTCCGTTAAGCTGGCTGTTGAGAAAATCATCAAGATCCTGATCGGTCTTCTTTTTGGCCTGTTTTTCCTTTTCAGCCTTCTCCTTTTCCAGTCTTTCGGCCTTTTCCTTTTCAGCCTTCTCTTTTGCCAGTTTCTCGGCCTTTTCCTTCTCAGCCTTTTCTTTTGCCAGTTTCTCGGCCTTTTCCTTCTCAGCCTTTTCTTTTGCCAGTTTCTCGGCCTTTTCCTTTTCAGCCTTCTCCTTTGCCAGTCTTTCGGCCTTTTCCTTCTCAGCCTTTTCTTTTGCCAGTTTCTCGGCCTTTTCCTTTTCTGCCTTTTCTTTTGCCAGCTTCTCGGCCTTTTCCTTTTCTGCCTTTTCTTTTGCCAGCTTCTCAGCCATTTCCTTCTCTAACCGTTCCTGTTCAGCCTTTTCCCTGGCGATACGTTCCTCTTCGGCCTTTTTCAGTGCAAGTTTGCGTTCAAGTTCCTGCTGTTCACGCAGTTTCTGCTCAGCCAGTTCCTTTTCCCTTGCAAGCTTCTGCTCAAGTTCCTTCTGCTCCCGGGCGATTTTCTCCTCGAGTTCACGCTGTTCCCTTGCGCGCTGCTCCTCGAGAGCCTGCTGCTCCTCTTTGGCTTTCTGGATCGCAATACGCTTCTGCTCCTCGGCTGCTCGTTTCTGCTCTTCAAGCTGACGCTGACGTTCCTCGATCTCTCTCTGCTTTTCCTGCTTTCTGCTCTCAATCTCGGCAGCCTGCTGCTGTTCACGCAGTTTCTGCTGCTGTTTGGCGGAACTGCCCCCCGCCAGAGAGCTCAGATCGATCATGGTGGCATTGATTATCTGCTGACCGGCAGAGCCCGGTTTCTGCGGTTTTTTCCAGTCCATACTAGCCAGGATCATGATCAGGATCAGAATTACATGCACCAGAACGGAGAAAACCACCGGGGAGAAATAATCTTTTGAAAAGCCCTTGGAACTGTTCACTTATTTTCCTTTCTTTTCGTCGATCGGCTCGGTCACGAGTCCGACACTCTGTTCACCGGCATTTTTAAGTGCAACCATAACCTGCACGATGTTGTTATACGGGGTAGATCTGTCTCCGCTGACCACCACCGGTGAATCCGCATGATTGGCCCTGAATGTTCTGATAAAATCGGTAAGTTCCTCGATACTTTCAACCGGGGTGGAGTTTGAGCCGGTCTGAACCGAATAGCGGCCTTCCTTGTCGACATAAATGATTGCCGGATCAGACAGATCCTGATCAAGGGTTTTGGATTCAGCCTGGGGCAGATCAACCTTGACACCCTGCATGATTACCGGTGCCGTGGCGATAAAAATAACCAGCAGTACCAGCATTACGTCTATGTACGGCACCACGTTGATTTCGGCAACCGCCCTTCTTCTTTTTCTCAGAGACATGGAGCTTTCCTATCCTATATAATCTTTCTGTTGAGAATGGTAGACAGTTCATCCATGAAATTAATGTATGAATTCTCCAGTTTTTCAACTCTGGTGTTAAAGCGGTTGTATGCAACCACAGCCGGGATAGCTGCAAAAAGCCCCATGGCGGTGGCAATCAGAGCCTCGGCAATCGGAGGTGCAACCATTGCCAAAGTGGCATTCTTTACGGCAGCCAGAGCAACAAACGCATGCATGATTCCCCATACAGTACCGAATAATCCCACATATGGACTTACCGAGCCGACAGTTGCAAGGAAAGGAAGACTTGTTTCAAGTTCCTCCACCTCTCGGGACAGGGAAACCTTCATGGATCGGTAGGTAACCCCCATGACCATTTCCTTGGCGGCCGGATCTCCCTTGGATTTTTCGTAGAGTTTGACAAACTCACGGAAACCTGAAAGGAACACCACCTCACTTCCAACCAGTGAATCCCTTCTCTTGTTGAGCTGTTCGTAAATTGAACCCATATCGCTACCGCCGCGCCAGAAAAGTTCTTCAAAATCTTCAGTGGCCTTGCGGGCATGCTTAAGCTGGCGGTGCTTGAAAAAAATTATGCTCCACGATGCAACAGACACGCACAGAAGCAAAAACATGACTACCTGAACAAGAAAACTGGCATTCATAACTAGTTCAATAAACGACAGTTCACCGGTAGGAGCCGGTGCCGCAGAAATCATGTCCGAAGTTTCAACAGTTATTTCAGGATCCACTTTGTATAACCTCTTTAATTGAATTTGGAATTAAAATTGGACGCATTTCCTTCAAATCGACACAGGCTATCTTCACAGTCGATTTGACCAGCAGATCGCCGTTAGCGTTGTATACATGCTGACTGAAGGTTATTGAAGCGCCGCCGAAGCGTACCGGTTCACAGGTGACTTTAAGCACTTCATTGAATTTTGCCGGCCTTGCGAAGTCCACATCCATGTGCTTGACCACGAATGCGACATTCCGGCTCATCAGTTCATCCTGTTCAACGGAAAAGGATCTGAGCCATTCAGTTCTGGCCCGTTCCATGAATTTTATATAGTTGGCATTGTAGACAATACCGCCCGCATCGGTATCCTCGTAATAGACTCTTATATCGATAGAAAACGGATCACTCATAGTACAACGACTCCTCGGAGCTAATTATATCAGAGTTTAAGAGCTGTTTGAGCATCTTTTACAAACGTCCGGCCGAAATGGCTGTATGCCCGTTCGGTGGCCACCCGTCCGGTTCTGGTACGCTGGATATATCCCTGCTGGATAAGATACGGTTCAATCATATCCTCAATGGTTTCCGCATCCTCCCCCACCGCGGCGGCAATATTCTCAAGGCCCACCGGTCCCCCGCCGAACATATCGATCATGGAGAGGATCAGTTTTCTGTCCATCAGATCAAGCCCCTTCGGATCCACCTCAAGGATATTCAGCGCCGCATTGGCAATCTGCCTTGTGATCATGCCGTCAGCCTTTATTTCAGCGTAATCACGCACACGCCGCAGCAGACGGTTGGCAATTCTCGGAGTTCCGCGGGAGCGGGTTGCAATCTCCATGGCCCCGCCGTCATCGATGGCAATACCCAGGCAGCCGGCACTGCGTTTTACAATTTTCTGCAGTGACAGATCGTCATAAAATTCAAGGTGTGCCACGATTCCGAATCTTGCACGCAGCGGTGACGCCAGCCCGCCTGCCTTGGTGGTTGCCCCGATCAGGGTGAAGGGCTGCAGCGGGATGGTGACCGACTGTGCAGCCGGACCCTCGCCGATTACGATATCAAGTTTGAAATCCTCCATGGCCGAATAGAGCATTTCAGCAAGTTTGTTGTTGAGACGGTGGATTTCATCGATAAACAGCACGGAATTCTTTTCCTGCTTGGAAACCAGAGCGGCTATATCCCCCTGCTTCTCAATAGCCGGGGCGGCCACAGTGGTGATATTCACTCCCATTTCATTGGCGACAATGGTGGCCAGGGTGGTCTTGCCGAGTCCCGGAGGTCCGAACAGCAGCACGTGATCCAGGGCCTTGCCGCGTTTACGGGCGGCTGAAAGCCAGATATCCATCTGCTCCCTGACCCGGTCCTGACCGATATAGTCACTGAGTCTGGCCGGTCTGACCGTAGGTTCAAGCGCCAGATCCTCAGTTTTTTCCTCAGTGCTTACCACGCGATCAACTTCGATCATAGACTACTTTCCTCCGAAGGTTGCTTTGAGCGCCTCACTGATGATCTGCGCCAGCGTCAGTTCAGGTTTGAACACCTGTTTAACCAGGGACTCGGCCTGTTTGCGGTTGTACCCCATATCCAGCATGGCCTGGACTGCCATTTCCTGGTTGTGCCTACTGTTCTCCCCGCTGTTCTGGGTACTGTCGGCAGCCGCGGTCTGGGTTTCGCCGGCAGCCGTGATATTCTGGCTGCTGCTCCACTTTTCAAGACGGTCGCGCAGTTCGATCATCAGTCTCTCCGCTGTTTTCTTGCCGATCCCCGGAATTCTGGTGAGGGACACCACGTCATTGGCCTTTACAATTGAAAGCATCTCCTCCGGGCTCAAGGTTGAAAGTGCGGTAAGAGCGGTTTTCGGTCCGACACCGGTAATCTTTATCAGTTCGCGGAACAGGGAGCGGTCCTGTCTGCTGAGAAAACCGTACAGCAGATGGGCATCCTCGCGGACAATCATCTGGGTGAAAACCTTTACCTTCTCCCCGTTTTTAGGCAGTCTGCAGATTGCCGTCATCGGCATTTCAACACAGTATCCGACCCCGTTCACGTCGATTTCAACCGACGGCGGGGTTATCTCCGTCACGGTTCCGTTCAAAGATGTAATCATAGTGTGTAAATTATATTCCTGTTATGTTTTCTTATGCCCGGCTAATGCATACGCCGCCTTGCGGTTCCGGTAACACTGTTTCCCATTCCCGCCAGTCCGAGGGTGGTATTGGCATGGCAGATGGCGATGGCGAGCGCGTCGGCCGCATCACTCTGGGGTACCCGGTCAAGTTTCAGCAGTCTGACCACCATCTGCTGGATCTGCTCCTTGCTGGCGTTGCCGTATCCGGCCGCCGCCTGCTTGACCTTGCGGGGGGAATACTCGCCGACCGGCAGTCCGGCATTGAGCGCCGCCAGAATGGCGGAGGCCCTGGCATGACAAAGCTTGAAGGAGGAATCCACATTTTTCGAGACAAACGGCTCCTCGATGGCAAACTGCTGCGGTCCGGTCTGCACAATAATCTCGCTGACCCCGTCATAGATCTGCTTGAGTTTGTCCACAAAGATCTCCCCCTCCGTCCGGATGCACCCCGAACAGACATAGCTGAACTTGAGCGGACTTACCAGATCGATGACACCGTAACCGGTAACCCGGGATCCCGGATCTATACCCAAAATAATCAAACCGCCTCCCGGAATTTAATCCATGCATATTGAGATGCCTTACGCTATAATACACAAGTGCGGCGGTTCGTCAATACAGGATAGGAAAAAAGGCTCGAATGAAAGATCAGATTTTTGCAGCTCCGAGAGATGAAACAGAGGATTTCAGCTTCAACGAACAGGTGGCGGAGGTGTTTCATGACATGGCTCAGCGTTCAATCCCCGGCTACTCCACCATTATCAGCACCATCGGCAGTCTTACCGCCCAGTATGCACAGAACGGCACCAGACTTTATGATCTGGGATGCTCCCTCGGCACGGCAACCGTTGCAATGCGCCGGAATCTGAAAAAAGAGCAGAACTGCAGAATAATCGCGGTGGACAATTCACTTCCGATGATTTCCCGCTGCCGCAACATTCTCGACTCCTACTGTTCCGACATTCCGGTGGATACCCTCCACCAGGATCTTAATGACTGTGAAATCAGCAACGCCTCGGTGGTTGTACTCAATTTTGTACTTCAGTTTGTTGACCCCCCCCGCCGTGATGATCTGATTGAAAAGATCCACCGCGGGCTCAATCCCGGCGGCATTCTGATCCTGAGCGAAAAACTGGCATGGCCGGATCAGAAGACCGATGATCTGCTGATGGAGATGTACTGGGATTTCAAACGCCGCAACGGCTACAGCGAACTGGAGATCAGCCAGAAACGCAATGCGCTGGAGAATGTGCTGATCCGCAACACTGAACAGGAGCACCTCGAAAGATTCTCAAGGGCGGGATTCGGCAGTGCGGTAAAATGGTTCCAGTGCTACAATTTCGCCTCCTTCATCGCAGTAAAGAAATAAGCACGGGTCCTCTCTCGGACACAGTCCGGAACACTGATTTTCATCCGGAATTTCAATAATTAGAGCTTGGTTGTAACTTTTTACAGTCCCTTGCGTATAATGTTAAGAGACGGGTATAAGGAGTTCATCATGGGCATAATTCATTTCAACTACACAGCACCATCAAAGGCCACCTATGACAACAAAATGAGTTTTTCCGCTCTCAATGCCACCATAGAACTCGGAACCGAACAGAAAAACTGTCTTGCCATATCCAATGAAACAAAACTGACCGCGCTGTCTCTCGGTGTGGACCTTTCGGCAGGAATGAGTATAGGTTATGCCCCGGAATTCGACAAATACGCCGGTTCCGGACTCAAATCCCCCTTCAACAAGTTTATGACTGCAATCACCACTGCAAAGGGTATTAATTTTCAGAAGCCCCAGATTGCAGATCTTGATGCGGCGCAGAACCACGGTGTTGAAGCCAACATCGTCACCAACTACGTGAACGACAATGCGGTCATATGCTCCTACGGACGCTCGCTGTCAATAGAAAACACCAAACCGGCTCTTGACCGGGCAAACGTAATGACTGCTCTCGGAGCTCTCAACATGCTGCTGTCAACCGCAGTTGTCGGCTACGCCTTCGCCACATCCGTGGTTCAGAATGTACGCATAAGCGATATGAATAAGGACTACAGCGCTGCAGACAGTTCAAAGGATGAGGACAGCAAAAGCAAGACAGAGCAGACCCAGACACTGAAAATCGAAGTTCCGCAGACCATGTACTTCTTCGTTTCAGGATCGTCCGCCCCGGCCTGCAGGGTTTCATCGATCAGCTTCAGCGACACCAAGGTTACGGTCTACAAAATCAGCAAGGGCGCCAATGCTACAGACAACGATTCATTCAAATACGCCGAAGACGTAAGCTACGCGGTTCTGAGTACCAAACTGTCACTGTCTGTTGATTACAACGGTACCTCCTACTCCAGTGAAACCGGGATTACCGAGGATCTTACGGTCGACAATGGCAGTTTCGACTTTACCGATCTTACCTACACCTGGTGCAAAAAGACCCTGGCGCTTAAATCATCATCCGGTGCGACACTGAGCGGATATCTGCCTTATCTGATCATCTGCAATGACAATTCAACCCTTAAACTGTTGCAGTACTCCGACAGCCTCAACCAGCATATCAGTGAAATTCTCGGTGAGAATGCAAAATCAAAAAAATTCTCCAATATCAAATTCGAGCTGGCGACAGAGGATACCTCCACCACCACCCCGTCCGAATACACCCTTAAACTCGACAGCAGCACTCTTGCCTCACTTTCACTGGACACGTTCAACAGCAAGACGGTTTCAGGCTCTCTGCAGCTGCCGGGATTCAAAAGCTATACCCTCGACGATCGCAGTTTTGTCATCAGGCAGGGCGGCATGACAGGCGACAAGGACAGCGACGTAATACTCAAGGAGATAGACAAGGGGTCCAAAGACAGTGTGGACACCAGCAACACCGATGAAACATTCATACCTCTGTACGGAGAGGATAACAAATCCCTTGCCGTATATCAGGACGGCAGCGAGGACACCGACTACCAGAAACTGGCATTTGAAAACGGGGTAATCCACAGCTCCTCCGAAGGTATGAAATACAATGTCGGGGCCACAGCGAAGGTGAATCTTTCCTACAGCAGCAATAACAAGGAATTCACCCTTAACGTAATCATGGTTGAAACCGAGGACGGAGATTCCTTCCAGACCGCAACTTCGAAAAAATCCATTTCATCCAAGAACGGACACATGACTGTGTCAAGAACGGTGGTCAATACCGAGCCATCAGTCAATTCATCCTCCGGGAAACTTGAAGATCTTCTGAATAAAACTTTTGTTCTGTATGCAAACAATGCAACCAGCCAGGTATCAGCGTTTGAACCGCTGGAGTACATCTACTTCTTTTTCAGGGTTTTCTACGATGAAACCCACGATCAGTTTATCATCAAGGAACTGCCGATCGTGAACTATGCGTCGTTCTACAACGCTCTGAGTGCATACAAGCAGGATAATTCCGCAAGTGATGATGAGCTCAAGGCCAATTCGTCAATTCCGCTGACCGCCGCCCTCGGCGTTGCAGCCGCCGCACCGGTGGCTCTGCTGGCGGCACTGGGACTGACAGAAATAATTCAGAACTGCACTTCATCCGGTATAAACTACACCGCCCAGAAAAGAAGCATAATTTTCCAGATCATATCCGCAAAGGATAAAAAGATGAAAATAGCACCTGGCGACACCGGAACAAAGAATATTATTGAACTAACCGGTCCGCAGAACGACGGTTCTGAAGTTTCAATGATCAGTGACAAGATCACCCTGTCCTCCGCCGAAGGCAGCAAGCCGTCAATCGAAATTACCGGAGACAAGACCACGATCAAATGCAAAAACAGCACCATGGTAATTAAAAACAACAATATTGAAATGTCGGTCAAAAATACCAAATTCAAGCTTTCCACCAATGGAGGGATATCCATATCCTTCAACGGAATGGAAAACACCACGATCACCAAGGACACCGCTACCTTCAAGGACAGTGTCGGAAACAGTCATCAGTTTAACGCATAGGAAAAGGTCTGAAACGACAGACTGAAAACTTGGAGAAAATATTATGTTGGAATGGTTGGTACCTGAAGTAAAAAGTCCTAAAACACTGACTGCAGATATATTCGGAGGAGAAAACGTCTTTGACTGCCTTACCTCCTTCGATGTCGCTCTCAACTACCCGAGCGCCAGCTACACCCAGAGTTTCGGCGGTGCAACCGCAAGCGTTTCAATCTCCCTGAGCAACAGCCACACTGCAGGCCTTAAATTTGAAACCGCCTACGGTCTGGCCGGTATAAAACTGCTCACCTGCTCAAAATCAACCAAATACTCACCTGCAGAGGTGGAGAATGCCGACAACATTGTCAAACTTGGATATACCGATGCAGTGTTCGGTGGAGCCAAGGGTTATACTCTCTGTACCAAGAAAGGGATTGTGTTCGCATGTTTCAACGAGCTGGCGGATAGTGTCGCACATCCTGTAAGAGAATCAATAAAATCATGCAGAGAGGTACTCCAGGAGGATCAGAGAAAAGCCATGGTTTTCAGCAAGCTGAAAAAAGATATCGCAGAAGATGTCGGCTACATGGCGTTTGCCCCCCTTGCCTGGTTTAAATACCTGTTCAAAAAAGACAGCATCACCGAAGCATCCAATGTAGCTCTTTCCGCAGGTGAACTGAAGGCTCCGGTTAACACTGCCGGCAGTAATTTCACCGTGAAGACAACCGACAAGATCCAGATCGATGCAAAGAAAGCCGGCGAGACGGTGATCTTCGCAAACAACGGCAATACGGCACTGCCGGAACCGGCCAATATAGAGATTGACGGAAACAACCTCGGAGCGGCTGTTGTGCTGAAGGATTCGGGCTGTTTCATAACCGCCAAAAACAAGATCAAACTGAAAAAAGACAACCATAACGGGATCGCCTTCACCCAGGAACAGATGGTGGTAAAGGTCGGAGGAAATAATACCGTGGTCGTAAAGGAGGACTCCATCGAACTGAATACCGGAGCCAACGGAAAACTGACCTTCAGCGGTACCGAAATGAAGGGGATCGGGGACAAACTGACCTGCAGTGACACGCAGTTCAAATTTGCCAACAATACCATCACCAAGGTAAATGTTGGGCTGGGCTTTGTAGTAATAGGATAACGGGAGGTTAAAATGGGCGACAATTTCAAAACTTCGGCATCAGCACTCAATTTCACCATGTCCTACGGAAATTCAATCCAGTTCGAATGTTCACTGGATCAGAAATTCGCCGTGAGTCTTATACCGCTGAAACTCGAAGCGGGATTTTCCACGGAAATGAATATCACCCCTGTGTACAAAATGGGATATTCCGCTCTCGCCTCAGCCATAAAAAAAGTGGAAAAGGATTATTCCGTTCAAAACAAGAAATGCTCCGATCACCTATTCTTCTCGGTATCCAGCGGCGTCACCCCTAACAAGGCCGATCTTAACGAAACCGGAGGAGACCAGAAGCTCACCGTCGCAGGTAAAAACTATATCGAGTTCATAGCGGGACACGGTGTGTTCAAGAACAATCCGGCCAGGGTACTTGAAAATTTTGCTCCGGCAATCTCAGCTGCCGGAATGGCGGCGGGCGGTATAGCCTCCGTGGTTTGCGGAAATAAAAACGTCCTGGGTATCGCAGCGGCTGTAATTGCAACCCTCGGACCGGCGCTTTCCTATTTCAACCTGTTCGGGAAAGGCGGCGGCGATGATGATCCGCTTGTAACTAAAATGAATGAACTGGAAACCCGCCAGCAGCAGTTTGATATCGGTTCCTACACCGATGACAACATGACTCTTCACTACGGTAAAACATTCTCAGTGTCCACCAAGAAATCAAAACTCACCATCGACAACAAAAAGAATGAAATCAACTTCAAGGCGGCCCAGAAACTGTCGATCGGGGTGAACAACAAGGCCTATGTTCAGATCTCCGGAGATGAGGTCAAGGTAAATCTGTCCGACGATCGGGTAATAACACTCACTCCGAGCCAGATTAAAATAAAAACCGGTACCTTCGAATCAAAAATTGACGATTCATCAGTAAGTTTCGGCAGCAATCTGAAGATCAACGCCAGAAGCTCCACTATTGAGGCGGCACAGGTCAACGGCGGTCAGATTTCCTTCAGCATGTAGACATCAAAGGGAAAAAGTTCAGTCCGCTGCTAAACGGCACCGGATGAAGCCGGGAATCCGGCTGTAGAACGGATGCACTGCACCGTTCTTTTTCATTCAGGAAGTGTAAGCACGGGCAAAAAAAAACAGGGCGGATAAACAGGCTGTCATCCGTCCGGTAAAAAGACCGTGAAAATTCACCGTTACGCTATTTTCTTCCGTAAACCGTTATATTTATGTTTTTATTCAGACTGTCCAAATCTACGTTACATATTGATTTAAAACGAATGGTGAACGGATGCTTTGGATCATCCTTGAACTCTTCCAAATAGAAAGTAGAAGTCGACAACTGAAGATTAGTGATATCGCTGTCATCATCATCTTCTTCGTCGTCCTTGTACTTAAGGCTAAGGTTCAGAACATTCGGATAACCCCAGTTAGAATAAATAGGCTTAACCAGTGAGACCGTGCCTGACGGAGAAACCATTTCAATCTGCAGCATTGCATTTGCATAGGTTACACCCTCCAGCACTCCTTCTTCAGTAGTAGAAGCCAGCTTCTTGCATTTATGGTATACCTGATTACCGGCATCATAGGCAAACCCGGAAAATTCAAACGCAACCGCGTCAATGGTAAGCGAATTCGCTCCCAGTAATTCTTTTTGATCATCTTTGTTCTTGAACCCGTTAAAGGTACATACAATGTTATTTTCACTGATCTGGTTTTCAGATCCGGGAACACCCTCCTCATAGCTACATGGAGACTCATTGGAAGAAGTATATACCTCAGCCGGCTTGCCCATCTCTACACACATCGGATCGTCATCGCACTTAGCAGCAGCATACACCAAAGATCCGGCATCAACCACGCCGAAACCATAATAACTGGAAAATCTCATGCCGGCCGCATTGTCCTGCCATCCGTAGTCATATACGATCGGTTTATTGTAAATCAGATCTTCTTCGGCCTGGTTTGTTTCAAGTTTGAGGGTGCTCATAGCCTTATCATTCATGGCGGTTTTAGCCAGCAGATAACGAAGCTGGGACACCGTCATATCAGGTTTTACCTGATACGCCAGAGCGGCGGCTCCGGAAACCATCGGCGCTGCGGCCGAAGTTCCGTTCATAGCCTGGGTATAGTACTGTTTATCATCGCTGTCCATCCACGGGGCACCGATTTCGTCAGTATATCCGAGGTCCATCCTTCTATAGGAAGAAAAGGTTGTTACAATCGCGGCAGTAGCATCGGAGCTGATACTGCCCGTGGTGTAACCGGAATGTCCTCCGGCGGCGGTGATCCACAAATTAGAACCGGTTGAGCTGTATGAGGCGTGTTTTCCCAGAGAATCTAGCGCACCTACCTGTATCACATATGGGTATCTTGCCCTTTCATCGGTCTGTTTGAATTCGCAGTCGGTATCAAGAATAGAGCAGATACTCATATAGTATTTTTTAGCCGGTTCATCATCACCGCCAGTTTCAGCAAACTCATTACCCATAGCATGAATAAAGGCAATATTCTGCTCATACAATTCATCAAACAGCTCATAGGTTGCAGGATTATCCTCCGGCAAAAAATCAGAACCCATGGAATTGGAAACAATATTGAAATCTCTGGCTTTAAGTATATACGATAGAGGAACAGGATTTTTTTCATCAGTTTTGTTCTGACCCGCAAACACCGCATTAATTGATGTTATACTTGCATTATAGGCAATGCCTCGACCTCCCTTTTCATTACCGCCGGTTGCAGCAATGATCCCGGCAACCGATGTTCCATGGGTAATACTTACTGAACTTTTGGCATCTTCAAACGACAAACCTGTGTTGACATAAGTATCGGATCCATGGATCTGCTTTGCAGGGGTATAAATACGTTCCCTGAGGTCCTCGTGATTTATATCTACCGGAGTGTCATATACGGCTATTTTTACCCCTTCTCCGCTGACCAGTTTCCCGTTATGCACTGTTCTCCAGGCCGGAATTACATTCATATCGATCTGCTTCAGCGGCGGTTTTACCATCCCGTACGGGTTCTGTCCTATATTGTAGATATGCCACTGATCTGCCAGATACGGATCGGTCTGTTTGAGTTCTCGGGTGTAACTGAATTCATTTCCGTGACTGCTTACTGCAGTAAACTGTTCTGTAATCGTTCCGACCTTTTCGTAATCAATCGTATAGTCGGTAAAATAATGCAGCGGTACTGTGTAGAACCACTCAAACTCCCCTGCCTCCTCTCCGGTAACCGGATTGATTTTGGACAGGGTTCCGATCTTCGCTTTGATGTCGGCTGCATCCTTCAGAGTAACCAGGTACGGCTGACCGGATATATAATCGCCGCCTTCTATTGTCAGTTCTCCCAGCTGTTCAGGCTCGAATTTTGCCTCTCCGTGACATCCTGTCAGCACAGCCGCAGCAGAAAACGTCAGCGCGGCAACAGTCAGTGCCATGCGGGACAGTCTGAGGTCCGGACATTTATTTTTCACATAGCTTTTATTCATCTCTGTCTTCCTCCTCTGCTACTTCAATCTCTGTTTATTTCCGAAAAACAGTGATGGAGAAACTTTTTCCACTCCATCGATTCCCTTCAGTTCCTCCATATAAAGCTTCCAGGTTTCATAGTCATTCACGATAATTTCATATCTTCTCTTTCCCAGCTGCTCCGCCTGGAAAAAATCAGGCAGTGTACACAGATTCTTTTTTGAACAGGTGACAATTATCCGGTTTTCTATGATATATCCGCTTCCGTTCGCCTTTTTCACAAATGCAAGATGCTCCGGAGCTTTGTTCCCCGGTACCACCTTAAACTGTCCGACCGTCCCCAGATAGGCAGATCCCTCCGGGTCCCGTGCAAGAGGTCCAGGCAGCGCATCTTCAGAGCCGGAAGCCACAAGAGCAAAATTATCGGTAATGATCGATCCCCGGGCATCGGCACCGGTGTCAGCCGCCGCAGTTGATGCAAGGAAAAATGAAACAGCCATAAATACAGATTTAAGCTTTGAACGCGCTGTTTTACGGAAAGATTCAGGCATAAAACCTCCCAATAGAAAATCTGAAATCGAAAAAGAACTGCAGGAAAACGTCGGTCGAACTCTGCGCCACACCGGCACAATGCACATTCTCCCAATGATTACTAGAAGTTTAGCTACAGCAGCGGACAAGGGCAACAAAGGAGTAAAAAAAAAAGATATAAAAGTAGATCCGCCTCATATACTTGTTCCTAAGCAATCAAATTTTATTTTCTAAAAAAGCTCAGCGGCATAATCCGCTGATCCATGAAATGGAAAATCTCGACGGAAGGCACGACGATTTTGACATCGGCTCGTATACCGACGGAAACATGGATCTGGTTTACGGTTCCGTTTTTTCCGCCGGCAGCAGTGAAAACTCAATGAAGCTCGATCCGGTGAAATCGAACATCAGCATCGAGTCGGCCGCCTCTCTGCATCTGTTTGCCGGCGGAAAAGATCTCATTTGCGTACAGAATGACTCCATCACCGTCAGAACTGCAGATGATCAGAGTATCACCATAACTCCGAAACAGATCACGGTTAAATCCGGGGATTTTACCGCCGTTGTGTCACCCGATGCGGTTAAACTGGGCGACAACGTAACACTGAAGGCTGATTCCTACACTCTGTTTTCGCTGGATATCGGCTCCAGAAAATCATTCAGCAACTGACCGTTCTGTTTTCCAGGGAACGGAGCTTCCGCACCGTTCCACGGTTCACTTTTGTTCCGAATAGCATTAAAATACCGGTATTTTTCACAACCGTAAAACAACAATTTTTTAGTAAACGATCCATAATAACCTTTAAGGTAATTATGGCTTTTGCTTAGTCTAAGTGATTTCGCTGAAAAGTGAATGAACTACGTTATGAGAGAATGAATTTATGCAAAATAAATTCAAATA
>ODAI012220561.1_pt1 | contig 20928 bp, 21 predicted proteins | sample 1539321 | NCBI WGS metagenome assembly ODAI01 (sample SAMN02144231, study PRJEB22623) | gut metagenome | biome: sheep rumen | host: Ovis aries | place: New Zealand
AGAATTGAATCACTTTAGCCATAATACTATTTCCTTATAAAATCAGGGCAGGCAGGATTTGAACCCACGACAGGCGGTTTTGGAGACCGCTGCTCTACCAGCTGAACTACTGCCCTATATATTTACACCGACTTTCGCCGATAAAATATCAAATTAAAAATTGACTAAATTATTTAGCCTTTGTTTCTTTGTGCAAAATACTCTTTTTGCAGAATGGACAATACTTGTTCTTTTCAAGCTTACCAGTAATGTTCTTGCGGTTCTTGTAAGTTGTATAATTCTTTCTCTTACATTCTGTACACTGCAAAGCGATAATTTCTACAGCACCCTTCTTTTTGCTTCCCATCTTATATAACTCCTAAAATAATCTTCAATTATTTTCTCTATGCTTTAGAACAGCCCAAGTGCGGAATCGGACCGCAGACCTCCACATTACCGATGTGGTGCTCTACCAACTGAGCTACTGGGGCATTTAAATTCCGCACTTCGTATAGAAAACATGCGTTCTAGAAATATAGATTAAGATAAAAATCTTGTCAATAAATTCACCCGCGAATTTTCTTAAATTCTAATAAATTTTGACAAAATTTATCAAATTTCTTAGAGCAAATCAACCTACTAATTCGCTATTTTAATAGATATTTAATTTATTCTATGTTATATTATTTTTACAATTTTTTAAAGAGCAAAGGTGCCAAAATGAATATAGATATGCTGATTGATGGAATTCTAGACTCCTATGACCGCTACGGCCTGGTAAACAGAGTTGATAATGGAAACTTTCCAAATAGACAAAATGTTGTCGAAGTACTTTCAGACTTACAATTTCTTATATTTCCAGGATTTAGAATTGCCGAAGACATTGAGCCTGTCAATATTCGCTATGTAACCGGACAAAGGGTAAATAACATTATTGCCAAACTAACCCGCGAAATTCAAAAATCACTAATTTACATGAAAAATAACGCAGAAAAATGTCCGGACAAAAGCGACAACATAGCGGAATCACATTGTTTTAAGCTTGCAGAAAAAACTGCCTTTGCTATGATTGAAGAAATTCCTGAAATACGAAGAATGATTCAACTGGACACAATCGCTGCTTTTAACGGAGATCCTGCTGCAAAAAGCAATGAAGAAGTAATTCTTTCTTACCCAGGACTCGAAGCTATACTTGTTTACAGAATTGCACATTTTCTTTACAAAAATGGAGTTCCAATTATTCCTCGCATAATGAGTGAACACGTTCATGGAAAAACTGGAATTGATATTCATCCTGGAGCACAAATTGGAGAATCCTTTTTTATTGATCACGGAACCGGCGTTGTAATTGGCGAAACCTGTATTATTGGAAACAATGTAAAAATTTACCAGGGAGTTACTTTGGGGGCTCTCAGCGTAAAAAAGACCCTGCAAAATAAAAAACGTCACCCCACTATTGAGGATGACGTAACAATTTACGCAAATGCTACCATTCTGGGCGGCGAAACCGTAATTGGCAGAGGAAGTGTGATTGGAGGAAACACCTGGGTCACTCAATCTATTCCGGCAGGAACAACCTATACCAATTAACTAGTCCGAATCCTTTTCAGTTGAAGTAGTCTGTGAGAATTCTTCTATTCCATGGGCTATTTGCTGAAGGGTAGAAAAAATCTGCTCTCCAGAAGCAGTAACCTTTCCTACCTGCTCCTGAATTTCTTTAGAACCAGCTACACTCCCTTGAGAAGACGCCATAATGCTGCCAAAACCTCTTTCGAGAGCTTTAGCATTTTCACAGCTGGCATCAATCTGCTGAGAACCCTTTTCACTGTCTAAAATCAGACTGTCAGAAGCTTTTTGAATCTCACCAATAATAGTCTTAATTTCTTTAATACTATCTATAACAGTGTCGGACAGGCGACGAATTTCTGTTGCAACTATATGGAAATTTTTACCAGCCTCACCAGAACTGGCCGCCTCAAGCTCAGCATTAAAGGCAATAATTTTAGTCTGATCTGCAACATTATTAATGATACCAACTATATCCCAGATACCATTTATTTTTTTATTCAAGTCTCTAATACCCTCTGTAGTAAGAGTATTCATGTTTCTGATTTCCTGTAAATCGTGAACATTACTACTTAGGGCTTCACTACCAGAACGCACTGCTTCAGTTATACTGTTTACTGCCTCGCGAATTTCCTTCTCGTGATCTTCGTTTGCAATTGCCTGAACATAATGATGACAATTTTCCCTTCGATTTAATCCATTAAAAATAGCTATTGCCATCTGTTCACAGCCAGTATATCCACAAGCAGAACAATCATACATATCAGCCTTAGAATGTTTATTCATGCTGATATAAACCTTCTGCAATTCCTCTTGAGATGGAGTTTTTATAAAACGTCTGGTTGCGGCACTACGATCATTATAATTTCGATTGTAAATTCCAGATTTCCAATAAGCATTTACAGTTCGTTCCAGCTTTTTAAATGCAAGTTTATTATGTTTTGAACCATTAGTTTTCCACTGCTTTTGCCTTTCAGAAGCTCGACGCTCAACTAACTCTTCAAGTTCATCCAAGGGCATATTGTTATTTACAGTACCGCCACCTCTATTACATCCTTTTTCACAGTTAAGACAATCTACCAGCTGATAATAAGGTTGATTTCCAGAAGAAATTAAACGATTCAAGCCAGAAAGATATTCAAAAACACCCGGCTGACCTTCTATTTTACGAGTTTTAGCAGAAATACCTGGAACAAAGCGTTCTGCAGTTCTCATAAGTCCACCTGGAGTCGAATACAAAACAGCTCGCTCTGCAAGAGGATTATCATACGGAAGCTTTGGATAAGAAGACAAATCTATTCCCTTATCCTTAAACCAAGCCGATAAACTTTTCATGGTAACGTTATAATCACCACGATCATTTTCATCAAATTCCCGTCGCTTTGCATAACAAGGTGAAATTACAGCTATTTTGCAATCTTTATAATCCGGATAGTAATGACGAATACACTCAACAGTATGAGCCATTGGACTATCAGCTTTTGCAAGATAAGGAATTAACTGAGGCTGGTAAATTTCCACATAACTCACAAGGGCTGGACAAGGCTGAGAAATCATAATGGAAGGCTTGTCATTTTTTATCTCTTCAACATAACTTTTTGTAGTCAATTCTGCACCAAAAGCAACATCAAAAACAGCCTTAACGCCAATAGATTTAAGCCAGCCATTTAATTCCAAATCCATGCCGGCAAAATTAACCGCAACCGCAGGTGCTACAATTGCAACCATTGGAGTTCCAGCTTTTAAATCATGAAAGAAAAGCTCCATATCATCAATGCCTGTACGAGCTCCATGTACACAGGCATCAATACAAGTTCCACACCCAATACAAAGATCATGATTAACAGAAACATGATCGCCAGAGCCGTTATTACACATCTTAACAGGACAAACGCTAATACAACGATGACAATTACAACATTTCTCTGGATCTACATAGACCACGGGGCGGAGGTGGTCAGCATTTGAGTACTCGTTCATAAGCTACCTAAACATATAAAAATCTGATGTACAACTCCGAAATCGCACGAAATAATTATAACATGCTTTTTTAGAATTGCAAAAAAAATAGCTGTTTAAGACTTGATTATTAGTAAGGCATGGTTAAAATAAAACAGGCTTCCCAACCAGTAACACTAAAAGGGAAGCCTGCCGTCCAGCGTTGCTGGACATCGGAGAGAGTTTATCAGCTTATTTACAAGCTGACTATAATATACTACTAGAATATTCTTCTGTCAATAGTTATTATAAAAAATAGTGATTTTTTTCACCAAAATTTTCTGAAAACCGCAAAAAGGAACTTATTATGGCAAAAAAGAATGGCTCAATTATGTACAAATGCTCAAACTGCGGATATTCCCAACCTCGATGGCTGGGACGATGTCCTGATTGCGGAGAATGGAATAGTCTGGAAGAAATTATAATAGATAAAAACGCCGTAAGCCCATCGGGCCGTGGTTCAGAACAGGTTCAGAAACAAAAACCTGTTTCTCTGGAAACTGTTACTTCACAAAAGAATTCACGACTTTCTACAGGAATAGAAGAATTTGACCGTGTACTGGGAGGCGGCGCCACCTTGCGCTCGGCAATTCTTTTGGGCGGTGAACCTGGTATTGGAAAATCTACCCTGCTTTTGCAGACCGCCGCCTCTATTTCACGGCAAAATAAAGTTCTGTATATAAGTGGAGAAGAATCGGCTGCACAAATTAAAGAACGAGCCGAACGTTTGGAACTAAACTGTGCAAACATTCAAATTTTATGTACCTCCCGTCTGGAAGATTCTCTAGACGCACTTGATTCCCTAAAACCAGATTTTGTAATCATAGACTCTATTCAAACAATTTATTCTGCAGAAGCCGGAATTGTTCCGGGAACTGTTAATCAGCTTAAATATTGTGCCAATGAATTTATTTCCTGGGTTAAAGAAAGAGATTCTGTTTTGATTATGACTGCACATGTTACAAAAGAAGGTACTATTGCAGGCCCAAAATCTATGGAACACATGGTAGACACTGTTATTTCTTTTGAACACAACAGTGATGATGTGCGCTTTTTACATGCCCAGAAAAACCGTTTTGGCTCTGTAGATGAAATTGGAATTTTCAGTATGACAGAAAAAGGGCTGATTGCTGTGGGCGACCCTTCCAGTTTGTTTTTAACCAAAAGAAAAACATCTCAGCCAGCCGGGGTCGCTTGTACTCCCGTTTTTGAAGGCACAAGGGTATTTCTGGTTGAAATTCAGGCACTTACGGTGCCAGCAAAAGCCAGCATCTCACGCATTTACAGCGAAAAAATTGATTCGGGAAGAGTTGCCCGCGTTGCGGCTGTAATTGAAAAGCGCTGCGGACTTTGTTTTTCGGATCAGGATATTTATGTGAACGTTGCGGGCGGGATACGGCTGGCTGAAAGCTCGATTGACGCTGCTCTGGCGGCGGCTCTTTATTCGGCAAGGACAGATTTGCCTGTGGGAGCGAAAACTGCAGTGTTCGGGGAATTGAGCCTTGCTGGAGAGATACGAAATGTAGGAAAATGCCGTCAGCGAATTAAGGCGGCGGAAAACCTGGGCTTTACGGACGTGATTACCCCGGATGATGATGACGGAAAAAACAGGGTTGGGGATATAAAGGCTCTGGTAAAAGAAATTTTCAGAAAATAAGGGTCATTAGGGATAACATTGGGTCAAATTTTACCTTTTTAATGTTGCAATTTGACCCAACATTCTTTTTAAGGAGAATTAAAAACCTTCCTTATCTTAAAATCTGTTAGACAGGAAAAGCTGCTTACAATCACTCAAAAATAAGATTTCACAAGTTTTTTTGAATTTTTCAAAAAATTATTAATTTTCTTTTACAAAACCTCATAGTTGGCACGAAACTTGCTAAATATTTTATGTAAACTGTATAGCTTACATAAATTAAAATATTTCGAGGTAATAGTATGAACGAACTTTCACTTTTCAATTCACTTTTTGACGATGTTTTTGGCTGCAAGGCTGCTCCAGCTGTTTTGTACCGCACAGGTTATACTGCCCCAAAGGTTGATGTTATTGAAGAAGATAATGCTTATACATTAGAAATGGAGCTTCCAGGAAGAAGTGAAAATGATATAAACATTGAACTCGACCATGATAATTTGACAATTGCTTCTAAGGAAGAAAACGCTAAAGAAACAAAAGAAGAGAAAAAGGATAAAAAGGCAAGGAAATATCTTTTGAATGAAAGACATTATTCAAGCTTTAGCAGACGCTTTTCTCTTCCAAATGATGTGGACACAGATTCAATTTCAGCTTCTTTTAAGAATGGAATTCTAACCGTTTCAATGCAGAAAAAAGCAAGTCTGGCACCAAAACAGATTGCTGTAATCGCCGGTTAATTCAATAAAAGCAAAAAAAATGCGCTTGTCATAAGCTTCTGCTAGACAAGCGCATTTTAATATAAAAAAGTAAACAAATTACATATTTTTTAGAAGTTTGCCAAAATGTACTAAGTAATCTATAAAAGAGGCATAACTTAAAATTACACAGATAATAAAAAGAACCAGCGATGCAATTTTTAATCCGCCAAAGAAAGCTGGTGTATTACCAGTGCGAACTAAAAGCTCCAGGAAAACTACATAAAATTCAGCAACTACATACATCACTGTTTTGAATTTTCCACCCTTTCTTGCTGCAATTGCAACACCCTGTTTTGCAGAAACCATTCGTAAAAAGTTTTGAGAAAACTCGCGAATAAAAATCAGCATTAAAACAGCCAGCGGCATATAAGAAATTGATGAATCAAAGGACTTTATAAAACAAATAAACGAAGTTAGATGAAGAATTACATCGGCAAAAGGGTCAAACATTTTACCAAAATCACTTACCTCATTATGTTTTCTGGCATAATGGCCATCCAGATAATCTGTAAATTCAGCAAAAGCAAGACAAGGGATTGCTATGAACATAGACAAAGCGGCAAATTTTCCAGTCCAGATTGGAATAAAATATAAAAGGAAAAAAATTGGAGCAAAAAGTACACGAGTAAGAGTAAAATTATTTGAAAGTTTCATAATGTAATAAAATTATCTATAATCTGAAAAGAAAAGTCAACCAGAAAATAGGTGAAATTAAAATCCTTTAAAGTCATGGACAATGCTTACAGCTGATTTTACATCATTACTCTGCATTTCCTGCTTTATTATTTGTAAAGCCTGCTCAACAATTGCCGGAGAATCAGATACTCCATGAAGAATAACTGTATTATCTTCTATCACTACATGCATAAATTCAATATTAAAATGATATTCAAAAATCAGCTTATTTAAAACTTTCTGAGCCTTGAGCAGCTGCTCTATCATTTTATTTCCATCTTCTTCCTGCTTTACAGTTACTTTCTCTTCTACAAGTTCAGCAATTATATTAGCGGCAACCTCAAGCTCCATGCGTCCTGTATTTAGAACCGCATGAAATAAAGAAGTATCATTTATGTCCAGATTGTAAAAGCTGTTTTGAAAGCCTGCACGATTTGCATCGCTTTCCTGAATTCGTTGAAGAGCCTGCTTTTCTGTCCAGTTAAATTCTGCCCTTAAACGACCAACTCTTGTTCTTTCATCTGCAATAAGGCGAACTGAAATACAATTTGGAACATTCTGAAGAACAGCCCAGGCTCCACGGCCAATAATAATTACATTTTTTTGTTCGGCGGCTTCCAAAATGGCATATTGAGTATAATTCAAATATTCATCGCGATCGCGTGCAAGTGATGCAAAAAATCCAGGCTTTCTTTCATCATATTTTGCGAGCTTTTCTTTTGGAAAACCCAGTTCCACAATTCTGGCTTCTATCTCTTTTCGGGTAACAAATTTGTAACCCAATCTTTTTGCGAGGATTTCAGCAACTTCATCTCCGTGAGCCGCAACCTGTCTTGAAATTGTAATTATTGCCATAAGCTAACCTCTGAATTATAATAAATCGAGATTTTGAATATGTCAAAATTTTAAGTGGAAAATTTAAGGCGCAAAAAAATGAAAAACTACTTCACACCTGAGGATGAAAAACTAAAATGGAAGGAAGGGGATGCAAAAATCCTCCTTCATACAGTGGTCTGTGATATTACAACCCATCATAATACTTCTGCAAGCGGAGTTAGCGGGGACTATATTATAATGGATGCTCCGGAATGGGTAATTGTTATTCCGGAAAAAGAAAAAAGTTTTCTGATGGTGAAGCAATGGCGACACGGTATAAATGCACTGAGTGTAGAGTTTCCCGGGGGCGTTGTAGATAGAGGCGAAAAACCTGAATTGGCGGCGCGACGTGAATTGGAAGAAGAAACAGGATGTACTGCCGGCAAACTGATAAAACTGGGAGAGTTAAGTCCGAATCCGGCACTTTTTAATAATCATGTACATATTTTTCTGGCTCAAGATTTGCGTTCTACAGGCCAACAGCACCTGGATGAAGACGAATTTATTAATTGTATAGAGCTTTCAAAGGAAGAAGTTTTTGAAGGAATTGGAACTGAGCAGTTTCCACACGCAATTATGTCTACTGCAATGACCTTTTATTTAAGATATAAAAATCCAAATCTGGAATTATAGCGTCATTATCGGGTTTAGACCCGATAACCTGTTACGGTTTGCCCGGTCAAGCCGGGCAATGACAATCAGTTGCCGTAAGGTTCATATTCCTTTTTAGGGTCGTAAGTTCCCTTGCGGTATTCGCCAGTAAGACTTGGAATCTGCATCTTCATACCAGGATGAATCAGATTAGGATTTTCTGGCTTTGGCATTGCAGCTTTATTTGCCTGATAAAGGTTTTCCCACAAAAGCGGATTGTTATAAATATAATGGCGGCCTGAAATGTTCCAATAACAGTCTTTTGTTTCTGCCCATGGTTTTACAATGTAAAATTCAGGAAGAGGGGTAATTTCTTTTACACCTTCTAAAGAAGAAAGAACTGCTTTCGCATATTCACTGGCCTTTGGATAATCTTCTGCTTCAAAAGAGCCTTCAGCATTTGTAAGGTTTTCTTTAGCTGATGTATAAGCCATTGGGAAGGTATGTGGGGCATCAATTTCTTCTGCCCAGGCTAATTTCTGTTTTGCAATTTTAATATCATCTTCTGCACCCTTTCTAGCCATCATCATTTCAATATAAGCACGAGAAAGTTCTGCATTTTCTTCTGCCTTTTTAGAATACTCTAAAGCATCATCGTACTGACCGGCATCAAGAGCAACTTCTGCTTTTTTAGTATACTCATCAGCTAATTTCTGATAAGTATTGTTTTTATAGCTTACCGCAAAAATTGAAGTAGCAAGCAAAGTTGTAAGAATAACAGCAATCAACTTTTTCATTTTATTCCTCCTCGGCAGAATCATCAATTGACTCTTCAGACTCATCAGGCTGATCTTTTACAATCACAGTCTCTTTTTCCTCTATATATTGATCGTCAATATCTTCGGCAATTTCAATTTCAGCTTCTTCTGGAGCTTCGTATTCATCTTCTTCAAGAAGAACTGCATCCTCTTCTTCTATACCATCAAGATTTTCATCTGCAATAGGAGATTCCTGATCTGCCTGAATTGCAAAATCTTCGCTTTCCTGAACACGCTTTTTTGCTTCATCAATGGCAGCCTGTGCAGCTGCACGACGGGCATATACTTCTTTATAAAGAGCAGTAAACTCATTTTTTGCTGAGATATAAAGCTCGCGAGATTTCTTGGCATTCTGCATTGCATACAAAGAATCTGCATTTTTAAAGTTATCGGCAGCTGCCTGATAGCGCTCTTTTTGAGAAACACCAGCTTTTACACTGTCTGCATCTTTTTTGGCAGCATAAGCTAATTCTCGCTCTTCTTTTGCGAGCTTTTTATAAGTGATAACTAAAACAGTATTATATCCGCTATATGCCTTCGAAGCAGCATCAAAAAGCTCCTGATTTAAAGAACCGTCTTCATCGAGAGCTGAAAGAACCTTTGAAAATAAAGCTTCTGCTTCATCATAATCCTTCTGATCATACTGAGCAAATCCATTTTCATCGATTTCATTCTTAGCATCGCGAGCCTTCACAAGATTCGCAAGAAGCTGGTAGCGGGCGATAATATCATCCGCATTTTCCTTTAAGCTTCCGTTTTCCTTGCACAGTTCAAGAAAATCATCAATCTTTTTCAGCAAATCTGGAGCGGACTCTTCTGCTCCTGCTTCAATTGCGGCTGTTCGTGCATTGTCTATTTGTTCAAGAAGGGCAGCCAATTCTGCTTCTTCATCAACAGGCTCCTCTTCAACAACATTTTCTTCTGGAGCTTCTTCTACAGGCTGCTCCACTACAGGAGCTTCTTTTTCGGCTTCTTCTGGAGCCGGTTTAGAACCACAGGAAATGAAAAACAAAACCGTGGAAATAGATAGAAGAGACAATATAACTTTCTTCATATTAACCTCACACTCAATAATAGTTTATTTTACTATAAATTTTTCGATGATACAACGATAATATAATTAGTAGTCCAAGTAAATATCGGTATTTACCAGGAGAAAACTGAAGGGGGCCTTGCAAAAAACAGCCCCTTATTTTCCTTAAAGCACAGGAGCAAAAAAATGGCAGATGATTTTTCTTTTTCAATTGAAAAAAATCTTGGCACTTTAAGTGCGGGAAAAGGCGGCTGGAATCTGGAATTAAATCTGGTTTCCTGGGGTGGCAGACCCGCAAAGTACGACTTACGAAGCTGGTCTCCTGACCATCAGAAAATGGGCAAAGGCTCTACCTTTTCGAAGGAAGAACTGATTGCCCTTAAAAACCTTCTGAATAGCCTGGAGCTATAGTCTGAAGCTGAGCTCCTTTTTTAATAACTATTTCGTACAGCATTTTTTGCAATAAAATATCTTCTAACTGATTTCCACCGCTGCGGATTTCCATATCTGTAGATGCAAGCAGAGAAAGAATAGCAGCGGTTTGGCCAACTGTCCAGACACGCGCAGCTGAACGATACTGCTTTTGAAGCATTGTCCCATGAATAGAGCCCTCACCTTCGTTATGCCATTTTAAGAGATTTCTAAAACAAGAAGAAAGCCCCGCAATTATTAGCACTGAAGAATTTTCCTTTGAAAGCCTGATTTTTTGCAAAATTGAAAGTCCTTTTTCGAAACGCACAGGTGCCTTTTCTGAGCTGTCTGCAATTTCTGCAAAAAGAGAAAAAGCATTTTCCTCACGATTATGAGTTAAAATTGATTCAACGTCGGCTTCTGTTATAAGGTGGTCTTTTTGAAAACAAATAAAAAAACGAGAACATTCATCTCTTAAAGCCTGAGTATTATTATCAATTAAATCTAAAATTAGCTGGGCAGCATCCGGCTGAATATTGTAACCATTCTTTTTGAAAAAATTCTGAACCCACGGAAGTTTTTTATCATCAAACATTGTCCAGAATTTTTTTCGATTAGCTGTTGGAATAAGCTTTTCCAGCTTTGCATCTACCGAAATTTCATCGGAAACAAGAATGAGCATGGAGGTCGGCTCTGGATTTTTAAGCCAGTCCTGCAGCATCTGCAAATCTTCCTTCTTTTTAAGAAGCTCTGCACTTTTGCAGACAATAAGAACTCCATCCGAAAAAAGAGTTCCGCTCTGCAAAATTGTCATTATCTGACTAAAAGGAGTTTCTATAAGATAAAAAAGATGTTCATCTATATTACCCAGACTTTTTCTAAAGGCTTTCTTTACACCTTCTATAGCGTCATTACGCTCTCCAAATTCTGGTCCTGTATATAAATAAACCGGCTTTAAGGCTTCCATGCTATACTCTGAATCTACACTTAATCGTCTTTATCAGCTAGTAAGTACGCACAATGTTTGAAAGAATACCAACGATTCTTACATCTGTGCAGTAAATAGCAGAAAAGTTAGGATTTTCCGGCTGTAAACGTACACGTTCAGCTTCTTTGTAATAGCGCTTTAAGGTAATGGCATTGTCGATTACGGCAACAATAATCTGTCCATCTGCAGCAGTAGAAGACTGTTCTACAACAGCAAGGTCTCCATCTAGAATTCCGGCATTTATCATGCTTTCTCCGCGGACACGAAGGGCAAAATAGCTTTTTCCCGGACGCACAAAAGGTTCTGTAAGATTTACATAACCGTCAAGATTTTCTTCACAGAGCAAAGGCTTTCCTGCTGCCACAGTTCCCAGCATAGGAACACGGCCTACATAAAGCTCCGGTTCCTTTTCTTTTGCACCAGCAAGAACTCTAAGAGAACGGGCTTTCTTTTCGCGCTGAGATAAATATCCTTTTTTCTGAAGTGCAGCAATATGATCCTGTACAGCTCTTAATGAGATGGAAAAATGTTCACTAATATCACGCACTGTTGGAGGATAAGAATTTTCCTCTGTATAACCTGCTATATAATCAAGAACCTGTTTCTGTCTTTCTGTAATTCCTTTCATAGATATAACCTCCTGAGTTGCGGTTGATTTTTTGTAAAATACCAGTACTTTTACTGTACCTTAATCTTCTTCAAAACGAGAATTAAAGAGCTCTTCAATTGCAGCTGCAGCTTCTGACTCGTCTGAACCTTCTGTTGTAAGGGTAAGCTGAGTGTTATAGCATGCACCCATAGCAATTACACCCATAATAGATTTTGCATTTACTGTTGCTCCATCTTTTGTCAAACTAACCTCGCTTTCAAACTTGTTTGCAGTCTGTGCGATAATAGCCGCCGGTCTAGCGTGAATTCCAGCTCTGTTCTGAACAGTCAAGATTTTCTCTACCATATGTTTTTCCTTTCCTTGGCCTTTGGCCCATCATAATTAGTTTAATTTTTTAGTAAGAATCGTCATTACCATTATATACAACCTGAGCATCCTCAGATTCAATCCACTTAAGAACATTCTGATTAAAATCCTTTGCAGAATTGTAACCCATATTTTTAAGTCGCTCGTTCATTGCAGCGGCTTCTATAATAATCGGAAGATTTCGTCCCGGACGAACAGGAATTTCTATCATAGGAACATTTACTCCAAGCAGTTCCATATATTTCTGCTCTGTTCCAAGGCGGTCATAGGCTTTAGAAGAATTCCAATCTTCCAGCTGAACAATAAGCTGAACTTCCTTCTGGTCACGAATGGCACCTACACCATACAAAGAAGAAATATTGATAATTCCAAGACCTCGAATTTCCATATGGTGACTAATAATTGTATTGGCACCGCGACCAAGCAAAACGTTTCCGTTTACACAACGAATATCTATAATATCATCTGCAACCAGACGATGGCCTCGTTCAACCAGTTCCAGTGCAGTTTCACTTTTTCCAACTCCAGAGTGACCATTTAATAAAATACCAATACCATAAACCTCAACAAGAACTCCATGCAAAGTCTGATGAGGAGCAAAGGTATTTGAAAAAATACGTGTAAGACGATTAGAAAATTCCGCAGAAGTCAAACTTGTCTGTAGAATTGGACAGCAGTTTTCCTCTGCAAGAGCACGAAATTCTTCTGTAGGCTCCAGATTGTAGGTAAAAACACAGCAGGGAATCTGCATTTGAAAAAACATATTAAGACTGTCTGAGGTTTTTTCTTTATGAAGCTTATTAAGATAGGCAGTTTCACCACGACCAAAAAGCTGAACTCTGCTGCTTCCAAAGGCCTCGTAAAAGCCCGAAAGTGCCAAGCCCGGTCTGTTAATTTCAGGAATAGTAATGGCTCGCGGCAAACCTCGTCTACCTGCAATACAACGCAAGTCCAAGGCATCGTGTCCAGATAATTCCAGATTGAGCAAATCCAAAACGGTGAATTTCTTTTCTGCCATAGTTTTACTATACACAGTTGAATATATTTTTTCAATACATAAATAGTGCAATTATTTAAGAAATAAGATGATTATTTAAATTTGTTTTTTCAAAGTTTCCATGTTATATTTTTAATGATGATTAAAAACAGCTCTGTTAGAGTTGAATCATCTTAGCTGGTTGTCTGACAACCAGAACAACTTGTTTTACACAGGAGATTACAACTATGACACCTTCAATTAATGCAGTAGGATTTACACTTGAACAAAAACAATCAGATATGATAGATACAAAACTTAAAAGAATATCTTATGCTGATGATCTAATTGTAGACCTTTTAATGAAAATTAAACATGACAAGGCCTATTCTTTTGATACAACAGTAAACTTCAAATGGGGAACTTCAGCCCATGTTACCGGCGAAGACTACGATTTTGGAGCAGCTTTGAACAAAATGATGGATGTTCTTGATAATAAGATTAAAAAGGAAAAGGATAAGGTACAGGAAAAGTAATTTAGAAAATGTCTTCGACATTTTCTAAATTGGCGAGTTTGCGAAGCAAACTCGTATGGGAACACTCCCATATATCTTACCTATAATAGGAATTTTTTATTCCTGCCTGAGCGCGGTATTTTGCCACAGTGCGCCGCGCTATTTTTATGCCCTCTTCATTAAGTCGCTTTGTCAAATCAGAATCAGAAAGATTTCCTTCAGTTTCAAGCAAATTTATAATCATCCTTTTTATTTTTTCTGCAGAAATTCTTTTACTACCGTCTTCATTTGAAACACCTGATGAAAAGAAATAACTTGTTGGAAAAAGTCCGTATTCTGTTTGAATATATTTACTATTATTACGGGCTGCCATTCTGGATACAGTTGACTCGTGAATTCCAAGAGCCTGGGCCAACTGGCGTCTAGTCAGAACGTTCAAATTTCCCGGCCCATTTAAAAAAAAGTTCAACTGAGCTTTTACAATATAGCAGCACTGAAGCACAAGTGTATTTTCTCTGTAAGTAAGATTTTCCAGAAAAGCTTTTGCCCGCCCAACACTTTCTTTATCAAAAGTAAAATCCGGAGATATTCTAAGCTCAGGAAGCAGTCCGGAAGCATATTTTACCTGAAAATGACTTTTTTCATCACCAGAAACAAGACCATGCCAAATTTCGTCAGAAGCAAGACTTCCTTCCTTACGCTCAACTGTTAAAACAACATCCGGCTTTTCATAATCAGCTCCAGAATCTACACTATAGCCCTGAGCTGGACGAGGATTAAGAGAAAGCACAAAATGAAGCATTTCTTCAACCGCAGTTTCGTTTAATTCCAGCTTATCCAGTACAATTTCGGGTGCGAAAGCCTTTTTATGCCATTTTTCACGAAAATCCTGCAATTTTCTTAAAATCCGCTGAGGTTCGGGAGGATTCAAAATATCAAGATGACCGTCAAGAATAAAAAGTGAAAGCTGGTCTGCTTTGGAAGATATGCGGGCCTGAACCAGAAGACTTTCTTCCAGATTACGACAACAGGTTCCTACAGGATCCATGCGCTGAATTCTGTCTATGCACTCTTGCAGCATTTTAGAATTCTGCAGGGGACGACTTTTATCTATCAAAGTTTCAGGAGAAAGAAGCGAACCATAACAACCATTTTCATCAAGATTATATATTAATTTTTGGGAAAGGCTGTATTCATCATCAGAAAGCTTCATAGAATTTAACTGATGAAGAAGATGCTGCTGTAGAGATTCACTTTTGTCTTTGGTATTTTCCAGCATCTGTTCTGATGCTGCAGAAGAAGCTTTACTTCTTAACATGTCGCCGGCATTAGAATTGTCGCGAACTATTTCAAGGGCAGGATTTTCACTAACCTCTTTATAAATTGCCTCGCGCAAATCTGCAGTAGTCATTGCAAGAAGAGAAAGAGCCTGAATCTGTCTTTGAGAAAGCTTTTGTTTTTGTATCTGACTTTGATGTGAAAACTGCTTTTGATTCAAAAAAATGCCTCGTTTTTATTGTAGCACAATTTTTTATATGACTGTATACTTTGCTTATGAAAAAGCTTGAAGATTTTGGTCTTTCCCTTGGGGAAATTCTTTTACCTAAAAATATTGATGTTTCCAGCTGGTCCGTTATTGCCTGTGACCAGTATACTCAGGATTTAGAATATTGGAAAAGGGTCGAGGCAGCGGCAGCTGGAAAAGCCAGCACCCTGAATCTGATTTTGCCAGAGGTTTACCTTGCTTCGCCAGATAAGGCGGCGAGGATTGAAAAGATTCGCAATACTATGCAGGAATACTTGAAGGGTAATGTTTTTGCTCCTGAACGAAAATGCATGGTTTACCTGGAACGCCAGACTGCCTTTGGCAGAACACGCCGCGGCCTTGTTGCTCAAATTGATTTGGAAACCTACGAATGGAAGCCTTTTAGCAAGGCCAATATTCGCGCAACAGAAGCAACAATTGTTGAACGTATTCCGCCCCGCATGGAAATTCGCCGCGGTGCTGCCTTGGAACTGCCCCACATTATGCTTCTTGTTGATGACAAAGACGATTTACTGATTGGAGGAGCAGCATCCCTAACCAAAAATAAAGGAAAGCCCTTACTTTATGAGGGTCAACTAATGTGTAACGGCGGTTCCATTAAGGGTTGGGCTCTTGAAAATGAAGAGGAAGTTGCCCTTATTACAGAAGCTGTAAGTAAACTGGCCGAAAAAAAACGGGAAGCAGATGGTTCCACCTTTCTTTTTGCAGTAGGAGATGGAAATCATTCTCTTGCAACTGCAAAGGCTGTTTGGGATGAGTACAAGACCTCTTTACTTGCTAAGGGAGCTGATGAAAAAGCCTTGAAGGAATGTCCGGTTCGTTATGCCCTTGTAGAAATTGTAAACATTTATGATGCTGGCCTAACCTTTGAACCAATTCACAGAGTAATCTTTAATTGTGATACAGAAGGTCTGATTAAAAAACTTGCCGAAAAGCTGGATGGAAGCCTCTGCGAACTTTCGACAGCCGCTGAACTGGATGCAGAAGTAAAAAAATCTCATGCCGATTTTGGATTTGCCTTCCGTAAAGACGGCAAACAAAAGTACCTTCTTTTAAAAACAAACATAACTGAGCTTGCAGTAGCAAGACTGCAGCCAGAAATTGATACTTTCTTAAAAGCCTCTTCTGAAGCAAAAACAGAAATTGACTACATTCACGGAAGTGAAGAAGTTTTGAAGCTTGGAGAACGAGATAATGCTGTTGGTATTCTTTTACCGCCAATTGCAAAGGACTCTTTCTTTGAAACAATCAGTGGACGGGGACCGCTACCACGAAAAAGCTTTAGCACGGGCGAAGCTGATGAAAAACGCTTTTATCTGGAATGTCGCAGACTTTTTAACTCTTAAGTAAAAGATGTGAAATATGAGTGCCGTACTGCTCTGCAGTGCGGCAGCAGCGTTCCCAGCACAAATCTGCAATAGTTTTAAATTGACAGTTTGCATAATTCGAGCGGAGCTCTTCCGGCTTTTGCACAAGAAGGCAAGATCTGGAGGCTCCTTCTTTTTTGTTTAATTCACAAACTGCTTCAAAAGTAGTTCCACTTCCTGCAAAAAAATCCATTATAAGTGCATCCTTTGGCAGACTAGAAATCTTTAAAAGATGAGTAATAAGAGAAACCGGCTTTGGATTATCAAAAAGCCCTTTTTGTCCTAAAAGCGAATCTAAATGCTTTTGAGCAGCCCTTGTAGATTCAACATTTTCTATTATATTACGGGGAATTACCTCTTCATCTTCTTCATTAAAAATCTTAATTCGAGGAACCTTATTATAATCTGGAGCTGCTCCCCAGAAAATGCGTTTTTGAGCAATTAGTTCTTTCATTTCGCTTTGGCTTACCATCCACTGGCGTGTCCAGACAAGTCCAGAAGGAGAAGTTATGGAATAAAAATTTTTGTGTTTTGGATTTGACCTTTTTTCTGTAAAAGAAATACTGCCGGAAAACCAGTTTCCTCTAGGGTCATTATCAACATTTTTTTTAGCCCAGGAGGTTTGCAAACTCTCTTTAAATGGTTTTAATTGACTTTTATCGCAGGCATAGCACAAGGTATGCTGCTGTAAAGTACGAGACCAGCGGTCTTTCTTTCCTTTGCCGTGAAGCCACATAAAATCATTTACAAAATTTTCTTCACCAAAAATCTGATCACAAAGAAGTTTTAAAGTGTAAAGTTCACTCTGGTCAATAGCAATAAAAATACAACCTGATTTTTTTAACAGAAGCTTTGCCGCCTTTAATCTGCGGCTCATAAAGCTAAGCCAGGCTGAATGAATATCTTGATTTACAGAAAAGGAGTCATCGTAAGTAAAGCTTTTTCCAGTATTATAAGGAGGGTCAATATAAATAAAATCGATTTTTTCTGCCATTTCTGTGCCAAGCTTTAAAAGCACAGGGTAATTATCACCTTCAATAAAAAGATGAGGACCTTCTGTTTTTTCAACAGCTTCAATTTCTATATGACAAGCTTTTTCTTTATCATCATAAATTTCGGGATAGTCGGTCCAGGAAAAAGACAGCATAGTAGAATTATAACGCAAAAAAAGGAGAGGGCTCAAGTTCGATAGGAAATTTTCCCTAGTTTTTTACTTTATTTAGTTGAAGTATTTCTTTATAAGAGGTCTATATCTTTGAAATTCAGTGTTAAATATCAAATTATTATATTTTTTTATCAAATTTTTATATTTTCTTGACATATTGAATATCTGATTTATAATTTAAAAAAACAAAAAAGTGTTTGATTTAAACTTAGTTTTTATTGGACACATTGGAGGAACAAGTGAAAAAACTATTAACAGCAATCTCTATGGTTGCATTGCTGGCTTCAGCAGTATTTGCAGAAACATTTACTTTCGATATTTCTGCTGCAAAAGAGGGAACAACTCAGGCTTTCCCTTACAATCAGTATGGTCCTAACTATCAGGCCACACCTTCTTTTACACACCGCATCAAGAGCAAGAAGCCAGTTGCTGGTGATACTGTAGAAATTTATTTCAAGGGTACTTCTAATATGGATTTGCCATACATTGCCGTTGACCTGGTTGATAACAGTCCTGCTGCAAGCTATTGGACAATTCTTACTCCAGCTGATCAGCAGGCTCAGCTTGCTGCTACTGATATTAAAGCAGGAACTCCTTTTGAAGGACACATTACATACACTTTGGACAAAGATGTAAAAGGTGCTTTGGTTTTCTGTATGCGTTATGATGATAACGACTTAGTTGCACAGTATGGTCGCGTTGGAAAAGAAGCAAAAATCACATTCGAAAAGGTTGTTGAATCTTCTAACTTTGCACAGGTAAAGACACGCAAGCCAAAGACATGGAAGGTTGATGTTACACAGGCTATGAAGCTTATCGAAATGCAGGCAAGCTTCAATGATGACGGTTCAGTTTCATGGTACAGCTCTGTATTTGCTATCACAGAACTCTTCAAAGGTGATCTTCCAATTAAGGGTGATAAAATTACTCTTACATATAAGGGAAGCACAGACATTGCAATTCCAGAATTGAACCTTACATTGGTTGAAAACACAGCTGCTGTAGGCTGGTGGAGAGACCTTGTAAGCAACAACAATGATGAGAAGTGGTACACATGGGCAAAAGACATTGAGCCTGGAAAAGTATTCAAAGCAACAGCTACAATTCCTGTAAACGTTTCTGTTGAAGAAGGAATTTCTATCCAGATGTGGTATGCTCCATATGAAGGATCAAAGAGCTGCTTTATTAAGTTTGCTAAATAAAAATTAGTATAAACTAGTAAGAAAAAGGCCGCCTGAAATGAGTAATTCAAATCAGGCGGCCTTTTTTTGTTTGCTTATATTCTTGATTACAGTTTAGATAGCGGCAAGTCCTTTCTTCAAATCTTCGATAATATCGTCAACATTTTCCAGACCGACAGAAACACGAACCATTCCGCCGTCAATGCCGGCTGCGACGAGCTGTTCATCGGTGAGCTGGCGGTGTGTAGCAGAGGCCGGGTGAAGAACACAGGTACGGATATCTGCAACGTGAACCTCGTCGCAGGCAAGCTCAAGAGCATCCATAAAGCGAACAGCAGCAGAACGACCGCCTTTAATGCTGATGCTGATAACGCCACAGGTTCCGTTTGGAAGATACTTCTGTGCACGCTCGTAGTACTTGTCGCCAGGGAGCCCAGGATATGTAACCTTGGCAATTTTGTCGGAGGTTTTGAAGAATTCGGCAACCTTGCGGGCGTTCTGGCAGTAGCGTTCCATGCGAACAGGAAGGGTTTCAAGGCCCATGTTCAGATAGAAGGCGCTCTGAGCGGCAGGGTAACAGCCGAAGTCACGCATCAACTGAGTACGTGCTTTTACGATATAAGCGGCTTTACCGAAGTCTCCCACATAACGGAGTCCATGGTAGCTTTCGTCTGGTTCTACCATATCAGCAAATTTGCCGGTCTTTTTATAAGCGGCTTCCCAGTCGAAGTTTCCGCTGTCAACAATTGCACCGCCGCCCTGTACTGCGTGACCGTCCATGTACTTTGTTGTAGAGTGAACAACGATGTCGGCGCCCCATTCGAAAGGACGGCAGAGAACTGGAGTTGCAAAAGTGTTATCTACAATAAGAGGAAGATTGTTGTCATGAGCAGCCTTAGCCCAGGTTTCAAAATCAAAAACTGTAAGAGCAGGGTTTGCAAGAGTCTCGCCAAAAATACACTTTGTATTAGGCTTAATTGCCTTGCAGATTTCTTCATAACTGGCATCAACATCAACCCAGATACATTCAATACCAAGCTTTTTAAGAGTAAAACCAAAGAGGTTGATTGTTCCCCCGTAAATCGAAGCAGAAGCGATAAAGCTGTCGCCGGCAGAACAAAGATTCAAAACAGAAAGAAGAGATGCTGCCTGTCCACTTGTAGTGAGCATACAGCCAACGCCACCTTCAAGGTCAGCAATCTTTTTTTCAACTGCATCACAAGTTGGATTTGCAAAGCGTGAATACATAAATTCAGTAGGCTTATCAAAAAGAGCCGCAACGTGGTCGCAGCTGTCAAAGCGGTAAGTAGTGCTCTGCACGATTGGAATAGTTCCAGGTCCGCCATTTTCCGGTTTATAGCCTGAATGTAAAACTTTTGTTTCGATTTTCATAATTGCGCCTCTTTTTCAAAATATACTTCTGGCGGTGCTATAGAAAAAAACTTGAACCGCCTTTTTATAGATTTTAATTATACTGAAAAACTTTAATATGATAAATATCTTTTATTTCCAGCCTTCCCAGATTTTCTGACATATGCCGACTGTCGCTTCCGTTTTTCCGTTACGGCAGACCGGCTGCTTCAAAAGTGCTGCCTGATTCTCAAAAAGCTTCCCTTCTTTTTCACTGTCGTCCAGGTAAGCGATGCTGGCATAATCCTTAGCCTTTTTATCAATCAGTGCATCCAGGGCTGCGTCTCGTCCGCCTTCAGTGCGGGCAAGGGCCGTCACTACAGAGTCAAACTCGCCGGCAGACATCTCTTTTTCCTTGAGGTCTACAAACTGAAAAGGAATGCGGCGTTCCTTAAAAAATCTCTGCGCCGCCTTGCAGTCAAAACTTTTATTTGTACCAAAAATCTGAATCATAAAATCAGTA
>ODAI012413201.1_pt1 | contig 20928 bp, 23 predicted proteins | sample 1539321 | NCBI WGS metagenome assembly ODAI01 (sample SAMN02144231, study PRJEB22623) | gut metagenome | biome: sheep rumen | host: Ovis aries | place: New Zealand
AAGTAGGCGGAGGTTAACTCGTAGGTTATCAACGTATTAAACAGTACTCCTGTGTGTCGCGCGACACACAGGAGTACTGTTTAATACGTTGATAACCTACGAGTTAACCTCCGCCTACTTCACCATACCGCTGAAGCCCATGAAGGCAAGGGCCAGGATTCCCACGCTGATGATGGCGATGGGAACGCCCTTGAAGGCCTTGGGAACGTCGTTCAGGGCCAGGTGCTCCCGGATACCCGCGAAGATTACCATGGCCAGGCCGTAGCCCAGGGAAGTGGCAAAGGCATACACCAGCGCCTGTCCCAGGTTGAGCATACCGCCGGGAACGAAGGAGAACTGCTTGGTAACCACGTTGATAGCCACACCCAGCACCGCGCAGTTGGTGGTGATCAGGGGCAGGAAGATACCCAGGGCCTGATACAAGGCGGGGCTCACTTTCTTCAGCACGATCTCTACCATCTGCACCAGGGCGGCGATCACCAGGATGAAGGCGATGGTCTGCAGGAACGTGAGGCCGAAGGGAACCAGCAGGTACTGGTTGATCAGGTAGGTGACCAGCGTAGCCAGGGTGATCACGAAGCACACGGCCATGGACATGCCCGTGGCGGTGGAAAGCTTGTTGGACACGCCCAGGAACGGGCAGATTCCCAGGAACTGGGCCAGGACGATATTGTTGACAAAAATTGCCGAGATGATAATCAGAAAGTACTCCATAGCCTAGTTCTTTTTAACGAATTTGTTGAACAGTACCATCAGATAGCCCAGGCACAGGAATGCACCGGGAGCCATCACGAAAGCCAGCATGCCGTCGTTGCCGCCGATGAAGTTGAAGCCGAAGGCGCTTCCGGAACCCAGGATTTCACGCACCAGGCCCAGCACGGTGAGCGAGCAGGTGAAGCCAAGGCCCACGCCCAGACCGTCACAGGCGCTTTCCAGCACGCCATGCTTGTTGGCGAAAGCCTCCGCCCGGCCCAGCACGATACAGTTGACCACGATAAGCGGGATAAACAGACCCAGGGTCTCGTACATGGCAGGGGTGTAGGCCTGCATCAGGAACTGAAGCAGGGTCACGAAAGTGGCGATAACCACGATATACACCGGAATGTGCACCTTGTCCGGCACCACCGGGGCGATGGCCGATATGGCCATGTTGGACAGGACCAGCACAAAGAGCGTAGCCAGGCCCATGCTAAGGCCGTTGATGGCCGAAGTCGTGGTGGCCAGCGTAGGGCACATGCCCAGCAGCAGCACAAAGGTAGGGTTGTTCTTAACCAGACCGTCGCCGATCAGTTTCAGTTTGTTACTCATTGCTCTGTCCTCCGTTGTTTATGGTTTTGAAAGCCTCCAGGGCATTTTTCACAGCCTCCGTATAGGCCCGGGAAGTAATGGTGGAAGCGGTGATGGCGTCCACGTCGCCCCCGTCCTTTTTCACGGAAAGGATTTTGCTGGAAGGGTCGAATCCCTTCCACTGGGCCATGAACTTTTCGTCGGTATTGCACTTGGCGCCCAGGCCGGGGGTCTCCGACTGGGAGAGCACCGAGGTATTGCACACGACACCGTCCGGGGTAACGCCCACCATCAGGGTGAGGTTTCCGCCGAAGCCCACCGTCGTGGACTCGATGGCATATCCCACCACGGAAGCACCTTCCGTAGCCTCATAGTAATTGTACGTTTTGTCACCGACCGAAACCGACTTGTAGGCCGTCTCGGAGAAAGCGGGCAGCACCTGGGCAATGGCCCGGTTGGTCTTTTCCGCCGCCGCTTTGTCGATGGGATCTTTGGTCAGCGCATAGGCGCCGCCCAGCAGGGCCGAGCACACCAGGCAGGTTGTACCCAGCACCAGCACCATATTGGTCAGGTTGGATTTTACGGCCATAGCTTATTTCCTCCCGAATTTTTTCTGTTTGAAGCCCATGTTGATGAGCGGAACCAGCGAGTTCATGATCAGGATGGCGAAGGAAACGCCTTCCGGATAGGATCCGAAATAACGGATGAGCACCGTAAGAAGGCCGATACCCACGCCGAACACCACACCGCCCCAGGTTGACATGGGGGAGGTCACATAGTCGGTGGCCATGAAGCAGGCACCCAGGATGAGACCGCCGGTGAGCAGGTTGAAGAGCGGGTCCGTGAAGCGGGCCGGATTGACGCCCCAGAAGACCAGGGAAGTCAGGGCCACGGTGCACAGAATGCTCAGGGTGATCCAAGGCTTGATGACCTTGCGGACGCACAGGTACACGAAACCGGCCAGAAGGGCCAGTGCGCAGACTTCGCCGGCGCTGCCGCCCAGGTTGGCGAACAGCATCTGGCTGTAGTTATACCCGTGCTCGGCCATGATATCCTGCACGGTGGCACCCTGCATCAGGCCTTCCTGGATGGCGCCCAGCGGGGTGGCACCCGTGACGGCATCGGCCCCGAACAGACCCTGAGGCTGGCTCCAGGTGGTCATGTAGGTAGGGAACGAGACCAGCAGGAACACACGGCCCACCAGGGCGGGATTCCAGATGTTCTGGCCCAGGCCGCCGAACGTCATCTTGGCAACGCCGATGGCTACCACGGCACCGATCACAATCACCCACCAGGGCGTGGTATACGGCACGTTCAGCGCCAGCAGGATACCGGTAATCACAGCCGACAGGTCCCCGATGGTGGACGGTTTTTTCAGCAGATATTTGGTAATGGCCCACTCCAGCAGCACGCAGGAGGCAACGCTCACAGCCATCACCAGCATTTCCCTCCATCCGTAGAACACAAAGGAACAGAGGACGGCCGGGACGAGCGCAATCACCACATCCAGCATCAGGGAACGGGTAGAGTCCTTGGAATGGATGTGCGGAGACGGAGATACTATTAATTGACTCATAGTTGATTACTTTTTAGCGTCAGCACTTGCTTTGGCGGCCTCTGCAGCGGCTTTAGCGGCAGCGGCGCGGGCACGGATATTACCCAGCACGATGCCCTTGCCGATCCGGATGTTGTCCAGCAGCGGAATCTGCGCAGGGCAGGAGTACAGGCAGCAGCCGCACTCGATGCAGTCCTGGGCGGCATTCTGCTCCATGGCATCCCAGTCTTTGGCGCGGGCGAGTTTGTTCAGCAGGAAAGGTTCCAGACCCATCGGGCAGGCATCGGCACACTTCCCGCAGCGGATACAATGGCTTTCGGGAGCGCGACGGGTTTCTTTCTCGGTGAGCAGCAGCAGGGCGCCCGTACCCTTTACGGTGGCGGCGTCCAGGTTGGCCACAGCCCGGCCCATCATGGGACCGCCGCTGATTACTTTGGCGGCATTCTCCGGAACGCCTCCCAGGTAATCCAGGATATAGCGGAGGGGTGTTCCCACCCGAACCAGCAGGTTCGCCTGCTTGGGGGCGCATTGACCAGTAATGGTAACGGAGTTGTCTACGATGGGCTTGTTCTTCTGAACCGCATCATATACGGCCAGCGCGGTGGCTACGTTCTGCACCACGGCCCCAACGCTGATAGGGAGGGCGCCGGAACCCACCTGACGGCCCATAACGGCGTCGATCAGCTGCTTTTCACCGCCCTGCGGATACATCATCTTCATTTCCATCACCTCGATTCCGCTGAAGCCCAACTTGCCGATGACCTCACGGATATGGGCGATGGCCTCGGGCTTGTTCTCTTCAATGGCGATGGTGCAAGGGACACCGCCCATCACCTGCTTCAGGATGGCGGCTCCCACCACGACTTGCTCCCCTTTTTCCAGCAGGGTGCGGAAGTCGGAGGTAAGGTAAGGCTCGCATTCGCAGCCGTTGATGATCACCCGCTCGCACTTGGAACCCGGAGGCGGGCTCAGTTTCACGTGCGTGGGGAAGGTGGCACCGCCGAGGCCCACAACGCCGCCCATACGGATTTTGTCCAGGATGGCCTTGTTGTCGGCGGGAATCTCGGTGACCAGGGGGTCGGAGGTGTCGATGGTTTCCAGCCACTCGTCGCCTTCCACCGCGATCTCGATATGGGTGGAGGGGCGGCCGGAAAGGTCTGCCCGGGGGCCGATGGATTTGACCGTTCCCGACACGGAGGAATGAATGAAGGCGCTCACGAAGCCGCCCGGCTCCGCAATCACCTGACCCACTTTCACTTTGTCTCCCACGGCCACCACCGGGACAGCGGGGGCGCCGATATGCTGGGCGACGGAAATGTACACGGTGGGAGCCAGGGGAAGCGGCTCGATGCGGCATTCCCGGGACATCTTGTTGTCGTGCGGATGTACGCCGCCGATAGAGAATGTATGCTTACTCATCTTTCTTTTCCTCCTTCACTTTAGCGACAGAGACAGCCTCTGCCGGAGCATTTGCCCGTACAGGGTCGCGAAGCGACGCGGAGGCAGAGGCTGCCTCTGCCGCTTTCTGCTGACGGAGTTTAATGCGGGATTTGATGTTCTCTTTATCTAAGGGCTTGGGGAAATTCACCCCGTGGATGGCGCCGGTGGGGCACATGGCCTCACATTCGCGGCAGAGCTTGCACTTGGCCGGATCTATATAGGCCACATTGCCTTCTACCGTGATGGCGTCGTGCGTACAAGTCTTGGCGCAGATGCCGCAGCCGATACAGGCGTTGGCGCAGGCCTTCTTGGCAACGGGACCCTTGTCCTTGTTCACGCAGCTGACGAACTCCCGCATGCCGCGCGGACCCTTCGGCCGGATTTCGATGATGTGCTTGGGGCAGGCCTTGGTGCAGGCGCCGCAGGCGGTGCACTTTTCCTCATCCACGACAGGCAGTCCCGTCTGAGGATCCATGAAAAGGGCGCCGAACTGGCAGGCGGCCACACAGTCTCCGCAGCCCAGGCAGCCATAGGAACAGCCTGTGTCGCCGGCATAAAGGGTAGCCTTCACGGCGCAGGAGGAGAACCCGTCGTAGCTGTTCACCTTGGGACGGGCCTGGCACGTACCGTTACAGCGCACCACCGCCACCTGGGGGGCTTTGGCTTTCACCTCATAGCCCAGGATAGCGGCCACCTGGGCCATGGTGTCGTTTCCGCCCACCGGACAGTAATTGTTGTCCAGGTTGGGCGCTTTCACGGCAGCTTCCGCAAAAGCCCGGCAGCCGGCAAAACCGCAGCCGCCGCAGTTGGCACCAGGCATCACCTTTTCCACTTCGTCAATCCGGGGGTCTTCCTCTACCTTGAACTTCTTGGCCACTAGATACAGGATCAGGGCCAGCAGAAGTCCCAGGACGGTTACCACCGCGACAGTCCAAATGATGATGTTAACCATAATTTATCCTTTTATTGTAAATACATATTCGTTTTTCAGGCGGTCCCGCAGAAGCCACAGGAGCAGGTAATACAAGGCCACGGCTCCAATTCCGGACAATCCCGCAGGGACTTCGGCCACACCCAGGGCCACCAGCAGCAGGATCACGCCCAGCAGCACCAGCAGCGGAATAAAGTAGGCCAGCCACACGGCCTTCATCCCCATGGAGGCTTTCAGCACAACCTCTACCTCGTCGCCGACCCCATAGCCGGCATACGGGTCCGTGGGCACTTCGATCGCCTTTTCCGCGACATCGGCCATTCCGCACAGCCCGGCGGCATGGCACTGGGAACAGGCCGCATGCTGCTCGATGGCCACAGTGGTGGTCTGGGGGGTTATCCGGACAATCCGGCCTTTATGGTTCACCTCTTCTTTCATCGGTCCTGGACAGCGGTTAAATCATACTTCAAGTGGTCGAAGCTTTTCAAATACCCCCGCATGGCGCCTACCCTGAGCGGTGCCCAGAAGGCCACCGGTACCTGGTTGGCATCGTCCGACAGCCATATTTTCACATCTTCGTCGCCGGCGAAAACAGCCCCCGTAACCACGGAACAGCGCAGGAACCGGCACCGGACTTTCCCGAGTCCCTTAACCTTTACCGTTTCCAGGCCGCAGTTGGTCAGGTGAATATGGAAAATGGTGTCGTCGATGGCGAAATTGAGCCCGTAATGCTCTCCCTCCTTCATCCGGGAAACGTCCATCCGCCGCAGGAAATACACCAGCGAAGGGATGTCGCACACACAGTCCACAAGGGGGATGTCCAGCGTCTTGTTCCCTTCCGAGGTATTCTCCACCCGGGCATGGATTACCCGCGATGCCCAGTCGTAATGGAACAGGTTGTACGCGGCATACGTACCCTCATGGGTATCCCGCAGGCATTTCTGGGGAACCAACGACTCCCGGTGGAACCAGCCTTCGAAATGCTCGCGGATTTTGAAAAACACATCAAAGAAAGGGGCTGTCCGGGCCGACACCGTGCTGTGATACACGGGCAGGCCGTTCTCCATGCCGCCGTTTTCCAGCTGCAGGCGCGCACTGGCCACTTCCGTATTCACCGCGCCCCATTTGTAAGAGACGCCGTATGTGATATCCTCTCCGGGGGAGAAGACGGTATCCTGGGTGAAAGGAATGCAGGAAGCCCTTTCCTGCGCAAGGACAGAAAGGGGAAACAAAATGGCCCATATGAAAAACCAGCGGCGCATTCTCAGAACTCTGCCTGCTGGTCGAAGTTATAATCGGAGGGTGCGTCTGAAGGGGCATTGACACCGCTGGCCACCGGCCCCTGCTGCGCATAGACATCCAGGCTCTGGTCCGGTTCCACGAACTTCACCTGGGCGGCCTTGTACTTCATTTCAATGTCACAGACCTCTCCGTTACGGTGCTTGGCAATGACCAGATAGGCTTTTTCCTTGTCTTCCGGATTGTCCGACATGCCTACGAAGTCTGGCCGATGGATGAAGATGACCATATCCGCATCCTGCTCGATGGAGCCGGATTCGCGGAGGTCGCTGAGCTGGGGCTTTCCCATGCCGCCGGTACGCTGGACTGCGTTTCGGGAAAGCTGGGACAGGGCGATGATGGGAATGTCCAGCTCTTTGGCCGTAGCCTTGAGCGTACGGGAAATGGCGGCCACTTCCTGCTCACGCAGGCCCCTGAGCTCTGCCGGGCCCTGCATCAGCTGCAGATAGTCCACCACAATCAGGCGCACGCCCTTCTGCTTGACCAGGCGTTTGGCCTTGGTGCGGAACTCCATGATGGGAATGCCCGGCGTGTCGTCGATGTACAAGGGGGCCTTGGACAGGCGCTTGAGCGTGTCTTCCAGCTGCACCCACTCGTAGCTTTCCAGTTTCACGCCGCCTTTGATCTTTTCTCCGGACAGACCGGACTCGGTGGTAATGAGGCGCTTCCCAAGCTGGTCTGCGCTCATTTCCAGGGAGAAGACGGCAACGGGCATATTGGCCTCTACCGCCGCGTTGCGGGCGATGTTGAGGGCGAAGGCGGTCTTACCCACGGAGGGACGGGCCGCCAGGATGATCAGGTCTGAGCGCTGCCAGCCCTGGGTGACCCGGTCTACGGACGGGAAGCCCGACGGGACACCGGACAGGCCGGTTATCTGCTGCAGCTCCTGAAGGTTGTCCAGCACGGAATTGATGATGGAGCCGATATCCTGGACATCCCGCTTCACGTTGTTCTGGATGGCGGCGAACACCTTGCTCTGGGCGTTGTCTATGAGGTCGTCCACATTGGTGGACTCGTCGAAAGACTGCTTGAGGATTTCGTACGAGGCCGTAATCAGATCCCGCTGGATGGTTTTCTGCTTCAGGATCTTGATGTAATACTCGATATGGGCCGCCGCACCGATGTTCTGCGACAGGCGGGCCAGGACGACAGGGCCCCCGACCGCTTCCAGGTTGCCCTGCGCGCGGAGTTTCTCGCTGACGGTTACCAGGTCGATGGACACGTGGTCGTTCACCAGCGCCGACATGGCTTCGAAGATCATCCGGTGCTGGGGGTCGTAGAAACACGCCGCGGAGAGTTCCTCCATAGACTCGTCTATGGTGGCCGGCTCTACCAGCATGGCTCCCAGCACAGCCTCTTCCACATCCAGCGCCTGCGGGGGCTTATTCCCCATCAGCGTTTCCAGATTGAGGGGCTGCTCGGAATGGTTCTTTCTGCGCGAAGACTCCGCCATAAGGAATAAGGCTATTCAAATTCCGGATTGATGATGATGCGGCCGCAATGCTCGCAGATGATCAGCTTGCGGTTGGAGGCAATCTCTACGCGGCGCTGCGGGGTGATGGTGTTGAAGCAGCCTCCGCAGGAGTCTCCGTTGTAGATGCCCACCACGGCCAGATGGTTGTGTACGCTGGCACGGATGCGCTCATAGGCGCTCATGGTGCGGGCATCGATCTTGGCGGCGCATTCGTCGCGGCGCTTCTGGAGCACGGCCTCTTCCTTGGCGGTGGATTCCACGATGGCGTCCAGCTCTTCCTTCTTGGCTTTCAGGTCATCGTTGCGGATGGAAAGACGGTCTTTGATATCCTCGGCCTGGGCCTTGAGGGCGCCGATCTCTGCACGGGTGTCAACGATCTTCTTCTCTTCGATCTGGCGGAGCAGTTCCTGGTTCTCGATCTCCTTGTTCAGGGAATCGTACTCCCGGGAGTTGGAGATGGTTTCCAGCTGGCGCTGATACTTCTCGATGGTGCTTTCATGCTCCGCAATGGAGAGTTTGGCATCCGCGATGTTCCGGTTCATCTGATCCATGGTGGCCGAAATGGCCGCGCTGCGCTCCTTCAGGGAAGCGATTTCGTCTTCCAGGGCTGCCACCTCCGAGGGGAGCTCACCGCGAAGCTGGATGATCTTGTCAATCTCGGAATCCGCAGCCTGCAGCTCATACAAGGTCTTGAGTTTTTCCTCTACGGGCATGTCGGAATCGGCGAAATTCTTCTGCAGGGACACAAAAGTCTCCCTGTTGTCGATCGGGGCCTCCACTTTCTTGGCGGCGGTAGTTTTCTTGGTTGCCATATAATTTATCAATCGATTAATATTTTACAATCAAAAGTAGTGGACAGGGTTGCTCCTGCCCAGATTGGCGCATTTGTAGCTTGCAAAGGTAGGAAAATTTTTCCGTATCTCTGCCAAGAAAATATCCACAATCTCCACTTCGCTCTCAAAATGGCCGATGTCCATGACCATGAATCCGTCGGGCGTGAAAAAATTGTGGTAGGAAACATCCGCCGTGATATACAGCTGGGCGCCGGCGTCAAGGGCAAGGCCGATCTCCGAACCGCCGCTTCCGCCAAGGAGCGCCACCCGGGAAATGGGCGTTTCCAGGGGCTTGGAACTGCGGATGAGCTGCACGCCGAAGCGCTCTTTCACGAAAGCGATGGCTTCCGCTCCGGTCATCGGCTTTTCCCAATTGCCGATGCAGCCCAGGCCGTAGCCCTCCGGGCCGGGTTCCAGGAACTCCACGTCTTTGAGGCCGATCCGATCCGCCATGGCGCCGCTCACGCCCCGGGCCACCTTATCCGCCGTAGTATGGGCGGCATACACGGCCACTCCCTGCTTCACGGCCTTCATCACGGCCGCGCCCACGGGATCGTCGGCGCTGATGTGGCGGATGCCCTTGAAAATGAGCGGGTGATGCGTGACCACCATGTCGCAGCCCTTCTCCACAGCCTCGTCTATCAGTTCCGGCGTGCAGTCGAAGCCCACCAGGACGCCCTTTACAGGGTCTTCGGGGCTGCCGATCAGCAGCCCGCTGTTGTCCCAGCTTTCCTGGATAGAGAGCGGGGCGAAGGCCTCCAGGGCCCGCGTGATGTCCCCTACTTTCATAGCGCTTTCCTCACGGCTTTCAACTGGGCCTGAATTTCCTTGAGAATCGTGAGGGCTTTCACCTGTTTTTCCACGGAACGGCGGTCCTGCTGCAGACGGAGGGCGGCGCCCTCCAGGGTGAGCCCCTGCTTTTTCACCAGGAACTGGATCTGCTGCAACGTTTCCACATCTTCCGGATGGTACAGGCGGTTGCCCTTGGCATTGCGGTCCGGCTTGATGAACTTCTCGAAATAATTGCTCCAGTAGCGTATAGCTGAAGTGTTTTCACCCAGCAGCTGCGCTACTTCTCCCATCGTGTATATTAATTTGGCCATATGTTACAAAGATAGCAATTTTTCCCATTCGCGGGGCAAATCGGCCCATTATTAACCCAAAAAGCGAACTATCAGGCCTTTTTATGGGGCTGATGGGAGAAACTGCGGCGGGGACCCTCCTCCTCCAGCCAGTGGTCGTGGTCGAAGGCCTCGCCGGGGAAGGCATAAGAGCCTTCATGGTCTATGGTGAAAGCCATATAGGTGATGGGAAGGCCCATCTCCAGGAACATTTTCTCGTAAAATGTCTGCACCTGCGTCACCTCTGCGGGCGCATCGATCGGATTGTGATAAATGTCTGTTCCACAGGCAAGCACCTGGAGGTCATTGACTTTGCAGACCGCCTGGGTGTATTCATAGAGATAACGGGAGTCTGTCTTGAGGTGCACGACGCCGCCGGGGCGAAGGAATTTCCGGTAGCGCTCCAGGAAAAGCGGAGAACTGAGGCGGGCGTTCTCGCTGCCGCGCAGCTGCGGGTCCGAGAAAGTGAGCCAGATCTCAGAGACCTCCCCCGGGCCGAAGAAAGCGTCGATGAACTCGATGCGGGTGCGCAGGAAAGCCACGTTGGGGAGAGCGTTCTCAGTAGCATACTTGGCCCCTTTCCAGAGCCGCGCGCCTTTGATATCCACGCCGATATAATTGATCTCCGGGTGCCTGATGGCCAGGGCAATGGTGTAGTCGCCTTTGCCGCAGCCCAGCTCCAGCACGATCGGATGGTCGTTCCCGAACATCTCCTCCCCCCATCGGCCTTTGATGGCATGGTCCCTGAGCCGCAGCTCCCGGGAACCGGGCTCCTTATCCAGTACGGCCGAGGCATCCGGCTGCACCAGGCAGCGGAAAGTCTCGTTCTCGGCAAATTTCTTCAGTTTCCCATGTCCCATAAACACCTGTTTTACAACGTTTACGTAAAAGCCCAGCCGTAAACAGCAGGGGTTTCCTGTAATCGCCTGTCAGTCAAACGATTGAGCGACAACCAATCCCAAGCCTCGGAGCCATTCCCGGCTGTCTGAATACGGGATGGCCACGGTGAGGGTCCAGACGCCATGCTGGTAAGGACGCACGCCGCGGCGGTAAGGCTGCAGCACCTGACGGGAGAACAGCGAAGACCGTCCTTCCAGCGGCAGATACACATTCTCCGTGAAAACCGAGTCCGAAGGGGAAGTCCAGGTGACCCTCAGAGGCAGTTCCCGGGCCTCCTGCAGGGCGGCAGGATAGCCGTCCAGCCGGGTATAGAAAGATAAATCGTACACGGCCGACGAATCCGACATATCTACCGCAAACTCGTACGGGCCGGGGGCGGGGATAAACCGTTCCACGGAAAAAGGCTCCCGGCAGGAAGACACCAGGATAGCGACGGAGAGGATGAGCGGGTAATGTTTCATCACTTCGGCGGGCAAGAAGAATCAGTCGGCCTTGGGCGCTTTCTGACCCTGGCGCTTGCCGCGGGCCTTGTTTTTGCGGCGCTTGCGGCGTTTTTCAGGGTCGAATCGGTTGATGGCGTCGTCGCCCACGGCCGATATGAACTCCGGCGTGGAGACATCTTCCTGGCGGAGCGTGGAAGGTTTCTCTCCCCTGCGGTTCAGTTCCTGAATCTCACGAACCTCTGCCGCGGAGAGCGGAAACAACTGGGCCAGAGAACCTTTCTCGTAGGAGAAATAGAGTGTTTCGGCCAGGATGTCGGTCTTGACCAGCCAGGCCTGGCCGTCCTCCAGCTCCAGGGGTTCCACCACCTTGGGGATACGGGAATGGGCATCCAAATATGCCGCCACCTCGTAATTCAGGCAGCACTTGAGTTTTCCGCACTGGCCGGCCAGCTTCTGCGGATTCAGGGACAGGTCCTGCGTGCGGGCGGCCGACGTGGTGATGGACTTGAACTCCGTGATGTAGTTGGCGCAGCAGAGTTCCCGTCCGCACACGCCCAGTCCGCCGATGAGGCCGGCTTCCTGGCGGGCACCGATCTGCTTCATTTCCACGCGGATGTGAAATTCTTCGGCAAAATCCTTGATCAGCTGGCGGAAGTCTACACGGCCGTCGGCAATGTAGTAGAAAATGGCCTTGGTGCCGTCTCCCTGGAATTCCACATCGCCGATTTTCATCTCCAGCCCCAGATTGGCCGCCAGCACACGGGCACGGATCATGGTCTCCTGTTCCCGGGCGATGGCTTCCTGCCAGCGTTCGATATCGAAGGGACGGGCTTTGCGATAGATCTTGCGGATTTCGGTCACGGCGGGGTCCACGCCCCGGCATTTCATCTGCCGGCCCACGATGGGGCCTTCCAGGGTGACAATCCCCAGGTCGTGGCCCGAAGCGGCCTCTACCACCACCAGGTCTCCGGTTTTGATGCTTTGGCCCGAGGCGTTCTCATAGAAACCCTTCCGGGTATTCTTGAAGCGAACCTCGAAATAGGCGTTGAACTGCTCCTGGCCGATTCCCTTCAGGTAATCGTACACCTCCAGCTTGCAGCATCCTTGCCGATATTTGATATCCTGCGCCCCGGTTTTCTCGTCGGTTGTCACCGTGCATCCCCGGAAGCAGTCGAATTGGATGGATTCGTTGTTCAGGTCCATATTATACGCGTATATAGAGTTGGTTCACCAAATCGGCGAACAGGATTTTCTGGTTCACATTGCGCTCAATCAGCTGCTGCGCCTTTTCCAGGCAGGAGAGCGCCAGGCGCGGGAACGAGGGCTTGAAAGCGGCGGCCATCCGGGAGAAAAACTCGGTGTCTTCCGGACGCACGTGCGCAAGCTCCGGCATCCCCTGCTGGAGCAGGAAGATTTTCCGCAGGCCATTGGAAGCCTCCTGGCAAAAAGCCTTCTGCCGCTCGCGGGACTCCAGGGCGGCCAAGGCTTCCCCCGTCTCTAACGTCCCCATGAGGTCCCGCTGCAACAGGGAATTCAGAAGGTCGTGGAAAAGATCTTGCAGTTCCACGTTCTGCGCCGCCTCTGCCGCATGCACATCCCGCTGGTCTTGCTCCGACAGCGGTTGCACCCTCAGGTGCAGGCAGCGGGACGATATGGTCTGGAGCACCTTTTCCGGAGCGTGGGTAATGAGGACAAAGAGGGTTTTCTCCGGCGGCTCCTCCACCATCTTCAGCAGCGCATTGGCCGCCTGCATGTTCAGTTTTTCCGGCAGATACAGCACCACGCTCCGGTACCCGCCTTCTACCGCAGAAAGCGACAGCCTGTCCAGGATGGAGCGGGCCTCGTTCACGGAAATGCTGCTCTGCTTGCCCTCTATGCCGATGGCCGAATACAATTCCGACTCATAGAAATACGGATTATCCTGCAAAAGGGCACGGAAATCCGCGATAAACTGCAGGGATACCGCCTTGTCCCCTCCGGCAACCGGAAACACGAAATGAATGTCCGGGTGGATGAGTTTCTGCACACGCGGAGCCCCACCGTAAAGCTCTTCCAGGAAGTTCAGGACAATGGGAAAAGCGCCCCCGCCGTCGTCCTCGTGCAGCAGCAGGGCATGCGGAACATGGCCGCTCTCCACCATCCGGTGCAGGGCATCCACAAGCTCCGTATTCCCATAGACTTTCATCCGCTATTTATTTCTCTCGGCCACAAAACGGGCCAGTTTCGCAAGATAGCGTTTTTCCTCGGATTCCGGAAGGATATCCAGGCAAGAAATGGCTTCGGCCGTGTAAAAATCCAGTTTTTTCCGGGACAGGGACAGGCCGTCCTGCCGGACCACAAAAGCGTGGACTTCCTCCACCCACTCCGGATGGTCCAGGATGCCCGCCACCTTTTTCCTGATCCGGAGGGCTTCCTCTTCGGACACGGTCTCCAGCGCGCAGAGCAGCGGCTGGGTAATCTTCTGCTCCCGAAGGTCTATCCCCACAGGCTTGCCTACCTGGGCGTCGTCGGCTTCGTAGTCGAACATGTCGTCCCGGATCTGGAAGGCAAGGCCCAGATTGCGGGCATAAGCGGTAACAGCCTCCCGGATGTGCTGCGGTGCAGACACGGAAATGGCTGCCGACAAGGCCGATGCCTCGAACAGCGAAGCCGTCTTGCTGAAGATAATCCGGAGGTAATCCTCCTGGGTGGTATCTGCGGATGCGGCTTTTTGCATCTGCAGAAGTTCTCCTTCGGCCAGATCGGACAGGGTCTTGGAATAGATGCGGATAACCTCCTCACTATAGTGCTCCGCACCCAGGATGGTCTGCATGCAGCGCACCAGCCAGAAATCGCCGATCAGTACCGCCGCAGGGCTGTTGAGCATCGAAGCTACCGTGGGCATGCCCCGGCGCTCGGTGGCGCCGTCCACCACGTCGTCGTGCAGGAGGGTGGCGTTGTGCATCAGCTCCGCAGCCGCGGCGAAACGGATGGAATCTTCACTGACCTGGCCGCAGGCCTGCCCAACCAGAAGGGCCAGCACCGGGCGGATCATTTTCCCGCCGTTTTCCCGTAAGGAACGGTTGGTGCCGTCCAGCAGGGAGATATCGCTCTTGAGAGACGCATTGATCTGCGTCTCCACCCGCTCCAGCTGCGGCTTCAGGTAAAGTATAATATCCTTGATATCCATTACTTAAAACAAGCGGCCAACTCTTCCGCCGTATTTGCCACCTGTACCAGCGCCCGGTCTTCGGGCTCCAGCATACCGGTGCGCACGTAGTGGTCCAGCAGCGCCAGGAAAGGGTCGTAGAAGCCATCCAGATTCAGAAGGTACAGCGCGCCGTCGTATCGGCCCAGCTTCCGCAGGACCATGGTCTCCGCGAATTCGTCCAGGGTGCCGATTCCGCCGGGAAGGCCGATGGCGGCACACGTCCCTTCCCGCATCAGTTCCTTGCGCTCGCTCATGGTCTGCGTCCACAGCACCTGAGACACGCCGGGGTTCTCCAGCCCCTGCATAAAACGCGGAAGCACAGCCACATGGCGGCCTCCCACCTCTATGGACAGGCTGGTGATGGCGCCCATGGTGCCCCGCTTTCCGCCGCCGGACACCACCGAGTAGCCCAAAGCATGCAGCGCGCGAACAAGTTCACGCGCTGCCTGGTTATATTTCGGATCTATATTGGAAGAAGCCGAGCAATAAATAACTACCTTCTTCTGTTCCATCCTAGAAGAAAATACCCAGAGAGACTTTTACGCCGCCGTAGTTCTTGATGTCTTTCACGGTTTCCCATTGCACGGAAGAGAGTTTACCCTCTTCGTTATACAGGTTGCCCAGATTCTTGAAATACTGGACGGTGAGCTGGAGATGCTTGAGGAATTCCACGCCGGCACCGATGCCAAAGCCGTATTCCAGTTTGTTCTTGGCGCTGTTGAGCACTTCGGAGGGCTCGGTGCTGCTGGAAATGGCACCATCCAAGACCGATGCGGCAGAGGTATCGCCAGCGACGATCTGGTATCCCAGATAGGGCTGCAAGAACACGAACGGACGGGCTACCAGCAGGTCCGGTCCCCACTGCAGGGCGGCACCCAGTTCCATATAACCGGACTTGGTATTGATGTCCAGGTCTCCAACGGTCCAGCCTGCCACAGAGGTGGTGCTTTCCAGGTTGGCACCCTTCATTTCATAGGTGAGGGAGGGCTGTACGGAGAAGCCCAGGGCCATATCGATCTGATAGGCTACACCCACGTGGTAGAGCGTAACATTTTTGGCATTGTTCCAGATATTCTTGGTATCCAACTGGGTTCCGGAGATATTGATACCGCCGATGATACCAAACTGGGCATGGGCCAGGGTGGCGGAGGCAAGCAGCACGGCCACCATCGTCAAAAACTTTTTCATGACTGTTACAGGTTAGCGTTAATCTTTTCTACAAGTACATTCTTGGGCATGGCGCCCACGGTTTTGTCCACCAGCTGGCCGTTCTTGAAGAACAGCAGGGTGGGGATGTTCATGATCCGGAAGCGGGCGGCCACCTCGTCGGCGTCGTCCACATTGACCTTGACTACCTCTATCTTGTCTGCCATCTCTTCTTCTACCTCGTCCAGGAGGGGGGAAAGCATACGGCAGGGGCCGCACCAGGTGGCCCAGAAGTCTACGATGACAAGCTTGCTGCTATCCAGCAGGCCGTCGAAACTGGTATTCGTCGCAATCTTTGCCATAGTCTCTGTAATTAAAGATTCCTACAAATATAATCATTTTTTTACAAAGCATCCTCTACCGGGAGGACATACGCGCGAAGGCCCAGGTCTCTGTTGGAGCGGTCCGTATCGCGGAGGCGGTCCATGACGGGTGCCGCCAAGGCGTCTTCCACCACGGTAAGAAGAGCATGGTTCTGGGTGGGCCAGGCATGGTTTCCCAGATGGGGTTCTCCCGATTCGCTGCCGCGGCCGCCAACCTCTTCCCACACGGTATATCCCCGCTGCCCCAATCCTTCCAGCAGCTCTACAATCTCTTGATTGTACGCCTGATTATATACAATAAAAATGGCTTTCATAGATTCTTCACTTCGTTCAGAATGACACTTAGTTCTTGGCGGCCTTCCGGGCAGCCTTGCGTTCCCGGCGGCGGGCACGGTGCTCGGTGAACCCGCAGTACAGGACCGGAATGAGCACCAGGGTAATCAGGGTGGAAATGCTCAGACCCCAGGCCACGGTGACACCCAGGCCTTTCCACATCTCGGAGCCTTCCCCGGTACCCAGCGCCATGGGCAGCATGCCCAGCACGGTGGTCAGGGTGGTCATCAGGATCGGGCGCAGACGGCTCTTGGCCGCCGTGACGGAACTCTCCCGCACGCTCATGCCCCGTTCCTGGCACAGGATGGTGTAGTCAATCAGGACGATACCGTTTTTCACCACGATACCCAGCAGGATGATGACGCCGATCAGGGACATCACCCCCACAGCCATCCCGTGAATCATATTGCCCAGCGCCACGCCCGTCAGGGCGAAAGGGATAGAGAACATAATCACGAACGGTCCCATGAAGGACTCGAACTGGGAGGCCATCACCATGTACACCAGAATCACAATCAGGATCATCAGGAGCAGCATGTCGGAGAACATGTCCTGCTGCTCTTCGTAGTCGCCGCCAATCCGCCAGGACATTTCCGGCGGGAGCTGTTTCTGGTTCATCAGGGCGGTAACCACATCCACGCCCTGGCTCAGCGCCTTGCCCTGGGCCATCATGCCGGTGACGGAGATGTAACGCTCGCGGTTTTTGCGCTGGATGGTGGGCGGCACCTTGGATTCTACGATCCGGCCCAGGTCGCGCACCTTGATGCCCCGGCCCTGGGCATTGTAGATCAGGATGTTCTCGATATCCTCCACACTCTTGCGGAACTCCGGAGCGAAGCGGACACGGATGTTGTACTCCTCGCCGTCTTCCCGGTAGAAAGAAGCCACCGTACCGCTCATGGCCGCACTCACGGAAGCGGCGGCCGTGGTGGAAGTAAGGCCGTTGAGGGCCAGTTTTTCCCTGTCGAAGTCTACCTCGTATTCCGGCGTGTACTGGTCCCGGCTGATGATCACCTGGGCAAAGCTGCCCTCGTCCAGCATCCGCTGGCGAAGGTCGCGGGCGGCATCCTCGGTGGACTCAAAGTCATATCCGTAGATTTCCGCCACCACGCTGGCGCGTCCGCCCATGCCCATGCCGCCTTCCGTGACGGTGGACTTGTTGATCTCGGGGAACAGGGCCAGGTCGGCGCGGATGATATCGGCAATCTCGGAAGTGGAACGCTTGCGCTCTTCCATGGAGCCCACATTGATATTCATGGAAATCAGGTAGGCGCCGTTGTTGCGCATGGAGGCGAAGGCATTGTCGGAGTCGGCCTGGCCGAAACTGTAGCTGAGTACCTTGATTTCAGGGACATCCGCCGCGATGCGTTCATACACGCGGGCGGCCAGGTCCCCCGTCACTTCCTGCGCCGTACCGATGGGCAGCTCTACGGAAACCGTGATGCGGCCCTGGTCCTGCGTGGGGAAGTATTCGGTCTTCATCTGGGGCAGATAGAGGGCAAGGACGCCCACAAAAATGGCCAGGGAGACAAACAGGACAAGCTTTTTGCGGTTCATGCACCAGCCGATGAAACGGGAGTAGCCGCGGGAGATGCCGTCCAGGAACTTGTTCACCGGGCCGAAGATGGCCAGGTGCAGCTTGCCGGTCTTGGGTTTGTTGCTCAGCAGCAGCGAGCACATCATGGGGACCAGCGTAAGGGCTGCCGTGGTGGACACGATCATGATGATGGACACGATCCAGCCCAGCTGCTTGAACATGATGCCCGTCATGCCGGAAATCATGGTCAGCGGGAGGAATACGCACAGCATGGTGAGGGTGGAGGCAATCACGGAGATGCCCACCTCGGACGTGCCGTGGACAGCCGCCTCCTTGGGTTTTTCTCCTCGCTCCAGGTGCGTGGTCACATTCTCCAGCACCACGATGGCATCGTCCACCACCATGCCGATGGCAATGGCCAGGGCGCTCATGGAAATGATGTTCAGGGTGTTCCCCGTGGCGAACAGGTACATCAGCGAGGCCAGCAGGGCCACCGGAATGGAAAGCACCACGATGAAGGTGGCTCTCCACCGGCCCAGGAACAGGAACACCACCAGCATCACCACCAGGAAAATGATGATAATGGTCTCTTTGAGGGAATCGATGGTGCGGATAATGTTGTCCGACGAATCCACGACCGTGGTAATCTTGACGTCCGAGGGTAGATCCTGCTGAAGCCGGGCAAGTTCCTTTTTCACATCCCGGATTACGTTCACGGTGTTGTACCCCGACTGGCGCTGGATGATAATCTGCGCACCCCGGACACCGTTGGTGAAGGATTCCTGTGATTTCTCTTCCAGTCCGTCATGCACCCGGGCCACATCCCGGAGGTAAATGGCGTTGCCGTTATAAGACCCCAGCACAATGTCCAGCAGTTCAGAGGGTTCCTGGAACTCCTTTTTGATACGGAGCGTATAGGTTTCCGAGCCGATGTCGATGCTGCCGGAAGGGACATTCCGGTTTTCCGCCGCAATCACCTGCGAGATGGAGGCGATGGTGAGCCCGTAGGCTTCCAGCTTGGTGGGGTCGCAGTAAACCTGGATTTCCCGCTGGGGGGCGCCGGAAACGGATACCGTACCCACACCCGAAACGCGGGCCAGAGGCGTAGCCAGCCTGTCGTCCAGGATTTTGTCCAGGGCACTCACGCTCTGGTCGGCCGTGGCGGAGAGGATCATGATGGGCATGTCGTCCACACTGAACTTGAAGATGGTGGGCGATGACGCGCCGTCCGGCAGGGTCTGTGCCACCATGTCCAGTTTGTCGCGGACGTCGTTGGTGGCCACCTCGATATCCGTTCCGTATTCAAATTCCAGGGTGAGGACGGAAATGTTCTCACGCGAATTGGAAGTAATGTCCTTCAAGTTGGACACACCGTTCAGGGAGTTCTCCAGAACCTTGGTCAGGTTGTTCTCCACGTCTTCGGCACTGGCTCCGGGATAGGAGCTCATCACCATGATCACGTTGGACTCCACATCCGGGAAATTGTCCACGGGGAGCCGCGTGAGGGCGAAAACACCCAGGATGGCGAAGGCCAGGAAGATCAGGGCGGTGGTGACCGGCTTGTTGACGGCTGATCTGTAAATGCTCATACCTTGCTGCCCTACTTGTTAAGAACCTGGACCTTCACGCCGTCCTTGAGGGCGGCCTGACCCTTGTAAACGACTACGTCACCCTCGGAGAGGCCTTCGGTGATCTCGTATTCCGTGCCGATATGGCGGCCGGTGCCCACGGGAACGTATTTCACCGTGTTGTCGGCCCCCAGCAGGTACACGAAACGCTGGCCGGTCCCTTCCTGCTTCACCAGGCACATGTCCGGGATCACAATGCTGTGGTTGGTCCCGTAATTCACGCTGACGCGGGCATACATGCCCGGACGCAGCGCCCGGTCGGAGTTGGTGACATGCACCTCTGCGCTGAAGGTGTGGGTGGCGGCGTTGATGGTGGGATACAGGCGCTCCACCTTGCCGGTGAACGTGCGTCCCGGGAGGGCGTCGGCCGTAATGGATACGGAATCTCCCTTCTTCACTTTGGTGTACTCGCTCTCGGAAATGCCCACAAGCAGCTTCACGGGGACCACCTGCTGCACCGTGAACAGCGGGGCGCTCATGGAGAACATATCTCCCACGTCAAAATTGCGGGCGGTCACAAAACCGGTAATGGGCGTGCGCAGGATGGTGTTTTCCAGCATGTTCTCGTAATTGGTGCGACGCACTTTATAGCCCAGCTCGGCCGTCTCAAAGTCGCTCTGGGACACGCCGCCGCTTTCATAGAGGCTTTTCAGGCGCTGGTACTCAATCTCGTCGTTCTGGACCTGAAGTTCCAGCTGTTCCAGCTGCAGGCGGTCCATCTCGGCCAGTACCTGGCCTTTGGTCACATAGTCGCCTACTTCCACATTGATTTTCCGGATACGGCCGCCGGACTGCGGCATGATGTTGTTGGTGGCGAAGGCCTCCACGGTAGAGGCATAGGAGGTAACCTGATCCACATCCCGGGACGTGGCGGTGATTACCTCTACGCCGGGGGTCACAGCGGCAGGAATGCCGGGGCCGGGCTGGGAGGCGGGAGAATTGCCGTTCCCATTTCCGCAGGAGAAGGCTGCAAAAGCGGCAGCGGCCAGTACGATGATTCTTGTTTTCATATATTTCTGTCTTTTATTTTTCCAATGTCGCGGCCTCGTCGGTGAAGTCGTAGCCCAGGGTCTGTTCCAGCCCGGCCTTGGCGTTCACAAAATTGTAAACCGCCTGCAGGGCCTGCAGTTTGGTCTGGGTAAGGGTGAGCTCGGTGTTGTTCAGGTCGGTCAGGGTGCTCCGGCCTACCTGGTAGCTCTTGGCGGCGATGTCGTAGGCCTTCTCGGCCGACTTCAACGCCTCTTTGGCGGAATCATAGGACCTCATGGAAGTCTCCATGGTGGAGAGGCTCTGACGGATGCCGATCCGCAGCTGGCGCTCTGCATTCACGCGCTGCAGATCCAGTTCCGCCGCCTGCACCCGGGCCTGCTTCAGGTCGTGGTCACGCTGTCCGCCGCAGAGCATCGGGGTAGTCGGGGGGAACAGCAG